>Ga0302238_1000228_pt1 | contig 62430 bp, 53 predicted proteins | sample AAG_UR_Asn_MG_FD_193527 | JGI IMG/M metagenome (GOLD analysis project Ga0302238, IMG submission 193527) | Enriched activated sludge microbial communities from anaerobic digester in WTTP, New Holstein, Wisconsin, United States - AAG_UR_Asn | ecosystem: Engineered > Bioreactor > Anaerobic >... | reverse complement strand
TGGTCCTGGCCTGTCACCTCAGCCGGCCCCGGACGGGGCTGGACTTCGTCGCCTCGCGCCCCGCCGGGGAGGACGGTTACTTCTGCCTGACGCTCACTCCGGGCGAGGACCTCGAGCCGCTGGACAAGGGCATGGACTACGTCTTCATCCTGGACGTCTCCGGCTCGATGGGCACGGACGGCAAGCTGGCCATGAGCCGCACGTCGCTCGGCGCCTTCATGAAGTCCCTGGGCGACAAGGACCGCTTCGAGGTCATCACCTTCAACCTGCAGCCCTCTACGCTCTTCGGCAGGCTCGCCGCGCCGGACGCGGCCAGCCTGGACAAGGCCGTCCGGCACCTCGGTACGATGGAGGCCCGCGGCGGCACGACCCTCAATCCGGCGGTCTCCGCGGCCTACCGCTACTCCGAGTCCGGCCGGGTGCTCAACGTGGTGCTGCTGAGCGACGGTCTGACCGAGCAGGCCGAGCGCGCCGAGCTGCTGGGCCTCATCCGCAACCGCCCGCAGGGCTCCCGGGTCTTCTGCGTGGGAGTCGGCAACGAGGTCAACCGGCCGCTGCTGACCCAGCTGGCCGAGGACTCGGGCGGACTGGCCGCCTTCATCTCCTCCGGCGACGACTTCGAGCGCCAGGCCCGGGCTTTCCGGCGCAAGCTCAGCTACCCGGTGGCCGCCAACGTGAAGATCGCCTTCGCCGAGGGCCGGGTCTACGACCTGGCCCCCGAGCGGATCCCCAACCTCTACCACGGCCAGCCCATCAGGCTCTACGGCCGCTACCGCGGCTCGGGGCCGGTGGCCTGCAATCTCTCCGCGGAGATCTCCGGACGCGACTTCCGCAAGAGCGTCGAGCTCAACCTGCCCGAGAAGGACGAGGGCAACCCGGAGATCGAGCGCATGTGGGCGTGGCACCGCATCCAGGACCTGCTGGCCGAGGCCGACCGCTCAGGATCGCGCACGCCGGTGCTCGACCAGGTGATCCGCCTGGGCGAGGGCTACTCGATCGCCACCGAGTACACCTCCTTCATCGTCCTGGAGAACGACGCCGAGTTCGCCCGCTGGAAGATCGCCCGCCGGAACGCCACCCGGCTGGAGCGCGACCGACAGGCCCAGGAGCGGGTCCGCGCCGAGCTCGGCCGGCTGCGCCAGAAGTCCGCCCAACAGCTCGGGCCGGTGGAGGCGGCGGCTCCCGGCGGGCAGGGCCCGGCGGCGCCGTCGGCCGCGGCTCCGGCCGTCTCGTCCGCGCCGGGCAGCCCGGTGGCCTCGGCGCCCCAGCGCTCCCGCCCGAGCCGGGGGATCGACCTGCACATCGGCGGCGGCGGGGGAGCCATAGATCCGCTGACCGGCGGCATCGCCCTGCTCCTGGCCGCCCTGGCGGCCGGGACGGCCGCCGGAGGCCGCCGGGACAGGGACGGCAGGCGCGGATGACGGAGACCCGGCCGGTGCAGCCCTCCTCCCACCGCCGGTCGGAAACGGAGCGGGCGGGGCGCCTCCCGGGCGCCTCGCTCCTCCTCTCTGCGGCGGCCCTGGCGGTCTTCCTGGTGCCGGGTGCCGCCAGACTCCTCGAATACGACCGCTCGGCCCTGGCCGCCGGAGAGCTCTGGCGGCTGGTCACCTGCCACTGGACGCACTGGGGGGCCGAGCACCTGATCTGGGATATGGTCGTCTTCGCGCTGCTGGGGGCGGCCTGCGAGGGCCGCTCCCGGCGGCGCCTATGGCTGGGGCTGGCCCTGTCGGCGCTGCTCGTGCCCGCCGCGGTGTGGCTGGTCATCCCCGGGATGGAGCGCTACCGCGGCCTGTCCGGGCTCGACTCCATGCTCTTCGCCCTGCTGGCGACCGAGGTGCTCCGCGAGAAGCTCGCCGCTGGCCGGCGGCTCTGGGCTCTGGCCGCGGCCGCCGCCGCCCTGGCCTTCGCCGGGAAGATCGCCTGGGAACTGGCCACCGGCACGGCGGTCTTCGTGGACAGCTCCGCCGCCGGGATGGTCCCCGTGCCGCTGGCCCACCTGGTCGGCGCGGCCTGCGGCGCCCTGGCCGGGATGGCGCCGATGGCGCCGCCACTGGCGCAACCGGACGAGGCAACTAGAATCCATCCCAAAACTTGGTAGGGTCGCGACGCGAGGGATTGAGGCCGGAGGCGAGGAGAGAGGAGGAAGCTGTGTTCGAAGGACACAGCGACGACGAACGACGAAGCCTCCGGGCTCAAGACCCGCGTCCCTCCGGGTTGCGGGCGGGGCCGGACGTCTGCGGTGTTGCCCTTCGACTCGCCATCGGGCTCGCTCAGGGCCCCGAGCATGGCCGAGGGGCTCGTCGTCGCCGTATCGCTGCGGATACGGCTTCCTCCTCGCGCCCTGCATCCACCCGGCCCAGCCCGCAACGCGGCCCTAACAGGTTCTGGGATGGGTTCTAGAATGGCCCCGGCGCGAGGGAACCGGCCATGACCCAGGAACCAGGCGGCGGTGGAGGAGGCGGAACCGCCCATCCGGCCCCGACGCCGGCCGACGTCCTGCGCGGCCTGGTGGCCGAACTCCGGGCCGGCTCCAGTCCGGTCCACTCCAGGGTCCACCTGGCCTGCCTGCAGGGCCGCCGCCGCATCGAGTTCCTGGAAGCGACCGTCGCCGAGGTGAAGTCCTGGCCGGAGCGCGGGCTGCTGCCCGCGTCCGACGCCGTACACCTGACCGCCGCGCTGGCCGCCGAGATCGGCGAGATCGAAGGGCTCATCCGGGAGGCCATGGCCGATCCGAAGCCGGCCATCCCGATGGCCAGGCTGGTGAGCTCCGCGCCGTCCCCGGAGCCGGCCCCGCCCACTCCGCCGTCCGCGGCAGCGACGCAGCCTCCGGCCGCCGCAACTGCACCCGTCCCGGCCGGCGCCGCGGAGCCCGCGGCCGAGCCTGCCATCCCCGTCCCGGCGATTCCCTGGTACGCGGAGGACAAGAACCTCCGGATCCTCGCCAACCTGGGCATCCTGGTCTTCAACGTCGGGCTGATCGGCTTCATCACCTCGGCCTGGGGCGCGCTCCGCGACCCGACCAAGGTGGCCATCCTGACGGCCTACGCCGGCATGCTGCTGGCCGGGGGGCTGGCGCTGCGCCTGAAGACCAAGCTGGCGGTCACCGGCACGGCCATGCTGGCGCTGGCCGTTTTGGCCGTGCCCATCGACTTCTTCGCCGTGCACAACTACGGGCTGACCGGGCTGTCGAGGGGCGCGCTCGGGCTGATCGGCTCGGGGGCCTGCTGGCTGGTGGCCGCGGCCATCGCGCTGCTGGTCCGGGAGAAGCTCTTCGTCTGGATCGCCTACCTGGCCGGGGCGGCGGCGGTCTGCTGGGGCTGCGACGCCGCCGGCCTGGAGTGCCGCCACTGGAGCGGCCCGCTGCTGCTCCTCTTCCTGGCCTGCCTGCTGCCCGCCTGGATCAGGCGCCGCCTGCCGCCCCGGGCCGATGGGGACGCCGCCCGCGCCGGCCTGCCGGACCTGCTGCTCGCCCCGGCGGAGGCCTTCGCCATGGCCGGCGCCACGGCGGCGCTGCTGCTGCACCTGGGCTTCTGGCTGGGCGCCGGGCTGCTGGACGCCCGCGAAAACCCCGCGGCCGTCCTGGCGCCGCTGGCCCTGGGCTGCATCCATTTCGTCCTGGCCGCCGCACTGACCCGGGCCTGGCCGCTGCTCATCCCCGCCGCGGTCCTCAAGCCGGTCATCCTGCTGGCCGCGCTGCGGGCCGCGGGCGTCCCATCCGGAGAATGGCCCGCCTGGCTGATGCTCCTGGCCGCGGCCATGGCCATGGCCGCCGCGTGCGCCTCCCGGCGCGCCGGAGGGATCTGGACCGTGCCCCACCTGGCAACCGGATGGGTCTCCGGCAGCATCGCCCTGCTCTGGGCGCTGGGCGCCAGCGCAGTCGACGGCTTCCGGCCGGACGGCTCCGGGGCGCGCTCCTCACTCGACACGCTGATCCTGACCGCCGCCTGGCCGCTCGTGGCCGGCGCGGCCTTCGCCCTGCTGCGCGGCAGTCCGGCCGGGACGATCATGGCCGGGCTGCTGGCCATGTTCGAGACCGCGCTGCTGCTCAGGCGCCAGGATGCCGGCTTCGAGACGGCCCCGACGGCGTACGTGCTCCTGGCCGCGGCCCTGGCCGTCCTGGGAGCGCTGGCCGCCCGCAGGGGGGAGGCGCGCAGGGTCCAGGCCGCGGCGCTGCCGGTCATCGGCGACCTGTGCGCGGCAGTCGCCCTGACCTGCATCCTGGCCCGCTCCGGGGATTTCTGGGCGGCGCCCTGGGCGCGCTGGGCGCTGGCCGCGCTGCTCGGCGCGGCCCTGCTCTACTCCGGCGAGGCGTTCCTGTCCGGGCGCAGGACCGAGTGGCCGGCCCTGGCCGCCGCGCACCTGGCGATCATCGCCGCGGCCCGCGCCGCCGGGCTGGACTGGCCGTGGCTGGCGCCGGTCCTGGCCGGCGCGGGGCTGGCATCGGCCGCGGGGCTGCTGCGCGACGGGCGGCTGCGGGCCCCGGCGCTCGTCTGGGGCAACCTCGCGGCGCTCGCCGCGCTCGGCCTTGCCCTGGCGGTCTGTCTGGACCGCCCGGAGGACCGCTGGCTGGCGCTGGTCGCGGTGGCCGCGGCGGCGGGGCTGCACCTGCTCACCGCCGAGGCCGCGGAGCTGGCCGCGGCGCGCTTCTCGGGGCTGCTGCTCGCCGGCACGGCCTGCGGCCTGCTCGCCTTCCAGCTCGGCCTGCCCGGGAGGTTCCTATGGTCCGCGGCCGCCGCCCTGGCGCTGGCCTACCACTTCATCGGCGACTTCGGCCGGGAGCGATCATGGAAGGCCCTGGCCGGCGCCGCCTCCGACCTGGCGGCCGGGGCGGCGATGGCCGCGGCCCTCTTCTCGGGGCTGCTCGGAGCCGCCGGTTGGGGCGTGCTGCCGGTGCTGCTCATCGCCTCCGTCGGCGCGGCCATCTTCCACGCCATCGGCTGCGAGCTGCGCAGGTCGGGCGGCCCCGGCGCCGCCCCCGCGGCCTGGGCCTTCGCCTGGACGGCGGGCCTCGTCACCGCCGCCGGCATCGAGATCCTCCACGCCAGGGCCGGACTGTGGCCGGAGCTCTTCCTGCTGGCCGCGGCGGCGGCCCACGTCCACGCGGCGCTGCGGCGCGGCCGGGCCGCCTCGGAGTACGCGGCGCTGGCCCTGGCCGCCGCCGCCTACCTGCTGGCCCTGGAGGACCTGGAACTACCCCGCCGCCACCTGGGGCTCCTGGCGACGGCCCTGCCGCTGGCCTTCCACGGGCTGAGCCTGCTGGCCGCCCGGCGCGGGTGGCCGGTCTTCCGCACGAGCGCCTTCGACCTGGCCGTCCCGGCAGCCGCCGGCGCCGTGCTGCTGGCGCTGGTCTTCTCCCTGGACCGGGCGCCCGCGCCCGAGCTATGGCGGGAGGCTCCGCTCTGGAATGCGGTCGGGGTCTTCGGCCTGCTGGCCGCGGTGCACCTGGCCCTGAGCTTCGCCCGGGAGCTGCCCCGCTCCTGGCCGGGGCCGGCCGGCTTCAACCTGGCCGGCTCGGCGCTGGCCGCCGGGACCTGGCTGCTGGTGCTGCGCGTCTTCTCGACGGGCACGCCCTACCGCGCGCTCTGGATCATGGGCATCGTCCCGCCGCTGGCGGCCTACGGCCTGGTCCTCATGCGCCGGGGGCACGGCCCGCGCGGCTGGGCGGCGCTGGGCGTGGGGCTGGCCGTCTCGGTCCTGGCCCTCTGGCAGGCGCTGCTCTTCCCCGACCGGCCGATGGTGGCGGCCCTGGCCTTCGGGGTGGCCGCGGCGCTCTACGGCGCCGTCGCCGCCTTCCTGAAGTCGCCCTGGTTCGCCGCCGCGGCGTCGGCGGCCTTCACCGTGGCCTTCTTCTCGATGCTCCGGAGGCTGCACGTGCCGCCGGACCACTACGTGCTCTGGCTCACGGCGCTGGGCGCGCTGCAGTCCCTGGCCGGGAGCCTCTCCGGCCGCGGCGAGCGGACCCGCCGCCCGGCCATGTTCGCCGGCATGCTCCTGGCCGCCGGGGCGGCCGCCTGGATCGCCGTCCGCCACGACGTCTACCTGGACCGCTCGGGCGGGGCGCTGGACGCGGCCATCTGGACGACGCTGGCCGCCTCGGCGGCCTTCGCCATCGTGGCGGTCTGCCGCCGCTCGCTGGCCGCGGCCTACCCGGCGGCGGCCATGCTGCTCGGCAGCTACTACCTGGTGCTACACCGCTTCGAGGTCGGTTACGCCGAGCCCTACACCGTGCCGGTGGCGGGGCTGGTGCTGCTCTGGGCGCACCTGGTGGCCGCCCGGCGCTGGGGGCGCCCGGCCGGGACCGCCGCGGCGGTCGCCGGGCTGGTCCTGGCCCTGGCCCCGTCGCTGGCGCTGTCGATCGACCGGAACTCGCCGGAGCACCTCGGCCACATGCTCTCGGCCTTCGGCCTGGCCCTGGCCGCGGCGGTTGCCGGGATGATCATGCGGCGCAAGGCCTACCTGATCGCCGGCGTGGCCGCCTTCGCGGGCGAGGGCTTCGTCAAGCTGGTGCACTTCAAGATCGAGCACAACGTCTCCGACTGGGTCTGGCTGCTGCTGGTCGGCCTGGTCATCATCGGATTCGTGCTCTACGCCGAGACCCGGCGCAACCAGCGACTGCGCGCCAGGGCCCAGGAGGCCAGGGCGCGGTTCCGGGCCATGTTCGAGGGGTGGGAGTAGGGGCGGCACCGCCGACCGCATCCGCCTGGCCGCTCAGTGCCTCAGCGCCCCGTCCTCGGCCAGGGCCCGCAGGCCCTCGCGAACGGCCTCGGCCAGCTCGGCGCGCTGGGCCTCGTCGCGGGCGGCGGCCAGCCGGGCCTGCATGCGCCGCGCGAAGATGCCGCGCACCGACTGCTCGGAGCTCAGCCGCTCCAGGACCTGGGCGGAGACCTCCACGGAGGCGTCCTCCACGGCCAGGTGGATGAAGCGGCCGCGCAGCTCGGCCTCCAGCTCCTCCACGGCCAGGGGGAAGGCGGCCGCCCCGCTCAGCTCCACCAGGGCCAGGCGCTCCCCGCCGGCCGAGCCGGCCACCGCCGCGACCAGCTCCTGGCGGGACCCGAAGTGCGCCAGGTCCATGGGCAGGCGCATCCACTCCACGGAGGTGGTGCTCACCGGCTCGACGCGCGGCTCGCGGCCGGGCTCGAGAGTCACCAGGGCGGCGCGGCGGGTGCCCAGCTCCGGCTCGCGGAAGGACAGCCCGAAGGGCGTGCCGGGGTAGGCGCCCCACAGCCGCCCGGATAGGCGCAGCTCCAGGAAGGCGTGGCGGTGTCCGAGGGCCACGTAGTCCGCGCCGGCCGAGGCCAGTTCCTCGGCGGTGGCCGGCAGGTCCTGGCTGCGCCGCGCCCGGGCTGAGCCGACCTCCCCGTGCACGACCAGCACCTCGCAGGCGCCGTCGTCAGGCCGGCGGAAGTCGGCCAGGAAGGCCGCCGGGGTGGACTGCGGGTCCCAGGCCAGGCCCTGGAAGGCCACGGCCGAGCCGTCGCGCTCGACCACGAAGCGCTCGCCCAGGCGGGGATTGAGGAAGGTCCGCACCCCGGCCGGCAGGGAGTCGGTGCGGTAGACCGAGCGCGAGGAGGCGGCCGCATCGTGCGTGCCGGGGGCCACCACCACGGCGATGCCCTCGTCGGTCAGCCGCCGGAGCGCGCCGCGCACCTGCTCGACCAGCGCGGCCTCCGGCCCGGGGCGGTCGAAGAGGTCGCCGGCCACCACCAGCGCCGCGACCTCGTGCTCCAGGGCCAGGTCGGCCAGGCGCTCGAAGGAGCGCCACTGGAGGTCGGCCAGCCGCGAGGCGCAGTGCTCCAGTCCGGACCAGGGCCGGCCCAGGTGCACGTCGGCGGTGTGGAGTATCGTCGGCATACGCGGCCTCCGGCGCCCCCGCCCCTGCGGTGGCGACGCCCCGGTGTATCACCCGGCCCGCGGCATGTCAAGGGCCTTTGCCGGCAACGCACGGCCCTTCTGTCCCCGCGCCTTGGCGGCTCGGTACGGGGAGGCGAACACCCGACACGCAACACGCAACACACAACATGCAGTGAATAGCGGAAAGTTTCGTCGATGAACTACTCCGAAGTACGGATCGGCTCTTTCCTCTGTCCCACTGCGTGTTGAGTGTTGCGTGTTGGATGTTGCATGTTCGTCCCCGGAACGCTGCTGGCCCCAGGCCTCTGTGCCGGCCGGGACACCGTTCCCAGGGAGAACGAGAAGATCCCGGCCTGGGGCGCGGGGCTCAGCCCTACTTGCCGGAGGCGGCCTGGCCGGCCAGCTCCAGGGTCTTCAGGTCGCGCTCGAACCGCCCCGACGGCCAGCTGTTGATGTAGACCTCGCCGCGCTCGTCCAGGCAGCGGTTGATCTTCGCGGCCAGGTCGCCGGAGGCCTTGCCGTCGAGCAGCGCCTTCTCCAGGAACAGGATGGCCTCGCAGATCTCCGTGCCCTCGCGGAGCATCTCGAAGCGCTCGGTGGCCACCGGGCCGTCGGGCCCCGGGGCGAGCATGGCCAGGGTGCTGCAGCCCGGCCCGCCGGTCCCGCGGCCGTTGCCGACCTCGCGGAAGCGGCCGCGCTCGTCCTTGACCGGGAAGATGTCGGCGCCGAAGTCGCTGACTCCGTCCTGGGCGCGCAGGATCTCGTCCTCGGGCACGCTGCGCAGCAGGGTCAGGTCCGAGTAGTCGCGCATCATGGTGCGCCAGGTGAAGCACCAGATGTTGGGGCGCGGTTTGAGGAGCTCCTTCCCGTTGCGGGGCTTCAGCGGCCCGAGCGTCCAGACCGAGTCGGCCTGGCGCGTGGGCATGTAGACGCCCTTCTCCACGGCGTTGAAGCGCATGCCCAGGGTCCCGTTGTGCGCGGTGTAGCTCCACTGCCCGTCGGGCCAGAGCTTCTTGTGCATGCTGACCACCTCGGGGATGGGCGGGTAGCAGTAGCTGTTCCAGCCCTGGGCGGTGACGTCCCACCAGCCGCGGGCCTCGGCCTTCTTGCGGACCTCGTCGAGCACCGGCTTCCAGAAGTTGAAGCTCTCCTCGGTGCCGGGCACGGGCAGGTCGACGCGCCCGAGCTTGCCGGTGGCCGGGTCCAGCGAGGAGACCGCGGTGACCAGGCCCTTGTGGGTCAGCTTGCCGTCCTTCTGGCCGGCCTCGCCCCAGCAGTTGATGCGCAGCAGCGTCGGCTTGCCGACGTGCTTGGCCACCGTCTCCAGATACTTGTCGAGCACGCTGTAGTCGTGCTTCCAGGAGCCGTCGGCCTGCTTCACCCAGCGGACCATGGACTCCTCGTTGCTGCAGTCCACGCCGCCCTTGTCGCCGCCGTAGAAGTTGATGGCCAGGTTGACGATCGCCTGGCGCGAATTGACCTCGGCCATCAGGCCCATGGACCTGCCCAGCAGCTCCAGGTGCTTGTCGCTCCAGAGCGGCACGCCGTAGTGCTTGGCGATGGCGTCTTCCGAATGGTAGGCGAAGTGCATCAGCCGGAAGTCCTTGGGGTCGGGCATGGCCCACTCGGACACGGTCAGCTTCAGCGGCACCTCGGTGGCCTTGAGCCCGTCGGCCGAGAGGGTGATCCGGCCCTCGTACCGGCCGGCCTTGGCGTCCTTGGGCACCCGCACGGTGAACCAGAGCGGGGCCAGCGCTCCAGGGGTCTGGTTCCGGCGCATGACCTGGATGGGCCCGCTGCCCACGTACTTGCCGTGGTTGCGGGGGTAGAACTCCTTGGGCGCGGGGGCCTTGGACACCGGGATCTCCGCGGGGATGGCCTCGAACAGCGCGTCGTAGCGGAAGGCCGGCGCCCAGGACTTGCCCGGCTCGACCGCCGCGGCGTAGCGCACGCGCACGGCGGAGGCCGGGATCTTCCCGCCGCCCTCGGCCGCGGTCAGCTCCGAGACCGAGACCTTCAGCCCCTTGATGGCCGCGTCGGAGCTGACCACCAGCCGCCCGGAGAAGACCCCGTTCCGAGGCGAGGAGACGGTCACCGGCAGCAGGTCGCCGCCGTCGCCGAAGTCGTGGGAGATGATCGTGTCGAAGGGCGCGCAGTTCCAGACCTGGACGCCCTTGGGCCGTTCGGTGTTGGGGGTCACCGCCGAGCCCGCCCCGGCGGTGAGCGCCAGGTCCTTGAGGCTCACGTAGGACCAGATGCCCGGGATCACCGACATGCCCCCGGGCAGCGCCACGCGCTTGGCCTCGATGGCCGCCTCGTTGACCGGGGCGCGGTGCAGCTCGACGGCCAGGACGTTGGCGCCCTTCTTCAGCAGCTTGCCGGGCAGGGCCAGGCCGGAGATCTTCCGGTAGCGGCGGTCGAAGCCGGCCTGGTTCTTCCTGATGTCCTGCAGGAACATGCCGCCGTCCTCGCAGTACAGGTCGTCCGGGTACTTCTCGGCCAGGGTCTCGGGCTTGAGCTCACCGGCCGGCAGGCTCGCGCGGGTCACCTCCTGACCGTTGAGATAGACGACCGCGCCCCCGACGAACTCCAGGTCGAGCTTGAGGTCGTTGACCCGGGCCGGGTCCTCCACGAAGAACTTGCTGCGCGCGCAGATCAGCGAGCTGGCCGTGGCGGTGTGACGCGCGGCGTGGCTGTTCCCGGTGGCCCCGCCCGGACCGGTCTCCACGGGGGCCTTCTCGCGGTCCCAGGCGGAGTCGTCGAACTCCGGCTTCATCCAGTCGGCCGGCGGCAGGGGCGAGGCGAACTCGGCGATGGGCTTGCCCTCCTTCGAGCGCAGGTCGGCCGGGGTCTTGGTCTGGCCGTCCTTGCCGACGGCCACCGGAGTGCGGAAGCACTGGAAGATGCGCAGATTGCTGTCGCCGGAGAGCACGGCCAGGCCGCCGCCGGAGGCCGCGGGCGCGGCCGCCGGGGCGCCGGCCTTCTCGCCGCAGAACGCCGCCCGACTTGTCATGGCCGGGAGGCACAACAGGACCAGTCCGACCGCAATCCGGGCACCGCTCTTGGCCGTCGCCATGCGCAGAACTCCTTCGTATGTCCGGGGTCCGAAAGGCGCCGGGAGGGCAATCCTCCCTGGCGCATACCGGGGATACACCGCTGGCCGTCCGCCGTCCGTGGTTCTCTGGAACCCAGCCCTGCGAGGTCTTGGGCAGGGTTCCAGCAGCCCGTTGAGAAGATGGCGGGGTCGCGCCACTTCTTCAACGGGCTGCTAGGGCGCCGGGCGGGCGGTCGAACCGCGAACCACCAGCTCGGGGCGGATCAGGATGGTCCGGGGGCCGCCGTCCTTCCCGGCGGCGATGATCTCGGCGGCCTTCCGGCCCATGGCCGCGGGATCCACGCTGACCGAGGTCAGGATCTGGCTGCGGCCGGAGCGCACCGCGGCGTCGCCGAAGCCGGTGATGGACAGGTCGTGGGGCACGCGCAGGCTGTGCTCGGCGGCGGCCTGGAGCAGCAGCAGGGCCCGGATGTCGTCGCAGCAGAGCACCGCGGTCGGCCGGGGAGAGAGGGCCAGCAGCCACTCCAGCGCCTTGGCCGCGTCCAGGAAGCTGTTGCGGCACCCGGCCACGCGCCCGGCGCCCAGCTCCGGCAGACCGGCGTCCTGCAGGGCCAGATCGATGGCCCGGCGTTTCCAGGGGTTGGCGCCGGGGTCCTCCAGGTCCAGGTAGGCCAGGCTGCGGTGCCCCAGATCGACCAGGTGCCGGACCACCATGCCCATGCCGGCCTCGGCGTCCTCGCGGATGCTGTGGATGCCCATGCCCTCGATGTGGTGGTCGAGCAGGACCTTGGGCCCGGGGACGCGCTCGGCGGCCCGGCGGATGAAGTCCACGAAGGGGTAGGTGGGACCCAGGAAGACCGCGCCGGCGTAGAGCCCGGAGCTGGAGTCCAGGAAGTGCGCGCGCTGGTACTCGTGCAGGCAGTCGATGGGCCGCATGTAGTAGCCGCGCTCCAGCAGGCCCTCGCTGAGCCCCTGGAGCATGGGGCCGTAGTAGCTCTTGTCGTTCAGCCACTTCTCCGGCTCGGAAAGGAGCACGGCCACGAAGTGGGTGACCGGCGAACGGTCGGCGGCTGCGGCTGCGCTCATGTCTGATCCTCCGGGGCCGATTATCCCCCGCGCCGGCGCCGGCGCAACCGCCGTCCTGGCGCGGAGGGCGCCCGCGGTTGCCGCCCGCGGAGGCACCGGCTATAATCGCACCCGGGCACAGGGAGAGCCGGCATGGCCAACGAGCGCGTCCTGGTGGTCGACGACGAGGAGGACATCCTCCGGCTCGTCGAGTACAACCTGGTGCGCAACGGCTGCCGGGTGACCTGCGTGGCCAGCGGCGAGGCCGCCCTCAAGGCGGCGGCCGAGGCCCCTCCGGACCTGGTGCTCCTCGACCTGATGCTGCCCGGCCTGGACGGCTTCGAGGTCTGCCGGCGGCTCAAGGCCGACGCCCGGACCTCCGCCGTGCCGGTGGTCATCCTCTCCGCCCGCGGGGAGGAGGCCGACGTGGTCGCCGCGCTGGAGCTGGGGGCCGACGACTACGTCACCAAGCCGTTCAGCCCGCGGGTGCTGGTGGCCAGGGTCAAGGCCGTGCTCCGCCGCCGCGCCGAGCCGGCCCTGGCCGAAGAGGCGCCCATCGCGGTCCACGGCCTGACCATCGACCCCGGCCGCCGCACGGTCGCGGTGGGCGGCAGGGCCGTGGAACTCACCAACACGGAGTTCCGGCTGCTGCACCTGCTGGCCCGCCGCCCGGGCTGGGTCTTCACCCGCAACCAGATCATCGATGCGGCGCGCGGGACCGAGGCCGCGGTGACCGACCGCTCGGTGGACGTGCACGTGGCCGGCCTGCGCAAGAAGCTCGGGGCGGCCGGGCGGCACATCGAGACCATACGCGGAGTGGGGTACCGGCTCGAAGAGTAAAGGCGGAAGGATGAACGATGAAGGCGGAAGGCTGATGGCGGAGTGCACTGCCGCGCCTTATTTCATCCTTCATCCCTCATCCTTCATCCTTCGGGCCAAAGAGGCCGGCTGACCATGGCCGCGCGACGGCTGCTCTGGCAGATCTACCCCGCCTACCTGCTGATCACCGCGCTCTCCCTGGCGGCGGTGGGCTGGTACGCCTCGCGCGAGGCCCGGGAGTTCTACCTGGCACAGACCGCCGCCGACCTGGAGGCCCGCGCCCGGCTGGTCGAGGGTCGGCTCGGCGCGCTGCTCCCTCCGGACGGCGGCGCGGACGCGCCGGCGCTGGACGCCGAGTGCAAGCGCCTGGACCGGGCGGCGGCCACCCGCATCACCGTGATCCTGCCCGACGGCCGCGTGGCCGGCGACAGCGAGGAGAGGCCGGCGGCGATGGCCAACCACGCCGACCGCCCGGAGGTGCGCGCGGCCCTCTCCGGCCGCACCGGCCTGGCCACGCGCCACAGCGAGACCCTCGGCGAGGACATGATGTACGTGGCCGTGCCGCTGGAGGCCGGCGGGCGCGGCGCGGGGGCCGTCCGAACGGCCGTCCCCCTGACCCACATCAACCGCGCGCTCCGGGTGATCTACCTCCAGATCGGGCTGGGCGGGCTGGCCGTGGCGCTGCTGGCGGCTGGCGCCGGACTGGTCGTCTACCGCCGGATGAGCCGGCCGCTGGAGGAGATCAGGCTGGGCGCCGAGCGCCTGGCCCGGGGCGACCTCGCCACCCGGCTGACGGTCTCCGACTCCGGGGAGGCCGCGCGCCTGGCCGAGGCCCTCAACCGCATGGCCGAGCGCCTGCGGCGCCTGGAGACCGTCCGCCAGGAGTTCGTGGCCAACGTCTCCCACGAGCTCAAGACTCCCATCACCTCCATCAAGGGCTTCGTCGAGACCCTGCTCGATGGCGCCGCCGAGAACCCGGAGGACGCCCGGAAGTTCCTGGAGATCGTCGCCCGGCACGCCGACCGCCTGAACTCGATCATCGGCGACCTGCTGCTGCTCTCGCGGATCGAGGAGGGCGGCGACCGCCCCCTGGAGCTGGGGGAGGTTCCGCTCCGCGACGTGCTGCGCGCGGCGGTGGAGGCCTGCGCCGCCAAGACCGGGGCCAAGGGCGTCGCCGTCTACCTGGACTGCCCCAACGAACTGACCGTGCGGGCCAGCCCCCCGCTCCTGGAGCAGGCGGTGGTCAACCTCATCGACAACGCGGTCAAGTACAGCGAGCCCGGCTCGCCCATCCACGTGGAGGGGTGCGCCGAGGTCGGCGGCGGCGCCGCCGTGGCCGTGCGCGACCGCGGCCAGGGCATCGCGCCGGAGCACCTGCCGCGGCTGGGCGAGCGCTTCTACCGGGTGGACAAGGCCCGCAGCCGCCAGGCCGGCGGCACCGGCCTGGGGCTGGCCATCGTCAAGCACATCGCCCAGGCCCACGGCGGCCGGGTGAGCGTGGAAAGCCGCGTCGGAGAGGGCAGCGTCTTCCGGATCCACCTGCCGGGGGGCGGCTGACGGCGGCGAGGGCTCTCCACCGCAGAGGGCGCAGAGTCACGCAGAGGATGGGACACGGATCGGGGTTGTCACTGGCGTCGCCACTTGGATCGCAATCGAGCACTACTCTGCGATCCCCCGCGCCATCTGCGGTTGGAACTCAACGCTCCAACCGCAGCACCCAGGTCTGGCCTTCGCGGTTGAGGTTGACCACCAGGTCCAGCGAGGCGTCGTAGGCGGTCGCGCCGATCGAGGGCGGCGAGGATGCCGCCTTGGCCTCGGTCCAGCGGTCGGCCGCCGTCTCGTAGACCCACACGTCCTCCGTGTGCCGCTGCAGGATGTTGGCCTGCCCACACATGACCACAACCCCGAGACGGTCGTTCCAGAGCAGCTTGTGCAGGTCGCGCTGCGGCGGACTCTGCGGCGGGCGCATCTTGGTCCACTTCTTGGTGGCCGGGTCGAACGCCCAGGTATTGGTGAACTCCAGGCGGTTCTCGGCACCCATGCAGCCGTACAGGACGAAGACCCGGTTACGGCGGTCGTAGACCAGCCCGCCGTCGTAGAAGGTCTGCGGTTCCGGAATCCGCGGTACGCGCTCGTACTTGGTCGCGTCGGGGTAGATGAACCCGGCGTACCCACCGTTGAGGGCCAGGAACCTGTTCCCTTCCGGGTCGTAGGCCCAGACCCCCCGGGCCATGACCCCCTCCATGCCCCGCGGTCTGCCGGGCCCCTTGCGCCAGGCGTTGGCATTGGGGTCGAAGACCCACTCCCAGAACGAGTACCGGTAGACGTCCGCGGCCTCGTCGTAGGCCAGGCACTGGAAATCGGTCGGGTGCATGGGCGGAGGGAGCTTCTCCTTGGCCTCCGGGCTGGCCAGGTCGGTCTTCTGCAGGCAGGTCCAACGCACCGCGGCCAGGTCCAGGGCCCAGACGTCGTTTTGGCCCGTGGGATACATGCCGCCGCAGAGGACGGAACGCTTGCGCTTGGGATCGTAGGCCAGGGCCGAGCAGCCGAGCGTGCGGGCCGAGGGCGCCTCGCCCCTGGCGAACTTCAGCTCCTTCCATTCGGCCCGGAAGGCGCCGCCGGGGGTGGGCGCGGGAGCCACGGGCGTTGCCGAGCCACCCTGCAGCCCGCGGCAGCGGACCTTGAGGATCAGCTTGGGGCGCAGTGCCGGGTCCCGCTCGTAGGTGCCCCCGGCAAAGGCGGTGAGGTTCCCGTGGTCCTTGCGGCTGGCCTTGTCCAGGAAGAGGTCCATGCGCCAGCCGAAGTTCCGCCCCTCCTTGAGCGCCGCCCGGAGTCCGGCGGTGACATCGAACTCGTACCACCAGAACGGCGCGTTCCACAGCTCCTCGGAGGTCTTGCCGGCCCTGGCGGCGGATTCCCGCGACTCCAGGCTGGCCACCAGCTCGTCCTCGACGTCTCCCCCGAAGGTCTTCCAGCGCCGGCCGGCGGCGGCGGAGTTGGCGGTCAGCTCCTTCTCGCTCCAGTCCGCCGAGAATCGGCGCAGTTCCAGATAGGGGGCATAGGATCCGACCCTGCAGAGCGCCAGCCGGGCATCCAGGATCTCGGCGTCGTCGGGCAGCGGGCCGCCCTCCCGCCTGGTCACGGCGAAGCGCACGACCGGAGAGTGCAGGTTGCCGGCCGCCATCCGGCCATCGATGACCTTGGCGTGCGTGTCGGCGTGCGGCTCGTAGGCGTACATGATGCCGCAGGCGGTGCCCCGGTAGGCAGCGAGGCCGGCCTCCGGCACCGGCTGCCCCTCCTGGAGGGTCAGTGTGAGCTCCCGGAGCGGCGAGCCCTGGTGGCGGGCCTGGTCGACGAGCGCCGGGAGGTCCGGACGGGCCTTGACCGCGACGGCATCGCCGAAGTCCTTGAGCAGCCGCTCGCCGGCCGCGGCGGCGGCCGCCCAGCCGGAGGACTTGAAGCTCCGGTCGAACTCGGCCAGCAGCCTTTCGGCCTCGACCTCCTTCGCGCCGCGCTCGGTGATGGCCAGGCGGGTCTCGAGGTCGGCGGTCTTGATGCCTCCCGCCGCGGCTGCCGCCAGCAGCTCGCGGACCCCCGCCCCCCTCCCGGCGGCCAGCAGGTGGCAGGCCGCGCGCAGCGAGGCCTCGGGGGAGAGGGCGCCGCCGGAGGACTTGCGCAGGACCTGCACGAGCTCCTCGCCCGGCAACTCCGCCAGCCTAAGGGTGGTGCTGCCCGCCGCCAGCTTGACGTCCAGGGTGTCGCGATCCGGGTCGTAGCGCTGCAGCGAGCCGGTCATGCCCAGCGGAGTGTTGAGCCACAGGGCCCCGGGCTTCTGGGCGGCCAGCCGCGCGCGCAGGTCGGTCATGAAGCCCTCGGCGCCGGAGGCCAGCGCGGCATCGGCCTGGGCGCGCCGGCCGAACTCGCCGCCGAGCTCCCGGGCGGCCTTCTCGCCCAGCTGGCGGGCCTCGCCCATGCGGCCGGCCTTGACCAGCTTGTCGAACTCGGCGACGTAGGCGTCGTACTTTCTCCGGGCCTCGGCCTCCGCCCGGCGGGCCGCGTCGGTCTTGAGCCGCTCCACCTCGGCCAGCGCGGCCAGGACGTCGTTCTCCTGACCGGGCAGGCCCAGGCCCCGCACCGCGCCGATGAACTCGGCGGCCTCCGGGAACCGCCCGGCGGCGGCCAGGGTCCGGCCCTGGGCGAAGAGGTCCTGCGCGCGCTTCTGCCCGACGGCCCGGGTCTCGTCCCGGAGCCTGGCCAGCTTGTCCTGCACGGACGGGGCCAGCCCCTCCGGGAAGGCGGCGACCGCCTCCAGGGCCTTGCCGAAGTTCCCGGCCGAGCGATGGCGCTCCACCTGCCGGACCAGCTCGACCAGCGAGTCGGCGGCCCGGGCGTCGCGGCGCCGGCGGACCTCGTCTCCGGCCGTCCTGGCCCGGGCCTCGAAGGGCGTGCCGCGGGCCCCTTCGGCGAACCGGGAGTAGCGGTCCATGATTTCGCCGTACTGCTCGGGGCTGGCGGTCTCGAAGGCCCTGATCTTGGCGAGCCCATCCTCGAGCGCCTTGAGCCGCTCGGCGGACTGGTCGGCCTCCTGGCGAGCGCGGATCGCCGCCAGGGCCTCCCGGGCGGCGGACTCGTACTCGGTCCCCCCTGCCCGGCCGGCCAGCTCCGTGTACTTCTCCACCAGGCTGGCGTAGGCCTTGGGGTTGCGGGCCTCCAGCGCCCGGACGAGTTCGAGCTCGGCGGCCAGTCTGGCCCGTCGCTGGCGTTCGACCTCGGCCGGATCGGGAGCGGTCGAAGCGCCCGCGTTCCCTGAGCCGCCTGCGCCCCCGGACGGACCTTCCGGACGCCCCTCGTGGAGGCCCCAGAGCATCCCGCCCAGCCCGAAGGCCAGGGCCAGCAGGCCGGCGGCGATGATCAGCGGCCAGTGCGTCCGCCGCGACCCGGCCACCGGCTCGAGCCCCTGGCCTTCCGCGTCGTCCTGGCCCTGCGGCACGGCACCGGCCGGGCGGACGGTGGTCCCCGGGCGACCGGTCGCCTGGCGGAGCGAACGGGTGGAGCGGGTCGAGCCGGTCCCCTGCCGGGCGGCCCGGCGGCGCGCGGCCATGGCGGAGCCGAGCGCCGCCGGCACGCCCCCCGAGACGGCCTTGCCCAGGTCCTCGGCGGCCTCGGCGGCGGTCTGGTAGCGCTCCGCCGGTTCGCGCGCGATCATCCGGCCGACAACCGCCTCGATCGCCCGGCTGACCCCGGGACGGGCCTCCCCGAGGGGCGCGGCCGTATCGGCGATGTGCTTCTGCATGATGGCCAGCGGGTTCGGCCCGTCGAAGACCGGCCGGCCGGCGATCAGGTGGTAGAGGGTGCAGCCCAGCGAGTAGATGTCCGAGCGGGCGTCGGGCTCCCGGCCCATGGCCTGCTCCGGGCTGATGTAGTACGGCGTGCCCACGGCCATGCCCGCCTGGGTGACGCGCATGTCCTCGCCGCTCGAGCGCGCCAGGCCCAGATCGCAGAGCTTGGCCTGGCCGTCGGCCGTGACCAGGATGTTCTCGGGCTTGACGTCGCGGTGGACGATGCCGGTGCCGTGGGCGTGGTCCAGCGCCAGGGCCACCTGGCGGGCATACTCGGCGGCGGTGTTCTCGGGCAGGGGGCCCTGCTCGCGCAGGACGCTGCCGAGGTTCGCGCCCTCGACGTACTCCATCGCGAAGTAGTAGAAGCCGTCGGCGAAGCCGGCATCGATGCCGGCCACCACGTTGGGGTGGGAGAGCCGTCCGGCGGCGCGCGCCTCGCGGAGGAAGCGGGTGATGAACTCCTCGTTGCGGGCCAGGCTCTTGGGCAGCACCTTGAGCGCCACCAGCCGGTCCATGCTCTCCTGGCGGGCCTTGTAGACCGCGCCCATGCCGCCCTGGCCCAGCTTGCTGATCAGCTCGTAGTTGCCCAGCCGCTTGCCCGTGCCGCGCGCCGCCAGTGACTGGGTGGAGGCGCCGCCGGCCATGGCCCGGACCTCCTCGGCCTGCTCGGGGCCGACCAGTCCGAGCTCCACGGCCAGGTCCCAGACCTGGCGGCCGGAGTCCTCCGGCTCGGCGTTCCGGGCGTTCTCGAGCTGCGCGGCGGCGGCGAATGAGATAACCCCGCTGTCGATGAGGCTCTTGACGAAACGGGTCTCCTGCGGCGTCATTTTCAGGGCGGTCTCCGTCCGGAGAGGGAGTCACATCCCGTGGCGGGGCCGGCTGTCCCCGCGCAGGGGAGAGTATAGCCCATTCACGGACGGTGGTCAATGCCGCGGGTGGCCAATTGCCAATGGATGGATCCGCGGAGGATGACTATAATCGCGGCGATGGCAAGAAGGACCACCGGCGGCGGAACCGGGGGCGGCCAGGCCCAACCGCCGCGCTCCGAGGCCGATCGGCGCACCCTGGCCGTCCGCGACCGCGGCCGGGACCTGGCGCTGTCCGCCGGCGCCGGGTCGGGCAAGACCAGCCTGCTGGTCGGCCGCTACGTGTCGCTGGTGACCGACGACGGCGTCCCGCCGGCGGAGATCCTGGCCATCACCTTCACGGTCCTGGCCGCCGCGGAGATGCGCCAGCGCGTGGCCGCGGAACTCGGCCGGATGGGTTGGGAGGCCGAGCGCCGGGCCGCCGAGCGCGCCGAGATCACCACCATTCACGGTTTCTGCGCCGCGCTGATCCGCGAACACTTCTTCCTGGCCGGCGTCGACCCGGAGTTCCGCGTGCCCACCGACGTGGACACCGACCGCTTCCTGGACGCGGCCTTCGCCGACCACTTCCGCGGCCGCGACCCGGAGTTCTTCGCGCTGGTCGCCCGCTACGGCGAGGACTTCGTGCGCGCGGCGGTGATGGCCCTGGTCCGCCAGGAGCAGTCCCTGGGCTACGGGGCGGAGCGCCTGGCGGGCCTGGCCGCCGACATCTCCGGAGAGCGCGCCGCGCGCCGGGCGGAGGCCGACCGCCGCCGGGCGGAGACCTCCTCCTCCGCCGCCGGGGCCCTGGAGGGCCTGCTCGCCGAGCGGCTCTCCGGCAAGTCGGCGGAGAAGCTCTCCGCCGCCCGGGGACTCCTGCCCGCGCTGCGCGCCGGCGCCTGCGACGAGGCCACGCTCCTGGCGGTCCGCGAGAGCACCTCCCGCCTGCTGAAGCTCTCGCCGGAGGGCCGGACCCGCCGCGACGCGCTCAAGGCCGCGCTGGAGGCGCTCGACGGGTTCTCCGAGGCCGCCTGGGCCGCCGAGCTCGAATCCGAGCCGGCCCGGCGCGCGCTCTACGGCGTGGCCGCCACGACCATCCGGGAGCACTCCGCCTTCAAGGCCCGGCGCGGCCTGGTCGACTACGAGGACATGCTGCGCCTGGCCCGCGACCTGCTCAAGAGGCACCGCGGCGTGGCCGAGGCCCTGCGCCGGCGCCACCGGCACGTCCTGGTCGACGAGTTCCAGGACACCAACCGGCTGCAGGCGGAGATCGTCGAGCTGCTCCGGACCGGCTGCCCCGGGAAGCTCTTCGCGGTCGGCGACGTCCGGCAGTCCATCTACCGGTTCCGGCACGCCGAGGTCGGGGTCTTCCGGCGGCACCTGGAACAGACCGCGTCCTCGGACGGCGCGGTCCTGGAGCTGGCCGAGAACTACCGCAGCCGGCCCGAGGTGCTGGCCTTCACCAACGCCCTCTTCGAGCGCCTCCGGCCCGGGGAGTTCCGGCCGCTGACGGCTGCGGCGCGCTACGCCAGCCGTCTGCCGCTTCCGGCCGTCGAGTTGCTGGTCGTCCCCCAGGACAAGCTGGAGCTGGCCAGGGCCCGCTGGCGCGAGGCCGACCGGCTGGCCGCCCACGTCGCCGCGCTGATCGAGAGCGGCGCGGAGGTCCATGACCGGGAGACCGGCTCCGGCCGGCCGATCGAGCCGCGCGACGTGGCCGTGCTCTGCCGGACGCGCGGCCCCTTCGGCGCCCTGGAGCGGGCCTTCGCCGCCTGCGGGGTGCCGGCCGAGGCGGGCGGCGGCCGGGAGTTCTACGACCGCGTCGAGATCACCGACCTGATCACGCTGCTGGGCTGGCTGGCCGATCCGGCCGACGACACCGCGGCCGCGGCCGTCCTGCGCAGCCCGTTCTTCGACCTCTCCGACGACGGCCTGTTCTGGCTGGCCCGCGCCGAGGGCGGCCCCGCCGCCGCCGCCGAGGCCGGCCGGCTGCCCGCCGAGCTCTCCGCGGCCGATCGCGCGGCCGTCGAGCTGGCCGCCGGACTGCTGGCCGAGGCCCGGGCCATGGCCGGGCACTCCTCGGCGGCGGCGGTCATAGAGCACGTCGCCGCCGGGACCGGCTACTTCGAGAAGATCCTGGCCAGGCGGCGGGGGCTTCCCGAGCACGCCAACCTCCGGCGCTTCGTGGCCGAGGCCGGGCGCTTCGCCGCCCACTCCGGCGGCCTGGCCGCCGCGGCCGACCACTTCCGGCGTTCGCGGGCCATAGCCGCGGCCGCCGCCGACGGCGAATCGGCGGCCGCCTTCGAGCCCGGCCGCGCGGTGAGCATCCTCACCGTCCACGCGGCCAAGGGCCTGGAGTTCCCGGTGGTGGCCGTGGCCGACCTGGGCCGCGAGATCCGCGGTGGCGGCGCGCGCGGCCCGGCGCTGGACGCCGACCTGGGGCTGGGCCTGAAGCTGGCCGACGAGTTCGGCGAGCGCTCCGACACGGCCGGCTCGCGGCTGGTGGAACTGCGCACGGCCGGGGCCGATGCCGCCGAGGAGGACCGCCTGCTCTACGTGGCCATGACCCGCGCCCGTGAGCGGCTCATACTCTCCGGAGTCTCGAAGCTCGACGAACCGTCCCTGGGCTCCGGCAGGCACATCGACCGGATCAGGGCGGCGCTCGGCACGGAGTTCCAAGTTGCCGGTTCCGAGTCCCGCGTTCAGGAGCCCGGAACTCGGAACCCGGAACCCGCAACAGCCTTCGCCGGCGTTGCCATCGGCCTGCCGGACGCCTCCGCGGCGCGCCCGGGCCGCGGGCTGGTCACCCTCGCCGGGAAGCTCGGAGCGGGCTTCGCCCCGGAGGCGGCCGCCCGGCCACCGGAGGGGCTGGAGCCAACGGCCGCGGACCTGGCCGCCGCCGACGGGGCCGTCCGGCGCCTGGCGGCTCCGGCCCTCGAGGCCGGCGGGGCGCTCGAGGCCCGGGTCACGGAGCTCGCCGAGATGGACGGCTGCCCCCGGCGCCACGTCCTGGAGCGCCTGGCCGCGCTCGACGGCGCGCGCGCCGCCCCCGCGGCCGACGCCGCCGAGCCGGGCGAGCACCATGCCTCGCCGGGCGGCGCGAAGCTTGGCACCGAAGTGCACGAGCTGTTGGAGCGGATGGACTTTGCGGGAGCAGGTTCAGGGTCCAAGGTTCAAGGTGCAAGGTCCGAGGGTTCCCAACCCGCAACCCGCGACCCGCGACCCGCAACCGGCAACGAGGCCACCAAGCTCGTCGCGCGCTTCCTGAAGTCGGATACCGCCGGGCGCCTGGCCCGGGCGCAGCGGGAGGGCCGGCTGCTCCGCGAAACCGAGCTGCACCTGAGGATCGGCGGGGCCCTGGTCTCGGGGGAGGCCGACGCCCTGGTCCTGGAGGGCGGCTCCCCCGCGGCGCCGGAGCGCGTCCTCGTCCTCGACTACAAGACCGACCGCGACGCCGGCACCGACCTCGCGCGCGCGACGCGCCGGCACGAGCTCCAGGTCAGGCTCTACGCGCTCGCCGCCCGGCGGGCCTGGCCGGGCGCCGCGGTCGAGGCGGCCATCGCCTTCCTGGCGGCCGGAAAGGTCGCGTCGGTGGCGGCAGGCGACGCCGAGCTCGCCGCCGCCGAGCGCCGCGCCGGCGAGCTGCTGGCCATGCTCGGCGGCGGGGGGCTCGAGGAGCGGCGCTGGGAACTCTGTACGGGGTGCCCGGAGCCGATCAAGTCGGGCTGCCGGCCTGGAGGGGGATGATGGGCGACGGCACGGCGTCTTTCGGAGTCGTCGGCGCGGGGATCATGGGCCGGGGCATCGCCGAGGTCGCCGTCGGCAGTGGCGGCTTCGACCGGGTGGTCCTGCACGACAGCGACCGCGCGCAGCTCGATGCCGCGGCCGCGGCCCTGGGCGCAGCAGCGCAGGGTCTGACCGTCGCGGCCGACCCGGGGGCGCTGGCCGGCTGCCGATTCGTGGTCGAGGCCGTGACCGAGAGAATCGAGGCCAAGTCCGCGGTCTTCGCCCTGCTCGGCGGGGTGCTGGCGCCCGACGCGGTCCTGGTCTCGAACACCTCCTCGATCCCGATAACCCGCCTGGCCGCCGGCTACCCGCATCCCGGGCAGGTGGCCGGCCTGCACTTCATGAATCCGGCGCCGCGCATGCGTGGCGTCGAGGTCATCCGCGGGCTGCGCACCTCGGCGGAGACCCTCCGAACCACCCTGGCGACGGCCGCGCGCCTGGGCAAGGAGGCCGTGGCCTGCCGCGACCGCTCCGGCTTCGTGGTCAACCGCATCCTCTATCCCATGCTCAACGCCGCCGCCGCGGCCGCCGGCGAGGGCCGGGTCGACCCGGTCGCCCTCGACCGGGCCGCGTCCATCCATCCCGCCGGTCCCCGGCTGCCCATGGGCCCGCTGATGCTCGCCGACCTCATCGGCCTGGACACGGTCCGCGGCGCCATGGGCATCCTCCGGGCCGAACTGGGCCCGGGCTTCGAGCCGGCGGCGATCCTCGACGGTCTGGTCGGCAGGGGGGCGCTGGGCGCCAAGTCGGGGGCCGGATTCCTTCTCTGGTCCGGCGGGCGGCCCCGGGGCGCCAACCCGCTGGCGGCCGAGTTGCGCAGCGGAGCGCCGGCCGGCGCTTCGCCCGAGGACCCGGCCGAGGCGGCCAGGCGCGCCTGGCTGGCCATGGCCAACGAGGCCCTCCGGGTGGTCGAGGAGGGCACGAGTTCTGCGGCGGACGTGGACCGCGCCTGCCTGCACTGCCTCAACCACCGCGTCGGCATCCTGGCCGCGCTGGACGGTCACGGTCTCGCCCGGGCGCTGGCCGAACTGGGCGGGCTCGAGGCGCGCTTCGGTCCGGCCTTCCAGCCGCCGGCGCTGCTGCGCCGGCTGACCGAGGCCGGGTTCGGAGGCCGGGACGGCGGCGCGGGCATCTACCTCTGGGACAGAGATGGCGGCGCTCCGGCGGGAATCAACCCGTCGCTGGAAGAGTATCTGGGCGTTGCGCCCGATGGCGGCTGAGCCGGGAGAAGGCCCCTGGTGGCCGTCCTTCCGCTCGTCCGGCGCCGATCACGGGCCGCTTGGCTACTGCAGAAGAGCCTGGCCGGGGTGCGCAGCCCTGCTGCTGATCCTGATCGGGCTCGCCGTGCTGACCGCCTTGGCCATCTGGCTCTGGGAGACCATCAGGTGAGCCGGCGCACCGGCCTCACCCCAGCTTCTTGTACTTCCTCGACCTGAACTCCAGCCCCAGCCGCTTGGCGGCCTTGAGGCAGGCCTGGATGTCTATGCCCGGGCAGTTCACGGCGGTGACCGTCACCTTGATGCCGGCGGCCTGGGCCTTGCGCGCGAACTCCACCACCGAGCCGTAGGCCGACTCCCCGAACTCGCTCCGGGTCAGGCGCTGGTAGACGCGGGCGTCGGGGGCGTTGAGGCTGACCCAGGCCTCGTCGACCAGGCCGCGGAGCTCCGGGACGATGTTCCGGGCGTTGAGCACCGAGCCCAGGCCGTTGGTGTCGAGCCTGACGGCCATGCCCCGGGCCTTGGCCGCGCGGGCGATCTCCTTGAGGGCCTCCAGGCGCGCGGTCGGCTCGCCGAAGCCGCAGAAGACCAGTTCCCTGAAGTCCTCGAAGCCGGCCATGGCCTGGACGTACGCGGCCGGCTCGGCCTCGCGGCCCAGCTGCAGATCGTGGCCGCTGTGCACGAAGCGGCCGTGCTGCCGCGGGCAGAAGCCGCACGAGTTCGGGCAGCGGTTGGTCAGGTTGACGTAGAGGGTCTCGCCGATGGGGTAGAGCAGCTGCTCGCGCTTGATGATCGGCAGCCCGAAGGCCAGGTGGAAGTTGCGCTCGGTGATGCGCTCGATGTCCCGGCGGGTCGCGCCGCGCGCGGCGGAGAGCTTTTCGACGGTCTCGGCGATCATGGCCGGCTCGCAGCGCTTGCCGCGCACGCTCTGCGGCGGCAGGTAGGGCGCGTCGGTCTCGACCAGGATCCGGTCGTCGGGCGCCAGCTCCGCGGCGCGCCGCGTCGGACGCGCCTTGGGGTAGGTCAGCGATCCGGCGAAACTGATGTAGAAGCCCAGGGCCAGCGAGCCGCGCACCAGCTTCTCGTCGCCGCTGAAGCAGTGCATCACCGCGCGCAGGCGCCCCTCGCTGGAGTGCTCCTGGAGCAATTCCAGAACCCGATCGTCGGCCTGCCGGCAGTGGACGATGATGGGCAGGTCCAGCTCCCAGGCCAGCCCGATCTGGGCGATGAAGACCTCCTCCTGGGCCTTCTGGGGGACCTTGCTGCGGAAGAGGTCCAGGCCGATCTCGCCGATGGCCACCACCTTGTCGCTGGACTCGGCCAGGGCCCGGAGCTGGTCTAGCCAGCTCTTCGGCAGGTCCTCGGCCTCGTGCGGGGAGACCCCCACGGCCGCGTAGATCTCGGGATGCCCGTCGGCCAGCTCCACCGCCCGGCGGCTGGTGGCCAGGTCCGCGCCGGGGTTGAGCATCAGGCCCACGCCCGCGGCACGGGCGCGCTCCAGGACCGCGGCGCGGTCGGCGTCGAAGTCCGGCGAGTCCAGGTGGCAGTGGCTGTCGACCAGCAAGGGTGCTCCTCCGGGGTGCTGCGCGAGAACGCGACCATTCTACACGGGCAGACTGTTGAAACAACTGCGGCACGATCAAACCACAGAGGCCTCAGAGGACCCGGAGGACGGCACGAGGACCGGCTTTCGGCCTTAGGCCTTAGGTCTTCGGAACAACAACGGCAAGTGTCGTTGTCCTCGGTGTACTCTGTGTCCTATGTGGTTGGATTGCCCCGTGCCCGCGTTCGGCTCACTCCGCGGCGAAGGCCCCCTTGATGATCTCGCCCTTCCAGGCCCCGTCGGGCCCGAGAAGCATCTCGACGACGTCGAAGCGGCAGGGCTGGCGCACCGGGTCGAGCCGCTTCTCCTGGAAGTACATCTTCGCCGCCCGGACGATCTGCCGCTGCTTGCGCGGATCCACCGATTCGGCGCCGGTGCCGAAGCCCTCGGAGCTCCGCGAGCGGACCTCGACGAAGACCAGTTCGTCGGCCTCCCAGGCGACCGCGTCGATCTCGCCCCACTTGTTGCGCCAGTTGCGCTCCAGGACCCGGTAGCCGGACTTGCGGAGCAGCCGGCAGGCGGCGTCCTCGCCGGCGGCGCCGAGTTCCTGGCGGGGATCCTTCACCATGTTGCGAATAGCGCAGAATGACGAATTGTGAGTGATGAATGACGGAGAAGCGGCGGCGGGGCCGCCGGCTCCTTTCTGCATTCATCATTCCTCATTCTGCATCAACCTCCGACCTTGCGGAGCTGGAGGGTATTGGTGTTCCCCCCCACGCCCAGCGGCGTGCCGGAGAGCACCACCACGTGCGAGCCGCGCCTGGCGCCGGCGTGCACGACGGCGGCGCGCTCGGCGGCCAGGATCAGGTCCCGGTGGCGGGTGCAGCGGCGGCTCGGAACCGGCAGAACCCCCCACTGGAGCGCCATCCGCTGGAGCGCCCGGTCGGACGGCGACATCCCCAGGATGGCCGCCGGCGGCCGGCTCTTGGAGAGGAACAGCGCCGTCCGGCCGGTCTCGGTGGCGGCCACCAGGACGGCGCCGGGCAGGTGGGTCTCCACCAGCCTGGCGGCCAGGGCCAGCACGTCGGTGACGCCGCCGCGCCCCTCGAGCGCGGCCCGCCCGGCCAGCACGCCGGAGGCGGAGAAGGCCCGCTCGGCCTCGGCCAGGACCCGGCCCATCAGCCCGACCGCCGCGAACGGGTACCGCCCGGTGGAGGTCTCGGCCGAGAGCATCACCGCGTCGGCTCCGTCGCGGACGGCGTTGGCCACGTCCGAGACCTCCGCGCGGGTCGGCCGCGGGTTCTCGATCATCGACTCGAACATCTCGGTGGCCACGATGCAGAGCCGGTCGCTGCGCGCGGCGCGCTCGACCAGCATGCGCTGGACGGTCGGCACCTCGACCGGGTCCATCTCGACGCCCAGGTCCCCGCGGGCCACCATCACCCCCTCGCACTCGGCCATGACCTCGTCGATGACCGCCACGGCCTCGGGGGTCTCGATCTTGGCGATCAGGCCGGCGTCGGCCAGCCCCAGCGCGTTCATGGCCCGGCGGCAGCGGCGCAGGTCGGCGGCCGAGCGCACGAACGAGAGCGCCACGTAGTCCGGCCGGACGGCGGCCGCGGCGGCCAGGTCCGAGCGATCCTTGGCGGTCATCGCCGGGACGGACAGGTTGGCGCCCGGCAGGTTGACGCCCTTGCGGGAGGTGAGTACGCCGCCGGTCTTCACCCGGGCCAGGATCCGCCCGCCGGAGACGCGCTCGGCCAGGAGTTCCATCCGGCCGTCGGCCAGCAGGATGCGCTGCCCGGGCCGGATCTCGCGCGCCAGGCCCGCGTAGCTGATGCCGATGCGCCTCGGGGTGCTCTCGACCGGCCGCGGCAGGATCTCAATGACCGTGCCGCGCTGCAGCCTCACCCCCTCCTTGGGGGCCAGGCCGGTGCGGATCTTCGGCCCGCAAAGGTCAACGAGCACCGCGACGTGCCGTCCGATCCTCCGGGCCGCGGCCCGGGCCCGGCGGATCCGCGCGACGTGTTCGGCGGCCGCCCCGTGCGAGAGGTTGAAGCGCAGGCAGTCGGCCCCGGCGCGGATCAGCTCGGACAGCTGCCGGTCGGAGTCGGTGGCCGGCCCGGTGGTGGCGACGATCTTGGTGCGGCGTTCGGCAGTCTTCATCGGGTTAGATCTCCGTTCCCATTGCGGTGCCGCGATTCTAGCCGGGGGCCGTAGCGCGGCCAGAGGATTTCAGCCCGCCCCATCGCCACGGCCGGCTACCGCAGCTTCCGCCCCGTCCCCGAGTCGGTCACGGACACCAGTTCCTCGGGATAGGGGAGGAAGAACGTCTGCCCGGCCAGGTACTCCTCTCCGAACCGCACGATCCATGCCCGGAGCAGGCCGACCGGCACGGACAGCGGCGCCCGGCCGGCGCGATACCGGCCGATCTCCCCGGCCAGGAAGCGCTTCTCGGCGTCGGAGACGCGCTTCTTGAAGTAGCCCATGGCGTGGTCGAGCACGTTGATGCAGGCCTCCGGCCGGGCCGGTTCGCGGAGCGCCTGGTGCAGCAGGCCCTCGTATTCCGCGAAGAGCGCGGCGGCCGGCCGGTCGGAGTGGTTGGCGACCAGCCGGCCCATCCGGCGCATGAGCGTCTCGCTGTGGGCCAGGAGCAGCAGCTTGTGGGCGGCCTGGAATCCGACCAGCCTGTCCATGCGCAGCGAGGCGCGCACCGCGCGCCAGCGCGCCAGGGTGTGGACGCGGGTCAGGAAGTGGTCGCGGATGGTCAAATTGCGCAGCCGCCCCTCGTCCTCCACCGGCAGGTGCCCGAAGCGCTCCAGGACGGCCGCGGCGAAGAGGCCGCGGCCCTTGCCCCGGGCCATGCGCGAGTCGCTCCGGGCGTAGACCTTGGCGTCGGCGGCCCCACAGGACGGCGAGCGGCTCTTGAGGATGAACCCGTCGACCCCGCCGGCCAGCGCGTCGAGGAAGGTCGCGGCCAGGCGCTTCATGTCATCAGTGCAGTCGCGGCCGGTGGCCGGCTGGACCATCCGCGGCCCGTCCCCGGAATCGACCAGCCGCACCGGCTCGCGCGGGCAGCCCAGGCCGATCTCCGCCTCCGGGCAGACCGGCAGGAACTCGATGTGCGGCCGCATGATCTTGACCGCATCGCTGGCGATGACCAGGCCGTTCCAGCGGCAGTGATCGAACTCGATGCATCTGCTGACGACCACGCGCGGCCGGCCTCCGGCCGATGCTTCGACTGCGCCCATATCAGCCCCCCGCCGGACTCAGCCCGGCCCGATCGGCTCGATGACCACCGCCGTGCCGTAGCAGAGCACCTCGGTGGCCGAGCCCTTGGAGACCACCTCGCTGGCATCATAGCGCATGCCCACGACCGCGTTGGCGCCCATCTCCCAGGCGTGCCGGAGCATCAGGTCGAAGGCCTGCTGCCTGGCCTGCTCGCACATCTCGGTGTAGGCGTCGATGCGCCCGCCGAAGATGTTCTCCAGGCCGCCGACGATGCCCTGGGGGATGGTCGGGGCGCGGACGATGATCCCCCGGGCTATGCCCAGGTACCGGGTTATGCGGAAGCCCTCGATGCTGAAGGTGGTGGACACGGGCATGCCGGCGGCGGGGACGCTCATGGGCGGCTCACTTTCGCTTTACGAGCCACTTGCCGCCGGGCCGGTCCTCGACCTCGTAGCCCTTCGCGGCCAGCTCCTTGCGGAGCACGTCGGCGGCGGCAAAGTCCTTCGACTTACGGGCGGCGGCGCGCCGCTCGGCGAGTTCGGCCACGTCCGCCGGGACCTCGGCGGGTTTCTCGGCCTCGACCCGGTCCAGCCCCAGGCCCAGCACCGGCTCGGCGTGGGCCACCAGGGCCAGCTTCGCGGCGGCGGAGAGCCCGCCGTCCTTGAGCGCCTCCCAGAGGGTCCCCAGCGCCCGGGGCATGTTCAGGTCGTCGGCGACGGCGTCGTCGAAACGCTCGCCGTAGTTGCCAGTTGTCAGTTGGCAGTTGTCAGTGGCCGGCTTCCCGACTGGCAACTGGGAACTGGCAACTGGCAACTGCTCCTTGAGCCCCAGCACCGTCTCGCGCAGATTGCGGTAGCCGTTGGCCGCGGCCTCCAGTCCCTCCCAGGAGAACATCAGCTGGCTGCGGTAGTGGGCCTGGAGCAGGAAGTAGCGGTAGGCCAGCGGATCGAAGCCCTTCTTGATCACCGCGTCGAGGGTGATGAAGCCGCCCCCCGACTTGGCCATCTTGCCCTTGTCCAGCACCAGGAACTCGCCGTGCACCCACCAGCGCACCCAGGGTGACTTCCCGGTGGCCGCCTCGCTCTGGGCGATCTCGTTGGTGTGGTGGACGGCGATGTGGTCGACCGCGCCGCAGTGAATGTCGATCTGCTCGCCGAGGTGCTTCATGCTCATCGCCGAGCACTCGATGTGCCAGCCGGGGAAGCCGCGGCCCCAGGGTGCGTCCCACTCCATCTGGCGCTGCTTGTCCTTGGGCGAGAACTTCCAGAGCGCAAAGTCGGTGGGGTTCCGCTTGCCCTCGACCATCTCGACGCGCGCGCCGGCCTCGAGTCCGTCGATGTCCAGCCGGGCCATGGCGCCGTAGGCCGGGAACTTCGAGGTGTCGAAGTAGATGCCGTCGGCCAGGCGGTAGGTGACACCCTTCTCCTCGAGACGGCGGACCAGCGCGATCATCTCGGGGATGTGGTCGGTGGCCTTGCAGACCACGTCGGGCGCGAGCACGTTGAGCCGCCGGCAGTCGGCGGTGAAGGCCTCGGTGTAGAACCTGGCGATGTCCCAGGCGGTCTTGCCCTCGCGCCTGGCACCGAGCTCCATCTTGTCCTCGCCGGTGTCGGCGTCGGAGGTGAGGTGGCCCACGTCGGTGATGTTCATGACGTGCTTCACCTTGAAGCCGAAGCGCGCGAGCGCCCGCCGGAGCACGTCTTCAAAGACGTAGGTGCGCAGGTTGCCGATGTGCGCGAAGTTGTAGACGGTCGGCCCGCAGGTGTAGAGCCCCACGGCCGGCGCGGCGATGGGCGCGAACTCGTCCTTGGCGCGGGTCAGGGTGTTGTAGAGCTTGAACATTGCGGTTGCAGTCAGCCTTTCTTGGCGGGAGCGATGGTGCCGTCGATGGGGCTCGAGGCACTGGCGTAGAGTTTCCGCGGGATGCGACCGGCCAGGAACGCGTCGCGGCCGGCCTCGGCGGCGGCCTTCATGGCCCGGGCCATGCGCACCGGGTCCCTGGCCAGCGCTATGCCGGTGTTGAGGAGCACGCCCTCGGCGCCGAGCTCGAAGGCCAGGGCCACGTCCGAGGCCGTGCCCACGCCGGCGTCGACGATGATCGGCACCCCGGCGCGTTCGAGGATGATGCGGATGTTGGTCGGGTTGAGGATGCCCTGGCCGGAGCCGATGGGGCTGCCCGCGGGCATCACCGCCCTGGCCCCGGCGGCCTCCAGGCGCTTGGCCACGATCGGGTCGTCGGAGGTGTATGCCAGGACGCAGAAGCCCTCCCTGGTGAGCTGCTCGCAGGCCGAGAGCGTCCCCACCGGGTCGGGCAGCAGGGTCTGCTGGTCGCCGAGGACCTCGAGCTTCACCCAGTCGGTGGACAGGACCTCGCGCGACAGCCGCGCCACGCGGACGGCGTCCTCGGCGGTGAAGCAGCCCGCGGTGTTCGGCAGGATCGTGTACTTCTTCCGGTCGATGAAATCCAGGATGGTCTTGCCGGACTTGCCGGAGAGGTCCACGCGCCTGACGGCCACCGTGACGGCCTCGGTGCCGGAGGCGGCCAGGGCCTCGACCATCAGTTCGTTCGTTGCGTACTTGCCGGTGCCCACGAACAGCCGCGAGGAGAACTCGTAGGGACCCAGCTTCAGCTTCTCGTCCATTCCTGTCTCCGCTGCAAGTTGTCAGTTGCCAGTTGTCAGTTATCAGCGGGCCTGCCGGGACCCGGTGCCGGCAACTGCCCTCACCCGCCGCCCACCAGCGTCACGATCTCCAGCCGATCGCCGGCGGTCAGACGCTCCGAACCGTGCCGGGCTCGGGGAACGATCTCCCGGTTCTTCTCCACGGCCACCGTGGCCTTTTCCAGGCCCAGGCGACGGAGCAGTTCGGCGACGGTGGCGCCGTCGGGCAGCTCCACATCCTGATCGTTGACGGTCACGAGCACTGCACGTGTCTCCCACCGGCGCCTGACGCCACCAGTGTAGCCCGGCGGCGGGGGCTGTCAAACAGAGTCGGATGACTCATGGGCCGGGCTGCGCCGCGAGCGGAGGGCCCGTCGCCCTTCTCCCGGCCGCTGGCGTGCCGAGCCGAAGCTCGCGGCGCACTTGGTGCGCGGAAGCGCAAGCCCGCATTCGCTCCTGGCGGAGCCACGGCGCGGCAGCCTCGCTCCCGCTGCGCGGCGAGCGAAGGCTGGTGGGCGAGGGGGGACTTGAACCCCCACGACGGTTGCCCGTCAGCGGCTTTTAAAGCCGCAGCGTCTGCCGTTCCGCCACTCGCCCGCAGAGTCTCCCGACCCCGCTCCGCAGGTCGGCGTCAACGCCCCGACTTCTGCTGCTCGGCGCGCTCCGTGATGGTCTGGCCGTCGCCGGCCTTCTCGACCTTGATCACGAAGATGCCCTGGAAGAGCACCTTGCCCTGGGGATAGACCCAGGTGGTCTTGCCGGCGTCGAGCCGGTCGCCGTGGATCTTCTGCTCGGGGCTGCCCATGACGGTTTCGACCTCGGTGAAGACCATCCCTGGACGGACCTCGTCAATGTTGCGCACCTCGCACCCTGCCGCCAGAAGAGCCACTGCGGCCAGCAGGGCTGCCGGAGCGGCGATCCGGAGGAGATGGCGGACGGCAGTGATCGTCATGCCGGTCATGGGGGCCTCCCGGCGCGGCCGGCGGGCGGCCCGCGCCGGGGATCAGTATCTCCGGACGGAGCCCAAGTGCAAGCCGGGCGCTGCGGCTTTGGCGCTTGCGTCCCGGGTGGCGGGGAAGTATCAATGGGGCATCAGCCGCGGGCGGGATGCCCGGCCGGCCGACAGGAGGGGCAGGAGCGTGATCATCACCGGGGATCGCAACGCCGCCGAGATCGCCAAGGAACTCGACAACATAATCGAGAAGAAGGGCCGCGAGAACATCCCGCGGATGGTGTTCCTGGGGATGCTGGCCGGGGCATACATCGGCTTCGGGGCCATCGCCTGCAGCACGGTCAACGGTTGGGCCGGGGTCGACCCGAAGCTCCCGGCGGCCATGACCCGCATCCTGGGCGGCAGCGTGTTCGCCCTGGGGCTGATCCTGGTGATCGTCCCGGGCTCGGAGCTCTTCACCGGCAACGTGCTCATGGTCGCCGGCCTGGGTCGCAACGTGAAGGCCCGGAGCGTGCTGGCCAACTGGCTCTTCGTCTACCTCGGCAACTTCCTGGGGGCGGTGGCGCTGGCCGGGGCCATGTACGGGACGGGGCTGATGTGCGACTCCAAGGCGGAAAGCGGTCTGTCGGCGGTCGGCGGCTGGGCGGTGGCCAACACCGACATGCGCATCGCCATGCCGTTCATGGAGGCCTTCTGGCGCGGGGTGCTCTGCAACATCCTAGTGTGCCTGGCGGTGATCCTGGCCCTGGCCTCGCGCAGCGTCATCGGCAAGATTCTGGGCATATTCTTCCCGATCATGGTCTTCGTGCTCTGCGGCTTCGAGCACTGCATCGCCAACATGTACTTCCTGTCGGCCGGGCTGATGGCCAAGGGCACCTTCTTCAGCGCCTTCGGCACCATGTGGCACAACCTGCTGCCGGTCACGCTGGGCAACATCGCGGGCGGGATGGTGCTGGTCCTGATGCACCCCGGCCGCTGGAAGCGCCTGAGCCACGCCGTCGGCGGCGCCCACGAGGAGGGCGGCGAGGACCACGAGACGCGGGTGCTGCCGGCCAAGTGACCGGTCGGCACCAGCCGCCAGCCGCCAGCCGCGTCCCTGACCGGCGCCGGCATGCGCAGTCTGAGGCTTGACACGGCCTCCCCCCGGGCTAGAATCCGTCTCCGGGTGGGCAATTAGCTCAGCTGGCTAGAGCGCACGGATCACACCCGTGAGGTCACTGGTTCGAATCCAGTATTGCCCACCACCCCTGCTAACCAGCGCAAGCTCATGGCTTGCGCTTTTCTTTTTGGCTCGAAATCCAAAACGGGCCAGAATTGAGCCAAAAGGGTTCGGGAATCACGCGCCTCTGAGCCACGGGCTGCAGCAGTTTCTATCGCGAAGATCGCAGGAATTGCGAAGTTTCGTCAGCTCTATCCCCCAGGCTGGAGGGGGCGCAAGGACGAGAGGCAGGCGCCCTGCTGGCATTACGGGAGAGTGGAGACTTGGACGTATCCGCTGCACAGGCGAGCAAGCATGTCCGCCAGCTGCGCTCTGTTGCCCTGCGCCCCACTCAGCTCCACTTCGAGTATGTCCTGGGCGCGAAGCAGCGCAGCCGTCTTGTCACCAAGACAGACGGTCAGCCTATCGCCAGACAACACGATACTCCGGATCCCGCCGTAGGCTGAGTGTAGCTGATCGTCCATCTCGATATAGACATCATCTTCACCTGCGGCTCTGTCCTGGGCAGTCGGATGCAGGCTTCTCTGGAGCAGGATGTACGCTTTGGTGTCGTGCTGCTGATCGGCGAAGCCAACCATCACAACGTTGCCATCGTCCGAACAAGAGACAAACCCTGCCTTTAAACGCGTCTTTGCCATGCCCCCATTATCCGCTGGGAGGGAGGGGAAGCAAGGAACGCGATGAGGACAAGATCGGCGTCAGTGGCTTGGTTTGGGCCTTGTGCAATCGCCTCGCGCCAGCAACTCATCCCACCCAGCAAGCTTCTCAAGCTCCTTCCAAGTTGGCATGTAGCTGTTCTTGACAAACTCGTAGACTTCTGGCCTCTTAACGGTCTGCACCCACTCAACATAGTCGGTCCGTTCCGTAGCCAAGTAGTACACGTGCTTCTGTTCATCAAGATTGCCGATGAGTGCGGGCACGTTGTGAATGTGGTCTGCTTCGGCACGACACCAATCCGATTCACCCTTCTCCGCAGCTCGGCAAATTGCCTCCAATCCTCGCTGAAGAATCCATGTGTAGAGCTGATCTCTCCTGCTCAAGTTCTCTCTCCTTGTGCCCCCCATTATCCGCTGGGAGGGAGGGGAAGCAAGGGGGCACCAGGCAGAGGAGTGATCAACTACCTGCAGACTTGCCATCAGGGAAGAGGCGTGTGTGCTGCCACCAGTAGCGAACCAGCCTGCCTTCGTTCAGCGCGTTGAGTCGGACGACCTCTGCTTCAGCCAACTCTCGGCTGCGGACAACTTCTTTGACCGTCACTTGGACCTCCGGCGTGGAGTCGGGGGCTTGGAAGCCATCCCAGCGGAGAACGGCATAGACTTGGTCGCGTTCCTTGTGACTCTTGCTCATGATCTACCCGCCTAGAGATCCGTTGTCACCAAGTTGAAGTCGGCAACAGGCACAGAGCCTCTTACAACCGCTATGCCAGTGACGCCATCTCGTGGATTTCGAAACCGCCACAACTGATCTTCCGGCTTCATCCTGGCAAGCATGTCAACCCACCTTTTCCCGAGGGCCTGGTAATTGGACATCTTCTTGCTGATAGCCTCCACTTCTTCAGGCTTGAGCCTCTCAACCAGTCAGGAGACCTCAACATTTGTTGACGCCCAGACGCAAGGCAGGCCCTTGCTGTGAGTGCGGCACAAGACCAGGTTGCAGGCCTGGCATGCCCCTTCTTCCCAGGAACCGCCACCGCCACGACTGCCATCAGGCTTCTGTTCGTCCCACATGCCAGTGCGCTTGGGATTCGAAACTGGCCCTCCGCAGTGGGGACAGCAGTTAGCTTCCGGCTTGCGACTGATCACTTCTTCGGCTCCCGATCATCCACGATCTGGATGCGAAGCTGGTCCCCATCAGGGATCTTGGATATCTGCTGGGCCAGTTCGGCGTGGAACAGGATCACCTCATGCGCAGGGCAAGGGCGAAGGGAAGTCCCTTTTCCCGACTCCTTAACACAAAATGGCGGGTAGGCATGTATGAGTTGCCCTGGCTCCAGCTTCATCTTTGGGCTGAAGTTCAGGAACTCCTCAGGGTCTTTCTCTACTTCACTGAAGAACGTCTGCAGATTGGGTGAAACCTGTTCGGCCTCTCCAGTCTCGGCAAGCAGGCGCCAAACTTCGCCGTTGCGAAGCAGAAACTGGTCCCCAACGCAATCTTGGGCAAATGGGATGTCTGTCGGAAGAACGACGGGATAGAGCTGCTGAAACGAGTTCTTGCCCTTCCAGGTCTGGCGCAGGGAGTGCCACTGCGGATCTACGCAGACACCTCGAACATGCAGTGCACCGTGATGGATGATGAACCCGTTGCGCTCCTGTAGCAGAAGCCGCAGCTCCGCAGGTAGATCGTCGAGAAGGCCAGGATCGTCAATCGCTGGCCCAGAGAAGGTTATCCCTGACGGGAGCATCATGGTTCCTTCCCATCGACAGCGAGCTTCTTCACAACCCCTGAGCCGCCATGTGCTTGCCTGTGAATCTGGCCCATAATTCGCTCGTACACTGCCAAGCTCAGCACCTGGATGTTCTCATGTCCTATCTTGCCGCCAAGGACCGGAGGAATCTTGAAGGCCAAACACTCACCCTGCCCTGGGCGCATCCCCGACTCGATGCACCGATAGGCTATGTGCTCCATGAACCAAGTGTCTCGCTTGTCCTGATCGGCCAGGTGCCTATTGAGTTCCTCCCGATCCTTCGCGACCTGACTAAGTTGCCCTTCCATCAAGTCGAGGAAGTAGATGTGCCCTGCTTCATCGTTCAGAAACCAGTCGCCGAAGACCGTCAGGAAGAGCGGCTGCATCCTGTCACCCAACAGCCATGACCAGTTGCCCAGAAGATCTGAGCAGTCCAGCCCATTTGTCTGGATGATAAGCTTGTCCCAGGCGGGTGAGCCTGTGTTATCACTAGTTGAGGTCATAGGCCACCCGTAGCCATGCAACCTCTTCTGCATACCCATGCGAAGAGCAGTTCGCTAATCCACTGAAACTTGCCGAAAGGGCCTAGGCGCCTGAACCGCTCTAGTTCAGTATGATCCTGCTCGCTCACGGCTTGGGCTCCGCCCTCTGGGTGGGCTGCCTACCCTCTCTGCGGATCTCATCCTCTTGGGAGAAGCAGATGAGGATCAGGATCAGGACAGCAAGGCCCAGCAAGAAGCATATGCTCAAGACGACCCACACAACAATCCTGGTGAGTGGCCGTTTCTCTAGACCAGCTCCCCCTCGTGCGCTTTCACTCGTGGGGGATCCGCATGTAAATGTAACTCCGCCTCCCTGCGAAACCTGCATCCCCGTCCATCGCGCCACAGATATCGTAACCCAGCCATTGACGACCATTCCCAGTATCATGAGGAAATAGAAGGGAATCACTGCAAACACCAGATGCCACACGGTGATGTCTGCCACCGTATGGCGCGTGCCAAGCCACCAATGGCTCGTGATCAGCCGAAAAGTGAGAGCCAGTGGAAGGAGGAACACGAAGAAGAAGGTCAGTAAGGAGATGATGCGGATCTTGGAGTAAGCGAGCCGCATCGCGTCTTCGTCAACAATGATTTCGGGCTGCCCCTCAGCAGCCGAGGTGGTGTGCGTGGCCAGAGCCTGAGCTTTGGCCTGGGCCACCCGATCCTGATGATCAAAGACGCCTATGAACATACCTTTGAGGGTCTCAATCAGAACGCGCATGACCATGACCGGAGTCAATGGCCCTCCGCTCACTGGCTTCGCATCTGCAGACCGCATGTCATTGGCTGGATCAGCTGGCTCGCTCACTTCTTCGGCTCCTGGGCCTTGGCGCTTTCCAGAGAAAGGCGTATCGCCTGCCGATTATCGTTGCTGTACATCACGGTTACCAGGGTGCTCCCTGCCACCATGACCCCTCCACGTCCACCATAGGGGCTTGCGGTGCCATCGAGCGTGCCCTCTTCCTGGCAAAGGCCATAAGACCGAGCACACATTGACCGCAGCAGGGTTCGGGCGAGAGGCAACTCCAGTCGCTCCTGGAAGCTGCCAGCCTCCATGATCAGGATATGTGGTCCTTCGGCGTAGCAGGCGAGCCGTCCATGTTGGGCTGAGAAGGCAAGCGCCGAACGAACGACATCTTCGACTCCTGGTTCCTTGCCATCAAACCATTTCAGCCATTGGGCCTTCAGGGCAGCGAGGGCAGGGACAATATGCGGTTCCTTCTTGTCGCTCATGCCACCATTATCCCCCAGGCTGGAGGGGGTGCAAGCAGGAAGTCAGTCTTCGATGTCCTCGGGTCTGAGGTCTGCTTGCCCGCTCATGGCTTCCCCTAGTCTTCGACTCTGCAGTCACAGCACATGGCTTGGCCATCACAAACTGGACACCTTTCAACATCACATCCAGGGACATGAAGCTGTCCCTTGATTACTGCACAATCATGGCAAGGATGCTTGTCTGCACCCCAATCATCACTTTCCTCCCCATATCGGATTCTCTTGTACGACTTGCCGTTGATCTTCACCGTCAGCTGCGTTTGCGCTTGTTTGATTTTCTCTGGCCAACCTTCGATCATGCGTGAGCCCTGATATGTGACGAACTTCTTCCCATCAGCACTGGCCGAGTCTATAGTCTGCTTTGCGTGGCGATGCAGTAGGCCAACAGACAGGCCCACAGCAACAACACCGATGGCCAAGTATAGGCCGATTCGGCTCCGCCCTTGCTTGGCTGGCTGCTCAGGGGGTGGGGTGGTCATTGATGGCTGCTGCGATACCTTTGGGCCAAGCTCCTCCCCAATCATGTCGCTGAGCACATCCCTGGTGGCCATGGCATTGGGGTTCATGCTGTTACCGGCTATCGCATACCATTTGCGTAGACCTGCCCTGTTCTCAGGTGCGACAAGATGTTCAAGTATCTCAGTAAGGCGTGGGGCTTTGGGGCGCCACTTTCTATCGGGAGGCCAGGCTTCTGGCTCCTCCAAACTGAACGGACCAAGCGCTTCCATCAGATGGAAGATATCTACGATATCAGGCGCGACGCGACCCGCTGCGGATGGTCGGATGTCCTCGTAATACTTCTGGAGCTCTGGGTCTCTGAACTTCAGCATGAAGGCACCTGCTTACTGTCCGTAGCGCGTGACAAGTGATTGGCGAGCCTTCTCAAGCAACTCTGGATAGTCTGGCGAGAAGGGCCCAACCAGGTGTTTCTCACATGCGCTCATTCTCCCCGTCCCTCGGCGCGGCGCAAGCACCGGGGGGCGCTACGTCCACTTTGTTCCTTCAAGATCTGCGGACTCTGCTCCTACCACTACTTGGCCGTCACGGTGCGCCAAAGGAACGTCGACTGCCTCGCTGTGCCCGCAGCAGAAGATGCCCAGGGCGGCTCATCCCAGACCTGGGCACTGCAGCACAACGGGGCAGGGCACAAAGTGTTCACGGCCGCTCTTCGCCAGGGGCTCAGGGCATCCAGCGCCCATGAATGCTGTACAAAGTGCTGTACATGTCGAAGGTCTAGCCTGACTGACGCCGGCGCAATCCCCGCTCCCATGCCACTTGCGATTGCGGCGAGAGCCGGCGACCTCCGGGCGGCGGCCCCGACTGGGCAGGTCAATGACCATGTTCGAACCCGGAACTTTCAAACAAACGAGTCAAGACCGTCCTTGCGCGCAGCTTGCGAAGCGGCGAGAATTCGATGCAGAGGCATGTGGAGACATTCGGGATGGGTAGCGACAGGTTCCTCCATGCATACGCTTACAGAGTTCCAGAAGGGCGCGATCAGACGCGGCCGGCCACGGCCCTTCCGAAGTTCTCGGCAGAGGCCAGCTGGAGCGTCGTGGGTCCATTCAACGACGAGGCCATCGACTCCTACTTGCGTGACGTCGGAGTGGTTGATGTCGGTTCGTTCACAATCGACGACTTCCGCCTCTCCAGGGCTGGAGCCGAGCGTTTCGCCAGGACGTTCTCCTACACCGACTTGTCCGTGCACCGAGTCGACAAATCGGTCCCGGCCGAGAATGTGATCCCGATACTTAAGCCCACCCTGGCCAGACTGGAGATCAATAGAGCAGTCTTCACTACCTGCGCGGCCCCCTTCGACCACTTGGTTCCCAGCCTGGAGCACCTGGATTTCTCGTTCACCAACTTGGACAACAGGGCGCTGGAAAGTTTCCGTGTTTCCAGGGTTCTGGAGTGGCTGAAGTGCGATTCAACGAATGTGAACCTTGCCGCCATTGAGGTCGCCGCCAGCATTGAGTCGTTGCGATACATTGGTCTGGTTGGCAATGGCTTCAGCGTCCACGACCTGTTGAAGCTGCCGATCCCTACGAGGCTGCAGGTGGGAGTCTGAAGTCCGCTGACAGCACCTTCAGCGACACCTACTGCTCAATCACCAGGTATCTGTGCCCGCAGACCCCGATGACCTTGGTCACGCTCTGGGTCGTCTCCGCATTGCGATGTTGGTGGCCGTGGAGGAAGTAGCGCGGCTTGGCGTCGTCGATGTACCGGCTGAAGGCTGTGAACCCGGCGTGGACGCTGGCGTCCGTCTCATGGACCAGCCGCGGCGAGTTGTGGGCGACGAAGACGTCGACCCGCGGGAACGACGCCAGCTGTTGGGCCACCTCTCCCTGCTCATAGAGGAAGTTGCCCACCGGCTTGTACTTCCAGCATCCCCGGAAGCCTCCGAAGGTGATGCCCTTGAACGAGAACTGCGTCAGGTGGAGGTCCACGATCCCCGGCGCGAATGGGCCGGAGGCGTCGTGGTTGCCCTTGACCGCCAGCACCTTGGGCCGCCCCGCCCTGGCCGCCACCTCAAGAATCAGCTCATCCGGCAGATCGCCGCAGGAGATCAGGACGTCGGCGCTAACGTCGGGCGTCTTCGCGACCAGGAGCTCGTCGTCGGCGATGACGAGGGCGATCATGAGGAGACGCTTCTCCTCTGCAGCCTTCTCATTGTAGAAGCCCCTTCTTGCGCAGCAGCGCATAGAAGCCCTCGGCAACCTCATGGATCCCGCCGAAGTCGTGGTCCTCGGTGATAATCCGTCCGGATGTGAGATCGAAACCGTACGGATTGCCGCCGCCGTCCCAGCCGACCGGGAAGAACTCCCTCAGAGTGTAGAATTCCTGCTGCTGCCCCTCGCGCACTTTGCGGTGGGTCTTGGGCAACTCCTCAATGTCATCGATCCACTCGGAGCCGATCACGCCCCCACCGCATGTTGCCAGATACCAGCGGTAGTCCGGCGGGATCGCGCCGAACTGCGCCTCGAAGGCAGCCAGGGACTCCTCCGACGCGGGGGCGGAGCGACAGCCCTCTGGCAAGGCCATGTGAGCCTTGGTTATCTCTTGCCGTTGGGCTGGCGTCATCCGCGATTCTCCTGCGGCGTGCTCAAGTGGGCCCTTGTGCCAGCCGCACACTTATTCGGGTCGGTCTTCGTCTCTCCTACGAAGTCTGGCCTCCTCAAGGATACGAGGTGGTTGCGTCGTGATGAGGGACTGAAGGCAAGTCCGATATTCCAGCCCGCATTCCTTCATCCGCTGAACCCATCCATTGGCTTCGGACTTCAGGAAGACCCCAAGGTGGTACTCGGTCTTGCCCGAGAGGGTGCGTCGCACATCCATCATGGACATTCTACCCAGTTCAGGCACTAGCTTGCGGAGGCCCTGGAGTTGGCTGGCTGAAGGAGTCGGAACCTGAAGTGCAACATACACATCCGTCAAGGGCAGCCATGTCGCGGTCGGCTGGGGTCCGGGGTTCATTTCGATGGCAAGCGCGAGCTTGCACGTCTCGCATTTGCCTTTGGCCGGACCGCCGAACGAGAGAAGCGTCACGCGGCCCTTGCACTTCGGACATAGCACCGTGTATCCGCCGAAGTTGTGAACAAGGTCTCCGGATTCCATGCGCAGCCCTGCCAACGACCAGGACAAGCCTGCCTATTCACAGGTCCGCAGGCGGCCAGGCACCATCCTGCGGGCAAGAGTCCTTATAGCCAGCCAGATAGGCGCGTCAAGACCGAGCTTGCGCCGTGTTTGGGAATGAGGAAAATGCTCGCGGAGGCATCATGGGCATCGGACAGCAGGTTGTTTTCTTGGTCAAAGCAAACGACGAGCTTATCTCGCATTGCCGATGTGTGTCCGCCTTCATCGGATATCCGCCGTTGGAACAGAGGGGTTGCTCATGGCAAGGCTTGGTGAGATCACCCTGGTTTCGAGACGAGAGGTAGTCCTGTGCGAGTTGCGGCAGTTGCACACCTATGAGGGGTTGCTCGAAGAAGATGCTGGGATTCTGAAGGAGTTTCAGTCGGAGGAGTTCGGGAGGAACTGAAGTGCGCACCGTGACGGTCGTTGTCCTACGATGGGGTTCCCTAGTCTTGGGTATCTGTGTAATGGCTATTGTTGTGACTGGGTATTGGGAACTTCGACGTCTCAATGGTATTGCAGGAGAGGCTTGTATACTGGGGGTTTATTCGGGTGGCGTTGCGAATCTTGGTGGGGAAGCGCGGGCGTTGTTGCGCATAAACACATATCTGGGCCTCCCCGAGCGGCTTGCCCCAAACAAGCGTGGCATGATTAGGTTGCTGGCTGGTTGCGGAGCTGAGGGACAGCGCTTGCTTCTGCAGTATGCAGGGAATAGTAGCCCCGCAATTCGTGAAGCTGCAGCGGAAGGCATAAGAGACCTCTGTTCTGATGATCCGGAGGTCTTGGATGTACTGGGTTCTCTTCTGCAGGATCAAGATCTGGGTGTTCGTCTCCAGGCACACTATGCATGCGACTACCTTCGCGCAGCCAATGGCAAGATTGAGGATGCGCTCATTGTCAACGCGCTAACGTTCCAAGGCGATCTGCAGGCGACGGCATTCAGTGCGCTAGGACGAATTCCACGGCCGGAAGGGAGGGAACATGGCGAGCATGCAGATACGTTGCTTAGTTGCGCCCTAAGCTCCGGCGACAGGGAGAAGCAGTTGGCAGCGAGCCGTTGTGCGATGGAAATTGGCGTGGTTGGCAAGAGTGTCTATATGGCACTTGTCGACTGTCTCGCATGCCCTGATGTTGACGTGAACCTGAGCGCAGCTGCGGCAATAGTGCGCATGGGTTGCCCCGAAAGAATTGATGGCGACGAATTCTCCATTATCATAGCCAGGGGGAGATTAGGTGCGCGGTTCGGAGATAGTTGGTGCACTCCCGCGATTCAGCTTGGGGCCGATCAAGAGAGAATCGCTGTTGCGGCAAGTGGCCACACGAAGCCACTGGTCCGAATGGCGGCGGCTTGTGTGATAGTGTTGCCTGGCGGCAGATCAGATGAGGGCGCTACGGTGCTTGCCCGTATGCAGAAGGACCAGGACGCGAACGTTAGGTGGCTTGCCTGCAGGGCTGTGCCGGCCCCGCGACCCATTGAGGGCTCTGAGGACGAAAAGAGGGCCAAGAAGGGCGATGACGAGGAGAGTAAGGGGCTGAGGGACGTGGCGAAATGAGGCCCGAACGGACTTCCTCCCCACAGTTGCGCCGGCACTCGGCTGTGGGGCGCCGGTCCTCCTTCCTCGTCTGACAACCACATCGGAGTGCGCAATCCTCCTGATCTGCCCCGAGGTGATAGGGTGTCCACATGGCGCTGGAGGCAACCAACATGGGGATCGAATACGTGTCGGCTCATACGACATCGCCATCGGCAGCCATCTTACAGGCCGCCAGAGAAGGCTTGCCGTTGCTCCCCGGAGCCGAGTATCTAGGACAAGATAACTTCGGTGCTTATGAATTCAGACTGCCTGGTGGTGTCGCTCGCCACACATGGCCGGAAGATTTCGCTGTCAGTATTAACGATGAAGGCTGTTTCGTCGTGTTCTATGGTGGTCAGGCAACAGATCAACGAGCAGTCATAGCTGCGCTGGAACAGCTCCTACATGAGAAGGGAGTAGATGCGCACTTTGTAGAAGAGTGATGTGCCTGAAGGCATCCATCGCCCCTGAATAGGCCAAGAGCACCGCAATCAGCGCCCGGTTTCGCAGGCCGGTGGGCGTCCGCGTCGAGCACTGCTCGAGCAGGGCGTGGACCTCATCGTCCGTCAGGACCTCAGGAGGGTACTCCTTGTTCTTGTTGGGCGGCGTCCTATGCATGCGAGTGGCCTCCGCGTCTTGAGCGGGGCACAGTCTAAGCAGGGGCGGCGAGTCAGCCAGGGGTTATCAGCTTGAAAGCAAGTCGTCCGGGATAAAATACGCTCGCCGCGAGCCGCCGTAGCGGCTCAGGCAGTGTCACCAGGAGACCTCGGCTCGGTATTTCACAGAGGCAGAAGGTTGACATGACCGCGCAGATCGTTGAACTGGGGAAGCACTGAGGTGCGAACGGAATGATTTGGCCATTCAAGCGCGAGGGCACCACCGCTGCAGACAGCTACATCTCCATTCGCAAGAAGCGCGGGAAACCGGGCCCAGTCATCCTGACCTGGTGGGCACGCCCAATAGGCGAGGAGTTCTTCCTGGCGATCGGGATCCGGTCGGTCCGGGAAGAGGACGGAAGCCGGGAGTTCGAACTGGACCACATCAACCTGCCAAACTTACGCGACATCCGCGATGTTCAGGGCTGGACAGGGAAGTTTGAAGAAGCCTATGGACGTGATGGGGCCTGTTGGATTCGCTCTTCAACTGACAAGTACCTCTGTACCCAGTTTCGGATTCGTTTTGGCAAGATATCTGGTGGCCAGATCGACGTAACGTGGGACACTGCGCACGCGGCTCGTTTCGGACCGGACTCGCACGATGTCATGGAGATGGACGTTCCGATAAGTGCCCGCTTCTCAGCCGACATCGTCACCCTCTCGAGCACCCTCAAACCGTCCTTGCGAGAACTGCTCGACGCTTCGGATGACTCTGCCTTGTGCAACGGAATCTGCAAGCGGATCAACGTCTGGTACGGCAGCTTGGCTGATGTGTCCAAGCAATCCCCCCAGGAGCGGGTCGTTACCCAAGTCTAGAACTCTTTGGGCATCATCGGCAACGGTGGCTTCCAGTACTTGTTTGAAGGCGGTTTCTACGGCGATCCTGGCTACGTCTACACAGCCGCGGCTTTCCAAACGCTGGGATGCAAGCAAGCCGCGGAGGCGGTCGCCGAGGCGCTGGCGCTTTTCCCTGGCAACGCCCCGCCCGATGACCCCCGCCTGTGCGTGAGGCTCTATCAGGCTGTCCCCGAAGCGGAGAGGGAGCGGATTGACCGGAAGTTCTGGGGCGCGGACAAAGAGCTCACCGCCAAGCTTGCCCAGTACATCCGGGCCAATCGCTCGGCGTTTGAGCGCCTGCCGTGAATGGTGGCTGATCGGTCGGGCAATGGCCCCCAGTTGCGCCGCGCCGGGGGGCGGGGAGGATGGCGACGACAGGAGACGGCACTGGCCTGTCCACTCACGGACTTCGGTGGATTGATCGGAGGGTGCCTCATGGAGATCAGGGGTTCAATCGAGGGGATCGAGCATCCGGACCTGTGGGTTTGCCCGCAGCCGCCGGCGCGCTCAGGCCGAGTCAACCAGGAAATCTTGGGTGCAGCCTGCGGAGGGCAGAGGCCATGGTAGCGGACCCCGTAAGCGCGCCGCACCTCAGCGTGGAGTGCCCCGGCTGCCGACGCCGGCTGCGGGTCAAGGCCGAGCTGGCCGGCAGGAAGGTGAAGTGCCCGGGCTGCGGGGGCGCCATCAACCTGCCCAGACCGGAGCCGCCGGACGCGCTGTCGGCGCCTGTCGCCGCGCCCGCCGAGGCCCAGCCGGCCGAGCCGACGGCCGGCCGCGGCCCGAGCAGGCCGAGCCGGAGGACCGCACTGATCGCCGCCGGGGTGCTGCTCCTAGCCGCGGGCGCGGCCTGGTGGCTCATGGCGCCAAGGCGGCTGACCGAGCCTCAGGCCAAAGCCCTGGCCGAGCGGGAGATCAGCCGCTTCCTGAGGGATATCTGCTCCGAGAACGAAGCCACGCGGGTGCAGGCCGTCGAACGGATCATGCCCGACGAGAGCTTCCTCAAGAGCCTCTTCGGCAAGGGGACGCCGGAGGTCTGGGCCTTCGTGAGCAAGGTCCGGGACGAGGCGCGCAAGGGCACCGCCAACATGAAGAGAGAAGTATACGGCGACGGCCAGTCCCTGGACCTTGACCTGATCAACAACAACGAGTGGCAAAACTACAAGGACAAGCCTTTGCCCGCGGGCGTGTGGGTCTACACGGCCTCCTGGCGCTTCAACCAAGGGTGCGACGTCGTGGTGGTCGGCCGCCGGGTGGCCATGTTCCGCGAGTTCCACGTGGCCTGGATCATGTTCGGACCCGAGCCGCGCGAGCGCGACCAGGCGACCGCGCCACCGCCACCGCCACCGCCGACATCAACACCAACAATGCCACTACCCCCGAAGCGCTGAAGAGAATCGGGGGCGAGGAGTCGGCGAAGTAGGCTACCCCGCAGTTACGCCGCGCCGAGGGGCGGGGAGAATGGTGTCTCAGGAGGCCTCTAAATGAAGAAACTGATCGTTCAGGTTCTAACTGCCGTGGTCATTGTGTCTGTCCTGCTAGCTCTTCATGCGCACTGGATGCTGATCGTAGTGGTGGTCGTGGCTGGCTTTGCCGCCGTGCATATGGTCTGGGAACGCTTCGTCTTCAAGCCCTTTGAGTACTTGGGCGCCATGCCCGTGCACAAGGACGACCCACTGATCATTGAAGCTGAACGAAAGGCGCGAGAAACGCTGGAGAAATTCATTGGAAAACTCTACCCGGAGCACAAAGAAGACTCTATGGTCAAGGTTGCCTATGTCAACGCGGAGGGGGAAACGGAGAAGATTTGGGGCGACCTGCTCGATATCACCGATGGGGATGTCGAGATATTCATCAGGACGCCACCGATCAAGCCGAGGCCCGACTGCCAACAGAAGATGCGCTTTCCACGAAGCGCCATCGTTGACTGGTCTGTCGAGTTTCGCGATGGGACGCTGCGTGGCGGGTTCTCCAACCTGGCACTGTTCAAGATATTCGAGCGACAGGAAGGCTACATGCACCCGGCGTTCAACAAGCATGTCGACAGATTCAAGGACATTGAAGAACCGGCAAAGACGTCCTAGGCCGCGCCGCGCCGAGGGGCGGGGAGGATGGAAAGTCGTGGCTGCGTAGGGAGGCAATGAGACCTGCATGAACCACATGAACTTTCCCTCTGGATGGAGCGCGGGCGCAAGTATTGAGGGCGAACAGCTGTATTCAGATCCTCCTGAGTCTCCCGACAAGTCGCGGATTCAGTTCTTCGGCCTCAGGGAAGGCGACACGAGCCACCGCCTATATTCAATGCCAGTGGACACGCCTGTCGCTGATGTGGTGCGGGCCTTCGAAGTAGGTTCGCACAATTGCGTGGGTGATGTTCCGGCAAGAATCGCGCTCGTTGCAGACAAGGCCACCAGGATCGCGAAGCTTGTTCCTTGCCGCGTCATATTCGCGGACCAGGCAGGACTGAAGCTCAAGTTCACGCGACAGATTACAGTGGACGAGGTGAAGATGATAGAGGCCATGTTCTCCGTAGACGAGATGATAGAGGCTGGACTAGATCGATATCTGTCGGAACTGGGATGCGACGAGGGTCTCGCCACCGTGCTTGCCGAAAACACGTTTCACTTCTGGTGGGACTAGCTGGCGGCGTGGGCATAGCGGACAGTTGCCGGCCACTAGCGGTTGCGGTGCGCCGAGGGGCGGGGAGAATGGCTCCGGATGCGAGGAGGGCATCTCATGTTAGATAGCCAAGCCATTATCGACACACTTCGCTCCCCGCTGGTTCAGTCGAAGATCGAACAAGGAGTAGTCCGCTTGCTGCCGCCTGCCACCGATGATGAGATCAAGCGATCGAAAGAGCTTCTGGGGCCAGCCATAACTGAGGCGGTGTTGCCTCTTGTCAGACTTGCGTCGGGCCTTGAGACCCCGCACGATGACCCATCGGATCCACAGTCCTTCTGCCTTCGCTTTCTGCCTTCGTCAGACAAGACAATCTGGAACAGCGTGTATCCAAGAGCAGTTGAGATGTGGGTGTGCGATGAGTTGATGTACTGGGATGTTCCCGACGGCCATATGTACTTTGTCTGGCACGAAGGGCCAACGCACAGCCTTGTGGGCAAGTCCATGGAGAGTCTCCTGGAGCACCTTGTGGCCCGCGAGACGCCTCTGGAAGCCGTATGTGCTTTGAGCCAGTCCGGGGTCGAAACGGTCGAGACCGTCAACGCCTTCCGGCCTGACTCTCCTGAACTGGCCAGCTTCCTGTCCCAGTTTCCTGCTCACTACGAAGTGCATGACTTGAGATCAGCAGGACTCGGCGCACATTTCGTATATCACGCCGACTTGGATGGGTTCTGGCGCTTTGGCGACAGGCCATTGTGGGTCCAGAGGTGCTCCAAGGGCCTGAAGGAACGCCTGCGGGAATGGTGGCGGGGGCGCTCGTGATCGCGGGACCAACTGGCGAGTAACAGGCCGCTGAGGTGCGGCCACAAGACAGTCTGCCATTCTTGCGCCGCGCCGAGGGGCAGGGAGAATGAAGGCATGGGCAAGTCTGTGAAGATCCGGACCCTCGCGCCGCCGGCGGGGCCTCTTGCCGAGCTCGATCCTGGCGAGTATCTGAGCGGGCTGGAATTCTATGAGACGGACAGTCCCATCGGAGAAGAGGATCGGGACGGATTGGCGCAGCTTACGCACTTCGTAGGCTTCATGGCGCTGCAGGCCCACTCCAGCAAATGGGAGTCTTCCATAGTTCCAAGAGGCTCGCTGGCCTACAAAGCTTTGGAGTCGCACTTCAGCCATCTGGGAGGATGGGCGGAATTGGCGGCCGACGCGCGCGGCCTGAACTATCACCAGCTGGCGTGCTTCCTCATGCAGCACTACCCACCGCACCCGCCCAAACGGTAGGGATGGCGCGGGCAAGGTCGCCAGCCACCCTGGAGGTCGCATGTTCAACATCTTCAAGCGAAAGCCGTCTCCCCCGAGCGTTCGGGAGACTCTCTTCGGCGACCTCCCAATCTCTCAGTGGCCCGCCAAGGCCGTGGCGGGTGATGCCGAGCCATGGGTTTCCTTCTCCAGAGCGGGAGATCATCTCAAGTCCGGTCGAAGTCAGGAGGCGGTCAACCTGTTCCGTGCCGTCTTGGCCATGCCGGGACTCGAGTCCCGGCACTACGCGCAGGCGTGGCACTTCCTGCGGGAATCCGGCATCCGGCCCGATGCCGCCATTGCCAAGGAGTTGCTGGGAGTAGTCGTGGAAGTGGCTTTGTCGGAGGGGCTCGATATCGTCGCGGCCTACCCCGACGGTACCGCAAGGTACTTCAACCATAGCGGCGCAGCTGTCATCTGGGATGCGCCAGACGACTCCCTGCGTCGGCAGATTGGAGTCGTGCTTGAAGCCGGCAAGGTGGTCGTGGACCAGATCGGCCCATGGGACAAGCCGAGACCGCCTGCTCCGCCCATGGGCCAGGTGCGCATCAATCTGCTCACGCCAAGCGGCCTCCATTTCGGCCAGGGCCCTTTCGACGCTCTCGCCACAGACCAACTCGGTGGCCCGGTGATTTCCGCGGCAACCGAACTGATGCAGAGTCTGACGGCGCGTGCCACCAACAGGAGAGATAGCCATGCCTAATGGTGGCATGACGGACTGGAACCGATTCATCACACAAGCGATCCTGAAGGGCGGCCTCCACGACAAGCCCGGCGCGTTCGGTCCGGCAGCAGCCAAGGGGGAACTGGAGGCCGTCTGGAAGTATTCTGATGGCAAGATCCTTTCCGAGCTGCTGGAGTTGCTGACGCAGGCAAATGGCGTATTCTTTCCAGGAGGGGGTTGGTTCATCTTCGATACAAATCGCATTTTGAAGGACAACGAATTCTGCCGCACCGACCAGTCATGCCGGGAGCACTGCAAGCCGTTTGATGATATTCTGTTTTTTGCGGACCCCGGGGGCACCGGGGACTACTTTGGATACGACTTGGCCCAGCCTGATAAGCCGATTATCCGTTGGATGGCCATCGGTGACGACAGAGACTGGAAAGCTAAGGACCTGAAAGACTTGATCGAAGGGTTCTTCTCGGGCAGGATCGGCGCGTGACAGAGTCTGTTGACCGACCCGCCCCGCCTTCCCGCACCTGGCGGCCGACGGCGAAATGCCGGGGGTACCTAGGGGCAGAGCGGATGGCGGGGGAACAGAGGCAGCCACACGTCCATGGCGCAGGCGGAAGTGGCCCCCGTCTAGGGGGTGCTGCTGGTTCTCTGCCTTGGAGCGAGACTTGGCTGGACAGCATGTTTTCTGATGAGGAGTGTGAGTGGCTGCTTTGGGAAGTTGGGAGGCTCTGACGTGCTTGCTGATCCGCCAGTATCTGTTGAGGGGGACAAATCGCATCTACGTCCTATGTCAAAGGACGAGAAGAAGCGAGTGGTAGAGGAAATCGCAGGAACGCGCAAATTGGCGAGCAAGCCATTACGATGGTGGCAACATGTCGGGCCGGCGGCTTTCGCTTCAGTCCTCCTAGTTGTTGTATGCCTGGGCATCGGTGAGCTCCTAGCAGACCAGTGGCCGGAATTCTCCAAGGTCGTGGCGTTACTCGGACTGATCCTGTGCCTCCCAGTATTCCTCCTAGTGCTTCTTGCCATCATTAGGCAGGAACAACGCGATCGACAATGCGCAAGACGGCGTGCAGAAGGCCTGCAGGCGGACCTGGAAGAAGGGCTGGTTGCGGTGACTCTTTACCGGCCAATCACTGTTGTGCATATCCCAGATCGGGAGCACTCCGGGCGCTGTTATGTCTTTCGACTAGCGGGGGAGAGAGCTATTATCATGTGGTACCATGATAAGGATCAAGGTGTACCCGCGGATTGTTTCGAGCTCCATTCTTTGCCCAAGAGTGGCTGGGTGCTCGATGACAAGCCCCTTGGGCAGTTGATGGCGCCGGCCAAGATGTTGGACTACTCCAGAGTCATCAGAAGTATTCACCCGTTCTGTGTGCCATTCGATCTCGATTGGGATGCCTTCTTGCGTGGAGAGGTTAAGATATGAACCAGTGTTGCCCCTCTGCGTACCCTTCTCGTCGGAGCATGTCATGGCCATAGCTTGGGGGGCCACTTGCTGGGTAGAGTGGCGCAATATGAAGGAAGGCGGGAGTTCCTGGTCTTGGATCTGTCAGTGTGCTATGGCTGCACTGATGTCCATAGGGTTGTCCATCGGAGGATTCCTGGCAGCGAGATAGCGGAACTTGGCCAGCTCAGTTGCGCCGCGCCGAGGGGCGGGGAGAATGCCTCGGGAGTGACTGGTGCCTGGGAGGACTGGCCATGGAACGAGTTGTCGAACTCCGACTCAACACAAAGGGCAGCCGCTAAATGGCACAAGACTACACGCAGATCGAGTGGCTCCGGGAATTACAGGCTGAGCTGCATGGCGTGTTCAGTTCAGCCATGCCTCAGTTCCGATCTGCGTTCCCGGAATGGAAGTTCAGCCTAGGCAGTGCTCCCTGGGGGCAGAATACGGGAGCTAACGGATATGCAGTATGGTTCGAGGGGATGCTTTCCAGGGCGCGCAGTAGCGAAGTCGATACTCTTGCGCTCGTGGTGGATATCTCTCATGTCGACACCACGCCTGAGATCGGCGCAGATGTCTGCTGGGGACATCCCAGTGGGTACGTCGAAGCGGAGTGGAGCCCTGGAAGGGCCGTACTCAATGACAATACGCGGCGGCAGCTCTTTGATTCGTTGCCATCACTCCTGGAGGCAATGGCACGAGCGCTCCGTCAGGGGCAACCTCCGGGACATGGCATGAAGTCCTAGGGCGAGGATCAAGCTACCGCAGGGGCCACGGAGTGCCCGATCCGGGCATGGTTCGGTGACCGAAAGGAAGGCCAAAGATGACGCGGTGAGGGGGGCCACCGCCCCTGGATGGGCCAAGGTGACGGGGCGAGGGGAGAGAAAACACATCAACGCTTGTTGGCCCACAGACCTCCAATAGAGGGACCAACCATGAGACTTCAGGCATGCCTTGAGACCACGGGGGGGCCGTTGCTGGTTCACCTTCAGGAGGAGGTCGACTATTCTGCGGGGGATACGGATTATGAGAGTTTCCTCGCAACCGTAATTGATAGGAACGTGCAGTTCTTCCGGTTGCAGGGCCGAACGTGGGTCTTTCAGACCGAGACCTGTGCATGTCTGTTGCTGTCGGACGGGGCACATGTTGCTCTGCTCGACATCATATCTTTGGAACGGCCTTGGCAACAGGAGTTCATGCGCTTGGATGTTGCGACGTTACGGATAGGGCAGTGTTTGACACCGGCTGTGGACTCACGTGCATTTCTTGTTCACGATGCCGCGATGTGCAGTGATGATGTAAAGAAGGCCCTCAAGTCAGCGAACAAGTCAAACACTGAGGCTGTCGATGCTTGCCTATTGAGAACTGATATTCGGACATGGCAATGCATGGAGTGTGAGTACATCACAGAGCTAGCGGACCTAAGAGGAGTGGTCTTCCGTGCTGTTGAAGGTGTGGCGGCCCCGGACAAAGTAACAGGCCCGGAGGCCTGAAGACATCCACCGCCTCTGAATAGGCCAAGATGACTGGGTGAGGGCAGAGAAAGCACGCGCCGCGGGCCGGGGGCGTCCGGCCTGCGGTGTCTGTGAGGCGTTGCTTGAGGCGCTGAGGGCCAGCGGCTAGAATCGCCTACATGGTGCGCAGGCATTCAGGCAAGTTTCCGAATTGATGCATTGCCAGGAAGGAGTGCCCCGATGGGCTTCACAGAAGCACGTGTCCCTGATGACAAGTGGCTTAAGACCATCGAAAGATGGTTAGATGATTCGAAGACAGTGGTGATCGTATATACTCTAGCCAACGCTGGAGGAACAGGTGGCTATTGTCTCTGCAATAACATGGATGACGTGCATGCATTGATGAGGCAGGCTCCTATAGCAGCGAGGCTGCAGGCGTATCCATGTCTGCGTGTTCTGGCAACAGGTGTTGTAGATGACGCTTTTGTGAGGGATGCTGTTAGTTCCTTTGAGCATGCAGACAAAGACTTCCTCGTGCTTGACTTACCTAAGGAGCAGGGTGTGCCTGGCTACGCTGGTGTCACCGGGAGGAATAGCGAGGAACTGGAGGACTATCTGCAAGATCGTCTGGGGCAAAGCGTGATGGTGTGCCTGGACCCTTCAGACACTGTTGATGGCAAGGATGAGATGCGTGTATATGTAGGTGGTCGTCGCGGTGCCTATTGAGTTCCCGTAGTGTGAAGGGTGTGCCCGTTGTACCCGTCCACCGCCCCTGAACGGGCAAAGGGAGAGCGAAACAGACCAGTCCAATGCCCACGATCTCTCCGAAGGGGTCCACCGCCTTTGAATAGGCCAAGCCGACAGAGTTCATCCTGCCCGCAGACGGCGTAAGGCCACCGCGGGCAGACTGTTTCTGCCCCGCACGTTGACTGGACTGCCGCCGGCGTCCGGGTAGGATTCATCCCATGCTCCGCGCCGCCGTCCTGGCCATCGCCCTCATCACCGCCGTAGCTCTGCTATCGCGCCTTCGGCGAGCGCGTCACCGTCTCGGGCAATTCCCCGGCCCGCACCGACCCGAGTTTCCAGGGCCGGACGTTCGACGCCGGGCTGGGGATCTATGACTACCGGAACAGGAGCTTTGACCCGGCGACGGGGAGGTTCCTGCAGAGGGACCCGGTGCTCGATGAGGGGAACCTGTTCAACCCGTATGCGGCGATGGGGAATAATCCGGTCGGGAATGTGGATCCGATGGGGGATGATTGGGTTCGCTATGAAGCAGCACTCCTTGGGAAGAAGCAGGTTACTAAGGTCTACTACGTCCCTGAGGGCTTTGGTGGCCTGAACGGAACAGAGTTCTACGTGGGGCACATTGAGATGAACGACCCGAACTATATCGTCATTGGGCAACATCCCCAGGCAAACTGGCTGCCGCTGAAGATATCTAAGGCAAGGGTGGAGGAGATTGCTGGTGAATGGTTCTCGGGTGTCAAGACCTCGGAGGACCTGCTGCATATACTCGGTGTTCGAGAGAACAAGGACATGGTGGAGCCCGTCGGCTTTGGGAAGAGCCTCATTCCTATCTACGGTTCGTACAAGTTGATGCGCTACGAAGCAGAGCGTGGCGGGCAAGTCAGTAGTGTTCTCGGCTATGGGGCTTTGATGGCAACGGATATCTTCTTGGTCCGCTCTCTGTTGACGGGGATCGGACGTGCTGGGATAAGGGCCTTTGCTGGGCCTGGCGTCATGCGAGTTGGCTTCACGCGCAGCTATCTCCCTTTTCATGTGCTCTGGAGGGCAGACGGGGAGATGCTCCACGCCATCGGACGCTACTTCAGAATGACCGTGCTTCCCACATCTCACAGGGCGGGACGCTACCTTCTGGAAGGGACATACTCCTTTACTCGCATGCCCGTCTTGTTTCCAGCGCTGGCGGCGGTTCCGAATGTCAAAGCACTGTTCTGTTTTTCTGCAGCTCTTACTGCATGGAGTAGAGCCAATCTACATGCTATACCGCTCGTTGTGCCGAAGTTGAGGTTTGCACATGACCCCAGCAAGACTTTTGAGATCCCGAAGTCTGCCGCCGGTTACCCCGGCTACCATTACGACCCTGAGCTCGAACTGTGGGCACCGTTGGAGCTCTTCGTGGATGGGCAGCCTCCATCTTATATGCAATGGACTCAAGATAATGCTTGGCCGGGTGAAGGGGGCGGCCCTATTACCCGCCGGGACTTGACTCGCTTCCATCCCGCACAATGAATGCTTTGGATGTTTTGCGCATGCAGCTCGGCCCACTAGCAGACCAAGAGAGATCGATGATGTCTCGGACTGCAACGAAGTGAAGCCGCGACGACGCAACCGTAGCGCGAGGAGGAGTTGGCATGTTCAAGAGCAAGTCGCTTGAGATGGTAATTAGGGCATTCAGCACTAGGCATCCTAGCTGTGACTGTATTGGACTCAAGGAGCAGCGGTCAGACTACGAGAAGAGACGCCTTGTAGAGAAGGCGGGCGGGAAGGTTCTTGTCCTCATGATATATGCTCCAGCACCGAAAGAGTCGGTCTCCCCCGACGCTGAAGCTTACGCCATATACCGCATAGACCACTCAACAGGACGAGTCGATGAGCTGGCCTTCGGCGTTAACAATCGTGAGGCAGCGTACGAGCAAATGAGGAATGTGGCAACTCCGAGTGACCTACTTCCTATAGGTGTGCCCATTGTCCCGGCCTGAAGGAGACCAGTGTACCTGTACCCGTCCATCGCCCCTGAACGGGCAGCAAAGGGAGGCGGAGGAAGGCCAGAACGAACGACCGCTGCGGGCCGGAGAAATCCGGCCCACGGTGTTTCTGCCCCGCACGTTGACTGGACTGCCGCCGCCGTCCGGGTAGGATTCAAGCCATGTCCCGCGCCTTTCTTCTGGCCCTCGTCCTGGTCGCCGCCGTAAGCCCCCAAGGCCTCTGCGACGTTGACAGGTCCGGCCCAGACTGGCGTAAACGGGCATATTTACAGGCACTTAGGACGCAAAAGCTCCAGTATCGCGCCTTCGGCGAGCGCATTAACATAAGCGGTAACAGTCCGGCCCGCACCGACCCGACGTTCCAGGGCCGGACGTTCGACGCGGGGCTGGGGATCTATGACTACCGGAACAGGAGCTTCGACCCGGCGACGGGGAGGTTCCTGCAGAGGGATCCGGTGCTGGGTGGGGATCCGCTGTTCAATCCGTATGGGTTCCCAGGGGCAAATCCAGTTACGGGCAGGGACCCGTTTGGAACGGGGCTTTGGGACTGGATAACTACCGGCGAGTGGAATCCAACCGACAAAGAGAGGTTAGACGCCAGAAAGTGCGCTGGGAACTCAAACGTTGTCTCTCAATCGGCGATGGGGGTTACGCATGGCGTAGTTGAGGCCGGCAGTACGCTCTACGATGCGGGCTCGATCATACATGCCTACATGCCTGGTTTCTGCATAGCCAATCATCTGCGATGGAAGATGTGGGCTAAAGGCGACTTCTCCTTCCGGCTCTCCACGGACGTGGTTGGAAAGATGGCCGCCAGCAGCACCTATCAGTCTATTTGTGCGAAGAAGGATGCTGGCCAATATGGAGTCGGGGAGCAGATTGAAACCACCGGAGAAGTATTCATCAACACGTTCCCGCCGAGCGGTGCCGGCATGGGCATAGCCCGGAGCGTCGTGGCGGTCGTGGATGAAGACCCGATTGCGTTCGGGGAGGGGATGGGACAGACCGGGCTATCCTTGCTTGCGATGCGGGGCGGCGGCTCACAGAGCGGTACAGCCGGAGAGTTTGTTGGCCTGAATCGTGTGCCGTTTACAAAGCCGGCGCCTCCCCCTGTAACGCCCAGAAGCCTTGCTGGAACCAAACCGGTGCCGATAAGCGACAAGTTTACGACCCTGGCTGAATGGCAAGAGGCTGTGTTTAGGGCCATGATGGAAGATGAGGCTGCGGCCAATATCGGGAAAGGCAAAGGTCCTGTGGAGTCAGGTTGCTTGGACAGAATGGCCGGCCGCGTCCTAACGGATTTCAACCATGAAGCCCCTCCGGCAGTAGCTCCGGAGATCATCGTATCACGGATTAAGTCGTGCCCTCCAGGACGACATCCGAGCCTACCCGGATCTCATTCGGAAGTCCACGTCCTTGGCCGGTCAATGATGGCCAATCCAGGAGCTGGCCTATCAAACTTCCTGCTATACAATCTTCGCCTACGCAGTTTCAAGGGTGGTCGTCCTCTTTCCCCTGTGGAGAGGTGTGGCAACTGCAAGTTTATCACAGAGGGCGTCGAGTGCCTCAGTGATGAACCGAAGTGTCTCGGCAATGAGTCAGGGCAACCTGCGTCTGGAGGCTGAAATGCTCAAAGTGCACGAGGAATGTCTCGAGTACGGAGATGACTCGCTCGAGTACTGTGCCGGGGTTGCGTTCACCGGTGTTGCTGTTAATGTGGTTGATGGTGGCATAACCGAACATGAATACAAAGATGGTCTCAAAGATGGGGAGTCTCGGGCATGGTACCCGAGCGGCGTTCTGCGGCAAAGATACAAGTGCCGCAATGGGGGCCACCATGGGTTCTACGAGGAGTTCTACCCTGATGGAGGTCTTAAGGCTTCTGGTTTCTATGAATACGGCATCAAGGTAAGCATGTTGGAGTTTGACCTCACAGGTCGGGTGAGTTCACAATTCGTGATAGGTCCTGGTGGTCAGGATTGGGAGATGCTGCTTGCTAATAGACAGAAGTTTGGCAGATGGTAGCCAATTGCCATAACTCATTCTCCCTAGTTCGGGGCAGAGAAGTCGGGGAGGGAGCATGAGCAGACTCATCCTGTTCCCGCTGATAGCCATAGGCATCGGCATCGTGGTTGGCGTCGTGGCTTGGCTCGTGAACCCAGGAGCCGATTTCGAGAAGATTGGTCAAGGCATTGGCACGCTCCTTATCTGCTCGATAGTTCTCGGTGCCATAGTGGAGCATGATAGGCGGAAGAAGAAGGTGGCGGCCGAGAAGGCGGCACAGTCGGCCAAAGCTGCCGAACCAAAGGACGACGCTGCACTGGACGGGGGGCAGAACGCTGGCAAGCAACCCTGACAGCTCCGCTGTCGAGGTCGTCCACGAGCCAACCACACGCAGGCCGGATTCGATGAGCGTCCGGCTTACGGTGTGAAAGGGGCCACCGACCCCGAAGGGCCAAGATGACAGGGGAAACCGACCACTGGTGTACCCGTCCACCGCCCCTGAACGGGCAAAGGGAGAGCGAAACCGACCAGTCCAATGCCCACGATCTCTCCGAAGGCATGGCAAGGGCAGAGCATCTCTGAGTGAAGCCGTCCACCGCTGGTCTGCGGTACAGATTGGGAGGGCGGTCCGAAAACCCCTTACGGTTCTGCCTTCGGGCTCAGAGGAGGCTGAGCGCCGGCGGAGGCCGGTCCGTAAACAGGTGTTTGGGGACCGGTCCCACGGCCTTGCGCCTTCCGCTGGGGTGGCGAGAATCGGGCAGTGGGAAGCATCACCCAATGACCTGCTCACCGACGGCCTTCGGGAAGATACCTGGGGCGCCCGCGGGGGCGGGATAGACTAGAGTCGGCAGGAGGACCGCGCCTATGCCGGAAGAGCCGGTCAAGTTAGACGAGACGCTGGATGCCAAGCCTTACGAGCCGCCGAAGCCTGGCCGCAGCCTGACCGGCTTCTACGTGGCGGTGGGTATCGTGGTCGTGCTGGGGCTTTTCGGGGCCTGGTTCTGGAGAACGTACACCGTCTGGTGGTTCGACGCCGACGAGGCCAAGCGCCGGCAGGCTGCGGCCGCGCAGCAACTCTCCCTCCCCGTCGAAAAGTCCGTCGACCTCGGCGACGGCGTTTCCCTCGACCTGGTCCTCATCCCCGCCGGCCGGTTCAGGATGGGCAGCCCGCCGGAAGAGAAGGACCGGAGTAAGGATGAGATGCAGCACTGGGTGACGATCACTCGTCCGTTCTATCTCGGCAAGTGCGAGGTCACTCAGGAACAATGGCAGAAGGTAGCAGGATCCAATCCCAGCTGGTTCAAGAGCACCGTGAACCCAGTAGAGCGGGTGAGCTGGGACGACTGTCAGGAGTTCTTGAAGAAGTTGAACTATCTGGGAAAGACAAAGGGGCAGTTTCGTTTGCCGACGGAGGCAGAGTGGGAGTGGGCCTGCCGAGCGGGAACACGGGGACGGTTTTGCTTCGGAGACGCCGACGAGACGCTGGTAGACTACGCTTGGTATGAGGCTAACTCCGAGAACACCTCTCATTCCGTGGGCGCAAAGAAGCCTAATGCCTGGAGCCTTTTCGATATGCACGGCAACGTGTGGGAGTGGTGCGAGGACTGGCATGAGCAAGGTTACTATGCCCAGAGCCCTAAGTGTGATCCGCCGGGGCCGGCAACTGGTTCGCTTCGGGTAGTGCGTGGTGGATGCTGGGGCAACCGCCCCCCCGGCGCACAGCCGCTCGGCCAGTCGCGACCGGATCTCTCCGACGGATCGTGACCGCAACTTCGTCGGCTTCCGGGTGGTTCTCAGCCCTGTGGGGCACTGACTAACCTAGATAGTCTGATTGTGGCCGTGGGAAGAGCGAGGGGGCCCTTGTTGAAGAGAGCCCCCTCGCGGAACGATTGACTGCTACGCCAGCCGCAGGGCCGGCATGATCCTCGGCTGCTTCGTTGGCTTGGCGTCGGGGAACTCCACCGTATCGACCATGGCCTCCGGAATCAGGGCCGCGTAGTGCCGCCGGCAGATCTCCGGTGAGTTGCCCATGAGCGTGGAGATCTTGTAGAGGGATTCCCCCTTCTGCGCCAACTGTGACCCGAAGGTATGGCGGAAATGGAGGCACGTCCATTTCTGGCCGGCGGCCTTTTGGGCGGTGCGGAGTTCGCTCGAGAAGTTGTCGGGGTCGTAGCGGTTGCCCTGGGGGCTGGGGAAGTACCAGTTGCCGGGGACCACCCGGGGCTGGTAGCCGTCGAGGATCTGCCGCAGAGCGCGGCTGATGGGCACGGTCCGGTTGACGGCGGTTTTCGACTGCCAGCGGTCGCCATCCACCTCCTTGGCCTGGACCCGGATCATGCCGTGCTGTCCGGCATTGAGGTCGACGTCCCCGAGCTGGAGCCAGAGGAGTTCCTCGCGCCGGAGTCCCGCGTAGATGTACATGGCGACCATGGCCCGCAGCTGCGGCCTGCTCTCCAGGGCGCCCAGCTGGGCCTCGATCTGGGCCAGGGTCAGGAAGACGATCCGGGGCGCGCGCTCCCGGTACCTGGCCACGGCCGCGCCCGGGTTGAGGTTCATGGGCATGCGCAGGCCCCGCTCCTTCATCGCCCAGTTGATGAGCCGGGTTATGACCTCCCGGTAGCGGTTGGCGGTCTTGGGGGCGAGCCCCTGGTCCCTGACCCTCCTGTGGATGAAGTCGGAGATCCGGGCGGTGGTCACCTCCTCGATGTAGTTCGCCGGGATGACAGGCTCCCGCCGGGCGCGGCCAGCGGCAGCGAGAGGCGGACGCTTCATGCAGGCCGCTGTGACCCTGCGGCTCGTCACCGTCAGCGCCGGACAGACCACCCCGAACATCTTCCTGAGATAATAGATGCTTACCTGGGCGCTCTTGGCCGTCTTCGTGGCCCGCAGATGATCCACATACGCGGTGATGATCTCTCCGACGGGCGTCTTCCCCGGAAGCGGATTGAGACTCCCCTGGGCCATCTCCGTCTCAAGCTGGCGGAGCTTCTCCTTCGCGACCTGGCACGAGTCCGTGCCAAGCGCCCTCCGGATTTCCAGCCCACCCACCCGGAATACCGCCGTGTAGTACTTCCCCCTCCTGATCAGACCTGCCATGGCAGGGCCCCTTCACTCGGCTCCCGCTCCCTCTGGGGCGTGCCGGCGGTCTGAGGCCCTTTTCCCTCAGCGTACTGTACATTTTACTGTACATGGAGCCGAAAAACGCCAAAAAGAAAGGGACCTGCATTGCTGCAAGTCCCTGTACGGTCGATGGTAGCGGGGGCTCGTTTTGATACTGAGAATCCGGGTGCGCTCGACTGGATGGAGGTTGGCCTGAAGACGCCAGCCTGACCGCTCGAAACGGAGACACGCCGCCCGACAGCCGAGCGTTCGTACAACCGTAGGGAGAAGGCCTGCCTGCGGCTCATTTCAGCCCTTGGCCTTCACCTTCATGTTTCTGATCATCCGCCCCGTCATCTCCCGCCCTCTATCCGGCCTCCCTCCCATCCACTGGTGCCTGGGCCAGGCCCGGAACATCCTTCAGTTCCCTATTCGCCTCGTCATCGTCCCTTCCGACTTCATTTCGGCCTCCGAGCCGTCCACAGTTGGCTGAGCCGTTTCAGCCGCTACAGTCTCGGTGGCCCTTTTCACGGAATCCGAGCTGAGCACTCTGTCTTGGGCCACCAAGATGCTGCTTCCCAAGACACCGAGCACCAGACTACCACGGCGCAGCTTTTCAGTCTGCCGCCGCCATTGAGGATCATCCTTCAATTCTGTCAGGAATTCGAGGTCCGCTCTGCTTGAGGAGACTTCACCAAGCATATATATAGACCAAAACCTCAACTCGGCGCTGGGATGCATCACCCACGCCTGCAAGTGCGGTTTTGCAGCATCTCCTCTTGCTACGATCTCATCAACTACCGGAGGCGCGAAGGCCTTCAGCAAACCAGCCATATACTTGCCCATTATCGGTGTATTATATACTAGTTGCTTTCGTTCATTCCAGTATGCAGACTCTGTTGGCTCGCTATATGTTAAAGCCTTCCGCCCGTTCCGGCACTGTGATTCTGAACGGCGATGACATCCGTACGCGCTCACAGCTATAATGCTAACCATGACAATCAACCTCCAGGTCCGTGCATGCCCGCCCAGAGCCAGTATTCCCTCACGTAACAGCTTGCCCCACTTCACCACTTCTTAGGCCCCTTATATTTCGGGTTTACCGTGTAAACGGTTGCCACTCGCTCTGCTCTATTTACAGTGACTCTCCCCTCAACAGCTTGAGCAGTATATTGCCACGAGATGCAGACAGCAGAGTATTTGCAGCACTCCGAACCCTCCTCGAAATATGTCGAGAACCAACACGAGGTAAGATTATTGACGGCCTTAAAATTCATCAGGAGAGGCTCGACTGGTTTGAGCCCCGGAATATTAGGTGGGTTCCATGGACGAACGTCATCGGGATCATCACCGTATTTTGGATAGCCTGGGGCATCAGCGTACGTCACATATTGCTGTCTTCGCTCTGTAAATTCCTGCCTATAGCGTGGATCCTTAAGCATTGGGCTTGTTGGGGCGGGATCGGGGCGCGGTTCCTTGTCTATCTTCTCGCCGGGATAATTGCTTTCTACGACCTGAACAGTTTGGTCGTATGCACACTTTGAGCTTGCCCCTTTGACTAGACCCAATAGCTGCACTGTGTACCCAAAATCATCTTTTTCGTTCCAAGCGCCAGCCTCATCTGGACGCTTCATCCAACCGTGCCGTGCCACATCAAGCTCGTATATTCTAGCAAGATAATCTTTCAGAGATTTGCCACCCTTGAATTTGCCAGATGTCAAGAGTTTTGCATCCGTTATGCAACAATAAGATGCCTGTGGGTCTTCTAGCCCCCTCGGATCTGTCTTCATCGCCGGATTCCCCTTTGGGAACCCGTACGCGCTATACGGCAGCCTGCGAATCGGGTCACGCTCAATGAACCTCCCATCCTGCACATCGTAGACCCTTGCCGGGCTGATATAGTACAGTCTTCCGTTGGCGGTGAGTTTCCACCACGCTTGTCCCTGATACCAGAAGATGGTGGGGTTGGAGCCGACCTCGGAGAGGGCCTTGCCCCAGGCGTCGCAGAGCCCGGTCCAGACCACGTTGCCGTCGGCGTCGGTAATCTTGTAGACCGTGCCGCGGTGGTCGATGTGCAGGTAGTAGCGAGTACCGTCGACGTCCACCTCGACCACCGACCCGATGCCGTCGATCACCTTGTAGCCGTGGGTCAGCTTGGTGACGCTTCCCGCGCTGGTCGAGATCTCCAGCAGATCGATCCCGTCGTGGCGGAAGTAGGTGGTCAGCGCCCCCTCGGTCATACGCACGCGCCGCAGCATGGCATCGTAGCCGAAGGCGACCTCTGTGCCGCCCAGTGGCTTGATCTTGGTCACGAGGCCATGGGCACCGTGCTCGAAATACGTGACGACGCCGCCCGGGGCCTCGATGATTTCCAAGTTCCCATCGAGGTCGTGATGGTAGTACGTCGTGCCCGAGGCGTCCGTCCTGCGAACGATGGCCCCGGCGGCGTTGTAGGCCCAGGCGATGCTCTCGCCCTGCTCGACCGCCGAGAGCCGGTTCCCGGCCACGTCGTAGCCCCACTCGAAGGCGTAGATGCTCGTTCCGGCCGCGTTCTTCCAGACCTCGCTGGCCAGCCGGTCGGCCTGGTCGTAACCGAAGTA
>Ga0302238_1000225_pt1 | contig 62776 bp, 60 predicted proteins | sample AAG_UR_Asn_MG_FD_193527 | JGI IMG/M metagenome (GOLD analysis project Ga0302238, IMG submission 193527) | Enriched activated sludge microbial communities from anaerobic digester in WTTP, New Holstein, Wisconsin, United States - AAG_UR_Asn | ecosystem: Engineered > Bioreactor > Anaerobic >... | reverse complement strand
CTCTCATCCTTGAGCCAGAATATATCAAGGCTCACCTTGTCACGCTGCATCAGTTCATCAAAGGAAAATCTCTTGAACCGCTCGCTTTCCCTCCTCTCATGCCTGTTCTCAGGGTTGTAGCAGGCAATGAAATCCTTCAAGTCCTCATACTTCAGGGTGTTCGTTTTCAGGGTGAAGTGCATATTGGTTCGCAAATCATATATCCAGACTGCCTCAGTCCATGGTCGCTCGCTTGCAGGCTTTCTGTCGAAGAAGAGCACGTTTGCCTTCACGCCCTGGGCATAGAATATGCCTGTGGGTAATCTCAGGAGGGTGTGGACGTCACACTCATGGAGGAGCTTCTTTCTAACAGTTTCTCCCGCACCTCCCTCAAAGAGCACGTTGTCAGGCACAACAACCGCTGCCTTGCCGTTCATCTTCAGGAGTGTTTTCACGTGCTGCACGAAATTGAGCTGCTTGTTTGAGGTGGTTGCCCAGAAATCGGGCCTTTCGTAGATGAGGGATTCCTTGTCAGCCTTTCCCTCGCCATTCACGATGGTGATGCTGCTCTTCTTGCCAAAGGGAGGATTGGTAAGAACCATGTCAAAACGGTCACCAGGGTCAGAGGCGAGGGCATCACCTGGAACGATGGGGCTCTCTTCTCCTCCTATGCCGTGAAGGTAGAGGTTCATGACACAGAGCCTCGCCACGTTGTCTACAATATCCCAGCCTTTGAAGGTGTTGAACTTGAGGAACTGCTTCTGGTCTTTGTCGAGGGAATAGTTCTTGGAAATGAAGTCATGTGCTGCAAGCAAGAAACCTCCTGTACCACAGGCAGGGTCGCAGATACTTGACATGGGTTGGGGCTTAACTGCCTCCACAATCGCTTTTATGAGTGCACGAGGGGTAAAGTATTGCCCCGCTCCGCTTTTTGTGTCCTGGGCGTTTTTTTCAAGGAGTCCTTCATAAATCTCGCCCTTCACATCGATATCCATGCCCACCCACGTTTCATCATTGATGAGTTCAACAAGCCTTCTTAGTTTTGCAGGGTCTTGAATCTTGTTCTGGGATTTCCTGAAGATAATACCCAGCATCCCTTTGCTCTTGCCGAGGGTTTCCAGGATGTGGCGGTAGTGGACTTCAAGCTCATCGCCATCTTTGGGAAGCAGGCTCTGCCAATCGAGCCCCACTGGGATGTTTGATGGTCTGTTGAAGGGGGGCTTTGTCTGCTCATCAGCCATCTTGAGGAAAAGCAGATAGGTGAGCTGCTCCACATAGTCACCGTAGCTTACCCCATCATCACGCAGCACGTTGCAGTAGCCCCAGAGCCTTTGCACTATTGAGGTTGATTCATTTGCCATTCCTACTTAGCCCCCTTTTTCTTGCCTTTCCGTGAAGTAACCTTCTTTGCCTTCTTTTCCTCTTCAAGTCGTGCCTTTTCTGTCTTTATCCTCTCCAGGAGTTTTTCAGCGGGTTCATCATTCGGGTCTTGAGGAACAAGCTTCCCCTCAAAAGCTTGTTTCAGGATGCTTTGGCGAAGCCTCTGTGCCCGCTTGAGGCTCTGGTCAACGATTTGCTCGACTTCATCGGCAACAGAGAAATAATGTTCAAGTTCATTAACGATACGTTGTTGCTCAGCAATCGAGGTTAGGGGAAAAGCAATATTTCCCAAAGAAGTTTGATTTATGTTGGTAATAGTCACTTGAGAACTACTGCCGATGATTTTTTCTCTTGTTGTATTAGTTCTCATGAAATATGTCAAAAATTCGGGCAAAATTGTTTGGCTATTCAATCTTGCCCTTATAATAAATCCGCAAAAAGTGACCGATTCACTTGTCGGGTTAAACATACTCGCCCAGCCAACGCCCTCTCGCTTTACTGAGGAACGCACAAATAAAATATCCCCGTACCGCAAAAGGTAATCTTCAGCCAAGTCTATGTTGACTTTGTATAAATCTGTAGTATCAACGTTAATTCCTTTCGAATACATATTGAGGACATCGATTGTTGGTATTCCTTTTTCGCCCTTTTGATTACTTGTGAAATTTATACCGTTCTTCAATTCAGAAACTTCAACCAATCTTACCCATGCCCACCCATCTGGCAATTCTGGCAAATCTGAGGTATCAACAGGGTCTGGTTCTTTGTATTTGTTTCCAAGCTGTTTCTTTCTTTCTGCTTTTATTCTCTCCAGGAGCACTGATGCTGGCTCAAGCTCATTCCTGTGGGTTTCACGCCATTTTTCTGTGAGCTTGCCTTCAAAGGCATATTTTAAAACAGCCTGGCGATAGCGTTTCAGTTGAGCCTTGATTTTCTTCAGAGCCTCAACCCCCGCATCCAGCCGTGTGAAAAGCTCTTCTATCTTGGTAACAATGCGTTGCTGTTCTCTTTGTGGTGGGAGTGGAAACAAAATTTGTTTCATGAACTCTGCTGGAACTCTCAATTGTCCAGCTGTTCCTGTCATTTTGCTACGCGCTTCTTTTCTCACATTTTCTTGTATTAAGAAGAAATATGCTAATTGTTTAGTAATATCTTCATAAAGCCTGATAACATGAAATTCTGTTGAACCGAAGCCTATTCTGTTCTTTAAGCCTTTAGCAATTGCAATCTTGCCGTTTTCCATACAAGGTGTAATCTTTGCGAACAGCACATCTCCTTCAACAAAAGGGGTGTAACCCTTTTTGACCTCCTGATAGTTCTTGATTAAAGAAGGGTCAATATGCCCCGTTAATGCCCCTACGTATTGCATGGGCAAGAATGTAATTTCTAAGTTGTCGGGAATGGTTTCTACACCTATCCCTGGGTTTATTTCAGCAATTTCGCTTAAGGTTGTCCAGAGCCACCCGTTTGGTAGTGTTGGCAAGCCATTAATCATATTACTCATGCTGCCAACACCTCATTCAGTTCTTCAATCACTTTACCCAGGTTCTCTCCAAAGACATTGTATACTTTTACCCTCCCACCTCTCTCCTGAAAGGGCGTGAGGTCAAAATCGTTCATCTCAATCGACATGGATGTGGCGATGTGGTCTTTTATCATGGTCAGCCATTCCTTTTGCTCCACCGAAAATATACGCCCTGTCCTCTCCTGTTCTGCCAGCCATGTGTTGAACCGTGCATCTACTGTTGTTGAGAAGGGCTCAAGGACATCGCTCTTTCCTATAGCAAAACGGATGAGAGAGATGGTATTGGTGAGGAGCTTCTGTGCCCCTGCTCCCCTTACCTTTGATTGTTCCAGCATCTGGTAGGCATTCCAGAGGTTCTCCTGGGTAAGGCGATAGGGTGGTTTTTCTATCGCTTCAGCAAGTTCTTTGATTTCCCTCAAGGTGAGGTGCTGCCTCCCGTAAGGCTTGCTGTAGATAATCTGGAGGGCTGTCAGCTCATCCTTGTTGTCTTCGATGAACTTCTTAAAAGTATCAACAAGGTTTTGTGCCTTCTCTTTCGCCTTTTCATCTATCCCAGCAAAAGTCACCTCATCTGTGCTCACCACATCGATAATCTGCTCGGTTCTCTTTTTGATGGTGGTAAGTGCGTTCCTGAATTTGGGGTTGTCGAAGGGCACACAGGCTTGCTGAACCAGGATATCCTTGGCCTTCTTTATCTCATCATCGGTAGGTTCGTCCTTTGCGAACATCTCCTTTGCCTTCTCAGTTATCTTGTCGGGGTCTATTGCATCGAGGAGCTGGTTGATAATCTGCCTGAGGGGTTTTGCTTCTCCAGATTCTTTTATCTCAATCTTTTCTTTATCTCCTATCTCCCTGTCGATGCGTGCGAGCCGTGCTGCAAGGGAAGAGAGGATGTCATCATCTCTGTTGCCGACAGCAACCCAATCGATGATTTTCTCGAAGGGCACGCTCTTTTTCTTCTCAAGGGGGCGTGAATCGGTCTTGTCGCTTTCACATACACCAATGGCATCCACAATCATGAAGTGGGTCTTGCTGGATGCATCAGGGGTTACCGAGTTGAAGTCCGTGGGAGATATCACCCGTGTGCCGCGCCCCTTCATCTGTTCGAAATAGACAGGGGATTTCACATCCCGCATGAAGAGAAGGCATTCCAGGGGTCTGATATCCGTTCCCGTGGATATCATGTCAACGGTGACTGCTATGCGGGGATTATAGGAATTCCTGAAGCTGGCAATCAAATCCTCTGGCTTCTCCCCTGTTGTCCTGTAGGTTATCTTCTTGCAGAACTCATTTCCCTTGTTGAACTCTTCCCTTGCAATGGTGACTATATCCTCGGCATGGGAGTCATCCTTGGCAAAGATGAGGGTCTTTGGCACTTCCTTTCTTCCTGGGAAAATCTCGGTGAAGAGCTTTTCTTTGAACGTTTTTATTACGGTTCGTATCTGGTCTGGGGCGACAACATCCCTGTCTAACTCGCCTGGGGCGTATTCGAGGTCTTCATCAAGCAGCTCCCATCTGGTTTTTCTGGTGAGCCTGCTCCGTTTGTCAACGTAGTTCCCAGCATCCACCTTGCTCCCTGCCTCGGTAATCTTCGTTTTAATGCGGTAGACCTCATACCCCACGTTCACCCCATCAGCAACAGCCCGCTCATGACTGTACTCCATGACAAGGTTGTTGTTGAAGAAGCCGAGGGTCTGCTTTGAAGGGGTTGCGGTGAGCCCGATAAGGAATGCATCGAAGTATTCGAGTACCTGGCGCCAGAGGTTATATATGGAGCGGTGGCATTCATCGGTGATGATGAAATCGAAGGTTTCTATGGGAATTTTTGGATTATACGTGACATCAAGGGGCTTGTCGAAGGAAGGCGCAATATCGAAGACAGACTGCTCCTCAATTTCAGAGTCAATTTCTTCATCACCCTTGAGCATGGAGAAGAGCCTCTGGATGGTAGTGATGCACACCTTGCTTACCGTGTCGATGGTGTTCGAGGTCAAGTGTTGCACATTATAAAGCTCGGTGAACTTTCTTCCATCATCAGGGGTCACATACTGTTGGAACTCACGCTTTGTCTGCCTTCCGAGGTTGTTGCGGTCAACCAGGAAGAGAACACGCTTTGCCTTGGCGAATTTCAGGAGGCGGTAGACAAAGCTCACAGCAGTGAATGTCTTTCCTGAGCCTGTCGCCATTTGGATGAGTGCCCGTGGTCGTGAATCGGCAAAAGACTTTTCAAGGTTGATGATTGCCTCACACTGACAGTCACGTAAACCTTCCGTTATGAGGGATGGAAGACCTTTGAGGCGTGTACGTAATGTACCACCCTGGGAGAGCCATTCCATGTGCGTTTCGGGCTTATGGAAGGCAAACAACCTTCTTGAGCGGGGGTCTTCATCGCGCATATCTCTAAAGTATGTTTCAATGCCTGTGCTCTCATAGGCAAAGGGAAGGGGTTCCTGAACATGGGGGAGGTTATCGGGAATGCCTGCAATGTATCCCTGGGTCTGTTCGGCAACACCGCTTAAGGTTATGCCCTCTGGCTTTGCCTCCACAACGCCCGCTGCCTTGCGGTCAACGAAGAGGAGGTAATCTGCATAACCGTTCTTCAGGGGATATTCTCGAACAGCGACACCAAGGGCAGCACCGAGGTTCAGGTCTTTCTTATCCTGTACAGCCCACCCCGCTGCCTCAAGGAGTTTGTCGATATTTTGTCGTGCTTTCTCTTCAGGGTTCATAATGTGTTATGATGAAAAAGCATATTAATCAACTCAATCCTAATATAATCCAATCTATTCGAACACTAAATCCGATTTTATCCGAACGGCCTTTTTATGATCCTTTCCTTACTATCTCTACTTTACAAAAGTGTTCGACCTAAGTCAAGGTTGAGTATATTTTTCTCATTGAATCTTCACCTTTCAGTTTTTTAGCCAACCCTCTTTTTAGAAGATTAGATGTGTATTTTTAGAAGGTTAGATGTGTAGAGGTGTAGATGTTTAGCCAACCTTCCAGCCTTCCAACCTTCTCCTGTCTCCTGTCTTCTGTCTCCTGTCTTCTGCCTCTAACCCTCCAGCCTTCTGCCTTTTCCAACCCTCTGTCTTTCTCTGCGGGCTCTGCGAGAGACAGAACATCATTTAGGATTTAGGAATTAGGAATTAGGATTGAAGAGCGTTGATTTGGGATAGAGCGACAAATCAGATCTTTTCCTCACGCCCAGTCCTTCGAGTACGCAGACTACACAGAGTTGAAATGTTTTTGCCACGTTTTAGAGAAAGATTAATCATAGCAAACCCGCACAAACCCTGCGGGTTAAATATTTTTAACAACTTTACCCGTAGGGTGAGTTGTTTCATCAGAACAAATCTTTCTCCTGTTCTGATGAAGATATTTTATCTCGTCTTTCTCAGCGACCTCTGCGGCCTCTGCGAGAGAAAAAAAGCATTTAGGAATTAGGAATTAGGAATTAGGATTGAAAACATAAAGCCTCAACTGCCTTAGTCTTGTAGAGTGTGTAGAATTTTTTCACTGCGCTTTTCTCCACCAACTATAAACTATAAACCATAAACTGCCTTATAGCCCCAAAGTTCTGTAAAGCATAACTTTTTGATCGTCGCTGATTCTACCTATGATTACAGTACGTTACAAATGCCGGAGCTCCGGCATTGGTTTGCTGTAACAGATAATGTAAGTAACTGTGTCACCTTTTTTCAAAGAGTTTTCTTATTGCAGCATCAAGAGAAAGGGTGATGGTAGTATCAGCAGAACATGTGAGGATGGCATCAACAGAGATATTTTAGTAAGAAGGACATCTGACAGGAGGCAAACAACTCCTCCTGTCAGATTAATGTGCAATGGTTAGGATATTGTGAGAAAGGATAGTCAGATTAATGTGAGAGGTGACATATGGTATACAGTGTTGTTCTTCTTATCAGTATGGAAGACCTTTCTGATGAACATCTGCAATCATATCAGAATAAAAGTGGTATGTTAATGGTATATAATGTCATATTGGTAATACGAATGCTTTTTTGACCACCTACTAACGGTAACTACTTAATATCATTGAATACCGATAATTGATGTCTGTCAAAAAAAGGTCAAAAACAGGTCTGATAGGGAGAGATTTCATGAAGTTGGGTTATGTACAGCAGCCATTAATCTTTAAACAAGTCAAAGACAGCAATTCCGGGAATGTTTTTAAAGTCTTTTGAGTTTTCAGTAATTATCTCTTCTATGCCATTCTCCAGCATACATGCTGCAATTAGTGCATCCCAAAAATGCTTGCGGTATGCTGATACAATCTCTGTTGCTCTTATAAAAGTAGCTGCATCCCTGTCAACAACCGTCCATTTCTGTGATGATAAAATGTCTTCAACGATGATTCTCGCGTGTTCTACGGACAAAGGCTTTTCGACCTTTGTCGTGACTACCACAAAAAACTCCATAAGGTTCTGGAGTGCGATAATCGCGCCACCTTTCTCCCATATTTGTTTTACTAACGACTTACATTTATGATGCTTTTCTTTTTCTGAAACATCATAGGCATATACAAGAATATTGGTATCAATGAGCTTGTTTTCATGAGTCATATAATTCTCCCCTTTTTGTATAGAGAATTTTTCCCATATCAAACCCCTTATCCAGAAACTCTATTTGTCTTTTTGTGATATCTTTTTCGGATGAACTTTTAACAGGACTCAGCGTGACCAGCGTTTCTGTACCATCAGGTATATCAACTTTTTCATAGAGTCTTATCAGGTTGCCCTCTACTACCGCTCTATAAAGTTTTTTCATGTCCTAATTACCTCCTTTTATGTATCTTTTTATATAATCCAATCTATTCGAACACTAAATCCGATTTTATCCGAACGGCCCTTTTATGATTCTTTCCCTGCCGTCTTTACTTTACAAAAGTGTTCGACCTAAGTCAAGGTTGAGTATATTTTTCTCATTCTTCACCTTTCAGTTTTTTAGCCAACCCTTTTTTTAGAAGGTTAGATGTGTATTTTTAGAAGGTTAGATGTGTAGATGTGTAGATGTTTAGCCAACCTTCCAACCTTCCAACTTTCTCCTGTCTCCTGTCTTCTGTCTTCTGTCTTCTGCCTCTAACCCTCCAAGCTTCCAGCCTTCCAACCTTCTGTCTTTCTCTGCAGGCTCTGCGAGAAACAAGGTCTTTAAATCTTTTTCTCACGCCCAGTCCTTCGAGTACGCAGAGTACACAGAGTTGAAATGTTTTTGCCATGATTTAGAGAAAGTTTAATCATGGCAAACCCGCAAACCCTGCGGGTTAAATGTTTTTATTTCTGCCCCGCAAGGGGCATGAAGTGTGGACAGAATTCATCAGTCTCAGAATTCTGGCCACAAGTCTATCTCGTCTTTCTCTGCGACCTCTGCGGCCTCTGCGAGAGACAAAAAAGCATTTAGGATTTAGGAATTAGGAATTAGGATTGAAAACATAAAACCTCAACTGCCTTAGTCTTGTAGAGTGTGTAGAATTTTTTCACTGCGCTTTTCTCCACCAACTATAAACTATAAACCGCCTTATAGCCCCAAAGTTCTGTAAAGCATAACTTTTTGATCGTCACTGATTCCACCTATGATTACAGTATGTTACAAATGCCGGAGCTCCGGCATTGGTTTGTTGTAGCAAATAATGAAAGTAACTGTGCCATTTTTTTCAAAGGGTTTTCTTATTGCAACATCAAGAGAATATAATGTTTCGCCAGGTCAGTAACAAACCAGATTATACCGGAATTGTATGAACCCACATCACCGGCATTGACAAATTGGTATTACTAAGTAATAATATAATCACTCTCAAATAAGGTGATAAACATGAAGAAAAAGCAGACTATTTTGACATTCAAGGTCGATGAAGACCTGATGGAGGTCATCAAGGACATTCCGAATCGGTCTGAATATATAAGGGCGGCAATCATGGCTGCACTTGACAATACTTGCCCTCTTTGCAACGGTACCGGTATGCTTTCGCCCAAACAGAAAGAGCACTGGGAAACCTTTTCTCACGACCATACCCTGAAACGTTGCGAAGATTGCAAGGAAATTTTTATAGAGTGTACAAAGTGAGATATTTTTTTATCGGGCATTCTCTATGAAAAGGGTGGGCTTTGTTTTTATTCTGCTGCTGATTATTACAGTTATCATACCCTTTGCAAGGTTCGGACATACCCAAACAGTCATGACCGTTTTTGCAAGTATAATGCCTCAAGCATATTTCCTCGAGCGCATAGGTGGTCAATTTGTCAATGTTGAAGTCCTTGTTGGTGAAGGACAATCACCACACACATACGAACCTTCACCGCAACAGATGGCAAAACTTTCATCGGCAAAAGCCTATTTTGCCATCGGTGTTCCCTTTGAGAAAAACGTCATAAGCAAGATAAAGAAGATAAATAGAGAGCTAACCATCATTGAGACGCAAAAAGGCATTTCATACCGTTATTTAGAAAATCACCATCATAAAGCCAACAAAAGCCATGACATAAGACACGATAATAGAATTCCTGACCCACATATCTGGATGGATCCCAAGCTTGTCAAGGTACAGGCGCAAAATATCCACGACGCCTTGTGCAAGCTGGATCCAGAACACACAAATGATTATTCAAAAAATCTTCAGACGTTTCTAACAGATCTGAGACGAGTAGACCAAAGGGTTGCTCACGTTCTTGCTCCATTTAAGGACAATAGCATTTATGTTTTTCATCCAGCTTTCGGTTATTTTACTGACTCTTACGGGCTTCATCAGGTATCGATCGAGATTGAAGGCAAAGAACCCAGTGCCAAACAATTGACAAATACCATAGATAAGGCAAAAAAGGGAGGGGTACATATAATTTTTGTACAGCCTCAGTTTTCCAAAAAAAGCGCCAAAACCATTGCAATGACAATAGGAGGGGTCGTGGTACCTATCGATCCATTATCAAAAGACTACCTTTCCAATCTTGAAAAGATTGCCTCTGAAATAGAAAAAGGATTAGCGAGGAGATAGGTAACTCAATGGACGGTGAGGTAGCTGTCAGTTTTCAGGATGTTGATTTTTCCTATAATAACACCCCAGTACTGAAAGAAGTAAGCTTTGCTATTTATGACAAGTCATTCATCTCCATTGTTGGTCCAAACGCTGGTGGAAAGACTACACTATTGAAACTAATGTTGGGACTCCTGAAGCCCTCACGGGGAACCATAAAAATCTTTGACCTGTCCCCTGACAAGGCGCGTTCATTAATTGGATACATGCCTCAGTATATTCAATTTGACCCCTATTTTCCTGTTACTGTTCTTGACGTCGTTCTAATGGGTCGATTGGGAAACAGGACTATCTTTGGCCCATACAGAAAAAAGGATATTGCGATATGTTTTGAGGCACTCCAAAAACTTGAAATGTCGGATACATGGAATCGCCCATTCAAGGCATTGTCCGGTGGACAACGTCAAAGGGTACTCATCGCTCGAGCCCTCGCAACCAAACCGCGACTCCTCCTCCTTGACGAACCAACTTCCAACGTTGACATGGCTGTTGAAACAGAACTTTTCGAACTGCTGAATAACTTAAGTAAAACCATAACCGTTGTAGTTGTAAGTCATGACTTGGGTTTTGTATCACAGTTCGTTGAACGAGTTGTCTGTGTAAACCGTAAAGTAGCTGTTCATCCAACAACAGCCATCACCGGAGAGATGATCAACGATCTCTACAGAACCGATGTGAGAATGGTCCAACATGGCCAAAGAGAACAAAAAGGATTTGAGGATTAAAGAATGTATACATTTTTTTCTGACCTTCCTATATATCCGTTCCTTCAATATGCACTTTTGACAGGCATTCTTTCAAGTGTTGCCTGCGGTATCATAGGAAGCTATGTCGTTACAAAGAGAATAACTTATATCGCAGGAAGTATAGCACATATCGTTCTTGGGGGGCTTGGCGTTGCACGATACTGTCAGGTTGTATACCGCTGGGAATGGTTTCATCCACTCTATGGGGCAGCGTTAGCTGCCATGGTCGCATCCATAATCATAGGGCTTGTAAGTATGCGGGCAAAGCAGAGAGAGGATACAGTCATAGGGGCACTGTGGGCTATTGGAATGGCTACAGGAATTCTTTTCATATTTAAGACACCCGGGTATAACGAAGATCTGATGAGTTATCTTTTTGGTAGCATCCTCATGGTATCCCCCAACGAACTATGGATGATTTTGTGTCTCGATGCCCTTGTTGTTGCTACCGGCACAATTTTCTACAATCAGTTCCTCGCCATTTGTTTCGATGAGGAATTTTCTCGCCTAAGGGGGATAAACGTTGAACTATACTATCTTTTTCTCCTGTGCCTAACAGCGTTGACAGTCGTGCTACTGGTCACGGTAGTAGGTATAGTGATGGTCATAGCCCTCTTAACCCTTCCAGCAGCCATCGCGGGCGAGTTCACAAAAAGACTCTGGCATATGATGCTTTTATCAGCCGTACTGTCTGCTCTGTTTACCACAACAGGCCTTGTGATAAGCTATGAACCAGACCTCCCAACTGGTGCTACTACTATTGTTATTGCCGGCGCTGTCTATCTATTCATTGCAGGAGGATTAAAAATCTTCAGGTTGCGGGATTGATAAAATCTTCTATTCTTCAATATCAATATGTTGAAATAATTTACAAATAAAATGGATATGCGTCTTTGATAAAGGCAAATAAAAGATATTTATATCACGAACTATTCTACCCCTATCAAATATTTTCCTTTCTCTGTCAGCCAGCATGCCCGATACGTATCACCTGCAACAGTACCACCGAGACCAATTTCTGCTAAACCCTTTTGGCATAGCACATCGAGTACATCTTTGTCCCTCTTGCTGCGGCAAACCTTTTCTATCCAGGTAGCACGCCTGTATGCTCCACCGGTATACTGATTTTCGACTATCTTTTTAAGCATATCCTTTTCTTCCCAGCTAATTTCCATCAAAATACCTCACCTTCTAAATATAGCGGAAATAAAAATGTGGTGCGTTTTTAAGTCTTTTTTATCCTCTTTAGCACCTTTGTCCAACTTCCAGTCGTTAGGAAACTCTCCTCCATATGTTCCATCATTACAATAAACCTATTCATCGGAACAGAAAAGCTTAACGTATTGGCAGGGACATAAGGTCTTGCAGATACATCAAAGACCCCTACAATCGCCTTTGGATTGTCAGATTGCCTCTCCAGAAAAGGATATAGCACAATGGTGGCACAACCCGCCCCAAAGGGTGTTTTAACGCTATCAAAATCTTCTGAGTCATAATTTGCCAGTGTAAAAAGCCCTGACAATACATCAGGGTTCGCAAGAAAAATGACCACTTCAGGGTTATCACTCTCGTTTAACATGTCCCATCTCTTAAATACTATGTATTTTGATGGTGCTGTAAATGAGGGTATGTTTTCCATGTATTTTTTTACAAGTTCAGGCGATTTTTTATAACGCTCTCCTTCTATTTTTCCAGGTATGCCACATGAGAGAAAGTATTCGAAATCAGGCATAAGTCCTTTTGCATAGCCGAGGTATTTTTTTCCTCCGAAACAGCCGATTGAATCACCATCGAAACATAGGGATCTTCCTTTTGTCACCCTGGATATATCGGCAAAGATACACCTATGTTCTGATAGATGCTGTTTTACCTTCGGTACGATATTCTCTTGGTCGGTATAGAAGAAAACAATAGGCAGCGGTGCACCATCAAAAAATTTCTTCCAGAGCTCTAAAAATCTTTCTTTGAGTTGGATATCCATAATACCCCCTCTCTTTCTGATTGATATTAGTTTTATAGAATCTTATTGGCTCAAAATTGTCAACTGTTTTTTAATTTTGAAACAAAGTTTACGGACACAACTACCCAAACAGCATAGAAATAATTGTCTGATTATCATTGCCAGCAACCTAAAAATAAGATCGATTCAGCAAGCATTTTTCTTTTATCGAATACAATTTTTATAATAACAGAAACATTCTTCTCGAAAAGAAAATATGTTATAACAAAATACAGACGATTTGTAAGTTTGATAATTATACGATATTAATCTTTCACTGTTCGGTATTTCATATTCGTTATTCTGTTTTTGATTTGATTTCTTATAAAACCATGATTACACGAGGTGATAAAATGATCGGATACATAACAAACCATATGGCAAAAACAAAAAACACTATTCTAAATTCAATAAAAATGACCCCTTTCTGTATATGTTTTTTATTTATATTTTTCAGTGTCAATGCCTTTGCATCTGAATCAAAAATTGAATTTTTCAGCCCACAGGGTGAGGTAAAGGATGTAAGGCAGGTTACTGTAAGATTTTCTGAAGAGATGGTTTCGTTTGGAGACATAGATAGCCTCGAACCATTTGATATTAAATGTGAATCCCCCGGGAAAGGAAGATGGGCGGATGGCAAAAACTGGATTTACGACTTTGATAAAGAGCTTAAAGCCGGAATAAAATGCATATTCTCTCTTAAAAAGCAAACAAGAACTAAAAAAGGTGCAGAGATAAAAGGACAAAGGGTTTTTAACTTCTCAACAGGCGGACCACAAGTTGTTTCAATTCATCCGGGCGATGGTTCAGAATATATCGATGAAGAGCAGGTATTTATTATAAAACCTGACGGTGACATACAGGAAGAATCCGTCATTAAAAACGCCTTCTGCCTATTCGAGAATACAAAAGAACGTGTAGGCATAAGGCTATTGCCAGATCAGGAGACACAAAAGCTGCTTCACTCTTTATATGCTGGATATGGCAAAAAGAAAAACAAACATGTATTGGCATTACAGTGCAAAAGGAAACTTCCAAACAATCTCAATTTGAGTATTGTGTGGGGAAAAGGCATACTTTCAAAAAGCGGTGTTCCTTCGAATGCCGAACAGGTTTTTCATTACAAAACAAGAAAACCGTTTATAGCTTCATTCATCTGTCATCGCGAAAATCCCAAGTCTGGATGCATTGCGCTTCTACCAATGTCAATACATTTTTCTTCGCCTGTTCCCAAAAAGATAGCTGAAAACATAACAATAAAAGGTGGAAAGAAAGTCTATAAACCTGTTTTTGACAATCATGAAAAGGACTTTGTAACAAGGGTGATTTTCAAAGGTCCATTTCCTGAAAAAACATCCTTTACCGTGAACCTGCCGACGGATATGAAAGACGATGCAGGAAGACCGTTATCTAATCAAAAATCTTTCGCCCTTAAGGTAAAAACAGATCGCTATCCACCTCTTGCAAAGTTTTCTTCACGATTCGGTATCATAGAAAGAGATGACCCTATATTGCCCGTCACTGTGAGAAACATCGAACCCTATCTGAAAGGGAAGATCGTTGAAATCCCAAAAGATGGAGGTATAGATGAAGCACCGAGCATGTTCGATAAAAAACAAAATGAATCGGACAAAAACAAAATAGAAGCAAATTCTCCAGATATCTCAGAGAACATCTCTGCACGCATAGCCAACATAAAAGGGGATGTTGAGATTATCAGGTGGCTCGAAAAGGTAACCGTAACCGGTAGAACAAGGTCGGTCTTCGAAAGCAACAGTAAGACCGATTCATTTGCGCTGCCAAGAACGCAAGGAACCAGTGCCTTTGAGGTAATTGGCATTCCGCTTAAAAAACCAGGGTTTTATGTTGCTGAACTTGAGAGTATGATACTCGGAGCATCATTACTCGGGCTTAAAAAACCTGTTTATGTGCCCACATCAGCGCTTGTAACGAATATTTCAGCGCATTTTAAATGGGGCAAAGATTCGTCTCTTGTCTGGGTAACCACACTGGATGGAGGAGAACCAGTGCCAAATGCAAAGGTAACGATCAGGAGTTGCAGAGGAACTGTACATTGGGAGGGAACAACAGGTAACGATGGGGTTGCACACATCGATAAGGTGCTGCCAAGTTCGGATGAGGTATTGGCATGTAACCAGGCAAAACGTGACGATGATGTATATTATGACGAAAGCCAACTCCAATCAATATCAGCGTTGAACTCAGGACTATTCGTTTTTGTCAAGACTAAAGACGATATGACCTTCGTTCATTCAAGCTGGGATAGAGGTATAGAACCTTACAGATTCAAGGTATCCTATGAATCATACAGCGATGGTGTTTTTGCACATACGGTCTTTGACAGAACGCTCTTCAGGGCTGGGGATAATGTGCATATGAAGCATTTTGCGAGAAAACGCACTAAAGATGGCCTTTCTTTGCCTGACCAAGATTATCGGTCGGTATTGATATCACATACAGGGAGTAATCAAAGATACACATTACCTTTTAAGTGGAATAAAACAAACGGTTCAGCAGAAACCATGTGGACCATTCCAAGGGAGGCTAAGCTCGGGAGATATACGGTGTATCTTGTCTCCGGTTCCCATGAAGAATATTCAGGAGAATTCAGGGTTGAGGAGTTCAAGATACCTATTATGAAAGGCAACATAAAACCCCCTGCCTACCCGCTTGTCAATGTCAGTGAGGTGGATATCGATTTGATGGTTGAGTATCTCGCAGGAGGAGGGGCAAATAATTTGCCTATCAAACTCAGGACACAGATCCAACCAAAAATAATCGAGTTTGATGACTATGAAGACATTGTATTTTCAAATGGTATGGTCAAAGAGGGAATTACAAAAAGGGAACAGGTAGATGAATATGTTGATTCCGATGAAGGAGAAGGCGATGATGAAGGCCAATCTTTAATAGATGGAAAGAAAAAGGGCATAAAGACGCTCGAACTTACTCTCGGCAACGGTGGTTCAATAAGGACAAAAATTGTCGATATCCCAAAAGAACATTCCCCACAAGACATCCTTGCAGAATTGGAATTCAAAGACCCAAATGGAGAAACACAGACAATATCCAAAAGGATAGCTGTCTGGCCATCGGCAGTGCTTGTTGGGATTGACGCTGATTTTTTCTCGTCTAAAAAAGAAATGATGCGCTTTAAACTCCATGCGGTCGATTCGTCTGGAAAACCCCTGGAGGGTGTTTCCATTCATGCCGATTTATTCAAAAAAAATTTTTATTCACACAGAAAAAGGCTTGTTGGAGGCTTCTATGCCTACGAACATGTGACAGAAACAAAGAGGATTCAATCTGTTTGTGAAGGCATAACAAACAAACAGGGCATAATCTTCTGTGAAATTAATACGCCAGAAACAGGAAATATCATTATCCAGGCAAGAGCATCTGATAACGCAGGCAATGTATCATCTGCTAACCGTGGAATCTGGATCACCGAAGGTGATGATATGTGGTTCGATGCGGAAAGTAGCGACAGGATTGACCTTATCCCAGACAAAAGACGTTACGAGCCTGGGGAAACTGCCATATTTCAGGTAAAAATGCCAATGCGTGAGGCTACAACACTCATAACAGTGGAACGAGAGGGCATAATAGATTCCTTTATAACAAAGATAAACAGCAAAAATCCCATCATTAAAGTCCCAATTAAGGCATCTTATGCCCCCAATGTCTACATATCTGCCTTCTGTATCAGGGGAAGAACTGGTAATATAAAACCAAGTGCAATGATAGATCTAGGAAAACCACTTTTCAAACTTGGTATAACAGGTGTTTCTGTCGGATGGCAGGCAAACGAACTAAAGGTAAATGTTTATCCCGATAAAAAAACATACAGCACAAGAGAAAAGGCTACCTTCAGGATAAAGGTAAAAACTGCAAGCGGAAAACCCATGCCAGGGGATGCAGAAATAGCATTTGCTGTCGTAGATGACGGCCTTCTTGAATTGATGCCTAACAAGAGTTGGAACATACTCGAAAGCATGATGCATAAACGGGGCTATTTCATTAAAACCTCGACGGCACAGATGCAAGTTATCGGCAGAAGGCACTATGGGCTTAAGGCCTTACCCAGGGGTGGGGGCGGGGGTAAACAAATAACAAGAGAACTTTTTGATACGCTACTTATATGGAAGGGTACAACAAGGCTCAACGAAGAAGGTGAGGCGATCATTCAGGTGCCATTGAACGATTCTCTCACAAGCTTCACGGCAGTAGCTGTGGCAACAGCAGGAAGTAACCTTTTTGGCACAGGAATGACCCATATCCAGACCACCCAAGACCTCATGGTAATATCAGGTTTACCAAGTGTCATAAGAGAACAAGACCGCTTCAAGGCATCCTTCACTGTCAGAAATACATCAAAAAATGCCATAGATTTTGAGGCGACAGCTATAATTACATATGGAGGAAAATCAGATAGATTTAAGGAGATTTCAGGAAAACTTGGCGCCGGAGATGCAGAAGAGATTTCGTGGGATGTAATGGTACCGGAGGTCACAGATGCAATCAAATGGGAAGTTTCTGTCAGAGACAAAAATGGCAAAGGACAGGATTCTATAAGGGTCACTCAAAAGGTTGCGCCTGTCGTTACAGCAGGTGTTGTGCAGGCCACAGTAACCCAACTCAAGAAAAAGCATGAGATATATGTTGAACAACCCAAGGGGGCCATAAAGGACAAAGGTGGAATACATATCTTTTTAAGGCCTCAACTTTCTGGTGACACAAGCGGCATAGTCGATTATATGAAACGTTACGCCTACACATGTTTGGAGCAAAAGATATCTAAGGCTATTTCCCTTCAGGATGTCAGTATGTGGCAAAAGATAATGTCCGAACTGCCAGTATATCTTGATCACGAGGGGCTGGTCAAATATTTCCCAACAATGCAAGAGGGTAGCGATATCCTCACATCGTACATACTTTCCATCAGTAGCGAAGCACAGATGGCTATACCTGGAAAGATAAAAGAGGATATGGAAAATGCGCTAAAAGCATTTATCGAAGGAAAGATAAGAAGATATGGCCCCATACAAAGACCGGATCTCAACATAAGAAAGCTTGCCGCCATAGAAGCGCTCGCTAAAAACGGGCATGCCAGTGCTTCATATATCGATTCAATGAAAATAGAACCTGACCTACTGCCAACATCAGCGGTATTGGACTGGATAGGGATAATTCAAAGGCTCAAGGATTTGCCCAATCGACAGCAAAAGATGTCTGCTGCAGAACAGGTAATTAGAGCACGCCTCAATTTTCAGGGAACACGCATGGGCTTCTCTACAGAAAAGACCGACAATCTATGGTGGTTAATGACAGGGGGCGATATAAACAGCATAAGAACGATCATTGCATTTCTCAAAGACGATAGATGGAAGGAAGATATGCCAAGACTGCTTCGGGGAGCTGTTGACCGTCAAAACAATGGAAGGTGGAACACAACTACAGCAAACGCTTGGGGTACGATAATGCTGAAAAAATTCTCTGAGTCATTTGAAGCAGAAAAAATATCAGGCATAAGCAACATAGAACTTGTTCCTCATAAACAGTCACTTGATTGGGAAAAATTACCATCGGGTGGCATGTTATCGATAAAATGGCCAAAATCGAAAACGGTTCTCAACGTCTCGCACGATGGAAAGGGAAGGCCTTGGGCAACCATACAGGGTATTGCCGCAATACCAAGAACAAAACCTTATTCAACGGGTTATATAATAAAAAAAATATATACCCCTGTTGTTCAGAAAACACCGGGCACATGGAGCGCAAACGATGTGTTGCGGGTAACCATGAACATAGAGGCACAGGCAGACATGTCATGGGTTGTAGTGAACGATCCCATACCAGCCGGTTCCTCAATCCTGGGCAGTGGATTAGGAAGGGATTCAGAGATCCTTGCTGCAAGAAAAAAGACGAGTGGGTGGGTATGGCCAGCATTTGAAGAACGTTCACTTGAGGCTTACAGGGCATATTTTGATTATGTGCCAAAGGGCAAATGGAATGTTGAGTACATCATAAGACTTAATAACTCTGGATACTTCAGGCTCCCCTCGACAAGGGTCGAGGCGCTTTATGCGCCAGAGATGTTCGGCGAGATACCTAATGGCATTTTCGAGATTAAACAGTAAGTCCCAGTTCCTGTTTTTTTGTGTGCTTCTTATTTTTGTCTGTGGTGTAGGTTTATGCTACACATCTTTTTGCACCGATAGTGAGCCCCCTCCCTCCTTTGATGCAATAAAAAGGGCACACATAAAATCCGATGCCATCCTAAGAGATAGATACGGCAATATCATCCATGAGCTCCGTGTAGACATAACCGGCAGAAAACTCGATTGGGTCCCGCTTAGTGAAGTCTCAAACTCTCTTATCGAAACATTGATAGCCTCTGAAGACAAAAGATTTTTCAGACATTGCGGCTTCGATTTAACTGCTCTTTTACATGCGTTGTTTGAGAACGCATTCACATCAAAAAGACGTGGCGCAAGCACTATTACCATGCAGGTAGCGGCAATGGTAGACAAAAGTCTTAAACCCGAAGGCAAGAGAAGGTCTGTAAAAGAAAAACTTATGCAGATAAAAACAGCCCTTAAACTCGAAAAAACATGGTCAAAGCAACAGATACTCGAAACCTATATAAACCTTGTGAGCTTCAGGGGAGAGCTTATTGGGATATCTGCTGCATCGAGAGGCATTTTCGACAAGGAACCTTCCGGTCTTTGTATGTCAGAATCGCTTATTCTCGCCTCGCTCGTCAAATCACCCAATGCTATCCCTGAAGATATTATAGAAAGGGCAAAGAGGCTTAAGATAGCCATAAATGCAGATATCGATGTGGGTGAGTTTCAAAGCACAGCTAAAAGGTTATTACACAGGCCCTACTCCATAAAACAGAGGGCTTCCATTGCGCCTCATGTAGCACATTATCTATTGAAAAAAGGGCAGACAGACATCACAAGTACAATAGACGGAAAACTACAGGATTATGCTATTGGATTGCTCGAGGAATATTTATCAGTCCTCAAGGGACAAAATGTAAATGAGGGGGCAATAATCGTAATACATAACCAAACAGGTGAGATTCTCGCATATGTCGGTAATAGAGGTATTTCATCAACGGCACGTTATGTCGATGGCATAAGATCAAAACGTCAGGCAGGTTCAACACTAAAGCCATTCCTTTACGCCCTTGCAATTGATCAACAGTCAATCACAGCATCTTCGATAATTGAAAATACACCCCTTGATGTACCTACAGAAAGAGGCGTTTACAGACCAGAGAACTACGATAAGCGGTTCACTGGCTCTGTTACGGCACGAGTAGCCCTCGCATCGTCGCTTAATGTCCCTGCTGTAAAGGTATTGCTCATGATGGGCAAAGATATGTTCCTTGAAAAGCTGGGAGAACTCGGCTTTACTAAACTCGAAGACAGTGATTACTATGGTTTTTCTCTTGCACTTGGCACTCTCGATGTAAACCTATTTGAACTTACCAATGCGTTCAGAACGCTTGCAAACAGGGGGGTCTGGAGTGCTACAACGTTTGCCATAAACACTGCAAAAAACAACTCAAGGCGGGTCTTTTCAGAAGAGGCCTCTTTTATCGTCTCGCATATATTATCCGACAGAGAGGCCAGAAGCACAACATTCAGCCTGGAAAACCCACTTGCTACGCGCTACTGGACTGCATCGAAAACAGGCACAAGCAAGGACATGAGAGACAACTGGTGCATTGGGTTTTCAGATACCTACACCGTAGGTGTTTGGGTTGGGAATTTCTCCGGCACACCGATGTGGAAGGTAAGTGGTATAACAGGGGCAGCACCGATATGGCATGAAATAATGAATTACCTTCACAAGAACACAACAAGCAAACCTCCAAAACCCCCTGAAGGGGTTATAAGGGCATTTGTCAAAATGCACACTGGGATAAATGATGCAATCCATGAGTGGTTCATCGCTGGTACAGAGCCTATTTCCACTAATGATAAAACAACACCGAGACGTAAACCTAAAATTATATACCCGCCAAATGATGTTTATATCGCAATAGACCCTGATATCCCTCAAGGCAGACAAAAGGTATTTTTTGAGGCAACGGAAGATACGCAAAACATTCATTGGGTATTAAACGGAGATGTCATATGCCGTGGTGGTTTTTGCGGTTGGACACCATCAGGGGGCAGACATACATTAAGGCTTATCGATAATAACCTGAAAATATTAGATGAGGTTGCATTCACTGTAAAGGATTAAGGTATGTCGTTATTGAAAATTATGTCACAGACATCCTTTTTTGCAATGATACAATAGAACCCAGCCTCATCTATAAAATGATTAATGTCGAGCCCAACCTTTTCAAAAATGTCGTACATAGAAGCCTTGTCGGGTAGATGGTCATGCATAACAGCATGACATGACCTGTGGTGCTTATTTATCCCTTCCGATGAGTCGAAATGTGCAACAACAAAAACACCATGCGGTTTAAGCACCCTTGAAAGTCTTTTCAATGCCTTATTTTTATCGTGAAAATGGGGGAAACAAGAAAAACAAATAACTACATCACACGAGTTATCATCAAGTGGCGTGTTTTCCGCATCAGCGATTAAAAATTTTATATTGGGTTGTTTATGAATATTTCGGTTGTTTTCTATCATCTTTTCAGCAAAATCCATTTCGTATATAATCCCGGATGCACCTATACGTTCGAGGATAAATGGAACAAGGATGCCTGTTCCACACCCCACATCTAACACAGTGTCTTTTTGTTTAAGCGGTGCGAGAGAAAACAGTCGTGCAAAGTCTTTAGCATGTTTGTCATATCGTCCCGAAGAGTGGTCTTTGTACCACATATCAATCCATTTATCAGCATGGTCGTTGAAAAATCTCTTTCTCGCAAGATAAATTTCGTCTCGTGCCATATTCATAAGATATTACCTCCCTGCTTGAGCTTTATGGTACGGCGTTTTGGTGAAAAAACATATGCGACGGCAAAGATAGATGTTGACATGATTACCACTGATGCGCCTGACGGAATGTCAAATATGTAAGACACTACAAGCCCTGAGACACAGGCCCCTACACCAGAAACTGCCGAAATAATAAAGAAATATTTTAAATTGTACGTTAATTGGAGTGCCGTTGCCCCAGGCTGAACAAGTAAGGCGAAGATAAGCAATCCACCCACTGTTGCAAGATTTGATGACACAACTGCCCCAGTAAGAAAAAGAAGGGCATAATAAATCAAACGTTCCGGAACACCACTTGCTCCGGCGAGCTGCCTGTTGAAAAGGATTGAACGAATCTCTTTGAAAAACAAGCATACAAAAAGCAAAAGCACCGCCGTAACAATTGTCAACACATCGATGTCTGTACCGGACAATGACAACATGCTTCCCCACATGAGATTCAATGCATTAGCCTTAGTCCTCGTAAGAATACCCATGCCGAGAAAGGCAATCCCCATCAAGAGCGAAAACATGATGCCGAGTACGTTCTCAGGTGCCATATCCGTCCTATCTGAAATAGGACCAAGCACACCTGCGGTGATCAGGCAAACAATAAAGCCGCTCAAAAAAGGATTGATGTCAAATAGCATCCCCAAGACAGCACCTGCAAATGCCGCATGAGACATAGAAACACCGATTAGCGGCATCTTCATCAGGATAACAAAAACAGACAAAACAGAACAGCTTATCCCACATAATAGGCATGCGATGAGGGCCCTTTGAATAGGCAGATACAAAAATACATCGATTAGATAATCAACCATAGGAGATAAACCTCCTGCCGTCACGTTTAAAGGTTTCTATAGGATAGCCGAATAGACCGCTTAAAGTCTCTCTCGATAATGCAGTATCAATATCCCCATCAAAAGCAATCTTCCCTTTATTTAGCAAAACAGCCCTTTGCATCGTATCAGGAAGCATAGTGAAATCATGGGTTACAAAACATAAAGTCAAAGCCTTGTGCCTTTGAATATCATTAATAAGGTTTAAAAATTCCTTTTGTACAACTATATCGAGATTTGCTGTCGGCTCATCCATGAGCAAGATATCGGGCTGCTGCATAATTGCACGGGCAAGTATCACCTTTTGACGCTCACCACCAGAAAGCTGCCCTAATGGCCTATCGGCAAGATGATCGACATGCATCATTTCCATGAGGTTTATAGCCTTTTTTTTCTCTTTCCTGCCAGGAGAGCGAAAAAGACCAAGACGGCCTATAACACCGGTCATTACAACCTCTAATGCAAGAATTGGAAAAGCCTTATCAATCTGCATCTGTTGAGGTACATAACCGATACGAAGCCTGGTTTTGCGTGAACGCCTCCAGCCTTCTTTCCGGCCGAAGAGATTAATCGTGCCCATGAATCTTTCAAAACCTGCTATTACCTTGAGAAGCGTTGTTTTGCCTGCACCGTTGGGACCTATTATCCCAACAAACTCATTGCGCAAAACATTTAAATTAATGCCGTCAAGCAGCACATCCTTCCCCTTCTTTACTACCACATCTTTAAGCTCTATTATCTTCTCACTCATACCAATATTATAAGATGCAATGTAAACATAATAAAATGTTGGGCGATCATCTTTTCATTGCCGCATCAATAATGGCTTCAGCATTTTTTCCAAGGGTAGCAAGATAACCATTTTCTGAAGGGAAATTCGTTAAAACAACATGCTTAGCCCTGATGGTTTCCGCAATACTTCTACCTGCATCAGGGCCGGATTGAAGATTGTCCACAACGATTTTTACACTCTCTTTTTTACCTTTCTCTACAAGATCCACAACTTCTCTTGCAGAAATGGCCTCTTGTCTACCGTATTCTGCCACAACGCGCAAACCCATCCATTCCAACGGTTCTTTCTGCATGGAAGAGGCAATCACGGGGGTTCCGGATATGCCCGCCTTTTTAATGGATTGACTTATTACATCGGCACCTTCCTTAATTTTTAAAACCGCTTCCTTTTTTAAGCGCTCTATCACATTTTTATCTTCAGGAAAACATTCTGAGAGCCTTACAGCGAGGACGTCAAGACCATATACATATGCATCAGGCGACATCCAGTTTCTTCCCCCTGCATCAATGAATAAATGCTTTTTGTCTGATATACCTGTCTTATCCATAAAATGCATCCCCGAAAAAGAGATAATCAAATCAGCCTTTTTCAACCTTTCTATGTCAGAGATCTTCACATCATAGTGGCCTGGGCATTGCCCTGGTGGAAGCATTGCCTCCACCGAATAGCGCCCCTGTGGCAAAAGAGAAATTGCCATCCCCGACAATATCGTGTCAGATGTCATAATTATGCGTTTAGAGGCATTTACATTACTTTCATATGGTTTATCTGAACACCCTGTTAAATGACACATGGAACCAATTAAAATTAAAATCAAAAGCAATGTCGCCCAAATCTTCACAAAACACCCCTGTTTACAAAATTAAAAAAACGTTCATTTAATTAAACTTCACTGTAAAACCACCAAAGAACGTCGTTCCAGGCATTGGGTAACCTTTTGCATATTCATAATCCTGATCGAAGATATTGTTGATCGCCAAAAAGACCTCTGAATCTTTAAGTTTGAAAGGGGCATAATCAAAAAGGTAATTAATACGTGCATTTACCAGTGTGATATCGCCAAGCTTGTCTTTACTGGTAAGCCTTGGCATATTGAAAGTTCCGCCCCTAACTACACCATTGGCTTGACCCTGGAAAAGATTCCTCAGGTGCTGCATATCAACATAAAGCTGATATTTTTCCATAAAATTCCATTTTGCACCGGTCTGAAACTGAAAACCAGGCGTATAAGGCATATGATTGCTTTCTATGTTGTCAACACCCTTCGCTTTAACGCTTAACCAGGTGGCAGCGGCAAAAAATTCTAAGTTTTTCATAGGTGTTGTCGTTCCTGTGATTTCCAAACCGCGTATTTCATAACTACCTATTGGGTCATTAAATCTGAGTGGGGTTGCGCCGCCCATATATGCAAGAAAACGGTCTTTACCTTTATCGTGAAAAACCGTTGCACTCAAAGAGGCAATTTCAGGCCATTTATGTGTGAGACCAAGTTCATAGTGATCAACCACTTCTGGTTTTATACTCCTTGGATTGTCAGCAGGGGCGTTGGTTCTCACCATATTCATCAAAACAACTGGCGATGGGTAATTGATTCCACGGGCATAATTAAGATTAAGGTCGGTATTTTTGTAACCAATCACCAATCCACCCTGTGTTGAAGACTTGTTTTCAAATTCATTATGGCTATAATAGCGAGCACCTGCTGACGGGGTGATATGAAAACCATCATTTCTACCGAATACATGACTTATTGCAGCATAAGGAGAAAAAAGTCTCGTATCCGGGAAATCCCAAACCCTTCTCGGTTTCCCGTCGTTAATCCCCGCAACTCCAACACCGCTGTAAGTCCTCTGGATGTTTTTAAGCACCGTAAAATCGAGATCTGCACCTGCAATTATCTCTCCGCCCTGCCAAAAATGAAGTTTTTCCCTCGCACGCACACCATTCATTGTGATTTCCTGCTTCGACCATAACCCGCCTGTTCCGCCCGCATATTGTGCCCCATTTATAAGTTCCTGTAATAATTCATAATTAGTGTTATTCCAGTAACCCTTGATATAGCCACTTGCCATCTCGTATTCGTGATTTAGGGTCAATGTGCTGAGTGTGGTTTCTGTTTTGAACCATTCCGCTGCAGGCCAATTTATCCCATTTACCGCATAATTGGCTGTCCTATCGGGCATCGGTGCCTCAGTCTTTCCTTTTACGTAATTAACGAGAAACCTCAAATTCCATTCCTTACTGGTTTGAAAGCCAATGTTGGTATAATAACTCTGTTGATTTTCACCTGAATTGTGGCGATCGCCATCGGTTCTCGTGAAACTCTGTGAAGCATATATATCAAAAGGCCCTTTTTTAGTACCTACTGAAAGGTTCTCATCCAGAGTGCCTGAACTTCCACCGCTTGCCTTCATTACAACCTCTTTACCTTCAGTTTTCTGATATTTAGGCGCTATATTGATCAGGGCATATCCGCTGCCGAACTGTGAAGGCTGGGGGCTCTTGAATACTTCTATCGAACCTATTGTGGATACAGCAATGCCGTCACCCAGTACCTGTCCGAATAGCGCTCCATAACGGGGAACCCCATCAAACAAAATTGTAAAATCAGAACTTGGGTGACTCGAGCCTCGCCCCCGGATATACAGACTATGGCTTGTTTGACTCCCTATGAGATTTTTGCTCTGATACATAACACCCGGCACATCCCGAAGTGTTGACTGGAAATCATAGGAATTCTGTTGTTTGATCTGTTCTTCCGTAACTATGTTATATTGCGTACCATAACGCGTGTCTGTCGGTGTCACGGGATTGGAATAGGGGATATCTGTAACGGTTATCTCTTCAAGGACTGCCCTCCTTGCCTTGTCTTCCTGCGCCCACCCCAATGAAACTGCTAAAACGATAAATAAAAAGATACCGATTACACCAGATACACCAAGTTTCATGAAAAATTCCTCCTTTTTTTTCACCTCCTCTTCTGTTAAAATACATAACAAGGAGGCATCGTCACAAAGGCTTTGCCTTCTTCCAATGGGGCAGGATACACCCCTCCAAGGTCAGTCCTGCCCCTATCTTTCTCTTTTTAACTTCATAAATGCAAGAAGCAACTTTAGCTTTTCGTTATTTAATCATGTGATATCAACACACAGAAAAGGCAAACTATGCCAATATTTCAATGTTGCAGTCTGTATGTTATAGGGAGACGAACTGCAACCCTATGTAACATCTTCCTGTCAATCCTCGCTTCCGTTGCAGCATCCTTTGCACCTTCATCAAGAATCTTGTGACCTGAACTATTTATAACCCTGACATCGCTTACAGTCCCATCTTCAAGCACAGTAAATGAAAGCACAACCTGCCCCTCAAAACCCAACCTCCTTGCCCTGTCCGGATATTTTATATTTTTCATAATCGCATTGCGTATATAGCTGTAGTCTACACCGCCTTCCCCTGTTCCGCTTCCGTCACCCCCACTGCCTCTTCCGCCTCCACCGCCAATGCCATCTTTTGCACCTCCATGCTGCAAAAGCAACATGGACGACCCTGAAGAACCAGCATATGTTGCAGGCGTTCCATGAACAACCATTTCACCCCTAACATCAGACGCAGAAACAATTGTCTTTTCTGCGTTAGGTTTTATCTGCTCTTTCTCCGGTATGTTTTCCGTTTTTACACTGTTTTCATAGGGTTTGCCCGAAGGTTTGCCTGATGCCCTACCAGATGCTCCAATCCTTTTTGAACTTGGAATTGTCTTTGTCATAAAGGTCTGAGTAGGTCGTTCACCCTGTATATCCTTAATAATCGAAAAATCCACCTCAATTGTATGAAACTTTGTTTTTCCGTTTTGATTAAAAGAGGCAAAAGCAAGCGGTATTATAATAAAGGCATGCAATAGAAAGGATATAGTCATCCACCTTAAACTATCTTTCATTTACCGACCCACTCAGTCTGAACACTGACCTTTTTAAACCCTTCCGTCTTAACAAGGTCAAGCACCTCTATAAAACCATGTAAATGGATATCTTTGTCCGCTTTAATGAGAATCGGGGTTTGTCGTGGCACAGTTCCAATAGCTGTCTTAAGCTCACGCATATTAACTGGTCTGCCCTGAAAAAAAACGGCACCCTCCTTGTCAATCGTTACTACGTGTGCCACAGTTGCGGTCTCATGCCTTCCTGTTACCCTCGGAAGGTCTACAGGTATTATCCCGGTAACAGCAAATGTGCTTGTGGTCAGCACTATGGTAAGAAGCACAAGCATCACGTCGATAAAAGGAATCATGTTAATGTAATCAAAGCCCTTTTCATCCATGTATATCGTCCCATTCCAAAAGGATTACCTTGACCCGCCGTAACAGTGTGTTATAAAAGACAATGGAGGGTATCGCAACCACAAGACCAATTGCGGTCGCTTTCAGAGCAAGGGCAAGACCCACCATAATCCCAGTTGCATTGAGATAGCCTTCAACACCAATGCTGTAAAAGGTAAACATAATACCGAGAACGGTTCCAAGAAGTCCTATATATGGTGCATTGCTACCTATTGACGCAATAATCCCGAGTTTGCGAGTAATTTCAATCTCCAGCAATCTTCTGCTGCCTCCGTATTTTTTAACATCGAGTTTTTTGAGAAAAAACCAACGCTCAATAAAAACAGATAGTGAAATTACAGACAAAAGAAGCAGCAATCCTATGATGCCGTAGTCGATAGCAAAACTAAGCCACGCCATGAAACATCCCTTTGTTTCGTATTAAAACAAGATAAAAAAACCACCACATCCTTAACAACCTTCCATGTAGCACTATAATTATGTTCGTGCTACGAATAGATAAAAAAATTATTACTCTATACCCTTGCCTGTACTTGACATATTTAATATCCCATGTTTTACGCCCTTGATGGATTTCAGCATATCTGCAAGACGCTGTACTTCAGCAGGATTACCCCTTACCGCCACTATCTCAAGACAGTTATCATGATCTAAGTGGATATGCTGCGTGGAAATTATAACCTGCTGATGATTGTGCTGGATATCCGTTATCCTGCCTAAAAGGTCTTTTCTGTGGTGGTCATATATGAGCGTTATTGCACCCGCAACATCCTCACCTTCTACCCATTCCTTTTTTACGAGTTCTTGACGTATCATATCTCTTAAGGCTTCAGATCGGTTTGTATAGTTCCTTTCTCTGATAAAATTATCAAATTTATCAAGAAGTTTTTTCTCTAAAGATACCCCAAATCTCACAAGCTCGGACATTTTCCCTCAGTAACACCTTTTTAGAATTAGTATCACTACTCAGAAAGAAAGTCAAAGAAATTCAGCCATAAACACCGCAAAATCGGTTTTTTCATTTTTGAAAAAAAAACGATCAGTCAGCGTTTTACAAGGGTGACGAAACTGTATTTTCTGTAAATCTTTGAAAATAAGACAATAACAAAATCTGTGAGGATTTTTTAAAGCTACTCCAAAAGAAAAGCTCTATACGGCTAATTTTGCTCGCATCGGATAAGCCGTTCTATGCAAGATCTTACTTCGCACATCAATTCTGTTTTGGCTGAGGGGCCCTGCTTTGTAGTGCAAACAGGTTGACCAATCTTTATATACACCTTGCCCTTTTCTTTTGGGATAAAACAACCTTCAGGCTGCAATCTGCCGGTTCCTATTATACCTACAGGTATTATTGGTACACCTGTACGGACAGCAAGGGAAAATGCACCCTTCTTAAAAGGCAGGAGTTCCTCGTTTGTACTCCATGTTCCTTCAGGAAATATAACCACGTTCATACCATCCTTTATCTTTTTGACTGCTTCATTCATTGCCTTAAGACCTTCTCTTGGATTTTCCCTGTCGAGACTTATGTTTCTTCCGCTTTTCAATGCCCAACCAAGAAAAGGTACAGAAAACAGTTCTTTTTTGGCTACCCATTTGAAAGGCAGACGCAGCGACGAGAGCAGCGCAAATATATCGAGAGTGCTCTGATGATTACACATCAGTATATAGGGTGGTTCAACTATATTTTCAATGCCTTCTATGTAAACCCTTATTCCGCTTGCCTTGATATTTAATATCGCCCAAAACCTACCTATCCTGTTTACCCTTATGCCTTTTGGATCAAAGGGATAGAGTATAATAGCTATCATTGAAAGGGATATTGTCGATGAAACAAGCATTAAAATCGAAAAAAGCTTTCTGATATTAATGCCTTTTGGATTTTGACTTGTTTGTTCCATAAATATAGAAATTATTCTATTCGATGTTTTTTTTTATGTCAACAGGGTGTTTGGGTTCAACAATATCAGAGGTTGTGCTATAATATCGAGAAGTCATAAAGAAAAATATGAAGGCACTGCTGCTTTGAAAGCTGACCATTGAATGCTGGCTGTGGTGCTTAAGACAACAATGAGGTTTTAAATTTTGAAAAAAAGAGGATATACATTAATCAAAAAAACGAAACCAAAGATGAAAGAAGCAGAAAAATCCGTTGACGACTTTGTGAGGGAACTGAAAGAAGCAAACACTGCGAAGAACGATTATAGGGAACAGTCGTTGAGGATCCATGGGCTGATCTGTGCAAAATGTGCAAGGGAATTCGACTATAAAGACAGGCACCTTTTAACCGTTCACCATAAGGATGGGAATCATAAAAACAATCCTCAGGATGGCTCAAATTGGGAAAACCTTTGCGTATATTGCCATGATGACGAACACAGCAGAGGATTGCTCGGTGATTATCTCAGCAAAGAAAAATAATCCTCATTTATAAAAATATATGTTAAAAATTGGAAGCCTTAAACTGGAATTTCCTTGTCTGCTTGCACCAATGGCTGGTGTAAGCGACCTGCCTTTTCGTCTTGTTATGCGCTCCTTTGGTGCTCCTTTTGCCTTTACAGAGATGATTGATGTCAACTCGCTATGCCATAAAGACAAACGAACCATCCGAATGATATCTTCGATCCCCGAAGACAGACCGCTTGGTATCCAACTCCTCTCCAACGATGAAGAGCAAATCGCCAAATCATTTGAAATTATAAACAAATATGCATTTGACTTAGTTGATTTCAATGCCGCATGCCCTGCTGCTAAGGTCGTGAGAAAAGGCAAAGGCGCAGCACTTCTCAGAGATACTTCGAGATTGAAAAAGATCCTTAAGGCGGTAGTTCAACACTCAGAAGCACCTGTTACAGTAAAAATCCGAACAGGTTGGGATGATGGTTCCGTAAATGCACGAGAGGTGTCACTTTATGCCGAAGATGCAGGAGTAAGCGCCATTTGTATACATGGCAGGACAAAGGTTCAGGGTTATAGCGGAACAGTAAACTATGATGCAATAAAAGGCGTAAAACATGCCGTTAATATACCTGTTATTGCAAGCGGGGACAATACCTCGGTATTGCAGATAAAAAGAATGATTGATGAAACCGGTTGCGATGGTGTTGCAATAGCCCGTGGTGCACTTGGAAATCCATGGATATTCAGGGAGTTAAAACGATTTTTTAAAGAAGGTATATTCTACGAAACGCCAAATATTGATGAACGCATAGATGTTATGAAAATCCACCTTCAACAATCTATTCAGTATTGGGGCGAAAAGAGGGGCGTTGCAAGTTTCCATAAATTCTTCATATGGTACACCAGAGGGTTTAGAGGTATTAAACCCTTCAGAGATATAGTCTTCAGAATAAGCAGAGCTGACGAACTCTTTAATACAATTGAATCGCTTAAGTTTGCATATCTTGCTTGATTCTTTCCATCATATCTTTAAAGTAAAGCTTTTTCTTTTTGAGCAGTTTCATCTCCAGTTCCTCATCAGGGGTCAAATACGGTTTTTCCTGTAAGGTTTGCAATTTTTCATGTAGAGATTTATGTAAAATTCTCGCCTCGTTATACATCTCTTCTTTACTTTTGGTTTCACTCATCAATTAAAACTCCTAAATTATTTTTTTTGCTTAAGACAATCTAAAAAAACTATTTTGTCAATAGCACAGGGCACTTGGCAGACCTGAGTACATTTCTCGCAACGCTGCCGATTATGTATTTTGCCAGTCCTGATTGACCAAGGGATGCTATTACGATCAGGTCAATCCCAACTCGTTCTGCCTCTTTTAATATCTCATCATACGACAAACCAAACCTTACATCAATACTCACCTTCACCTCTTTTGCAAGAGGAAATTTTTCCAGTTGTTTTTTCATATTATCTATAGCTGTTTTTTTTGCGCTGACCTCAATCCCCTTAATAAATGCACCAATCATGCAGTAATCAATAATATATTTGTCTATCGGTGCAACAACGTTCAAGACATAGACCTCAGCATTGTATTGTTTTGCTATATCTATCGCCTGCTTCAACGCCTTGTCGGAGTACTCTGAAAAATCTGTAGGGACAAGTATCTTTGTTGGTTTTAACATAATATATCACCCCCACTTCCCTCTTTTGTAAAACAGATTATCAATGCTATTTTGTTAAAAGTACCGGACATTTTACGCCTTGCAATACATTTCGTGCAACACCACCTATCAAAAACCTTGCAATACCCGTTCTACCGAGCGATGCGATTACGATCAGATCAATGCCCAACTCTTCCTGTTCTCGCAATATCTCCTCATATGGGGTACCGCTTACAACCCTTTGAATCAGCTTTATATCTCTACTCTCTGGAAATTTATCGATCTGTTTAAAAAGCCTTCCCTTCGCTACATCCATCATTCTCTTACGGTATTTGAGCACATCTTTTTCTGTAATCGATATATCGGAATAGTCGTCTGACAAAGCACTGCTTATCCTTTCATTCACAACGTGAAGTACATAAACCTTAGCCTTATACTCAGACGCAATGTCGATCGCCTGCTTCAATGCCTTGTCGGAAAACTCGGAAAAATCTGTAGGGACAAGTATCTTTGTTGGTTTTAACATATCAACCCACCCCCTTTGAAATGGATTTTTTTGTAGAACAAAAACACTCTCATCATACCTAATTAATAGCAGGTATTAGAAGGTTGTCAACAAACCGTTACACCAAAGTTATTTTTATATTTTGTCTTTTGACAAAAGTTGAAGCCAATCCCACACCGCATCATACTTGTTGAGATAGATCTGTGTTTCCAGTGGAACCCTTGATGTCCAGTTTTTACCGTATCTGTCCATAGCATTTTTTGTCTTGCCTGCACCACAGTTGTATGCAGATGCAAGAAACCTTCCCAAAACCTCAGGGCTATTCATCAATTGTTCATCTCTTCCGTTATTTAAGGCATGCATATCAGCATCAAACAAAAGGAAAGATGCCTTTGCAGCATTAATGTGGTCTTCCATGCCTTTGATAAAATCGAGATTTAATCCAGCCTTCGGATAACGCCTGACGATCCTTTTATATGTATCTGGTATAAATTGGAAAAGACCCCTAGCCCCAGCCTTTGATACTGAATAACGATAGGCGTTCTGTTTGTTTGTGCCCATTACAACAAGTGTTTCATTTATAAGTTTTTCTGTTGTATATCTTCCGCTTTGAAACTTTTGCGGATCGATGTGTTCTATAATTGCAAGTGCAACGGATACATCGTCAGCCACAAATTCATTGCAAGATATAGGTTTGACACCTCTATCAAGAAGGTCTCTTTTTGCAGTACCAAGTGTGTTTCTGAGATATTCCAGTCCTGCCTCTCGGATCTCAGGAATATCCAGATTTTCTGAATATGGAGTATAGGAGGCCTCTTTAAAAGAGTTGCCCGATCTTACCGGTCTTTTAATTGCAAGAACAATATGCTGTTCGGGATACACAATTGTAAATTTTGTGTTGACACCATTGGGTTTTCCAGGCTCAATAATAACACCTTCAGAACGTGTGCCAAACTTTGGATGAACCTTAACAATCTTAATTTCTCTTGTTTTTATATCCTCGATGGCAAGGATAATATTAAACTCGCCCAATTCGCTTCTTTCTATTGTCTTTTGCTTAGAAGCCTTTTTACTTTTTACACCCTTTTTGGCTTTTAGCGCCTTTTTCGTCTTCCCAACCGTTTTCGTCTTCCCAACCTTTTTCGTTCGTACAACTTGTTTTAGTTTCACAACATTAAAATCACAATGTTCATCATCGAGAAGCCTCTTGGCTCTCTCTATATCTTCAAAGATATTGAAGTTTATCTTATCACGCATCTCCGATGAGGAGAAAAACTCTATCGAATCCTCTACATTTATCTCCTCTATCTCCTCTGTCTCGTCCTCATCTACTGTTTCGGTAACGTATGAAAAAGAGGTAAAAGGGTAAAACCCAACAAGACAAAGCAATGCAAAAAGAAAAAGAATACTTGGTATAAAAATGTTTTTTTTCATTGGCTTATTAAACGTTTAGTATTTGAAAAAGTTTTCTATATTTTTATAGATTTCATCAAATAATCCGCATTTGTTTTAATATTCTCAAACTTCTTTTAGCAAAATACAAGCATCAACGATGTACCGTTAACAATCCACATGAAAAAAGGATGAAAAATCGAGAAAAAGCCTATCATCCTTTACATTTCCGATACGGTAAATAGCATTTCTGTCATAATGTACAAAAACCCTTTTTCCAGCAAGTTGAGACCACCTTTTTACCTCAACAACATGCATCAGGATATTAATAAAATTGAAAAATCTCAAATTAGAATAAATAAAATCGATTGTTATATGCTCTGTTTCTTTATTTTCCAATAGAAAATCCATTGTGATGGTCAGATTTGCCTTATTTTTTCTGTTTTCAGTTCTTATGTCAGCAGATATTATTTTAACAAGTTCTTTTTTGTAATTGCTTTCCATGTTTTATTCTCGATTTTGCATTATACCAGATTTTTCAAGTGAATAATATGTTTTCTATTCGTCGGCAAACCTTCAATAACCTCCTTCAAGGCAAACCGTGAACTGTAGCCATTCTATTACCGGACATCCCTTCTTACCAGGATTAAGCAAGAATTTATCAATATTAAGTACACCACGGCCAAAACGTTGAATTTCTTCTATTTCTTGAATCTCTACCCTACAGCTTGATCCATAACCGTCAATACCCTTTCCCACTTCAGGCGAAAAGACGAATTCCCTTGGATTGGCCAGAACATTATTGTTGAGATATTCACGTGTAGCACATTCTGCAGGGTTCTCTAAGAAATGCCAGCCTTCTATGAATCTTGGATTTGGAACAAAATGGGACAATTAAACAGAGTGTTTGGTTGATAATTCGGTTCTGTCTGTAACTGCTTATGGCATGTCAAGAAGCACCATATTGGAGTTGGGATCAAGGTCCCTTGTTGCATCGATGCCCTTCAATTCAAATATGATACCTTCAAGTATAATAAAAGTCTCTGCCATCTCCCGAAGACACCCTGCTTTCATGCGGTCATGTTTGCCATATGCACCATGAAAATGAATCCTCGGCTCATCTTTATGCCAGAAAATAGTGCCTATCCCGACCATCTCGTGGCTTTCGTCCAGTGCCCGCCACACAGGTATCGGTGGCAACTCGTCCTTTTCTGGACCAACAACAATCCTTGCGTTTTTTATGCCTCCTAAAAGATAAAAAATACTCGCCCTTATGCCCTCTTTTTTTACAATATCAATCAGACCTTCGAGGATAGCATCCCCATCTTCAAACTTAACAACAATTACCCTTGCGATCTCCCCTGTTTGATATTTCACTTTATCTCCTGCAACAATTAATATGGAAATATGAGATTGATCCCTTTTTCATTTGCATCTTCTAATATGCTTATAGCAAAAATAATATATAAACTGCATTTGTCGTAAGTCTTTCGTGGTACTGGAAATCTGGATGTTCAGCCAGCCCTCTAATCCTCCAACCCTCTAATCCTCCAACCTGCATATCTATTCTTAGATATTCACCATTCGGATTTTTTTCACAGGTCTATCACCTTTGCCTCGATCATGCCGTCAATCTTCAATATCTCATCAAGAACATGGCTTCTTATTGGATCATCCACAGAAACAAATGCAAGTTCTTCACCACTTTTCTGTCTCGACACGCCAAAACCGGCTATGTTTATATTATGGTCCCCCAGTATTGTCCCTACCTTTCCAATAATCCCCGGTCTGTCAAAAATTTTGAAATGGAGGAAAGTACCTTTAGGGATTACATCAAGGTGAAAACGATCAAGCAGCACTATTCTGCCTAATTTATCTGAGAAGACTGTTCCTGCAATATTCATCTCTCCCTGGTCTGTCCTCAGGGTAAATATTATAAGGTCATTGAACTTGTCAAACTGTGCCGTCTTTGTCTCCTCTACAACTATATTCCTATCCTTTGCAACATACGGTGCATTGATATAAGTTACTGATTCCTGAATACTCACGCTCAAAAAACCCTTCAACCCGGCGATCGTAAACGGCTGGAAACTGAAAGGCACATCAAACTTTCTCTCACAGAGGTCTTCTTCAAAGTTTTTCCCTACCATCACAATCTGAATCATCTCTGGTCTGCCCTTTGCAAGCTGGGCAGCCAATTTTCCCATCTTCTCAGTAAGATCAAAGTAGAGTTGAAGGTTATCAGGAAGCTGCGATTTCATAAAAGGGATATTTATTGCGTTGAGATACGGCCTGCTGTTTAAGGCGTTGGCAACCTGTTCAGCGATAATAACCGAGACGGCCTCCTGTCCCTCCATCGTGTTGGCACCAATATGAGGCGTTGCAAAGACATTCTCGAGTTCAAGTAATTTATTACTCTCAGGAGGTTCCTTTTCAAATACATCAACACCAGCAGCGAACACCTTTCCAGATTTAAGGGCATTATAAAGATCGTTTTCATTAACTATGCCTCCCCTTGCACAGTTCACAAAAATGATATTATCCTTCATCAATTCGATCTCTTTTGCCGTTATCATATTTCTTGTGGCTGCCGTTAACGGCGTATGAAAGCTAATAACATCAACCTCTTTAAGAAGGTCTTTGAGGTTGTCGAATAAAATAACCCCAAGGGAATCCGCTTTACTTTTCTTGATATAAGGGTCATATGCAATAATCTTCATCCCGAAGCTCTTGGCTCGTATCGCAACGTTGCTTCCTATCCTACCAAGTCCGACAATACCAAGGGTTTTATTATAAAGCTCGATACCCATAAATTTTTTCCTATTCCATTTTCCTGTTTTCAACGAGTCATTAGCAAGCGGTATCTTACGGGCAGCAGCAAGCATTATGCCTATTGTAAGTTCTGTTGCGGCAAGCGTATTACCTGTAGGCGCATTCATGACTATTATCCCCTTTTTACTCGCTGCTTCTATGTCGATATTGTCAACTCCCACACCAGCTCGCCCAATTATTTTTAATTTTCCCGGATTTTCGACCAAACTTGCAGGTATATTTGTACCACTTCTGGTGATAATTGCATCATATTCACCTATGATTTTCTCCAGTTCTTCGCTTTTAATACCTGCCTTTATCTCAACATCAATATTTCCTTCGCGTGATAAGATATCTATCCCCTCTTTTGATATGTTATCGGTAACAAGAACCTTAAATTTATCCATAACAAAACTCCTCTATTTTTCAGGATATGTTTATTTGTGCTTTTAATTACAATGGCCTAAGATACACAATATTTCGATTTTTTTCAACAAGCCTCTTATTTTAAAAAATCTGCCAAATCCTCTATAATGTGGCTGTATGTATTGTAGCCGCTTCTCAAAACGCCAGAGTATCCACCACCCGGGTTACCCCATGCGCTCGCCAGATAAAGCCCCTTAACTGGTGTACGGTTATCAATCCGGCTCAAGAAGCTGTTGTCTATAGACTCATCATAACCATATATAGCGCCTTCATGGTTGCGGGTAAAAAACCAGTTTGTCAGGGGTGTTGCTGATTCAACCACATCTATCATAGAAGAAAGTCCAGGGATAACATAATCCTCTGCCTTCCTTATGAGGATTTTTGTCCATCTCTGTTTTTCTTTCAAATAGGATTCTTTCAAGCCTTTCTTGTAATCTGATTCAAACCTGCGCCAGTGTTCATAGCCACATAGAGACATCACGCTGACCGTACTACAACCAGGCCTGGAATAACCTTTAAAAAGATTGTCATAAATCGTTACTGTAAAACCGCTTCTTTCGATATCACCCATTAGACAAGCCTGATATTCCATCTCTGGGTCGTCAATAGATACATGTGTAGAATAGTTCTTTATCATATCCTTCACATCTTTATTTAAGCCAAGCCATACAATAAACGAGGAAAGACTCGCTCGGTATTGCTTTATTTTGTCCACATAATCATCTGGCAGACTGCCGACTGGAAGCATACGCATAAACGTATCAGGCGCATTTGCATTACTAACAACAATTCTCGCAGGGATCGTCTTTCCGCCTGAAACCTCAATGCCTTGTACAGCACCGTTATTTATCAGTATCTTTTTTGCCTCAGTACCGTAGAGTATCATGCCTCCACCCTTTTCAATAGCACTTGCAAGCGAATCGCTGAGATTTTGGGAACGTTCCTTGATATAGTAAGAACCATGTTTTAAGTATTCACCGGTTGATATTGCATAGTAAAAGGCAGATAATTTTGATGGCGGCAGACCGTAATAACCCCATAATCCTGCAAGGGCATGTTGGAGTTCTGGGTTTTTTACATGGTCATCCAAAAATTCTTTGAGTGTTTTGTTCCTCACATTCCACATATACTTATATTGAAAAGGAAACATCATCTTCTCAAATTTACCTTTATTCTTTGACAGTTTATCTGCATCATCCGCTACACCGATCATGTTATCGATGAATGAGCGGATACCCTCAACCTCATCGGGAAAACTTTTGCTCAATAACTGTATATACGCTTCAGGGTTTTTCTGCGGCACGGATATCTCAAGCTTTCTGGTTTTCAGTCTGTAACATTCTGGGGCGAGTGCAAGCCTTATGTTTCTAAGAACTCCAAGCTCCTCGAGAATCTTTGCTGCCGGTGTATTATCAAGCGCTGTACCATGAAGTGAAACCTCGAAAGTATATTTGTCCCCCTTCCCACGACTAAATGATGTCGCGTATCCACCAGGAACAAGGTGTTGCTCGACAACCGTAACCGGGAACCCCTCCTTTACAAGATATCCTGCTGTGCACAAACCACCAAGACCTGCACCTATTATTACAACAGGATAGTTCTTCTTAGGATTAATCTTCTCGTTGAGGGCGGCAAGTCTTTTTCTGTCCAGCGTCAAAAACATTGCAGTCATAGCTGATATAGTAATAAACGAACGCCGGGACATCCACTTGTCAAACATAAAAATCTCCAGTTTCTTCTGGTTTATTCCACCCTTAATTATATCGTTTTTGTTTTTTTTATTTCAATCAATATGATTATAAATCTGATGTCATTTTGTTAGATATATAGGCTTGGAAACGATTTGCGTTATTAGTTAAAAAAATTATGGTTAAAAATTGTTAAACAGCTATAGAACAGAGGGAGAAGATATATTCTCCCTCTGTTCTGACCAATTATTTTTTGGCGAAAAGATTATTTATAAGCTCCTCTGAAGGGGGCTTGGTGACAAGACTTACCCCATAGAACAACACCAGGCAACCTCCAAGCAAGATCCATTCCATTGTTGCCATACCAATAACCTTTTTTGTAAATACAAAATAGCCACCTGCGAGTGTAGCCAATGTTCCATATATAACCGTCCAGAAGGCGCCCCATTTTGTTGCGCGCTTCCAATAGAAAGACATCGCCGTTACAAAAAAGAATATCGCTCCCAGCCCCATAGCCGCAAGTCCCATAAAAACTGAAAGCAGTTCCGGTGGTCTTTTCCACGTCCAGTAGAAAGGTAAGAAAAGAAATAGCGCAATAAGAAAATAACTCAGTCTTATGAGTGTCTTATCCTTTGTTTTTGGCCACCAGAGCGTTATAATATCCCTTGTTACATTTGCACTCATTATCATGACCATTCCTGCCAGAGTAGATAGGGTTGCAGCAAAAAGCCCCATTACATATAGCGTCTGTAGTGGTATACCTCCTACTGCATATGAAAGCAGTGGAGCTGCAAGATCGGCCTTCCATGGTTCAATCTTAAAAAGCTCAGGGCCATAGAACATTCTCGCAATAAATCCGTTAGTCGATGCTGCAAGCATAACCGGTATACCTGTAATAAACCATACAATCATTACAAGTTTCCAATACTCCTTTTTATTCATCTCCTTCATGCCGAGAAAGCGTCCGAGGTTGTGTGGAAAACCTATTGCCATAGTAAAAAATATTACAGGACACGCTAACAATCCAGCCCAGCTTGAAAAAAATTCAGTTGGTCCAACCGAGGGCAGATCGGGTCTTATCAGACTTAACAATCTCGGATCCTGTGCCCACATGCTCTTTGACATTGCCAGAAAACCACCCGATTTTATCAATGTCCACACACCAAATATCGCACCTACAACCCCAAGGAAGGCTCCCTGAAACGCCATCGACCAATTTGTTCCTACATATCCGCCAAGCACCATATAAATCCATGCAATAAAAACCCCAAGAAACAGGCATAATACTGGTGGAAAACCCGTAACAGCATACCAGACCCCTCCGGCAGCCTTCAATTGCCCAACAGAATATATAAAAAGGAAAAACAACATGCAAAAGCTTATTACAGTCTGAAGCATCTTTGACTCGTACCTTCTTCCCATAAGCTCCGGCACTGTAGCAGCACCAAGCTTGATGGCAAAGCTACGTGTTTTTGACGATGCGACCCATATACAGGGAATAACCCCTATGAGACTCCACATACCGGCAAACCACATACCAGAAAAACCAACAGAATATGTTATACCGGTACTTCCGCAGAACGCCCATCCCGAAAGATATGAAGATGCAAGGGCACACCCGGTAACAACTGGACCCATATCCCTTTTGCCTACCAAATATTCATCGAACGATTGCCACTGTTTTTTTCCAAGTATACCAAGCAAGATAGAAATACCGAGAAGAACGGCTATCCCTGCAGATGAGGCAATTGCCATGCCGAGTGTTATCTCCGGTACAGGCATAAACTGTGTGTTCATTCTCCCCACCTCCTTGTGATCAACCATGTTCCAATAAATGTCATAAGGAATAAACCTATGATCATAGACCACCAGATATACCAAGGATACATAAGAGTAACTGTATCAGGTTCCATAATTACCTCCTCATTAAAAGTTTTAGGGCATAAACTAAAAACATCTATCAGACGTACTAATACTGCGCATCTTAATTACACCTGATAATGTCAATCCAGATAAACACCTGAACCAACATACAAGGTCTCGCCGCCGAGGGTGGTTTTTCTTATATAACTGCTTTTCTTTGAAGGTGATGCCTGACGTGGTTTTGGCCATTGATAAGTTACCCATATAGCATCATTATTCTCTAAGCTTTTCATTATTTCTTTTATGAAGGGTTTGCCTTCATAATCTTTAAGCTCCCGTACATCCTGGCCTTCATAGCCAGGAAATGCTGGGTTAACGAGGTCTTTTCCCTTGCTGTTTATTACAAAAACGTATGTTGTAAGATAATTGAATTCTCCGAGTGGATCGCGCAAGACTGTGAATGCCTTATTTCCTTGTTTGTTTATCAGTTCAACCGCTTCATCAACTACATTCACCACAAATGCCTTATCCATCTTCATGCTGTACAAACCACTTCCTATAATATAGTCCTTCCCAGAAGGCGTCTTCACATACTTTACATATGAAGTCTTCCACGAAGGATTCTCTTCGCCGGGCTTCAGCCATACATAATGGGTCCAGCCCTCTTTTTTGTAACTGTACCCGGTTGCCTCCGTGATAAATGACCTGATGAATTGTTTACCTGCCAAATCCTTCAAATTTATCTGGTTTTTACCTTCCAGTTCAGGACGATGTGGGTTTACAAAAACGTTCCCATTTGTGTCAACAACAAAAACATACCGGTCACCGATAAGCCATTTGCTGTTTTTCTTCTTGAATTCAACAAACGCTGTCTCTCCTTGTTTTTCCACAAGGCTTGTTGCTTCTTTCACAAATTGTACAAGGTCTTTTGCCTCTTTACCTGAAGGCTCTATGGGCTGCGAAAATACCTGAGAGGAACATGCAAAACATACAAAAACAAACATTAATGATAAGATAGTAACAGCTTTCTTCATAATTTCACCCCTAATTAGTAGAATTTATAAAAGCGCCACCAACAATCTTTTAAACATTAAAGGTTTTTTATTTGTTCTAAATGTTATACATTTCAAAATAAAAATCAAGTAAATTGTGAAAAATATTACATGCGTTAAAACAAGTACTTAGCAGCATCAAAAAATTATTTCGCCAAAACAAAAACCCCGAACGAAGGTTGTTCGGGGTTTTAAATGTTTTTTATAATTTTTTATGCCTATTTTTCCTGAAGCCTGTCCAAGGTTTCAAAATATGCCTCGATCCTTGTTCTAACCTGCGACTCAGCATAGAATCTCTGGTCACCCATATCACTTTCAAAAACAAGGGCAGGAATACCTGTCTTCTTGGTCAGAATATCCTTAAGGGTGGGCACTGCGAAAGAAACCGCTTTACAACTCCTGTTCATAAACATTATCATTCCATTCATCGAATATCTCTTGAAAAGATCCATTGCCATATCAACCCTGTCTTCTATGGTTGAATTTGAAAATCTCGATACATAGTTTTCTGCAAGTGTCACAAGGGGATCCTTATCAAGATCAAATTCAAAACTCCATGCATGAACATACAGCGATGTCAAGATAACCCCACCATAAGAACCAAGAAGCTTTGCGTGGTCGCTAAACTTAAACCATACAGGGAGATTTTCCCAGTACAAACGATATTTTTCTTTTTCTTTCGGAAGCACACCGATACCCTGGTCTACTTTGGCCTGGATTTCATCACAGAGCGTCTGATAATAATCAACACACTCCTGAGTACCCCTTCTGTAAACAGCTATCGCCATACCGATCAAGGCATCGAATATGCTGATTGGTGATGGTTTATATTGCGCCATGTCAAGAAACTTTTTATAAAGGATACTTGACTGGGCAGAATATTTCATTACCTCTTTTAGCCTGTCATAATCAAATTTCTTTTTTGTCAAATCCTCGAGGAAACTTATCAATTCCTTTAATTGAAGCACACAGTATTTGACAATCTCTTCCCTTGCCTTTTTGTCCATGATGTGCTCGGGCGTATCAAAGACAAAGACAGGCAGATTCCCCTTTCTCGCCAGTACCTGAAACCACTTGGTCAGCGTAAAACACTGTGCATTGCATGCGAGAAAAAGATCAGGATCAGGTATCCCCCTTGTAACCGTTATGCCAGATTTTCTATATGCCAAGTCGCTACGGGCATATGCACATAGATGACTTGTATACCCCATATTTTCTGTTATGTTGCAAAGCTCTATGCCTTTCTTTGCTGTCAAGTTTGCGACAGAGTGGTTCTCAGGATAGATCGGGATTATATCGTGTGCAACAAAGATCTCAACAGGCGATATCGCTGTAGAATAACCAATCAATTTACCAAGTTCATGGGCATGAAAGGCCTCATCCATATACTCTTCAGTAATCTTTTTTGACAATTGTCTTGATGTTAATTTTTCGCTCATAAGGAGCCCCCTTTCAAGGATTCAAAGAATGCCTGTAACCTTGTTCTCACGTGTGAAAGAGACAATGTCTGGTATTCTGTATCCAATACATGAATCGGAATACCCTCCTGTTTAATCATGTTCTTGAGGTCGGGTAAATCATATTCCTGTGATTCGCAGAATTCAATATGGACATAGACAACCGCCTCTGCTTTTGTCTCTTGATAAAGAGCCTTGACTTCTTCATAATTTCTGTAAACGTCATCATGGATCGGCGTAAAAAATCCCCTCTTGAAATGTCTTTCGGTAAGAGCATCAATAGGGTTGCCCCCTGTATTTACAACACCCTGAATATATCTCGTTCCAACAAGAAGGGTATCACCAACGATATTCAGTTTTATCTCATCAAAAAGGTCATAAATCTCTGGAGGGTCGCATGTAATTCCAACAAGCACTATATCGGTATAGCCCTTTCCATTTTCAGCTTTAAGGCTATCCTTTATTTTTTTGAGGGATTTATTAAATTCTAATTTGTCTACCTGCTGTGACAATTTCATCATCGCAAACAACTCTTTATTGGTCAATGCAGCAGGGTTTTTCTTCTTGATGTCGTATATTTCCTTAAGCAGCATCTTGTTTTCGTTGTGTACCTTTATTGCTTCGTTTAAATCATTATCGGTTATCATCTTGCCTGACCATTTGGAAAGAGATGCAATTATCCTCTCTATCTCCTCCTTTACCCAGTAACGGGCGCTTGGTCTGTCTGCCTGTCGTGGCGCAAGATAACTTTCAACATATTTATCTGGAAAATTGATCCGCCATATATCAGACAGATGCTGTGTTGTATCACATACCTGTGGCAGGACATAACCATCAAAGATATCCCCCTCATAACTCAGCACAAGCTCAAGATTACTCCTTGCAAGCGAGCAAGCATTATCCGGCAAATGACTCGGAGCCTCCTTTAAAGGCCTGTTTGTTCCCATAAGTGTTACAGGAAGAAAGCCAAAGGCGTAAATCACCTCCTCCGGAACATCAGCAAACGTACTTCCTACCGCCCTTTTTCCTGTATCCTTAACCCACTGTCTTATCGACGGATACGGATCTTTGGCGTGGTCCACAATTTCTTTAAGGCTTAAGCTGTCCCACATAAGTCCTCCAGGTTATAATGAAAAATTTCACATATTATAAAAAATCCGCTTTCTTTTTGTCAAGAATTCAATTTGATTTTTGAAAAAACCTCGGCTTAAAAAATTATCGAAACATCATCATGTCCACCATTTTATAAGCTTTCAGCAATATCAGCATCACATGTAAACAACAAAACCGTCTTCCATATTAGCGGTGTGCTTTCGAACATATTTCACATTGCTCTGTTATATGCAAGCATGCCTTTATATGCATAATAACCTTACTGTGGTCTCACAGAAGAATAGCAACCAAAAGCTATCTGTTGTATTTAATGGGAATTTACTTGATTATTTGGGAAAAAATAATAGAATAATATCGTTATGGACAAACACAGGATCAAAGTCGCTGCAAAAGAATTTTACAAATACCTCGAACTTGAAAAAGGCGCCCCCCTTAATACACAAAAGGCATATAAGGGCGATATCAGAGATTTTATAAGGTTCATTGAAAAAAGTTCATTTGAAATAATAGACCACAATGTCATCAGGGCTTATATTGTAAACATCTATAAAACAATAAAGAAATCCTCTCTTGCAAGAAAGGTCTCCTCAATAAAGATGTTTTTCAGATTCATGAAGAAAAAAAGATATATTGATGAAAATACAGCGCTTGTCATTAAAAACCCGAAAATAGAAAAACATCTACCTAAATTTTACACAATTGACGAGATGTTTCACTTTCTCGACTACCTTCCGAAAGAAGGCTGGTTGAATATCCGCAACCGCGCAATATTTGAACTCATGTATTCCACAGGTATGAGAGCACAAGAGGTTCTAAATCTCGACACAGAAGATCTGCACATAGATGGGATGTGGGTTAAAGCAAAAGGCAAAGGCGGCAAAGAAAGGGTGCTCCCCTTCGGCAACAAGGCAAAACGTGCCATTGAAGAATATTTGGAAGTAAGAAAAAACACACCTGTTGGAAATCATGTATCAAAAGGTCCTCTTTTCATAAATAATCATGGGACAAGACTGTCGTATAGGGGATTGCTGAGTATTATGAAAAAACATCAAATAAACGCACATCTGTTTAAGAACCTTGCGCTCCATGGAATAAGACATTCCTTTGCAACCCATATGCTTGACAGCGGGGCAGATCTGAGAAGTATTCAGGAACTGCTTGGCCACTCAAAGTTATCGACAACCCAGAAATATACTCACATCTCCACCGACAAATTGATGGAGATATACGACAAATCTCATCCGAGAAGGTAATATATGGAAGCAACAACAGTAATATGTGTAAGACACAAGGGAAACGTTTCTATTGGCGGCGACGGACAAGTCACTATGCATGCAACAATTGTAAAACACACCGCAAAAAAGGTAAGAAAACTCTATAAAGATAGATGCCTAGCAGGTTTTGCAGGCGCAACAGCAGATGCTTTTACCCTTTTTGAAAGATTCGAAAAGAAACTCGAACAATTCAACGGTAATATCACAAGGGCGTCTGTCGAATTGGCAAAAGACTGGAGAACAGACCGTTCACTCAGGAGGCTTGAGGCTTTAATGATAGTTGCAGATACAGAACATACATTCATTCTCTCCGGCACCGGTGACGTTGTGGAACCGGATGACGGAGTAGCAGCTATAGGTTCAGGTGGCGCATATGCACAAGCAGCCGCGAAGGCACTTGTTAAATATACAGACATGACTGCCTCTGAAATCGTAAAAGAGTCGATGCTGATTGCCTCAGAGATATGCATATATACAAATGAAAGGATCATCGTCGAGGAGCTATAAATGAAAACATTGACACCCAGGGAGATTATGGAAGAACTGAACCGCTATATAATCGGACAGGAGAAGGCAAAAAAGGCTGTATCTGTCGCTTTAAGAAACAGATGGAGAAGACAGATGATACCCAAAGATTTAAGGGATGAGGTAGCCCCAAAAAACATAATCATGATAGGACCTACAGGGGTTGGAAAAACTGAAATAGCAAGACGTCTTGCAAAGCTTGCCAATTCACCCTTTTTGAAAATTGAAGCTACCAAGTTTACAGAGGTTGGCTATGTGGGAAGGGATGTTGAATCAATGATAAGAGATCTTACAGAATTATCCATAAACATGGTGAAAAAGGAGGAACAGGAGTCAGTAAAAGAAAAGGCTGCGATCATGGCAGAAGAAAGAATTCTTGACATTCTCTTGCCAGCGCCTAAAAGACAGGTAGATACACAAAACAATAACGAAGTCGAAGACCATTCAAGGGAAAAGCTGAGGGCACGGTTTAGGGATGGCAAATTGAATGAAAAACTCGTAGAACTCGACATGCCTGAAAGGGCGTTGCCTATCATAGAGGTATTTTCCGCGCAGGGCATGGAAGAGATGGATATGCAGATAAGGGACCTGTTTGGCAACATACTGCCAAAAAAGACAAAGAAGAGAAAGGTCAAGATCAAAGATGCCTATGAATTTTTAATACAGGAAGAGTCAAAAAAGCTGATCGATATGGATAAGGTTGTCAAGGATGCCATCGAAAGGATTGAGCAGTCCGGTATTATTTTTCTTGACGAAATCGACAAGATTGCAAGCAGGGATCAGATACATGGTCCTGACGTATCAAGGGAAGGTGTCCAGAGGGATATCCTGCCGATAGTAGAAGGAACTACAGTTACCACAAAATATGGAATGGTAAAAACAGACCATATATTGTTTATAGCAGCAGGTGCTTTTCATATGTCTAAGCCTTCGGATTTGATCCCAGAATTGCAGGGCAGATTCCCCATAAGGGTTAACCTCGACCCACTTACAAAAGATGATTTTTACAGAATCATAACTGAACCAGATAACGCCCTGATAAAACAATATAAAGCACTTCTGAATACAGAAAACATAAATCTCGAATTCGAGGAAGAGGCAATAAAAGAAATAACAGAGATTTCGCAAAAGATAAATGAGATGACAGAGAATATCGGCGCAAGAAGACTTTATACTGTTATGGAAAAATTGCTCGAAGACATATCTTATTCAGCCCCGGATATGAAGGAAAAAGAAATTGTCATAACAAAAGAATATGTTAGGGAAAAGCTTGGAGAGTTTCTCGAAAAGGAAGACTTGAGCAGATACATATTATAATGCAGGAATCGAGGGTTTGAAGCTTAGAGGGCCAGAGGGTTGGCTAAACTCCAACCTTTCAATCGTCTAACCATACGGGAAGACAGGGGTAAAGCGAAAAACCAAACCATTGCCACTCAAATCCCTCGAACCCTTTAAACATATTAACTTAGAGGAGAATATGAGCGAGCAGATTACAACATTACTTGAGGCACTGCCTTACATAAAAAAGTTTTTTCGTTCGACCTTCGTTATAAAGTACGGAGGCGCAGCGATGGAGGAAGAACATCTGAAAAAGGAATTTGCCAAAGATGTGGCACTTCTTAAATATGTTGGGATAAATCCGGTCATCGTTCATGGAGGTGGTCCCAAGATAGGCAGACTTCTTAAAGAATTAAAAATACCAACAGAATTTGTCGATGGACTCAGGGTTACGGATTCAAAGACCCTTGACGTGGTTGAGATGGTCCTTTCAGGCAATATAAATAAAGAAATTGTAAAAAACATCAATGACATGGGAGGCAGGGCTATCGGACTTTCTGGAAAAGACGGAAGGCTGCTCATCGCTAAAAAGGTTGCCGGAAAAGATATTGGCCTTGTCGGTGAGATTGTAAATGTCGATGTTGCAATAATCAAAGATATAAACAGACATGGTTACATTCCTGTTATCGCCCCACTTGCTGACGGCGTTGACGGTAATTCCTATAATATAAATGCTGATACAGCAGCAGGCAGCATAGCAAAATCTCTATCAGCGGAGAAGTTGATACTGCTGACAGACGTGGACGGTGTCCTAGATAAAGAGGATAAACTACTGTCATCATTAAAAATATCAGATATCGATACCCTTATCAGCAATAAGACGATCTCCGGCGGTATGATACCGAAGGTTGATTGCTGTATTGATGCAATTGAAGGTGGTGTCAAGGAGACACACATCATAAATGGAAAAATTCCGCATGCTATTCTGCTTGAAATATTTACCAATTCAGGAATAGGAACAAAAATCACAAAAGAGGTGTAAGATGCAACAAAATTGGATAGATTATGGGAAACAATACATTGCTAATACCTATAACAGGTTTCCCATAGTTGCTACAAAGGGTGAAAGATGCTGGATTTGGGACATGGATGGAAGAAGATATCTCGATTTTTTGTCAGGCATTTCAGTGTGTAATCTCGGTCATGCTCATAAAAATGTGATAGAAAGTCTTACTGTTCAGGCAGGAAAGCTATTTCATATATCAAATCTCTTTTATATCGAGCCACAAATCAAGGCAGCAAAATTATTGGTTGAGAATTCATTTGGCGACAAAGTCTTTTTCTGTAACAGCGGAGCAGAGGCAAATGAAGCTGCCATTAAACTCGCAAGAAGATATTCATGGAAAAAATACGGTACAGAACGATACGAAATAATCACAATGGAAAATTCTTTTCACGGACGTACACTGGCAACACTCTCTGCAACAGGGCAGACAAAATTTCAAGAAGGCTTTTCGCCTCTTCCTGGTGGTTTCAAATACGTACCTTTCAACGATATAGAAAGCCTCATAAAAGCGTCTAACGACAAGACATGTGCGGTTATTATTGAACTTGTACAAGCAGAAGGCGGTGTTTATCTTGCAGATAAAGGATATGTTGAAAAACTCAGAAATTTTACGAGAGAAAAAGACATCCTTCTTATCTTCGATGAAGTTCAAACCGGCATTGGAAGAACGGGCAAACTCTTTGCTTACGAAAACTACAATATAGAGCCAGATATCATGAGCCTTGCAAAGGCGTTGGGAAATGGGTTTCCCGTGGGGGCAATTATTGCAAAAGATGAGGTAATGCAGGCATTCGAGCCCGGTACACATGCATCAACCTTTGGCGGAAACCCTCTTGCTTCATCGGCGGTCATCGCCACCCTTAATACATTTACCGATGAAAATATACTCAAGAATTGCAACGACGCAGGCATGCATCTATATGAAGGACTTCTTGGCCTTAAAGAAAAATATAGTTTTATTAAAGAGATAAGGGGTATTGGCCTTATATGGGGTGTTGAATTGTCAATCGATGGCAATCCCATAGCCGCAGAGTTCTTGAAGGAAGGTGTGATAATAAATTGTACTAAAATCAATACACTCAGACTTGTGCCACCTCTTATTATAAAAAATGAAGAGATTGATATTTTTCTGGAGATTGCGGACAGAATATTTGAAAGACAAAACACATGAGGGGTAACACTGGAGACTTAAAAAGGATTGAGGCTTGAGATTCGTTTCACGGATTAAAATACAGGCTGCATATAACTTTGATAGCCAAGCCAGAAAAAATGAGGTGAAAACATATTGAAAAGAGATTTTACCAAAATACTTGACATAAGCAAAGACGAAGGCATGAACCTTCTTGAAAGGGCACGATATCTAAAGGATATCCGTAAAAAAGGTATTGACCACAAACCCCTCAAGGGCAAAAACATAGCAATGATATTTGAGAAGGCATCTACAAGGACAAGGGTATCCTTTGAGGTTGGCATCCATGATCTTGGTGGAAATGCTGTGATAATGAACGCAAACGATATGCAGTTAGGAAGAGGGGAACCGGTGAAGGATACTGCAAGGGTGTTAAGCCGATATGTTGATGCCGTTATGATACGAACTTACAAGCAGACTGTCGTAGATGAACTTGCAAATTGGGCGAGTATCCCGATAATCAACGGTCTAAGCGACCTTTATCACCCCTGTCAGATTCTTTCCGATTTATATACAATTTCTGAATTTAGGGGTAGTTTTGAAAATCTGAAGATTATATATATTGGCGATGGGAACAATGTTGCAAATTCATGGATAGAGGCATCCATTCTTTTCGATCTCAACTTTGCTATGGCAACTCCAAACAATTACAAACCTCTCGAGAAGCTTGTAAAAATGGCTGAAAAAAATAGAAGATTTTCCATCGACAACGACCCGTATAAAGTTGTAAACAATGCTGATGTCATAAATACAGACGTTTGGGTAAGCATGGGACAGGAAAAGGAAAAGAAGGAAAGGAAAACAGCTTTTGCACTATATAAGATTGATGACAATCTCCTGAAAAAGGCAAATAACGATGTACTCGTAATGCACTGCCTTCCTGCATATAGAAATCAGGAGATTGCGGACAGTGTCTTTGAGAAATACCAAGATGTTATCTTTACACAGGCAGAAAATAGACTGCATGTACAAAAGGCACTTTTGGAGTGGTTGTTAACTTGAAAGCGCAAATAATCGAGGATAAAAGGGGATTAAGCGGTTAAATGTGACATCTTGACCCTCAAGCCCAACACATTTGAATACTAAAAATGGAGGTATTTAATGAAAAATATAAAAAAGGTTGTTCTCGCTTATTCTGGAGGTCTCGATACCTCTATAATAGTGAAATGGCTCAAGGAAACATACAATTGTGAGGTGATAGCCTTTGCTGCAGATGTTGGCCAGGAAGAGGAATTGACAGGACTCGAAGAAAAGGCCATTAAAACAGGTGCTTCCAAGATTTATATCGAAGACTTAAAAGAAGAGTTTGCAAGGGATTTTGTGTTCTTCGCCATAAAATCCAACGCAATATACGAAGGAAACTACCTGCTCGGCACTTCAATCGCAAGACCTTTAATTGCAAAACGGCAGGTTGAAATTGCAAGAATCGAGGGTGCCGATGCTGTTTCGCACGGTTCAACAGGCAAAGGAAATGATCAGGTCAGATTTGAACTGACCTACTATGCACTTGAACCAAATATAAAAGTAATAGCGCCATGGAGGGAATGGGATTTTTCATCAAGGGAAGAACTTATTGATTATGCGCAAAAACACAACATCGATGTACCTGTAAGTAAAGAAAAACCATATAGCATGGACAGAAACCTGATGCACATAAGCTATGAAGGAGGCATACTCGAAGATACATGGAATGAACCGGATGAAAATATGTTCCTTACGACCATTTCACCCGAAAGGGCACCTGACAAATCAAGCTATATCGAAATATCCTTCAGTGACGGAATACCATATGCCATTGACGGAAAAGAGATGACACCTTATAACATCATAAAACACCTAAACAAGATAGGTGGTGAAAACGGAATAGGACGTGTTGATATTGTAGAGAACAGGTTTGTGGGAATGAAATCAAGGGGTGTTTATGAAACCCCAGGCTGTACAATTCTCCATGTTGCACACAGGGCAATGGAATCAATCACAATGGATCGAGAGGTAATGCATTTGAGAGATAGCCTTATCCCAAAGGTCTCAGAACTTATCTACTATGGCTTCTGGTATTCCCCGGAGATGGAGGTCTTAAAAGCATTCACAAATGAAGCCCAGGCGGGGGTATCTGGCACCGTTAGACTAAAGCTATACAAGGGCAACTGTATTGTCGTGGGCAGAAAATCTGAAAAATCGCTCTATATGAAAGATTTTGCGACATTTGACAAGGATGATGTTTATCAACAAAAAGATGCGGGAGGCTTCATAAGGCTCAATGCACTCAGGCTGCGCATCAGGGCATTGATGAATCAATAGAATTACAGAACATCGTTTTTCTTAATTCTATATTCTAAATCGGAGATATTGAAATGGACTACTATGAACCGCATGTAATAGAAGAAAAAAGACAGGGGCAGTGGGAGAAAAACAGGTTATTTCGTGTAACTGAAGACAGCACTAAAGAAAAATACTATCTGCTCGAGATGTTTCCATATCCATCAGGAAAAATACACATGGGACATGTGAGAAACTATTCCATCGGTGACGTGATTGCTCGATACAAAAGAATGAGAGGTTTTAATGTGCTGCATCCAATGGGGTGGGATGCCTTTGGAATGCCGGCAGAAAACGCGGCAATTGAAAGGGGTGTACATCCAGCTTCATGGACATACGACAACATTTCATACATGAGAAAACAACTCAAAAGGCTTGGATTCAGTTACGACTGGGAACGAGAAATTGCAACCTGTGATGTAGAATACTACAAGTGGGAACAATGGATGTTTCTCAAGATGTTTGAAAAAGGCCTCGTATATAGAAAGAGTTCGCCGGTTAATTACTGCATAAAATGTCAGACCGTACTCGCCAACGAACAGGTCGAGGGGACTCTGTGCTGGCGGTGCGGTGAAGAGGTCATCCAAAAGGAACTTACCCAATGGTTTTTTGCAATCACGAAATATGCAGACGAACTATACGAATACTGTGACAGGCTTCCAGGGTGGCCCGAAAGGGTTCTCAACATGCAGAAAAACTGGATTGGAAAGAGTCATGGCGTTGAGGTAAACTTCAGGCTCGAGGATGGTTCGCTGTTTACAATCTTCACAACAAGACCTGATACACTTTACGGCGTCACATTCATGGTAATCGCACCAGAACATCCATTATCCTATTCTCTTCCAAAAGGAACCCCTTATGAAAAGGATGCACATGATTTTATAGAGAAGGTAAAAAAACAGGACAGAAGTTACAGGACTGAGATAAGCTTGAAAAAAGAAGGTGCCTTTACAGGTAAATATGCAATAAACCCCCTGAATGGCACAAAAATACCCATATATATTGGAAATTTCGTTTTAATGGAGTATGGCACAGGCGCAATCATGTCTGTCCCGGCACACGACCAGAGGGATTTCGAGTTCGCAAAGGAATATGGGCTCCCGATTGTTATCACAATAATGCCAGAAGATAAATCCCTCACAGCCGAAACAATGGAGGGGGCTTATGAAGGTGACGGAAAGATGGTAAACTCCGCCCACTTTAACGGCATGAATAACAGAGAGGCGATCCCCAAAATCATAAGTTATCTCGAGGAAAAGGGTCTTGGCACGGGAAAAATCAATTATCGCTTGAGAGATTGGGGCATTTCGAGACAGAGATACTGGGGAACACCAATCCCGATTATTTATTGCGAAAGGTGCGGCGTTGTCCCTGTCCCTTATGATCAGTTGCCAATTGTATTACCGCTCAATCTCGAAATCAAGATGGTTGGAAAATCACCGCTTGCAGAATATCCGGAATTCTTCGAAACAGAATGTCCCAATTGCAAGGGCAAGGCAAAAAGAGAAACGGATACGATGGACACCTTCGTTGAATCTTCTTGGTATTTCCTTAAATATACATGCCCAGACTATAAAGATGGTGCCTTGGATAAAGAAAAGGTCGATTATTGGATGCCTGTTGATCAATATATCGGCGGTGTTGAACACGCAGTTCTCCATCTTTTATATTCAAGGTTTTTCAATAGGGTATTAAATGAATTCGGATTCGTAGAAGAAAGAGAGCCCTTTTTGAACCTGCTCACTCAAGGCATGGTCATTAAGGATGGTGCAAAAATGAGTAAATCCAAGGGAAATGTCGTTGATCCTGATTACCTGATAAAAAAATACGGTGCTGATACTACAAGGCTTTGCTGTATCTTTGCATCTCCTCCGGAAAAAGATCTTGAGTGGAGCGATAAAGGGGTTGAAGGCTCTTTTAGGTTCCTACAGAGAGTCTGGAGATTGGTTAATGAGCGGGTTAAGATTTTAAAAGACACCAAAACCAGCATGAAACCAAAAAATACAAACGATGAAACAATGCAGCTTTCTTACAAAATCCACAAAACAATCAAAAAGGTAACAGAAGACATTGACAGGTTTCATTTAAACACCGCGGTGGCAAGCATTATGGAACTCGTAAATGCAATTTATAAATTTCTTGAAAATGAACAAAACCAGAGAGAAGAAACAGGTTTATTAAAGGGTGCTATCGAGACAACAATTGCCCTTCTATTCCCCTTCGTACCCCATATAACAGAGGACCTATGGGAAAAACTCGGTAATAATCCTGACGATCTCAATTCATTCTGGCCTGAATATGATGAAAGATATATCGTGGAAGACAGAGTAACAATAGCAATTCAGATTAACGGCAAATTAAGAGACACATATGAAGTAGAAAGGGGTATCGATGCAACAAGACTAAAAGAGGTTGTGTTTAGCCTTGATAAGATTAAAAAACACACAGAGGGAAGGGATATAAGGAAGGTTATCACTATACCTGATAAGCTTGTAAATATCGTTTGCACTTGAAATACAACGGCTTTGTTTATTGGTCAAAAAAACTCTAAAAACGGGGTTCAGAAACTAATGAAAAATATAATGCATTCTAAATTAATATATTTAATGGTTTTTATCTTAATACCGCTGTGTTCATGTGGTTATCAATTGGTAAAGGAAAAGGGCATCTATGGGGGCGATATATCATCGCTTAGTATTCCGGCGTTCAAAAACAAGTCATTTGAACCGCATGCATCCATGTATGTCACAGACTCATTCACACGTGAAATAGTCTTGAGTGGGCTTTTCAAGGTAAATGTTAACAATCCTGATGGATACATAGAAGGTACAATAACAGAAATCAAAATATTGCCTGCCACAATGAATGCATATGGTCTCGTAGTTGAAAAAACCATCTATGCCACCGTAGGCATTTCCATTTTCAGGAATAATGGTACGTTGTTAAGAAGGTGGGATTTTTCTGATAACGAAACTTACAATGTCGTTGACATAAACGCAGAAGATTTTAATAAAAGAGACGCCCTGAAAAGACTCTCAGGGCGCATGGCAAGAAAATTCTGTTCTATTATGCTGATTGATTATTAGGCTGTTATTTTATTGGAAAGGACATTTGCCCTTTTTGACAATCTTGCGACCTTTCTGGATGCATTATTAGGATGTATTACCCCCTTTGAGGCTGCTTTATCTATATAAGACACGGCCCTTTTTAATAATTCGTCCAAATGCTCCTTGTCTTTAGCTTCAATAACTTGAACCGCCCTTTTAATATATGTTTTCATGGTCGATTTCACGTGAGAGTTTCTTAACCTTCTCTCCTCAGACTGTCTCGTTCTTTTTATTGCAGATTTGTTTTTCCTCAAAACAGCGCCTCCAGATTTGTTTTGTCTTTTTTACCACTTATCATTGAACCAAGTCAATGAAAAACGCAACAACCAATAGTTATAAACAATAAAACGATAATCCATGCTATAATCAAGGTGTATCATGGAACAACGCTCCACCTGACTTTGGTTAGCCTATATATGATTAAACTGACTTGGTTTCAATTATGGCAGTTTTATTTTTTCCCAGCGTTTCTTTTGGATGCTTTAAGCGGGTTCAGTTTCTGCCCTTCCGTCTTCTGCATCTTTTTTACATGAGATGACATTGGACATACGCCTTTCTGCCACTTCTGTGCTGGGCTTGGAAAGCTTGAACAATATTTTCCTGTTTCAAAAACTACGATTCTTGTGCATCCTTCACAATTTTCGACTATTGTATGGCATGCACCACCATTATAGGAGCATCCTGTTTTTTTCATAAACACACACTCCACTCCCGGTTTCACTGTTGCACACTGCATAACGGCACCACCTCCTTAAAATTTAAAAGCGGAAATATTAACTACATTTTTTTGAAATTGTCAACATAAAAGATTAAATATTATTCTTGTATATTTATACTATTATTGATAACATATTGACTTCATCAAAATATTTTTTTGCTTAAAGTTACCAGTTGACCATTCGGAAGGATATGTGATATGTCACCGAGCAACATCTTAAAAAGGCTTCTTAAAAAGGCATTCTCACCCGTTACCATCATGCTTATTCCACACAACTGCAAAAAGCCGCTAAATTTAAAGGTTCCATCGGCAGGCATTATCTTGGGTATTGTATTTTTTATAATCGGTACAATATTTGTTTTTTCAAGTACCGTTAGAACCATTGAATATCGCTTAATGAAACAAAAATTTACCCAATATTCCCAACAGTTTTCAGAATTACAGGGAACCATGATGGGGATAAAAAACAGCGAGAATGAACTCAAAAAGTTATTTTCCCTGAAATCAAAAAAAGATGTCATAGAAAATCTTGATAACACTACAGGACTAATGCAGGATACGATAGATTTTGAAAGTCTTAAAAATCAAATTGCAAAAACGATCGAGACAGTGAGTGAAATAAAAGAATACCTTTATAAACAAAAAGACATTTATCGTTCTACGCCGTTAGGTTCACCTGTAAAGGGAAGCATCACATCCTATTATGGCAAAAGGATACACCCTCATACAGGAAAAGAACAATTTCACTACGGCATAGATATAAAAACCAACGTTGGAGACCCTGTAAAGGCAACAGCCGACGGCATCGTCAGCTTTTCCGGCTGGCTGGGTGATAATGGAAATCTCGTAGTTATCGAACATGGGATGGGTTTTTCAACCTATTATGCCCACAACAAGAAAAACCTCGTAAGGGTCGGCCAAAAGGTAAAAAAGGGCGACACCATAGCATATGTAGGCTCAACTGGTAACGCACAGACCGCCCATCTTCATTACAGCGTCTTAAGAAACGGCAATTATGTCAATCCAAAAAGATATATGGATGAAGGCATATATGTTCAAAAAGAGTAATAATGACAAACTCGAATCCCTGATAGGCTCAAACTCAGGATTCAGGGGCAACGTTGAAGTAAAGGGCACATTGAGGGTGGATGGCACCATCGAAGGGAATATAACAGCAGACCATGTGATAATAGGCAAGGATGCTTATGTAAAAGGTAATGTCGATGCAAATGCAATTACCATAGGTGGTAAAATGGAGGGCAATATACATGCCAGTGGTCTTGTAGAGATCACTTCGGCTGCATTTGCTTTAGGTGATATAATCGCAAAAAGGATTTCAATATCTGAGGGAGGCATCTTCAACGGCAGGATCATAATGAAAGAAGATGAAACAAGCCTGTTGGGGTATCAGGCCAACAGTTGATCTACCATGTCTTGAATGTTCAAATATTGACACACAACACAAAAAAATAATATCATTATCCAAAACAACGGGTAAACATGTTCAAGAAAGAAATTGATTTAATACCCTCTGAGCTTATCACCATAGAAACACACAAGTACTACCTTTCCCAAAAAGAAGGCAGAGAGGTCTCACTTGAAGAGGCAATTGTTGATTTTCTAATAAACTATGAATCAGATTTTTTAATGGCAAAACAGGTTGAGGATTTATACGAACAAAACGATGAAATCATGAAATATAAATGGATTGAATCGGAAAAAAAGGGATATGACATCGGCACCGAAAAAGCAGCGGAAGAATGGGTTATAAAATATGGCTCAATCTGGAGAGAAGAAAAAGAATCGCTTGAAAAAAACAGATTTATTGAGACTAAAATCCTAATCCAGGGCAAAAATTCTATCGACATAGAAATAGCTCATCTTGCTGAAATAGCAAAGAAACATGATTGCGAACTCTACATCCATAAAAAGATGATGAAATATTACAATTTCGTTTTATTTGGCAAAAAAGAATATTTAAATGTTAAATCGATACTCTGCCCCAAATATCTGGAGGTAAACAGGGGTGAATCCGTTGAGTTTATTGCAACTGGAAATAATGCAAGATATGCCCTTGACGAAACAGAATATTTTATACACAATTTAGAGTCTATGGAATCAAATCCGTAAGGTGCGATTCAAGCACCTTCTCTATCCCAAAGCCTTCAAGACCCATATAGTATGTTACAGCGTCAACCAATGCCTCCATTGGCACAAGACCAACGATCTCGCTCCCAACAATATTGACCCCATACCTTTTAGCCTCTATTCGAACAAGCTCAACAACCCTGTATATCGGTGTTCTTGTGTAATCAGTCAAATTCATGGAAACCTGTGTAATATTCCGTTCTTTAAGTTCAATACCAATTGCCTTGCAGTATCTCAAACCTCCGTTTGAATGCCTAATCGCCTTTGCAATCTTATTAGCAATCGTTATACTGTTTGTATCGAGGTTTACGTTAAATGCAATGAGGGGCATCCGGGCGCCAATGGCAACCACACCAGCAGTAGGGTGGATATAAGTCTCCCCGAAATCAGGTTTCCATTCGGGCAACTTAATCTTTTGTGGCATTTCTTCGAACTGTCCCCTCCTTATATCGGCCAAATTTTTATGCAGTGGATTATCTGTTGATGCCTCATACAGAAAAGCTGGAAGCCTGTATTTTTCCCAGACAGTTTTTGCCACCTCCTTGGAAAGCTCAATTGCCTCATCCATCGTGGTATTTTTAACCGGGATAAAAGGGATGACATCAACTGCACCCATCCTTGGATGTTGTCCTTTATGCCTTCTCATATCAATTACTTCAATAGCAATACCCACCGCATCGACAACTGCATTTGCTAAAAATTTAGGTTCACCTACAGCGGTAACTACCATACGGTTATGGTCTTTATCCATCTCGTAGTTTAACAGCTTTACCCCTTCAGTTCTGCGAAATGGCTCAACAATCTTCTCTGCCCTCGCTGCATCTCTTCCTTCACTAAAATTTGGCACACATTCAACAACCTTTTTCATAATAATATAATCTATTTTTTAACTACACCTTGCAGTTTGTCGACCATTTCGATAAACTTTTCCGCTATCTCCGTAATCGCCTTTTTTGAGGCATCAAGTCCTGTAAGAACAGCAGTCACATCCATTGCATTCGGGCTTCTCCTTGTGAGAAATGAATATACGAGTATATTCGTCTCTGCATCATAAAATTCCCCGGCGCAGGTCACTGAACCTGTAAAAGAGCCATTCATGCCGACAGCACTTTTACCAAGATTAAGTGCAAGTCCAAATGGTATAATCCTCGTTGCAACAGCCAAAGCAGGTCTTGTCAATTCTATACCCGCCAAAGTCAACTTGATGCGTAACACACCAGTGCCCGGTACATCAACAATCTGATACTTGCCCTGTAAAACCCTTTCAAACTCACTTTTCATAAAATCTGCAACCGTTCTAATATCCTTTTTGGAGACACTTCCAAAATCTGCATCATCACCCTGGTAAATCACAACCGGTTCAATAATGAATCTTACGAATTTTTTACCATCCACACCCTCTCTTTTGTATATCAGCGTATCTGGTGTGTCTTGTTTTGGTTGCATCTGAGACGATGATTCAATATCTGAATACTTTTTCAAACCACTCCCATAAACGGTTCCAACGGCTATCATTGATAAAAACACCACAAAAATTATCAACTTTTTCATGTTTCATAAGCTCCTTTAATTAATAGATTTAATAATTCCATAGCACATTCAATTGTCATACAAGACCCTATATTTTCTCACTCATCTATAAACGTCGTTACTTCGCCATCAGGTATATAACGGATCCTTCCGCCCTGATTCAAATCATGCACCCTCCCTTTCGTTATCAAGGCATCATCCGGATAGCCCCTCAACTCCCAGAATCCAGACACGTATCTGTCCATAAGCTCAATCTTCACAACACTCTTTGCAGATTTGTAACCCCAGAGGTATGGACAAAAACCCCTTATTGGACCACCATAATCCTCTTCCAAATACTCCCCGTCAAACTCATATGCAAGGATTGTCTTTTCTTTCCTGACAACATCAATGGGAATGGACGTATCATAGATGTTTCTTACAGACCAAAAGCGCACATACCTTGCTTCATCATGAGCTTCAACAGCATCAAGCACATCTGCAATCTTTATGCCACCCCATTTTCCACGCACAGAGAAACGTGTAACGCTTGTCAGACGTGCATCAACAATGGTCTTTGGTATAGAAACAATATCTTGCCAGGTGAATATTTTAGGATTTTTACAAAACCCGTCCACACTCACAATCCAGCTTTCCCGGTCAAGCTTACCTGGATGGCCCTCCGCCCAAAAAACAGGAGTTTTAAGATCTTTTAATCTGCTCAGCTTAAACCTCTGTATATGCTTAATATTTATTAATGCTTATAGAAGCCTTTCAAGCATATCGACCGCATCTTTTACATACCTAACACAATGTGTCTCGTGAATGTTTTTTTCCTTGAATTCATTTAAACCCTCAGGTGTACCTAAATCACATCCTGTCAACTCTCTGCAAACTATTGAACCATGTATGGATTTAAATCTATCCACAAATTTTCTAACAACATCATATGTCTTTTCTTTTGCTGCCTTATCCTCTGTATCCGTTTTTCCGTATTTAAGCCCAATAGCCATAAATGCCCCGGTCACAGCCCCGCAAGTTTCTCCCATCCTCGCCATACCTCCACCGAATGCACCTGCTATTTTTTGGGCAATATCCATATCCACGCCTAATTCTTTCGCATATACAGAAAAAACAGACTGTGAACAGCTATACGACTGTTTGAAAAAATTTACTGCCTGATCTGTTTTATCCATACGAATAACCACCTTGCCTTATTAATAATTTGTTAAAATCCATCCAAAAGATCGATGTTCTTCACCATTTGATATCCATTGCTCGTATTTAAACGTCATTACTTCCCATCTATCTTCAGTTTGAATGAAGACTCTTTTTGGCTTTCCTCCTCTTTGGTTATGCTTGCCATCTTTATCCTAAGCCTCAAATCGTTTGGTGCATCGGCATACGCTATGGCGTTGTTGTAATCGATAATACCTGCCTTGTAAAGATCAAAAATGTGCTGGTCAAACGTCTGCATACCTTCATTGTAAGATGCCGCCATTGTCTCCTTCAAGAGCCCTACATCACCTTTCAAGATAAGATCCTTAATCCTTGCACTATCAAGCAGTATTTCAATAGCAGCAACCCTCTTCCCGTTAATCGTTGGTATGAGTCTCTGGGATATTATTGCCCTAAGATTTAATGATAATTGCATATATATCTGCTCATGACGCTCTATAGGGAAAAAATTCAGAATCCTCTCGAGTGCCTGGTTTGCATTGTTAGAGTGGAGTGTACCGAGCGCAAGATGTCCGGTTTCTGCAAAAGTGATCGCATCTTCCATGGTTTCAGTATCCCTTATCTCGCCTATAAGTATTACATCTGGAGCCTGTCTCAGGGTATTTTTCAAAGCAGCCGCAAAAGAGTGTGTGTCAAACCCGACCTCCCTTTGCGTAATAACGCTTAGCTTATGATTGTGAACATATTCAACCGGGTCTTCAATGGTTATGATATGCCCGCGCTGGTTTGCATTTCTGTGGTCAATCATGGAAGCCAATGTCGTTGACTTACCGCTGCCTGTCGCCCCGACAACAAGCACCAAACCATTCTTGGTCATCATAATATCCTTGAATATCTGGGGAAGACCCATCTCATCAATACTCTTTATTACAGTATTGATCTGCCTTATAACCAAGCCTACGCTTCCCCTTTGCCTGAAGATATTTACCCTGAATCTTCCAAGTTCCGGATAATGAAGGGCAAGATTCATTTCCAGTTCCTCAGCAAATATCCTTTTTTGTTTTTCGTTCATTGTACTCTGGGCAATCCTATCTGTATCTTCGGGTGTTAACGGAGGTTCATCATAAGGTTGTGTAGCACCCTGAATACGAAACATAGCGGGCATACCATTCGTTATATATATATCTGATGCACCCTTTTCGCACATATGTTTTAGATAGTCTATTATCTCTGGCATATTTCACCTCTGCTGAGTTGATTGTGGTAGCCAGAAAGCTACTTCTTCCCTTGTAACAATATTTTTAGCAAGCAATTCGTTTACTGATGATTCCATTGTCTGCATGCCAACACCCTTGCTCGTCTGCATTATCGACGGTATCTGCGCTATTTTTCCCTCCCTTATGAGGTTGCGTACTGCGGGCGTTCCAATCATAATCTCAAAGCTCGCCACCCTGCCTTTACCATCTTTCCTTTTAAAGAGTGCCTGGGTTACTACCGCCTGGATAGACTCAGAAAACATTGCGCGTACCTGTGCCTGCTGAGCTGAAGGAAAAACGTCAATAACCCTGTCCACTGTTTTAGGGGCACCGCTTGTATGTAATGTCCCAAAGACAAGATGCCCTGTTTCTGCTGCTGTAAGGGCAAGAGATATTGTTTCAAGATCCCTCATCTCGCCGACAAGAATAATATCCGGGTCTTCACGCAGTGCGCTTCTCAACGCATTTGCAAAACTCTTCGTGTGAGGCCCCAGCTCCCTCTGATTTACAAGACACTTTTTTGATTTATGGACAAATTCAATAGGATCTTCTATCGTCAATATATGGCCCAACTCTTCGCTATTTATTAAATCTATAATTGCCGCGAGGGTTGTCGATTTTCCGCTTCCTGTTGGGCCCGTAACGAGAACAAGTCCTTTTTCCAGTTTCGCAATGTCTCTGAATACCTTTGGAAGATTTAGTTCCTCAAAGGTAGGGATCTTCGTTGGGATCGTTCTAAATACTGCTGCATCGCCCCTTTGCTGTTTAAAACAATTCACCCTGAATCTGGCAATATCGCCGAGGGCAAACGAAAAATCCAATTCGAGAAATTCTTCAAAGATTTTTCTCTGCTGATCATTTAAAATCTCATAAATCATATTGTGCACATCATCCTTCTCAAGTGGAGGAACTTCGATCTTTCTCATTTCTCCGTGTATCCTCACCATTGGTACTTCACCTGAGCTGACATGCAGGTCAGACCCTTTGTTGTCAACCATAAAAATAAGAAGCTCAGATATATCCATAAAATCCTCCTTCTATATTGATTCCAATTCTCTTAATGTTGGTAAATCTTCAATACTATTAAGTCCATATACCTCTAAAAACTTTCCCGTGGTCCTGAATGTTATTGCCTTACCTATCTCGTCGTCCCTCCCAGCAATCTCTACCAATCTTTTATTTAAAAGATTCTTTATGGCACGGGACGAATCAACGCCTCTTA
>Ga0302238_1000224_pt1 | contig 62851 bp, 50 predicted proteins | sample AAG_UR_Asn_MG_FD_193527 | JGI IMG/M metagenome (GOLD analysis project Ga0302238, IMG submission 193527) | Enriched activated sludge microbial communities from anaerobic digester in WTTP, New Holstein, Wisconsin, United States - AAG_UR_Asn | ecosystem: Engineered > Bioreactor > Anaerobic >... | reverse complement strand
TCTTCATCGCACTTTTTATGAGAAACCCCGATTTTGAGACTTTATGCTCGTTTTCGGGGTTTTGTTTCTGCAAAGATACAACTTAATTATTTATAAATCAAATATTTAAGCCTTTTCTGAAAGTGCCGAATTATTCCTTTAGGCTCAGATCACAGTTTTTTAAAATAATATGATTATCTGATCAAATTCTTATTTCTTTCCAGTTTCATCTTTGGGTTTAGCTGCAGCTCCAGGATCCGAAATAGAGTCTCTCATTTTTGTATCTGCCTGAATGTTCTGAAGCCTGTAGTAATCCATTATACCCAGATTTCCACTTCGGAATGATTCAGCAATTGCAAGAGGGATTTCAGCTTCGGCAAGAATAACTTTGGCGCGTGCTTCCTGTGCTTTGGCTTTCATTTCCTGCTCCTGAGCTATAGCCATTGCACGACGCTCTTCAGCCTTTGCCTGAGCAATATTCTTATCGGCATTAGCCTGATCCATCTGAAGATTGGCACCTATGTTTTTACCAACATCAATATCAGCAATATCTATTGAAAGAATTTCAAATGCAGTACCGCTATCAAGTCCTTTGGCAAGAACAACCTTTGAAATTACATCGGGATTCTCCAATACGTTTTTATGTGAATCGGCTGAACCAATTGCACTGACAACACCTTCTCCAACACGTGCAAGTATGGTTTCTTCACCGGCACCACCAACAAGACGCTTAATATTTGCTCTTACAGTAACTCTGGCTGTAGCAATCAATTGAATACCATCTTTAGCCACTGCTGTAATTTGTTTGGTAGTAATGACTTTGGGATTTACTGACATTTGCACTGCTTCCAGCACATCGCGACCGGCAAGGTCAATAGCCGTAGCCATTTTAAAGTCAAGTGCAATATTTGCCTTATCAGCAGAAATCAAGGCATTGATTACCGGTTTAAGATGACCTCCTGCCAGAAAGTGAGCCTCGAGATCATCACGATAAACCGTTAGCCCTGCTTTTGTAGCAGCAATCATACTATTAACGATAATAGATGGTGGTATCTTTCTCCAGCGCATAAGTACAAGTTGTAGCAGGGAAACACGCACCCCTGACACAAGTGCTGAAAACCATAAGCCAATTGGAATAAAATAAAGAATGAGCCATAAGCCAAAAAGGGCAACAACTCCGATAATAATTAGAGCAAATCCTGATTCCATTTTTAATTAGTTTTTTAGTTTAACAATTATTTTGCTGAATTCAACCTGAATAACAACTATATCAGACTGAGGTTCAATATATTCACCTAATGAATGAACTTCATAATAATCTCCATTTATATAGGCTTTACCTGCCGGTGCCAGCCTTGAAATGGTTTTGCCTTCATCTCCGGGTTTTACTTTTTCAGGCTCAACAACATTTACCTTTGATTTTACTTCTGAATCAAGCATTGCTCTTTTCCAGGTTTTTGATTTTAGTGCGAAAGCCAATAATACAACAGTAAATATAATAGCACCTATTAGGAAGTAATGTCCTTCAGGTGTGCCGTGGCCTGCATAAGCCTGCCATATACTAACAGCCAGTGCGCCAAATCCTAAAAGTCCAAACACTGTTGCACCCGGTATTATTAGCATTTCTATAAGCAAAAGCACCAGCCCTATTAGAAAAAGTAAAATAATTAATGTCCAGCTCATAATAAAACCTCTGATTTGTGAGTGTAAGTTGTATTGGATTTAATAATAATTTACATAAGTGGTTTGTTATCAGATAGTAAACAGTGATTTATTTACGAGGTTTATAATATTTCATAGCTTCAGGCAAAAACTCTCTGATAGCTTTGACTCTGGCTTCACCGCTCGGATGAGTGCTTAATAAAGCTATTTGTCCGGGGGCTTCCAGCTTTGACATCTCCTGCCAGAAACTAAGAGCACGTTCAGGATTATATCCAGCCATAGCCATTAGGACCATTCCCAGTTTGTCAGCTTCAAGCTCATGTTTGCGCGAATACGCCAGCATTCCTAAATTACCGCCAACACCGTATGCCATTAAAAAAATGTCTTTTGTCTCCTGTGGCTTCTCATGCAATGCAACTTCAAGAGTAATACTACCGAGCATTAAAGCCATTTGCTGGCTCATTCTTTCATTTCCATGATTTGCCAGAGCGTGTGCTATTTCGTGCCCCATTACCACAGCTATGCCTTCAGCATCTTTGGCAATTGGTAAAATGCCTGTATAAAACACAACCTTTCCTCCGGGCATGCACCAGGCATTAACCTGGTCATTCTCAACAACATTAAATTCAAAATTAAAAGATTTGTTCTTTATTTTGTTTTCCTCCATGTAACTAAAAACTGAACCGGCAATTTTATTACCAACTTCTGATACCATTTTTGAATTAGGGTTGCTGGAGGGAATAACTTTACTAGTTGATAAAAACTCATTATATGAAGCAAGACTCATATTCATAAGCATGCTTTCGGGCAATAATTTAAGCTGTCTGCGGCCTGTGATCGGCACTTTTGCACATGAACTCAATAATAGTGCAAATAATAAAACGAATAATAATTTCCTGTCAGTCATAAAGGTAAAGAGTTTAATTTAATGTAACTGTTAATCCAAGTAATAGTAGTTTTTCGTATTGTAGTTTTAAGGCTTCAAAATCGCCTTCATTAATTTTACATTTTCCTTTGTAATGAGTAATAAGGGTACATTGCTCTGCCTGTTCAGGTGTGTGACCGCATACCGATATAAGGCTTTCAATAACAAAATCGAAAGTATTGTGATCATCGTTATGCAAGATCAGAGAATTACCCCCGGTAATATTTTCTTTCTTCTGAATTAAATTTTGAAATTTTTCTAATGACATTTCAGAATAAACTTTTTCAAGCCGTAAAAATACATATTTTACTTGAGGTATAATCAGAATAAGAATAATTCAGAAAAATTATTCTTCGTCAACACGTGGAATTACAAGCACCGGACAATTGGATCTGGAAACAACGCCCTCGCTGGTGCTACCCATAAATGTCTTGTAAAAAAAGCCATGGCTTTCTTTACCTATAATAATCATAAAAGCAGCTATCTCTTCCGCTTTATCAAGAATTGATGTTATAGGCACACCCATTAAGAGTTGGGTTTCAATTTCCACACCTTTTTCAGAAACTACTTTGGTAATAGCCTGAAGCTCATTGCGTTTACGGTCAAGTTCCTCTTCACGTTGTATCTGGAACATTTGAGGTTCTAATTCACTTCCAATAAAAAATGGATTAGGATCAGCTACATGGACAAGCAAGATTCTTGCTTTAAATGCTTTAGCTATTTCTACCGACCTGGAAATGATTTCTGTGGAATGGTCAGTGAAATCAATGGCGATTAAAATGTTTTTCATAATTGCTTTCCGTTAATAAGGTTACTGCAAAGGTAGTGCAAATAGCATAAAAAGTCAATAAAACAACTGCCCTGTCCGAAAAATAATTTTTTAGTATAAAGCTGGTTTATGATACGCCAAATAGATTCAATGAAATTGAAAACCTAAGAATAATGTGGAGTCCGTAGTATAATAACCAACGAAATATTAAAAGTAAAGCCACCAAAACAATGATATAGCCCCAATCAATCCTTCGCCCGTTATGTTTCGGAAAGTTTCTTATACGTTTTGGCTTTGCTTTTTTGTTAAAATACGCTGCAAATGTTGCACAAAGAAGTGTAAATAGCAGAAGAACCTGATATGGAGGATTCTCTGGAATACGAACAATCAGCATTATTATCGCACCTAATATAGATGGTAGCAAGGTTTGATATAAAATAAAAAGCCGTTGGTTTTCTGATTTGAGATACGATTGTGACTGAGCTGTTTCATAGAATAAGCTTGTGGTGTAATAACCAATTGTAGCTAATACAAATAAAAAGATAAATGAAAACACTATTCTTAACATCAGGCTCATGTAAAGCCAAAGGGCAACATAACCAAAACCTTCGTTAGTAGTGACACCGGCAACAAAAGCCCCAAAAAACATATTTAATCCATGAAGCGCCAGCCATAGAAAAAAAAGTTTTGTACCCTGATCCATTGTTCTGGTTTGAGCTATTCTAAGGAACAACAGGCCTAATAACAGTGAAATAAAAGGTCCTGAACCCATTATAACAATGATCTTATAATATGGAGCCCACAACCTTGAATTATCACCAATGGGCCAGAATACTTTATGAAAATACAATACCCCTGAAAGACCATACAAATTTGCAACAAGAATCACTGTAAGCTGATAGATCAGATAAATTAATATATAGGCAACAAGAAACTTAACAGTAGAGTTAATTATTAAATACTGCCTGTTGCTAAGTTGATATCTTTTACGAACCGGCTCAGGTTCTATTAGCTTTAGTGAAAGCGGTGTTGTTGTTTTTGTAGGTTTACTTCTGACCGATCTGAAAAGGCGTGCAAGAAAAGACCGTCTGCGCTTTGATAATTTGCGGCTTTCATCAACTGATAATGCAAATTTATCCGCATCAGCACCTTTGCGTAAGACTGACGGATCAATTTTCTTGATATCTGTATCCTTCTTTTTTATTCGAAACAATCTTCCGAGCCCTGATTTTCGTTTTCTTCGTGCCATATCAGATATATGTGTATTTGGTTATAATTGGCTTTGATTGAAAAGAATTTTCAAAATTAGCAAATAATGTAATTAAGTTTCCTACTTATCAAACAGACTTCTGAATATTATTTAACAGCGGTTCAGAGCACAGTATTTTTCATTAAATAGTTGGAAACATAATCATGAATACCATCATCAAGTTTATAAAAACTTTTTGTGTAACCTGTTTGTGTAAGTTTGCTCATTTCTGCTTGTGTAAAATATTGATATTTATCCCGTATATCAATAGGAGTATCAATGAATTCAATTTTCTCAGGAATATTTGCAGCGTTAAAAGTAGCTTTGGCAAGATCGTAAAAACTCCTTGCCACGCCTGTTCCTAAATTATAAATTCCGGAATCTGGTTTGGTTTGCATTAAAAACACCAATACATCAACTACATCTTTTACATAGATGAAATCCCTGAGCTGCCCTCCATCAGCATAATCGGGGTTGTGGGAACGGAAAAGCTTAACCTGCCCTTGTGATATCATTTGATTATAAGCATGAAAAATCACTGATGCCATCCTTCCTTTATGATACTCATTAGGACCGTAAACATTGAAAAACTTCATACCAGCCCAGAATGGAGGGGTTTCTTTTTGTTCCAAAACCCAGATATCGAAATCATTTTTTGACTTGCCATAGGGATTTAATGGTTTTAAATCCCGGATTACTGAATGATCATCAGAATAACCGTATTCTCCCAAACCATAAGTGGCGGCTGAAGAGGCGTAAATTAATGGAATGCCTGCCTTTGTACAGAATGAGAATAGTTTTTTGGAATAGTTCAGATTTAGTTCATCAAAAACTACCTGATTAAACTCGGTGGTATCAGTGCGTGCTCCTATATGAAAAATAAAATCAATATCTATCTGATGGTCTTTCAGCCAGGAGAAAAATTCATTGCGATGGACTTTGCAACGATATGATTTGTTTTCAAGATTTCTTGCTTTATCATTTCTGCTAAAATCATCAACCAGTGCCAGATTAAAAATTTTGTCTTCGTTGAGTCTGCCTGTAAGTACACTACCAATAAAACCCGCAGCTCCAGTTATAATAATCATAATTTCAGTTGTTTATATTTAAAATCAGGTTCAGATTTTTTAAGGAATGGTTTTAATATTTTCTTCAGTAATTATTTAAACATAAATTGAGTTTTTATAACCATTCCTACTTGTTTCATATACAAAAATACTATAAGTTTATAATTATCAACCAAAGCAGGATTTTAAAATCAAATTCAGCGATTATCGGGTTTAAAAGCTAAAACCAGGATCACCCCAAGCATAACTGCAACAGCACCGGTTATATCATACCATAACAGTCGCTCACCCAGAAATAATACTCCGCCAATTATAGCAATAATGGGGTTCAGATTACTAAAGATACTAATCGTGGCAGTTGGGATATATCTAAGGGCATAATTTGACAAATACGAAGAAATTACTGAAGACAAAACACCAAGATATATTACTGACCAGGTAAATGGTAAATTTAGAAAAGGCTTGAAAAACTGATCAATGTCACCTTCTGTAATATGTTTGCCAACACTTATTATGTTAAATGCAATGAAACCGATTGTTATCATTATTGCTGTGAGAGCCAGTGAATTATAGCGCTGCATGATGCGTTTCCCAATAACAAAATATCCTATCATTGAAATAACAGAAAGTAACAGAAGGATTATACCACGAATACTTTGGCTTTGAGCTTCGTTTTTATGCCAGAAAATAAAGATAAGTCCAAGAACTGAAAGTCCTACACCGAGTTTCTGCCATACGGTGGTTCGTTCTTTCAGGAACAGCCACCCTGCAATTAGCATGAATACAGGTAGAAGAGCCAATATAATCCCACCTTCAGAAGCTGTGGAATATTGTAAGCCCAAAACCTGGAATCCAAAAAACAGGATAGGATAAAACAATGCAATTCCAAGGATAGCAATGCGATCACCAGGTTTTATCTCCTGAATTTTGATTAGTCCTGCCAGCTTCAAAGCAACAATACCAAGGAAGGCGATTGTAAATCTGTGAGCCAGCAAACTATACGGATCTGTGTATCTCAGTCCTATTTTTACAAAGATAAATGACAAACCCGTGATAAGAGTCATCAGGGATAAACCAATATATGCTGTAATATTTTTACTTTCTGACTCGTTCATAATAAATCGGCAAATTTAAACCATTCAAATTACTCTCAGAATATCTGTGATTAATTTCTGAGGTTTTGAACAGTGCAACAAGTCAGAACCGTACTATTTCACAATGATGACTTAATTATTGTCAATAGTGTTCTGAAAAATCAGAATAAAGTACAAAGATGTCTGTTATTAAAACTCAGCGGGTTATAACTTCCGGATCTTTATATTTCTGTACCAGACATCATCACCATGATCCTGCAAGCCTATATAACCTTCCTGAGCCACGTTAGCCCAATCGGGGTTATATTGCGGGAACTTGCTGTTGGCAACCATTTCATTCCATTCTGGTGTCCAGAGATGGTAGCTTACAACTTTTTCTCCATTTAGCCAGTGTTCAACCAATCCTTTGTAAACAAGAATTTTCGCCTCATTCCATTCACCCACAGGCTTAACCTTATCCTGATCAACGCCAATCATATCATATAATGCTCCGGCGCTATGCTTTCCTTCACGCCCGTCAGGATGTGTAGTATTATCCAGAACCTGCATTTCAGGTGCTGTTTGCCAAATGGTCTTATCCGGCAATTCCTGGGCAAGATATAAAATTCCACTGTTTCCGCCTTCTGAAATTTTCCATTCAAGCGAAAGCTCAAAATTCGAAAATTTTTCATCATAAATGATATCACCTCCTTCGAGGGAGCCTGCTTCTCCGCGTCCGGAAGCTATACACCTCAAAGTTCCGTCAGTGATTTCCCAGCCAGAAGGGAAATAATCCTTATTGTATCCGCGCCATTTTCCGGGAGTTTCGCCGTCAAACATGGAGATCCAATCTTCAGATTCAATTTCTTTTGCTTCTTCAGCAGGCTTTTTACCAGTTTCGCCACAGGCAGTGATAAAAAGCGCGATCATACTAAAATAAAACAGTTTTTTCATTTCTCTAAATTTTTATTTATAATATAAGTGTTTAGTTTTTAATTTATTATGTGGTTTGAAATTTGTACTTCACATTTTACACCAAATTCAAATCGCTGCTTTACATGCTCCATCCTTTACGATATGTATGTCTGATATATTCCTCAGCAGCCTGTTTTGCATTAATTGTTTCATGTTTGGTTTCGAAATGCGGATGCCCGTCAATGATCTCAAATTTATCGCTCAGCACTACTCTGATTTCGTCATTATCAGATATGTTCCTGAAATGCATATTTTCTCCGTCCCATTCGAGTTCACGTTTTAAATCCTGTAATCTTACTGCAACCACACCCATTACTACCATTTCGTTCATAGGACCGGAATATCCGAAATATGAGCTGGCTTCGGTTCTGTTTTGAGGGCTTTCTTTACAGGCACGAACCCAATCCATTTCATGACTTACTTCTACTCTGCGAAGCTCGGGCTTCGGGCGCTCATAATTCTTATCATAATCCAAAGGTAACAGAAAAGGATTTCTTCCATAGCATCCGGTCATGATCTTTCCTTTCGAACCTATAAACAAACAGCCTCCATTGCTATCGCGTCCCATTACTTCACCGGCAGGAAGCTCTTCAGGGCGTGGAGGCAGCAAACCGCCATCCCACCATGTAACAGTAACTTCCGGCATATTGATCTTTTTGTCTCTTGGCCTTTCCGGAAATACATACTTGACAACTTCAGCCAATGGGGGAGATTCAGTATTGAATAAAGTAGAACTACCCTGAACTCTGATAGGATATTTCAGACGCAGAGCTTTAAAAATAGGATCCATGATATGACAAGCCATATCGCCAAGGGCTCCGGTTCCGAAATCCCACCAGCCACGCCAGTTCCACGGGGTATAAATTGGATTGTAAGGACGTTCACGTGCAGGACCTAAAAATAAATCCCATTTCAATGTATCAGGCACTACAACAACTTCAATTGGTCTTTCCAGACCTTGAGGCCAGATTGGGCGGTTTGTCCAGGCATGTGCTTCTCTGATTTCGCCAATTGCACCGTCCCATATCCATTCGCATACCTGCCTTATACCTTCACCTGAATTACCCTGATTGCCCATTTGTGTGGCTACTTTGTATTCTTTAGCAATGCGGGTCATTTCACGTGATTCCCATACTGAATGGGTAAGAGGTTTTTCGCAATAAACATGTTTCCCCATTTTCATTGCGTTTATGCTGATGATAGCATGCGTGTGATCGGGCGTTCCAACAACCACTGCATCAATGGAATCCTTCATCTTATCGAACATTTCCCGCCAGTCGTAAAATTTTCTGGCATTTGGGAACTCATTAAAGATCTTTGATGCATATTTCCAATCCACATCACATAAAGCAACGATATTTTCGCTGCTCACAGCGCGAATAACTCCTCCGCCGCGACCTCCAACCCCGACACCGACAATGTTGAGTTTATCGCTGGGAGCACGATGCCCAAGTCCTGATATAACATGACTTGGCATGATCATGAATCCAGCCGTGGCAAGCGCTGAATTGCGTATAAATGCACGGCGGTCAATTCCCTGACTTGTATTTTTGTTTGCTTCCATAATTAATAAGGTATATTAAAATAAATTTGAATGTATATAACGTAAACTTTGTTCTGAACAATAAAGAGGCGTTCCTTCAGTGAAATTATCCTGTTCTACAATCATTAGCTTTAATCCGCTACTTTGTGAATATTTCATGAGCGACTTGAAATCAATGGTTCCATTGCCAACAATAAGTGTTTCGCCATTATGCCCTATATCTTTTATATGCCAGGTATGAAAACGCCCAGGATGATTGGTAAAATATTCTGATGGTTTAAAACCTGATTTAACTATCCAGTAGATATCCAGTTGAAAACTAACAAGTCCAGGATCGGTCTCCTCTAATAAAACATCATAAGGTAACTGATCTCCTATAGGTTTAAATTCAAATTCATGATTGTGATAACCAAACTGAATGTTAAACTGGCGGCATATCTGACCAATACGGTTTAATTCTTCGGCGGTTCTTTTAAAATCATCAATTGTATTTGCAGGTCTTCCTAGAAATGAAGGCAAGAACAGATATTCCAACCCTGCTTCACTGGCTTTTTCGGCAAACAGGTTTGCATTTTTGTCGGTAATGGGAGTGTGAGAACTGTAAATCTTTAAATCCAGATCAGCACAAATCTGCTTAAAGTCCTTTGGAGCATGTCCATAAAAGCTTCCATCAAAGTCAAAAGCTTCTATTCCGGTATAACCAATAGTGCTAACTGCTTTTAATGTTGGTACAAGTTTATCTCTTATTAAATCACGCAAACCCCATAATTGTATCCCGGTTTCTTTTACCGGATTTGCTTCAAAATCAAAGGCTTTGGCCAAATACGGCTTTGTAAAAATGTAAGCACCTGCTAAAGCTACAGAGCGTAAAAAATCCCGTCGTGTTTTCATAGTTGGATTCATTTAATAAATTACCTCATTTACATCATCCCAGAAAGTCTGTCGCTTTTCATGATATGCAATAGTTCCCATGTGGGCGGTTATTGCTTCCTCAAATGCCTGGTCAATATCACAGCTTGGCTGTGAACCATCTTTCCGGCGTATGCAGTTTATCCACTCACGAAGATGAAGATGCGTAGTATCAATAGGTTTTCCGCCACGATAAGTATAGAGCAATCCGCGACTTGCAAAATATTTTTCAGTAGGGGTGGTGATGGCGTCAATGCTTTCCTGCCCCGGTACATAAGAGAAAATTGGTTTGTGGGGTTCTATAATCCCTTTCTCTATTCTCTCGCGATATTGGGTTGACTTAGGATCGGCAACTACAAGTAATGATTCGTCAAGCTCAATCCATGCATCATGCCCCATAATGACTTTACCACGGTTTTTTTCATTAGCCAGAGTAGCACTGTATAATAATGTAAGATCCCTGTCAGGAAATTCAAAGGCCATGTTCAGAACATCGGGTACCGTTCTGCCATCCTTGTAGAAATATATTCCTCCTGAAGCCATAGCCGATTTTGGTATTCCAAGATCAAGTATCTGGTTCAAAGCATCATATTCATGAGTAAAAAGATCACCGCTAAGGCCTGTGCCATAATCCCACCAGCAACGCCATCTGAAAAACCGCTCAGCACTGAATTTATGCCATGGCGCCGGTCCTATAAACTGCTTCCAGTCAATAGTCTGCTCATTTGCTTCAGGGTCAATGTCATAAACCCATGCGCCATTGGGATCATTACGGTTAGTACATACTTCAATTAATGAGATCTTACCGGTTACATTCTGCTTTATAAGAGAACGGGCTACCAGATAACTCTCTGTTTGTCTGCCCTGATGCCCCAACTGAAAAACTACTCCCGATTCCTTAACGGCTTTTCTGATATCAAAAGTTTCCGGAACAGTCCATGACAATGGTTTTTCACAGTATATATGCTTTCCATGCCTCGCAGCTTCCAATGCCACAGATATATGAAGGTGATCAGGAGTGGCGATTATAACAGCGTCAACATCATCGGCAGCAAGCAATTCTTTGTAAGTGCGGTATCGCTTTGGTAATTTTGCCATTTTACCATCTGTCCCGTTACGATAAAGATTTGCACCTGTTTCGACGCCTTGCTTTGCGTGCTTGTCAAAAACATCACAGATACCAGTAATTTCAATATTCAGGCTTTCCTGCAACATGAACTGCTCAAGATACTCTTTCCAGAATTTGCTTTCGCGTGCATATTGCTTGTATTCACCAATTTTGTCGGGATGAAGAAAACCAAGGGCTTTCATCAGGTAACGACCACGACTTCCGCAACCAACTATGCCCAGCCTTAAGGGAGGTCCGTCAATCAGTGGAGATATGCCTTTTGGAATAATGATGTCAATATCGCCAAGTAAACTGGAGCTTTTTCTTGCAGTTTCAGTTTTGTGGTTAAATAAGCCATACCCTAACAGCCCAAGAACAGGAAGTGAAGCCAGCCCGGCAAGAAGATCACGCCTGCTGATTGTGTTTTTTTCTTTGTCTTTCTGATCCGGGTTCGTATTTTTAGCTTTCATTTTTATTGAACAATTTAAATTCTTAAGGTCATTTTCCGATGCTCTTTATTGCGTTTTTTTTGAAAAGCCTTTCCAGTCCTATAATATCCGAAGTGGGGAAACTTATTATTACCCACATGGCAGCTAATTCAATCAGGGTCTTGTTAATGATAAAATAACTGCCATCTACCGGAAACAAGTAAGTTATTCCCGGAAATGCAGGATGCGACAGATAATATAACCCAAGTAAAACTATACCTGCATAAGCAGCGTAACGTGTGAAAATACCAGCAACAAGAGCAATGCCTATCAGGGTCAGCCCCCAGGCATTAAGACTGTCAGCAATAGTAAGTGCAGTATTGTTTTCTGCTACCCATTCAAAAAAGCCTTTTAAAAAACCTCCGGAGTCCATAAGATATGATCTGGATGACCATGAGGGATCCGTTACTTTAACCAATCCTTCATATAAAAAGTGCCATCCTGTTGTTATTCTGAGAATTACAAGTGCTGAAAGTGAGCTGACAGTATATTTCATTTCTTACAGAATAATTCAGTATAAATAGAAAAGACAATTTACAAAAATAGAAAAATATTGAGCCTGGGAAAAGCTTTGCAAATATTATTTATTGGTTTATTTTAAAAATCTTTCAAACCAGCTATGCACTTCTTTATACCAATAAATTGAATTTTGTGCGCTCAAAATCCAGTGATTCTCATCAGGGTAATAAACAAGGCGGGCTTCTAATCCCTTACTTTTATAAATACCGTAAACAAGTAGTCCGTGAGCCACAGGTACCCGGTAGTCGCGCTCACCATGAATAACCATCATTGGGGTTGAGAAATTATGTGCAAACTGAGAAGGATTGTGGAGATTAAGTTTATCAAATCCATCCCATGGAGTACCGCCATACTGATAATTTCTGTAACCGGTATAATCAGTAGCATACTGTAGGTGAAGATCATAAACTCCTGCATGATTTATAAGGCAGGCAAAACGATCGGTATGACCGGCAATCCAGCTTACCAGATATCCACCGTAACTCCCGCCGGCAGCAGCCATTTTATTTTCATCCACCAGATTTTGTGCTATCAGATAATCGGCAGCTTTCATCACGTCCTCAAATGGTTTTGTGGAATTCTCGCCATGAATGCTGATAGCAAAATCCTGTCCAAAACTGGTACTTCCATGAAAGTTAGGTAATGCGACAATATAACCCGGTGCAGCAAATAAGTGAGCATTCCATCTGAAATGAAAATAATCGCCGAAAGTACCATGAGGACCACCATGTATCATCATCACCAGCGGGTATTTCTTTGATCTATCATAATCAGGCGGATAAACGATGAACATCTGAACATTTTCATTTCCGTAACCTTTATAATATACATCTTCAACTTCGCCAAGATTTAGTGTTAACAAAACAGCATCATTAAATGAAGTCATCTTTTGAGGCTTCAGACTACGAAGATCAAGTTTATAAATTTCCGGAGGGGAATTTAAATTATGATGATTGAAAATTAGATATTGATTACCGGCAAGACTTGCTCCATTATTTGTTCCTTCGCTAAATAAGCGCTTGTGTTTACCTCCACCGGCAGGAATGCTGAAAATAGCATTTCTTGCCTTGTCTTCCGCAAGAAAATAAATCGTTTTATCATCTTCTGACCAAAACCATTGTTCGCAGCTAAGATCAATGTTGTCAGTAATTCTGGTATTGGATCTGGTTTGCAGGTCGTAAACTGTCATTACAACTTTATCGGCATAAAAATGAAATATTTTTTGAGCCCCGTAAACTAAACTCTTCCCGTTATTGCTGAACACAGGATTTACATCATCGGCGGGATTGCCGGGAGTAATATTTGTCATTGAGCCACTTCCGTCAGTTTTAAGCAGGAAAATATCATTATTTGTAGTCTGGTATGGCGGAGATGTAACATTGCAGCTTACAGCGATCAGGCTGCCATCAGGTGAAATATCATATGAAACCCCACCCATCATGTCAAAATAATTTGAAGTATTTGGCATTAAATCAGTTACTTTTTTTGAATCCAGTTCAATGGAAAATAAACGCGGATAATATCCATCAGTAAGCCAGCGGTCCCAGAACCGGTACATGGTATTCTCAGTAACCCTTGCAGTAACTTTGTTGTTCTTCCTTTCATCCTGCAACTTCTTTAGTTTCTCCCAGTCACCATTATATTCAGGTAAAATATTGGCTGCGAAAGCTATACGCTTATTGTCAGGAAACCATTTTGGAGCATATAAGGCTACAGGCAGATCAGTGATCTTTTGAGCCTCGCCGCCTGAAAGATTCAAGAGATAAAGCTGGGCAGGACTATCATCCCTTCTTGACAGAAATGCTATTTGCTTTCCGTCGGGGCTGATCACAGGCGAACTGTCCTTACCTGAAAAAGTAAGCTGATTAATGCTTCCATCGTCATTATTCATCATGAAAATATTGGTTGAACCTTTATTCTCATCAATATCAGTTTCGGTGACTGTAAAAACTGAATATTTGCCATCCGGGGATACTACCGGATTCCCAATGCGTTTCATTGACCACATTTTTTCAGCAGTAATAGGCTCTTTCTCGGGAGTAAAAGCATGTGCATTTTGGAAAATGAGAACTATTAACAGGCTCACAATGAATAATTTTGAAATCTTTAATACTATTTGTTTCATGATAAAAAGGTTGAAATTATCTGACAAATTTAAGGTTTTTGACAATTAGTAATATTTGGCTCTGATAAAATGGATTATCCCAGGCTTGTCTTCAAAAGAAAAATTTACTGAATAAATATTAAAGCAGATTGTTATATTATTGAAATACAGAATGTTGCAAACTTGTACTGAAATTCCCGGTCAAATTTAAGCCTTGTTTCTACCCAGAACCGGATTGGCTTATTTAAATTCATTCCAGATAAAACAAATCATCATAGTACCCGTTTAAGTACATTACAACAAAGAACATTTACTCAATAAGCATAAGCAACATAATTCTTTTGAAAAAAACATATAATTAATCTGTTATGAATGAACAAATTAGCAATGCTGAACGCAAAGCGTTATTAAAGCATATGATACTTCAGCTTCATGAAGGTGAAGCACCGGACCTGGTAAAAGCCAGGCTTATCCAAATCTTGAAAAATGTCCCTTACAACGATGTTGTTGAAGTGGAACAGGGGCTGATAAATGAAGGATTACCAGTTGAAGAAGTCCTGAAATTATGTGATATACACACTTATGTTCTTGAAGGAAGCATTGATACCTCAGGGCAACCTGAAATTCCCGAAGGACATCCTGTTGATACTTTCAGAAAAGAAAATCAGGCTTTGAAAGAAGTTGTGGAATCACTAAATGCTGATTATGAAAAAGTTAAAGATATTAAGGATGAAGAGCTTGTGGATTTTATAAACAAGCTGCGCGAAGGTTTCAACCAGCTTATGGACGTTGATAAGCATTATATCAGAAAAGAAAATCTTTTATTTCCGTTTTTAGAAAAATATGAGATCACAGGACCTCCTAAGGTAATGTGGGGTAAACATGATGAAGCCCGCGAAATGCTTAAAGCCGCAAACGAGGCATTGCGTGAAACCGGTATGGGTAAGGATGAACTGCTTGCAATAATTGATATGCTGCTTAAACCTGCATCTACTGCTGTAACAGACATGATAATGAAAGAAGAGGAAATTCTTTTTCCTATGAGCCTTGAAACTTTGAATGACAGTGAATGGTATGATATTTACATGCAGACTCCTGAGATTGGTTTTTGCCTGTATGATCCTGTTACTGTGTGGAAGCCGGAAAATGTCAGTACCGAACCCCAAACTTCTCAGGTTAATAATAATAAGGTAGTGCTTCCTTCCGGAAGTTTTACTGTTGAGGAGTTAACAGCAGTACTTAATTCATTGCCTGTTGACATGACCTTTGTGGATAAAAATGATAAAGTTGCATTTTTTTCTCAGAGTTCAGAAAGGATATTTCACCGTAATCGTGCTATTCTTCAGCGTGATGTAAGAATGTGTCATCCTCCCGGAAGCGTTCATACTGTGGAACAGATACTCAGTGATTTTAAGAGCGGCAGGCAAAGCAGCGCTGCGTTCTGGATCCAGAAAGGAGGCATGTTTATTCATATCGAATATTTTGCTGTTCGGAATGCCGGTGGTGAATATCTTGGAACCCTTGAAGTTAGCCAGGAATTATCAGAAAAACGTAGCTTGCAGGGCGAACGGCGTTTGCTGAATTATAAATAATGAATGTATGTTAAATTAAATTGGAGTTTTGAATTTTATGAATGATAAACCCCAATTGTTAATCTGTAAATATATGACGGAAAAACCAGATATTATACCTACAATAAAGATACGGGAGTTAATTGATGCCTACCCCTGGCTTGAAGAAACCCTGGTTGAAATGGTTCCTGAATTTGGGAAGTTGAAAAATCCGCTGTTAAGGAATACTGTTGCTCGTATTACTACTCTTCAGCAAGCTGCAATCATTGGTAAGGTGGATCTTGGAATACTGATTAATCAGTTGCGAAAAAAAGCAGGGTTGTCTGAAGCTGATTCAGTCAGTACTTTGAGCGTTGACAAAATAAAAGCAGATCATAACTGGTTTAATGAAGCTAACATAAAAGATACACTTGATGCCCGTCCAATGTTGGCTGCCGGTCGTCATCCGATGGACGAGGTGTTTGACAGGCTTAGTAAGATGAATTCAGGTGGGATACTGAAACTTATTACAGGTTTTGTACCGGAACCATTGATTGAAAAAGCCATTGAGAAAGGTTACAAGGCTTATGCACTTGAAGAAACTACTGACCTGGTATCTACGTATTTTTATAAACCATAGGTTTATATCAGTACTTTGAACATAGTTCAAAAAGCCGGTTTACCTCGTCCTTGTTTTTCATAAAGCTGCAATATGCCGGCTGACGGTGTTCAAAATATTTTCCGGTTATTCCTTTTACTTCTGCTGACAAGGCAAGCCAAACAGGTGTATCAGCACCTTGCGAAGGAGTTTCGCTCCCTCCAAAACCAAGGCTGTTACTGAGTTTTGATTTTACATCACCCGGATGGCAGGTGTTGACAGTAATATTATACTTCTGATATTTCTCTGAAAAATGTGCTGTAAGCATTCTGTCAACTTGTTTGCTTTGACGATAGGCTGCATCATTATTATATCTTCGGATCCTGAACTCAGGATCCTTTAGATCAAGACCTCCGGCCCAGTAACTTGCAACATTTATAATCCTGCTTCCATTGGCTTCTGACAAATGAGGAAAAAAATCATTCATCATATGAAAATACGCCATAACATTTACTGCCCATTGCATTTCAATTCCGTTTTTATTCTCAGTCCTTTGTCTCGGTGCAGTGCAGGCATTATTTATCAGTATGTGAACCGGAGATTTGACTTTCTGCGCAAAGTCAACAATGTTTTCCTTTAATGACAGGTCTGATGTTGCTTCAATGATATTATTATTTCCGGTTATCTTACGAACCTCATCTGCCGCCTGTTTCAACAAACCGGGATTACGTCCTGACATAATTACTTCATATCCTGCTTCAGCAATCCCCAGGGCTATTGCCTTCCCAATTGCCCCATAAGCTCCGGTTATTATAGCTGTTCTTGTATCCATGATAGTTAAATGAGTTTATTATATTTTCTAAAAAATGATTTTGAAAGAACTAAAAAATAAAAAAAGATAAATCAGTGTTTGGATAAGCCTCAAAGTTACAATGTTTTAAGCGAACTGAAAAAATTTTATTACTTTTTAAGAGTAAAACAATAGCTTTTTACCCTGCCAGATTTAAACAGGTTTTTTATCTTTGAGGCAAAAATCATACCTGAATGAAAATCTGGAAGCCTTTTATATTATTGGCATACAGCATAATAGCCTGTTTGGGTTCGGAGCTCATAGCACAGGATACCATAAGGCTAAAGGTATTAGTTACCAGTGACATACATGGTCATTTTTTACCTTATGATCTGTTTGAGAATCGTGCCCGGACAAATTCGCTGGCTCAGGTATATTCCTTTGTAAAAAATGAACGATCAGAGCAGGGACAGGAAGTTGTATTACTTGATAATGGTGATTTGCTTCAGGGTGATCCCTTAATATATTATTATAACTTTATTGATACTACCGGCATTCATCCGCTTGCCCAAATGATGAATTTCATGAAATATGATGGCGCAACCGTTGGCAATCATGATATTGAAGCCGGGCATCCTGTTTATGATAAACTTGTTCAGCAGTTTTCATTTCCATGGATGGCTGCCAATATTATTAATGAGTCTACAGGAGAGCCTTATTTTAAACCATATACAATTATTAACCGGAGCAATCTGAAAATTGCTGTTTTGGGATTATGCACACCTAGTGTACCTAAATGGCTTCCAAAGGATTTATGGAGTGATATGATTTTTGAAGACATGCTTTTATCAGCCCGCAAATGGGTTGATTATATTGAAAACACTGAAGAACCTGATATTTTAATTGGTTTGTTTCATTCAGGAGCGCCGGAACGTAGCTTTACCGAAGCTGAGCTTCCAATGTTAGAAGATGCTTCAAGGCTGATTGCTCAAAAAGTTAGTGGATTTGATGTTGTATTTAGCGGTCATGACCACAGATTATGGAATGTTCCTGTTACCAGCCCCTCCGGAAAAGCTATTTATATTCTTGGAAGCGGGAGTAATTCCCACAATGTGGCTGTGGCTGAAATGTTAATAATTACCGATACTGAAAATCAAATAATAAGTAAAAATGTAATAGGTAATATAAGGAGTGTTACAAAACTTCAGGCAGATAAAGATTTTACAGAGAACTTTTCTCATTTTTTAGAACCGGTTAAGAATTATCTTAAAGAACCGGTTACTATCCTGAAAGATACTTTATTCAGCAGAGATTGCCTGTTTGGAAGTGCAGAGTTCGTAAACCTTATACATCATATTCAGCTTAAAATTACCGGTGCTGATATTTCTTTTTGCGCCCCGCTTACATTTAATACTATACTGCCCTCCGGTGAAATCAATATAGCTGATATGTTTAAGCTTTATCGCTTTGAGAACCAGTTATATACAATGAGATTAAGCGGAAAGGAAATTCTTGATGCGCTTGAATACAGTTATAGTAACTGGATGAACCAAATGATGGATACCAATGATCATTTATTGAATTTTAAGAAAAACGACAAAGGAGAGACAAAAACCAATTCATTTGGACAGCCTGAAACAGTTACTCCTTTTTATAATTTTGAATCTGCAGCAGGAATTTTTTATACCGTTGATGTTTCAAAACCTGCAGGAAGCAGAATAACTATTCATTCAATGGCAAATGGAGAACCTTTTAATCCGGGGTCTTTTTATATAGTGGCTGTGAACTCATACCGGGGAAGCGGTGGGGGAGGGCATCTTACTGAAGGTTCCGGAATTGCATCTGACGAACTATATAACCGTACAGTATGGACTTCGGGTAAGGATTTGCGTTCAATGCTCTCAAAATGGCTAAGCACAAATCCAATGCCATCCGAAATAACTGAAGTTCAATGGAATGTGATTCCTGAATCATGGTATGAGAAAGGTAGAAAAAAGGATTACGAATTACTTTTCAAACATTAGAGTTATCCCTAAATTGTTATTATTCATTATAATATGAACCACGATTGTCCATTTTGTTCACCATTAATTGAAGACCATGTTTTTATGGAAACGACTGAGATGCTTGCAGTTTACAATATTTCACCGATTCTTCCGGGTCATTCTATGGTGATACCCCGCCGGCACGTGGAATCTGTTAACGATTTAAGTGAAAATGAACTTGACCAGTTATTCCGTTTTGCCCGAATAGTAACAAAGCAATTAATAACTTTTTTTAAAGCCGAAGGTTTTGATTGGTCATTACAGGAGTCAGAAGCTGCCGGACAAAGTATTTCTCATGTTCATCTTCATATTATCCCGCGAAGGCCCGGAGACCTTGAACAGCCGGGAGATTGGTATTCCAGGCTTCAGGAGAGTAAAAAAGAATTGATTGACAATCCTTTAAGACGTAAACTAAGCAAAAAGGAAATTTCAGAAATTGTTTCATCACTTAAAGCCTTTATTGCATAAAAATGCTTTTTGACGATACATATAAAGTAATTGAGGCGCCTGTAAGCAGCATTTATAAGGAGAAGGGAAGTAAATTTCTTGCTTTTGCCGAACCTGTTTTTAATCAGGCTGATGCAATGAATATTGTGAATAAATACAGGGAGCAATTTCATGATGCCCGTCATCATTGTTTTGCGTGGGCTATTGGTCCTTCACGTGAATCGCAACGTATGAATGATGATGGTGAACCTTCCGGCACTGCAGGACGCCCTATCTTTGGGCAAATACTCAGCTTTGATCTTACCAATATAGTTATAGTGGTTGTACGCTATTTTGGAGGTATAAAACTGGGTGTCAGTGGTTTGATAACAGCCTATAAAACTGCTGCCCGTGAGGCGCTTTCATCGGCTGTGATCATTACAAAAACAGTGAATGAGGTATATGAGGTGTTATTTGATTATCCTGAAACAAATGAGGTGATGAGAGCAATTAAAGAAAATGATCTGAAAATTATAAAAAGTGAGTATTCAGAAAAATGTCGGCTGCTTTTTTCAATTCGTAAAAATAATGCTGAAACTGCTTCAAAGCAGATTGCATTAATTAATAATGTTAATATCAATTATTTAAGAACAGAATAGTTACTTTAAGTAAAAATATTTGCTTCGCGCCCCATATACAACAAACAATGATAAAAGTCAATAGAAAATATTTTTTTTTATTAACAACTTATTTCAAATCTTTGTGGAAAATTTCAAGAGATGGCTACTGTTTTATCCTTAAATACAGTTTAATTGTTTCAAGCCAATTCTATTTAAATCTAAATCATTAATAATTAACACGTTAGCTATAATTGTAGTATGAATTCCGATCACATTTCAGTCTGGGAAGCTTGCCTTAAAATTATAAGAGATAATATCAGTCATCAAAGTTTTAAAACATGGTTCCTTCCTATAAAACCCGTCAGGCTTGAAGATAGTGTTCTTACAATAGAAGTTCCCAGCCAGTTTTTTTACGAATGGCTTGAAGAGAATTATATTACTCTTCTGAAAAAGACCATTAGAAAAGAATTGGGCGTAAGAGGTAGGCTTGAATACAGTATTGTTATGGAAAGCAGCCCCGGTAATTCTCCTTCTTACACTATAAATGTACCATCCAGTCAAAAACAGGCTGTTCAAAATAAACCTATTCCGATACCTGTGGATATTAACCGGGGGAATGCCAAGGAAATTCCAAACCCGTTTGTAATCCCGGGGCTTCGTAAGGTAAAGGTGCATTCTCAACTTGTAGATTCATTGTCATTTGATAATTTTATTGAAGGCGATTGCAACCGCCTTGCCCGTGCTGCAGGTTACGCTGTTGCTGCCAACCCGGGAAAAACTTCCTTTAATCCTATCTTTATATATAGTAATGTAGGACTGGGAAAAACACATCTTGCACACGCAATAGGTATTCAGGTGAAAAATAATTTTCCTGATAAAACAGTGCTTTACCTTTCAGCTGAGCAGTTTGTTCAGCAATTCATTGATGCTACAATGAATGGAAATCAAAATGATTTTGTTCATTTTTATCAGATGATGGATGTTCTTATCCTCGACGATATCCATTTCCTTGCCGGTAAGACCAAAACTCAGGATATTTTCTTTCATATATTTAATTACCTGCATCAGAAATCAAAACAAATTGTAATAACTTCCGATAAACCGCCGGTCGAGCTTAAGGATCTGGAAGCCAGACTATTAAGCCGATTTAAATGGGGGTTGACGGCTGATTTGCAGGTACCTAATTATGAAACCCGCATTGCCATTTTACAAAAGCGCCTGCACAACGATGGTATAACTATGCCCCAGGAGATTATTAATTATATAGCTAAAAGTGTAACTTCAAATATACGTGAACTTGAAGGTGCTTTAATTTCCCTTATAGCCCAATCGTCGCTGAACAAAAAAGATATTACCATTGACCTTGCGAAACAGGTTATAGCTAACTTCATAAAAAATACTACCAAGGAGATATCAATTGAAACCATTCAAAAAGTAGTTTGCGAATTTTTTAATATTCCACAGGATGTAATAAATTCCAAAACCCGTAAACGTGAGATCGTTCAGGCAAGGCAGCTTACAATGTTTTTTGCAAAAAAACATACAAGAGCATCATTGTCAAATATTGGCCTGCGTTGCGGAAACAAGGATCATGCTACCGTTCTTTATGCCTGTAGAACAATAACTAACCTGATTGAAACAGATAAGAAATTCAGGGGCTATGTGGAAGAAATTGACGCAAGATTGAAAATATAAAACTTGCTCCCCGGACACTTGTGAAAGAAAAATTGTTATTAATTTTGTTTCACCGGTTTAGAAATTTATTTGATATTCTTTTTACTAACACATAAAATAACCACATTATGAAAAAGATATTAATGGTTTGTCTGGGAAACACATGCCGCTCGCCGCTTGCTGGAGGAGTGCTGAAGAAAATACTTCGTGAAAAAAACATTGAGGCTATTGTTGAATCTGCCGGTTTCGAACCCTATAATATTGGCGAAGGACCTGATGAAAGAGCTCTGATAGTTGCCAAGAAACATGGTATTGATCTGGAAGAGCATAAAATGCGTTTGTTTCGCAAAGAAGACTTCAAGAATTTTGATTTTATCTATGTAATGGATCAGCGAAACTTAAGGGATGTTCTTTTTCTTGCCGAAAGTGAAGAAGACAAAAAGAAGGTAGATTATTTAATGAATGTCCTGAACCCTGGAAAAAATCAAATTATACCTGACCCTTATTACGGCGATCTTGAAGATTATGAGTATGCTGTTACTCTAATGCAACAGGCATGTGAACGTCTGGCTGAATCATTGAGATAGCCTGTATTCAGAATATGGAGCTTTTTCCTGACAAGAATAAAATATCAGAAGCCTTTCGTAGGGTTAATAAGTTTATTCACAGAACTCCTGTTCTTACATCTCAGAATCTGAACCAATTAACTGGTGGTTCATTGTTTTTTAAATGTGAGAATTTTCAAAAAACAGGTTCTTTTAAGATCCGCGGGGCAGTTAATACTGTTTTTTACCTTTCTGAAGATCAGCTTATGAATGGCGTTGCCACTCATTCATCGGGCAATCATGCTCAAGCGCTTTCTTATGCTGCCCGGCTTCGAAAAATCCCTGCATATATTGTAATGCCTCATACTTCAGCAAGACCCAAAGTAGCTGCAGTTCAAAACTATGGAGGAATAATAAGATTTTGCGAACCCAATCTGGCTTCAAGGGAAAAAACACTGGAACAAGTGATCTCTGAAACAAATGCCATTGAAATACATCCGTATAACAACTATAGTATCATTGCCGGCCAGGCAACAGCAGCACTGGAACTGATAGAGGATGTGGGGCAAAAACCTGATGTTATCATAGCTCCTGTAGGTGGGGGTGGACTTCTGAGCGGAACAGCTCTGGCGACAAATTATTTTTCTCCCGGTACTAAAGTCATTGCTGCAGAACCAGAAAACTCAAACGATGCTTTTTTGTCTTTTAAAACTGGTTATATCATTCCCGCACCAGAGAAACCTTCAACTATTGCCGATGGCTTGCTTACTTCTCTCGGAAGCCTTACGTTTCCTGTTATAAGGCAATATGTTAATGATATTGTTACTGTAAATGATGAAGAAATCATTTCAGCAATGAAGTTAATTTGGGAACGTATGAAAATAATTATTGAACCTTCATCTGCTGTGGCTTTTGCAGCAATCCTGAATGGTAAGATTGAAGTAAAAGGTAAAAATGTTGGCATAATCCTGAGTGGCGGCAATATTGACTTACAAAAAATACCATGGATGAAATAACCTTCTGAATCCAATCCCTATGAAAAATCAGAAATACGGAACTCTTTATTTAATCCCTGTTACTTTGGGTGAATCGGTTGAAACATTACCTGACTATACGCTCAGGACAGCTTCATTGTTAAGGGTTTTTATTGTTGAAGATATAAGATCTGCACGAAGATTCCTGAGAGCTGCCGGTTATACGGGCGACTACAGCGAAATAATATTTCATGTTTTGAATGAACATACTGCACCGGAAGAGATCCCGGGTATGCTGGAACAAATACTTAATGGAACTGACACAGGATTGATGTCGCAGGCAGGTGCGCCTTGTGTGGCAGATCCCGGAGCTTTAATTGTGAGTGCAGCACATTCACTGAATATCAGTGTTAAACCAATGGTTGGTCCGTCTTCAGTTCTTCTTGCTCTGATGGCTTCGGGATTCAACGGGCAGAATTTTATGTTTCATGGCTATCTTCCGGTGAAAAAAAATGCTCGTATTCAAAAAATCAGAGAAATTGAGACTGAATCATACCGCAGGGATCAGACTCAGATATTCATTGAAGCACCCTACAGGAATATGCAGCTATTTAACGACCTGTTACAAACCTGTAAGGATAATACCAGGCTTTGTATTGCTTCTGATCTTACTTCGCCGGCTGAAAATATTAAGACTCAGATTGTTGCTGACTGGAAAAAAAGCCTTCCTGAAATAAACAAAGTGCCGGCGGTATTTTTGCTATACCATGGTTAAATCCATTTTATAGTTTCAAGTGATATTTGCCTGGATCAAAGCATCCTCATGATAGTTAAAATCGCTGCGATCCCATAAGACAATCCTGATAAGCTTAATATTCTTAAGATCATTCAGTTGTGACTTGATGGCTGCAAATGCAACTTTTGCCGCTTCCTGTACCGGATATCCAAAAATACCGGTTGATATTGCAGGAAATGCTATTGAACTGGCTCCTTTCTCATCAGCAATCTTTAATGCATTGATGTAACAATCAGCAAGCAGTTTGCTCTCAGGCTTATCAACACCATAAACAGGTCCAAGACAATGTACCACATATTTATTTGGCAGGCTATAAGCTTTTGTGATCACAGCACCTCCCGTTTTGATGGGTGCCAGAGGTTTACACTCGCGATAAAGTTCAGGTCCTGCTGCTTTATGGATTGCACCTGCAACACCTCCACCAGGTCTTAATTCAGCATTGGCAGCATTTACAACCACATCAATTCCTTCCTGACTGGTGATATTTCCCTGAACACATTCAACTACAATTTTTGACATAATGTATAGGTTTAAAAGGTTTACTATAAATATGATATTCAGCTAAATACAAACTATTATACAAATGGTCAAACAAAGTATAAAATTAAACAACAATATCCAAAATTAATAAAAATACCTTGATTTTCTATTTCTATACACAAAAGAATTCATTGACCTGAAATTGTGATCATGCCATTGCAGCATAGGTTTAAACCATGAATAATTGTTTTTCTATACCTAAAGCCGATTATTACCGTTAATTAAAGAATTTGGCAGTTTTGATAATTTAATATTCACTTTTCTATGACTAAAAAACTAACCTTTGTTTCCCTGTTTCTTTTCTGGCAATCTGTGATTTTTGCCTGCACCAATATGATAATAACCCGTGGTGCGTCTGTTGATGGTTCGGTAATGATAACCTATGCTGCTGATTCTCACATACGTTATGGTGAGTTATATCACAGGCCTGCAGGGCATCATCCTGAAAGTGCCACAGTAAAACTATACGACAGAAGTACAGCAAAATATCTGGGTGAGGTTCCTGAGGTACCTGAAACTTATAATGTTATTGGTTTTATGAATGAATATCAGGTAGCAATAGGCGAAACTACCTTTGGAGGACGCTCCGAGTTGGTTGATAAAACCGGAATAGTAGATTATGGCAGTTTGATGTTTCTGAGCATGCAGCGCAGTAAAACTGCACGAGAGGCTATTGCATGGATAGCACGTCTGGTCGAGGAGCACGGGTATTACAGCAGCGGGGAATCGTTCTCAATTTCCGATGCAAACGAGGCATGGATAATGGAAATAGTAGGTAAAGGTATGGACCTCTATAATGACGAAAACGGAATTCAGCGTAACCGAAATAAAGGTGCTGTATGGGTTGCAATCAGAATTCCTGATGGTTATGTAAGTGCTCATGCGAACCATGCAAGAATTACAACATTTCCTGCAGCTAATGGCAGAACCTCAATCAGCAGTAAGCAGCTTGATAAGATCAACAATCCTGATGTTGAGGTAGTTTATGCTCATGATGTTATTGAGTTTGCACGAAAACAAGGATATTACGATGGCAAGGATGCCGATTTCAGTTTCAGCGATGTTTATGCTCCTATTGATTTTGGTGCTTTGCGATTTTGTGAAATGCGTGTATGGTCGTTTTTCAAGGATATTAATGATGACATGGATCAGTATTTCGGTTATGCCAAAGGCAATGAGCCAAAGAATCGTATGCCTTTGTATATCAAACCTAATCAAAAACTCAGTGTGAAAGACCTGATGGAGTTTATGCGTGATCATTTAACAGGTACTGAGCTTGACCTTCAAAACGATTTTGGTGCCGGACCTCACCATATGCCTTACCGCTGGAGACCACTTTCTTTTGAGCTTGACGGAAAAACTTATTTTCATGAAAGATCAACAGTAACACAGCAAACCGGATTTTCATACATAGCGCAGTCAAGAAACTGGCTGCCAAATTCTATTGGCGGTATTTTTTGGTTTGGTGTTGACGATGCTGCCTTTACTGTTTATGCTCCAATGTATAGCAGTATGACACGGGTTCCTGAAACCTACGCTGAAGGTAACGGAGATATGCTTACATATTCGCCAAATTCAGCTTTTTGGGCTTTTAACCGCGTTTCAAATTTTGCTTATCTGCGTTATGATCTTATAAGTAAGGATGTAAAAAAGGTTCAGCAGGAATTTGAAAGTCGTTTTCTAAGATATACTCCTGCAATTGATAAAGCTGTAACTGAACTTTACAAATCTGACCCTGCTGTGGCTCGTGAATTTCTTACTGACTATTCGGTAAATATTGGCAATCAGGTGGTTAATAGATGGCTTGAATTAGCTGACTTTCTGCTGGTGAAATATATGGATGGAAACCTAAAACCTGAGGAAAACGGGAAGTTTTTACGAAACCCTTATGGTTATCCTGCCACACCCGAACATCCGGGATACCCTGAATGGTGGTTACGAAAACTCATTGAAGAAACAGGAGATAAGTTTGAATATCTTGAATATAAATAAAGGAACTGAAATTCAGGCTGCCGGAAAGGGATAAAGGCGCAAACGGCTGTAAAAATTAACGGCGACATTACAGATAATAAATTGTAATATCGCCGTAATTTATTTTAATTCAGTTACTTACTCTATTCCGAGAAGTTCTACTTCAAAGACAAGAGTACTGTTGCCCGGAATATGGTCGCCGGCACCATGTTTGCCGTAACCAAGCTCTGAAGGAATGATAAGTAAACCTTTGCTTCCTACGTTCATTAATGCAATACCTTCGTCCCAGCCACGAATAACCTGTCCTATGCCTAATTGGAATTCAAGAGGCTGCCCGCGGTCAACCGAAGAGTCAAACTTTTTCCCGTCAAGTAATTTACCGGTATAGTGTACTTTAACTTTCTGACCTGCTGTAGGTTTTGCTCCATCGCCTTTTACCTGTTCTATGTAGTACAATCCGCTGGGGGTTGGAGAAGCTTTGTAATTGTTCTCCTGCAAATACTTCAGAATATTTGCTTTTTCTTTGAGTCTGTTCTGTTCTTCCATTTCATTTTGTTCTTTATGAAGTTTTTCCTGTTGTTTCTGAAATTCTTCCTTAGTGACCAAATCGGCAATTTCAATTTCATAAATCACTGTGGTATAAGGAGGTACCATTTCTCCCCTTCCTTCAACACCAAAAGCAAGCTCTGAGGGAACAATGGCAGTTGCTTTTCCTCCCTTGCGCATCATTGATAAAGCCTCGGTAACACCGTCAGTATCAAATTTCTTACCGGCTTCTATATCCATAGGTCTGTCCTGATCGTAGGTAGAGAATAATCTCGAACCATCAATTGTAGAAATTATAAAATGCACCTTTAATCTGTCTCCATCTTTAGCTAAAGAACCTACGCCTTTTTCTTTTTCAATGAAATAAAGCCCCGAAGCCAGAGGAGCAGTAGTGATATTATTTTCCTCCAGATATTGAGCTATTTCCTGAGGTTCGAGTTCTTTTCTTTTTTCTGCCATTTCCTCATGTGCCTCTCGTAATTCAGCCTCTGTCTGTGCATTATTCAGTTTTACATGAAAGAACATATCATCGCCCTTGTTCACAAAATCCGGAAGTTCCCTCATTCCTGCAGTGTTCAGAAAGAACTGATCAGCCTTGATTATGAATGTTACACTGTCGCCTACATTCAGGAGGGACAAAGCTTCGTAAATATCTCCATCATATTGTTTATTTACCAGTGTCAGCATCATTGGCTGGCTATTCATCCTGGAGTCAAACAACAAGGTATCCTTCAAACGATAGATCATGTCCATTGTAAGAATATCTCCTGTATCTGCTGCTCTGCCGTCTTTATTCTCAATATGCTTTTTGTAGAAAATACCTGATTTTGTTTTCTTAAAACCCTTATGTTCGTTGTTGCATGAACCAAACAATGCTACTAATCCAACAACAAGGCTAAAAATAAAAATTCTTTTGTTCATAAATTTGTAATTGATTGAAAGTAAGTTATTTAAAATGGAATTTTTGGAATACCAATTTAGAATCTTGAGATAAGTTTTTGATAAAATTTCGCGGCGCGAAGGTATAACAATTTTGTCCATAAATATTATAAAATCTTAAGATTATAACATTTTACAATATTTATTTGTTATAAACACCACAGTTATTTGTTACTATACTAATTTATTACAACTTTCGATATATGAACAAAAATGTATTGATCACCGGGGCTTCCGGAGGAATAGGGCTGGAGCTTGCACGTATTCATGCCCGTCATGGTGATAATCTGATATTGATTGCCCGAAGTCAGGATAAACTAATGGAACTTAAAACTGAAATCCTGAAAAAACATAATGTGTCAGTTCATATTATTGCAAAAGACCTGGCAGCAGAAAATGCAACTTCGGAAATTTTCAATGAACTGGAATCCGGATCGGTAAAAATTGATTATCTGATCAATAATGCAGGGTTTGGACATTATGGTGAGTTTGTCAATAATCACTGGGAAAAGGAAAAACAAATGATAGAACTCAATATCACAGCTTTAACCCATCTTACCAAACTGTTTTTACCTGGTATGATTGAACGTGGATATGGCAGGATCATGAATGTTGCTTCTGTGGCGGGCTTCTTTCCTGGTCCGTTAATGGCTGTTTACTATGCCACCAAGGCTTTTGTTCTTAGTTTCTCTGAAGCACTTAACAGCGAACTGGATAAAACAGGAGTCAGTGTAACAGCATTATGTCCGGGTCCGACTTTAAGCGGATTTCAGGAAGCAGCTTCAGTTAAAGGGGTGAAACTCTTTGAACATAAAGGCTTGCCCACCTCTGCGCAAGTTGCTGAATATGGTTACAAGGCAATGATAAAAGATAAGACCGTTGCAATACACGGGATACAGAATTTACTCATGGTTACTGCAGTAAGATTTGTTCCGCGAAATATGGTAAGCAGAATTGTGAAAATGGTTCAGGGTAGGAAAAAACAATCTACTTAAAAATATAATAAACAAAAGGCTGTGGGAGTGTTTTGGGTTTGAACTTATGACAGGACATTAAAAGCGGAATTCAGTGTAAATAATGTAATATGTAGCAGTATTGTTTGTAAATAAGCAAATTGTAATATTTTTGCGGATTGATAAAACAGCCTGCTAAAATGGAAGTTGATATTTTTATTCCTTGTTTTATTGATCAGTTTTATCCCGAAACCGGTCTCAATATGATCAAGATCCTTGAGAAACTGGATGTTGATGTGTTTTATAATAAAAATCAGACTTGTTGTGGTCAGATTGCATTTAACAGCGGTTTCTGGGATGAGGCAAAAGCTTTAGGTGAGAAATTCATTAAAGATTTTTCAAACAAGCGTTATATTGTTGGCCCATCGGCATCGTGCGCAGGCATGGTAAGGAATTATTACGACACCCTTTTTTTTAATACTGCCATGCACAATGAATCTAAGCAGTTGAAGAGAAATTTTTTTGAATTCAGCGATTTTGTTGTGAATGTCCTAAAAGCTGTTGACCTTGGCGCTGTTTTCAATCATGTTATAACTTACCATGATTCATGTGCTGCACTACGGGAATACAAGATAAAGGATGAACCCCGTCTTTTATTGAGGCAGGTTAAAGGCTTAGAGATCAGAGAGATGGAGCACAGTGATGAATGTTGCGGGTTTGGAGGTGTTTTTTCAGTAAAGCATGAACCTGTTTCAATAGCCATGGCTGAGCAAAAAATTGAAAATGCAATGAACACAGGTGCTGAATATATTGTTTCCACTGATGCTTCCTGCCTTATGCACCTCGATGGGTATATTAAGCAACATCAATTACCCATAAAAACAATACACCTTATTGATGTTCTTGCCTCGGGCTGGTAAAATTTGGTTTTATACTTTAGATCAAAGTTATTTCGTTTTTTTGGTGTAAAACCCAACAGATTGAAAAACCGAACGCGAAGGAGTGCGGTTCATTATTCCTTCATGCACTGCTCTTACATCCTCAATGGTATAGAATGCAGTAGGGTTGAACCTTTTAATAATCCCAACAAAATCACTGACATCCCGCCTTTTGATTATTGAAAATATGACTTTCACCGGTCCTCTGCCGCCTTCGGCAGGAATTATCGTGATGCCATAATTGTTCTCTTTCAGATAGTTGATAAGTTCAGGGCTGTGAAGTTTCGGAATTATGCGGATTATGACATTTCCAAGCGATATTTTCTGTTCTACGGCAATACCAATATAATTACCTATTGCGAACCCAAGCCCGTAAGCAACATAGGTAAACCAGTTATCCAGATGCTGAAATATCTGACTTACAGCAAGAAGCCAAATGATAACTTCAAAAAAACCAAGTACGGGAGCAATGATCCTAAACCCTTTTGAAAGAAATATCAGTCGTAAAGTGCCAATAGTCTGGTCTGCAATACGTGCTAAAATAATGAGCAAAGGCAAAACTATCCATGAATAAATCCACGAATCACCTGTTAAAAAGCTGAAATCCATATAAATAGCAATTTTAAGATTTGACGGCAAAAATACATATTTATTAAGTTTTTATTACTTTTGAAACCTCTAACAACTATTTTTAACCTAATTTATTGAAAAATGAAAAAATTTGCTTTTCTATTTGCGTTCTTAATTAGCGGTTTGCTGTCATATTCCCAACAGGAAGCCCGTTTACTCAGATTCCCTGCCATACACGGAGATCAGGTGGTTTTTACCTATGCTGGCGATCTTTATACTGTTAATGCTAATGGCGGCATAGCACGCAAACTGACTTCTGACGTGGGTTATGAAATGTTTCCGCGTTTCTCGCCTGATGGTAACTGGATTGCATTCACAGGTCAGTATGATGGTAATACTGAAGTATTTATAATCCCGGCTCAGGGTGGAGAACCTAAAAGGCTCACATATACCGCCACTCTTGGACGCGATGATATCAGCGATCGTATGGGTCCAAACAACATTGTAATGTCATGGACACCCGACAGCAAATATATTGTGTATCGCTCAAGAAAACAGACATTTAATGATTTTGTGGGGCATCTTTTCAAAGTTCCGGTCGAAGGTGGTCTTTCCGAGGAACTGCCTCTCTCTTCAGGAGGTTTTTGTAGCTTTTCGCCCGATGGCAATAAACTGGCTTTTAACAGGGTGTTCAGAGAGTTCAGAACCTGGAAATATTATAAAGGTGGCATGGCTGATGATATCTGGGTTTATGATTATCAGACCAAAGAAAGTAAACGACTGTTTGAGAATCCGGCTCAGGATATTTTCCCAATGTGGCTGAACAATAAAATCTATTTTGCTTCGAACCGTGATCGTATCATGAACCTGTTTGTGTACGATCTCAATACCAACCAAACACGTAAACTTACTGATTATAAAGATTATGACATTAAATTTCCCTCGCTTGGTGATGGAAAGATTATTTATGAAAATGGTGGTTATATCCATATTTTTGACCCGGTTACTGAAACCCATCGTCAGATAAGGGTTGAAATAACTAATGATTATGCATGGGCACGAAGCGAAGTCAAAAGCGCTAAAGAATTCATAGGTTCATCATCGTTGTCACCTGACGGGAACCGTTTGTTGCTTTCAGCCCGTGGGGATGTGTTTACAGTCCCTGCCAAAACAGGTATTACACGTAATCTCACTCAGTCATGCTATGCTCATGATCGCTCGCCGGCATGGTCGCCCGATGGTAAATGGATAGCTTTTCTTTCTGACCTGAACGGAGAATACGAGATTTATATTCAAAAACAGGACGGAAGCGAGCCAAGAATTCAGGTAACCACCGGAGCCGACACCTATAAATTCAATATCAAATGGTCGCCCGACAGTAAAAAAATAATCTGGAACGACAGAAAAATGCGCCTGCAATATATTGATATTGACACGCGTGAAGTTGTGCTGGTTGATCAGTCAGAATTATGGGAATACAGCAGTGCCGACTGGTCGCCCGACAGCCGCTGGATAGCCTATACCAACACTTTGCCGTATAGCATGAGCAATATTATTTTGTTTGATACTCAAACCAAAATCAAAACAGAGGTAACTGACGGATGGCATGCATCGCATCAGCCAACATTCAGCTCTGATGGTAAATATTTGTTTTTTACTTCAGCCCGTGATTTCAATCCTATCTATGGTCAAACCGAATGGAATCATGTTTACCGCGATATGAACAGGATTTATCTGGTAACCCTTGCCAAAGACACCCCATCGCCATTTGCACCTGAAAATGACGAGGTTAAATTAGGTTCGGACGAAAATAAACCCGACGACGGCAATAAAGATGTAAAGCCCGGCAAAACACCGGCTCAGAAACCTGAAATAAAAAATGAAACAGTCAAGGTGAAAGTTGACCTTGACGGCATAAAAGACAGAATTATGGCTTTGCCGGTTTCTCCTTCAAACTATTGGGGTTTATGGGCAGGAAAAGATGTGGTTTACTATACTGAGAATTCTTCGTCATCGTGGGAAAGCAAATTGAAAATATATGATCTGAAAGCCAAAAAGGAAACTGAACTCACAAGTAAGGCAAGTTTTGAAGTGTCAGCAAATGGTAAAAAAATGCTGGTTCGAAAAGACAGGCAGTTTTATATTACTGACCTTCCGGTTTCAAAAATAAATCTTGAGAAGAGTATTGACCTGTCAGAGGTTCAGGTAAATATTGACTATGCCGAGGAATGGGAACAGATTTATGTGGAGGCATGGCGTCAGATGCGCGATTTCTTCTATGTTGAGAACATGCACGGCACTGACTGGCAGGCAATTCGCGATAAATACAGCGTGATGCTTCCTTTTGTTAAGAACCGCCATGATCTGAACTATCTGATAGGCGAGATGATTGGCGAACTTAATGTTGGTCATGCATATATTAATGGTGGTGATGTGAAAATGCCTAAAAGAATTGATATGGGGCTGCTGGGTGCAAAATTCAGTAAACACAGCTCAGGGTATTTCAAAGTGGAAAAGATCCTTGAAGGCGCCAACTGGAGTAAGAGCCTTCGCTCTCCGCTTACAGAAATAGGTGTTGGCGTTGCCGAAGGTGATTATATCATTGCAATAAACGGTAAGCCAACCAACGAGATGACCGATTTTTTCAGTGTGCTTGCCGGAACCGCCGGAAAACAGGTGGAACTCAGCGTGAATAGTACCCCATCGCCGACAGGAGCAAGAAATGTAATTGTGGTTCCGATCAAAGACGAATCTGAGCTGTACTATTATAACTGGGTTCAGGATAATATAAGGAAAGTAAACGAATCCACCAATGGAGAGGTTGGCTACATTCATATCCCTGATATGGGACCTGCCGGTTTGAATGAATTTGCAAAATATTTTTATCCTCAGCTTGCCAAAAAAGCCTTGATAATTGACGATCGCGGAAATGGGGGAGGTAATGTTTCGCCAATGATACTTGAGCGACTGCAACGCGAAGTACAACGCTCAAATGTAGCACGTAATGTTCAGCGTCCGGGACATACACCCGCACAGACGATGCTTGGACCTAAAGTATTGCTTATCAATCAGTATTCAGCTTCTGACGGCGATCTGTTCCCCTACGGATGGAGAAAATATGATCTGGGTAAGATCATTGGTGTGACCACCTGGGGTGGAGTAGTTGGAATTCGTGGATCACTGCCTTTCGTTGATGGTGCCGACCTGCGTAAACCTGAGTTTGCAAGCTATTCGGCTGACGAAAGCGACTGGATAATTGAAGGTGAAGGAGTTAAACCCGATATATGGCTTGATAATGATCCCGCACGTGAATATATGGGAATTGACGATCAGTTGAACAAAGCAATTGAAGTCATCCTGGAAGAACTCAAGAACTACAAAGCCTTACCTGCTATACCACAACCACCGGATAAGAGCAGATAATGCCTTTATTGCAAACCGCTGATATTGTGGTTTGATGAGAATATAAATTTTTGTATTGAATTCTTTATGTTTAAGAAATTCCGGCAGTTTTGAACCGGAGCGCTATTGTATTGCAGGATATTTCTGGTAATTGCGGATATTTTAGTTTTGTGGCGTTGATGATGGGTTTGTAATTAGAATATGTTGTATATTTGAATCGCAAATACATTGCGTTAACTAAAAAAATTCATAATTTGTGTATTTAAGTCATGGAAAAACAGATTATAAGCAATAGGGATTTCCTAAATATCCTCAAGGATAAATTAACAAAAGGAAATAAGAAATCAATCCATCTAAATGTTTTGCCAAGAAATTCTGCAACCAGAGTAGATTTAAAAGAGCTTGAACTAATTAATAAAAAGTTTTCTGAGAAATTTATTTCTAAGCTATTAAAAACTCCAAATTTTAAGATTGAGCTTGCTTTCGACAGTGATTTTGATTTTAACGAATTAGACGAATCAGAACAGGTCAAAACACAAAAAGCACTTCGCCGATTAAAAAGTATTTGTAAACAAAACAAAGATTACTTTTTTGAACATGGCATAGAACCTTTTGGATTTGGTTTTCCTATTATTTATAAACGTGACAAAACCGATCCTAAAAGTGTTATAAAAGCACCTTTGATAATCTGGTCTCTTGAAATAGAAGAAAATAGACAATATTCAAACAAATGGATTATCAAAAGAGAAGAAGACTTTCCTATTTATTTTAATGATGTTCTTATTTCTCACATTGAAAGGGATGAAAATGTTAAAATAGCCCAAATTTCATATGACTTTCTAGAGGATTCAATTATTGATAGGTCTGAATTACTCCAATTAACAGAAGAATTTCTTAGTCGCTTTGGTTCAAATCTTAAAACAGAAACAATTAATGAAAAAATCTTTAATATTAAACATTCAGAAACATTACTAGAAAAAGTTAACCTAATAACTGAAAAACCGGTAATAATAGGTGGAGGAGTTTTTGGACTATATATTAATCAGAAACAAAGCATTATTGAGGATGTTAAAAATCTTTCGGAAAAAATTGAAACTTATAAAGCTAATGATTTAATATTAGAAAACTTAAAAATTAACCCTTTTTCTTCTGTGTCAACTGATCCGTCGCAACAAAGCGTACTCAGTAATATCACTAATAACCAAAGAGTTATTATCCATGGACCTCCAGGCACTGGTAAAAGTCAAACTCTAACAGCAATTATTACTAATGCATTATCAAATAAGGCTAAATGTCTTATTGTTTGTGAAAAGAGAACAGCACTTGATGTAATTTATAACAATCTGAAAGACGTAGGGCTGGACCAATTATGCGCATTAATAGAAGATACGTCTAAAGATCGTCGTAAGATAGTTGATAAAGCAAGAGAAACAATTGACAATGTCCTTCAAACTCAATATAGATCTACTGATTATAGATTTAACATCAATAAATATAAGCAGGCACTTAGTAAAATAAAACAAAATTCATTATCATTAAATAAACTACACAATGCAATAGATAAAAAAATATTAGGTGATTCCAATTGGTCAATCCTTGTAGGTGAATTTCTGAAGATAACAAGGAGCAATTTGAGCTTTAATTTATTAGAACAGAAAATGCCAAATGAATTATTTGCGTTTAATAAAGAAGAGTATTTGGAATTATTAGAAATCGTTAAAAAAGCTGAAAAACTATTTCTTGAATACAATGAGCTTGAAAGCAAGTTAGAAATATTAAATTTTAAAAAGTTTATAAATAAGCAATTTCTTGATATTAAAGCTTTCTTTGATGTTAAAATACAGGAATATTTAAACAGTCTTGATGATAATATAGAAAATATTTCAAAGATATTAGGGAAAACGTATAATAAGTATATAATTGCTATTTTAAGTATATTTAGTAAAAAATATAAAAAAATCAGGAGCTATTATAAGTCATATATATATGTCCTTTCTAAATTGAATTCTTCTGAATATTTTAAAGATGTTTTTAATCGCGAGGTAAATTATGGGATAATCCTAAAGCAATTACTTCAATTGAAACAAGATTTATTAGGCTTGGCTCCTGAAAAAGGAAAAATTAATTCATTTGTTGAATGGCATAATTTCAAATCAAATCTAACGCAAAACCAACAAATACTTATTAATATTATTATTAAACACTCAAATACTTTTATTGAGACATTTAAAGCCTGGTACATTAATCGCTTATTAAATGTTAACTACATTCCTAAAATTCCAAATAATGATTCATTACCGGATATATTGATACCAGCTATTGAAGAATTTAAAAATGAAAATACTAAAAAAGCTTTGCATTATTGGCAGGAGAAGAGAATAGAATCCATTTATCGATATAATAATAGAAATAAATATTTAAATGCTAAACAACTTTATGCTAAAGTTGGTAGAAATGAAAAGAAAAAAAGTTTAAGACAGATAATTAAAACGGATTTTGAGCTTTTTACAGATATATTCCCTGTTATGCTAGTTAATCCGTCCGTTTGTAGTTCACTTTTTGACTTAAAGGAAAATCTGTTTGATATCGTAATTTTTGATGAAGCTAGTCAGTTACGAATAGAAGATACTTTCTGTGCTCTAATTCGAGGTCGAATAAAGGTTATTTCTGGTGATGAACATCAAATGCCTCCTTCATCTTATTTTATATCTACTGACTACGAATTTGAGTCTGACGATTACTATGAAAATGATGATGAAGAGGAACAACAAAAGAAGGATGCAGTTATTGATTTAGCAAATAAAGAATCCTTACTTGAATATGCTGCCGATTTAAATTATTTTGATACTTATCTGGATATACATTATCGGTCAAAGCATCCTGATTTAATTGAGTTCTCAAATGCCGCATTCTATTCAAACCGATTAACACCAATGCCTGCTTTTGATAATTATAAACCAATTAGATTTGTAGCAGTTAATGGCAATTATGAAAATCAAGTTAATATTCTTGAAGCTAAACAAGTGATTCAAATTTTAAAGGATGAAGTTAAAGAAAATAGCAAAGGTGTTTATCCTAGCATAGGGATTGCAACTTTCAATATTCACCAAAGGAATCTTATTTGGGATTTAATAAATAAAGAATCTAAAGTTGATACTCAATTTGGTAATAAAATTGAAAAAATTTTTGAAAATGGATTGTTCATTAAAAATCTGGAAAACATTCAGGGTGATGAGCGCGACATTATCATTATTTCAACAACATTCGGATTAAATAAAAATGGAGTATTTTCTGAAAGATTTGGCCCATTAAATATTAAAACCAAAGGACATCGATTATTGAATGTAATTATAACCCGAGCAAAATATCAATTATTTATTTGTACTTCTTTTCCTCTTGACGTCATACAACAATATAAAGAGCATATAACAAACATGGGCAATATTGGGAAAGGTGTTTTGTATGCTTATCTTGCTTATGCAAGAGCAATAGAAGATAACGACTCCGAATCAAAAGCTTTCATACTAAATCTATTAAGTCAAAATGGAATTCAAAAGGCTTATAATGATAATCATAAATTAATTTTTGGAACTGAATCGCCATTTGAAGAGGAGGTTGTTGAAAGTTTGATTAATAATGGAATATCACATAGCAGAATTGAGTTACAATATAAATGTGGAGGATTTCGCATTGATATCGTTATTAAATCTATTTTATCCGGCAAACCAGCGATTGCAATTGAATGTGATGGAACAGTTTACCATAGTAGTAATGAAGCTTATGTATGGGATACGTTTAGACAAAAGCAATTAGAACAATATGGTTTTAAATTTTATAGGATTTGGTCTACTAATTGGTGGCAAGATCAAGAGACTGAACTCAAAAGTCTGCTGAACTTTATTCATGAGTTTGATTTAAAAGACAAACAGTTAATTCAAATCTCAAAACATATTCAACTAAGTGAAGGAAAGATTAAGGTGTTAGAAAAGTTTGAAAAAACTGTTGCCAAGAACTCTAAAGTTAAACTTCTAAACTTGATCTCTAATGAAGAAATTGTTATTAGGTTTTCTAATCAGAAACAATTAAAGATAAATCCAAATGATAAAGTCCAAACTGTTTATGAAAAGTCTCCAATTGCAAAGGCAGTGATAGGAAATAAAGTTGGAGATATTTGTGAAATTGAACATTCTGGAGAACTATTTAAAATTTTGGAAATTATTTAATTAGTTCATAAAGTAGATCAATTTGCCAAATCATATTAAATACCACGTAAGCCAAAACTTGGCCAATGGTTTTTATGTTCCAATGCTATGACTGGGCAATAGTCCTGCATGAGGCAGTGATTTGCATAATAAGCGATTTTCACGTTCAATTAGAGAAATATGTGTTTTATTATTTACTGACCCGATTTATCCAGACTGTAAACCCTGTATTATTTCTGCCGGAAACCAATGCATATTATCAAAGCTTGCCTTTTTAAATATAATCCTGAAAATCAGCTTTTTATAGTCTTTTGCGAAATCTGGATCCAGGTTTAGCTTAGAGGCTTTTAAAGTCATTCTTCGGTTCGCAAAAACCGATGTATTTATACTTTTTAATCGCTTTGGTCGCCAAATCGCTGTTTTATAAAACTTTGTTCATTATTCTGTTTCAAATAAATATTTTAAATTTCTACCTTTGCAGCCCCAAGTAGCACTATCTACAAACTAATTATATACTGATATGAATAACATTATTGGAATCCGACACGAGGATAAGTACGTGATGGAACGTCGGACCCCGCTTACTCCCAGACACATAGCGCGGTTGATTAAAGATGAAAAACTGAATTTTATTATTCAGCGTTCGGCTAAACGTGTGTTTACCGAGCAGGAATATCTGGCTGCTGGTGCCAGAGTTGAAGATACACTGAAAGATTGCTCAGTGATACTTGGCGTTAAAGAAATGCCTGAGTCCTTTTTCGAGCCTGAAAAAACCTACGTCTTTTTCTCTCATGTCATTAAAGGACAACCTTACAACATGCCAATGCTCAGAAAAATGATGGAACTGAAATGCAACCTCATTGATTATGAACGTATTGTGGATGAAAGAAATAAACGTTTGATATTCTTTGGGAAATTTGCAGGGCTGGCAGGCATGATAAATTCGTTATGGAGCCTTGGGCAACGTCTGCATCATTATGGGTACAACACTCCTTTTCTGAAAATCAGACAGGCATGTACCTATGATTCGCTTGCTGAAGCCAAACAGGAAATATCAAAGGTAGGGATGGAAATAGCAAGACATGGTTTGCCGGCAGAACTTCTCCCTCTTACAATTGGTTTTACTGGCTATGGGAATGTTTCGGATGGGGCACAGGAAATAGCTCATTTATTACCCCTTATTGAGATTTCATCAGAAGAGCTGCTCAAATTAAAGGATAGGAAAGATTTGCCAAACAATATCATTTATAAAACAGTTTTCAGAAAAGATGACCTTTCGAAACACAAAAACCCGGGTCAGGAATTTGATGTTTACGAATATAGCAGGCATCCTGAAAATTACCGGAATCAGTTTGATAAATTCATTCCTCACCTCACCGTACTGATGAATTGCATGTATTGGGATGAGCGTTTCCCGCGTATTGTTACCAAGGAATATCTTAAGGAACTGTATTCCGCAGGAACGCCGAAGCTTACCGTTATTGGTGATATTACCTGCGATCCCGATGGTTCAATAGAATGTACTCACAAAGGCACCGAAATTGAAGATCCGGTATTTGTATATAACCCATTTACCGGAAAGCCCATTTCAGGATTCAGCGGAGAGGGGATTCTGGTAATGGCTGTTGATATTTTGCCAAGCGAGCTTCCCCGCGATTCATCAATGGCTTTTGCCGATGCACTGATGCCCTTTATCAAATCACTGGCTTCAGCCGATTTTAGTAAGGATTTCAATGATGTGAATTTACCTTCTGCCTTGAAAAGAGCTTTTATAGTTCACAAAGGCAAACTTACACCTGATTATAAATACATTGAGCAATACTTATAAATCAAATTTTAGAAATTAGTTTTATGCAAAAAGTTTTAATATTAGGAGCTGGGATGGTGGTAAAACCCATAGTTACTTATTTACTTGAAAAAGGTTATCAGGTAACAGTAGCCACCCGTACAAAATCGAAAGCCGATGCCATGATTGGTTCTCATAAAAATGGTTTTTCGGTAGCATGGACAATTGATGATACAGAAGGTCTGGCTAAACTGATCACAGAGCATGATCTTACGGTAAGTCTTTTACCATGGGTACATCACATTATGGTTGCAAAGCAATGTATTGCGCTGAAAAAGAACATGGTAACGACTTCGTATGTTAAACCTGAAATGCAGGCTTTTGATCAGGCAGCAAAGGATGCAGACATTATTATTCTTAACGAACTGGGGCTTGATCCCGGAATTGACCACATGGGCGCTATGCGCATCATTGACCATGTTCATGGTAAGGGTGGGAAAATTGAAGAATTTTATTCAATCTGTGGTGCTTTGCCGGCTCCCGAAGCTGCTGACAATCCATTCCGTTACAAGTTTTCATGGAGTCCCAAGGGTGTGGTAATGGCAGGGAATAATGACGGAAAATATCTGCGCTATGGAAAAATAGTTACAGTTTCTACTGAAGATCTCTTCAAAAATCCTCTTTCAGTTGATTTTCCTGAAGTTGGTAAACTTGAGATTTATCCGAACCGTGATTCATTACCTTATATTCAGCTTTACGGTATTCCGGAAACCAAAACCATGATGCGCGGTACCTTCCGTTTCCCCGGATGGTGCGAAAGCATTGATGTTATGAAGGCGTTGAAGCTCATTACAAGCGATAAATATGATTTCACCGGAAAAACCTATGCTGAGTTTGTAGCTATGCTGATTGGTGCGAAGGATGCTACCAATATTCATAAGAAAGCTGCTGACTATCTGAAAATAGATGAAAAATCCTATGCTCTTGATGCTATCGAATGGTTAGGACTGTTCAGCGACGAACCTATGAACAGGGGAGAAGACACTCCTTTTGAGATTACCAGTGATGTGATGATCGCAAAAATGGAATTAGGTCGTACTGAGCGCGATATGGTTGCAATGCAGCATGTATTCCTGGCTTCATACCCCAATGGCAAGCAGGAAATCATCAAATCGTCAATGCTTGATTTTGGCACACTGGCTACTGATACTGCAATAGCCCGCACGGTAGCTCTGCCCGCTGCCATTGGAGTAGAAATGATCTTAAAAGGCGAGATAACTGAAAAAGGAGTTCATATTCCGGTCATCCCTGGAATTTATAATCCAATTCTGAACCGCCTTGAAGACCTGAATATCAGGATGGTAGAAGAATTTGGATTGCCTTTGTCAGAAAATATTAAATAGTAAATCCAAAAATATTGTCATTTTGGATTGATTATTGTTAGGTCGTAAAAACGATTTAAATTAATGATAAATATTTGCGGTTTATCATTAATCAGATTAGATACATATTTATTACGGTAGATAATCAGGGCTTAAAATAACTGGTTATTGTTTTGAACCCAAACGTAAAATATTTTGTTAATTCACTAAATACCATTTGGTTTTAAAATGGCTGAAAAATTAAAAAAGGGTCTTATACCTGGATCTGAAACACAGTTTTCGCTTCCTTCCCGAACCGAAATTCTAAGGGATTATCGTATAGGGCACGAAAGTCGCCAGATAAGTTTAATGGGTCGTAAAGAGGTTCTGACCGGAAAAGCAAAATTTGGCATTTTTGGTGATGGCAAAGAAGTACCGCAGCTCGCTATGTCGCACTATTTTAAAGAAGGCGACTGGCGTTCAGGATATTACCGCGACCAGACTTTTATGCTTGCTGCAGGAATGATGACCCTGGAAGAGTTTTTTGCTCAGCTATACGGCGATACTGACCGAAAGGCAAGCCCTGGAAGTGGCGGCAGAATGATGAATAATCATTTTTCTACTCAGCTTCTTGATGAAAATGGAGAATGGAAAGACCTGACAAAACAAAAAAACACCTCAGCCGATATTTCACCAACTGCCGGACAAATGCCTCGTTTGCTCGGACTTGCACTGGCATCAAAATTATACAGGAACAATCCTGAACTGAAAGTTTTTAAGAAGTTTACAAACAACGGTAACGAAATTGCATTCGGAACTATTGGAGATGCCAGCACCAGCGAAGGGCATTTTTTTGAAACTATTAATGCCATTGGTGTACTTAAGGTTCCTGTGGTTATGTCAGTATGGGATGATGGTTGGGGAATTTCGGTTTCAAGAAAATATCAGACCACTAAAAACAGTATTTCAGAGATATTAAGAGGTTTTGAGCTTGATGAGAATGGTGATGGATTTAAAATTTTCAAAGTTATTGGATGGAATTACCCTGAACTTCTAAAAGTCTATTATCAGGCAACTGAACTTGCAAGAAAGTATCATATCCCTTCAATAGTTCACGTTGTGGAACTTACTCAGCCACAGGGACATTCAACTTCAGGTTCTCACGAAAGGTATAAAAGTCCTGAGCAGCTTGACTGGGAAAATAGTCATGACTGCCTGCTGATGATGAGAAAATGGATGCTTGATGAAAAAATTGCAAGTGCTAAAGAACTTGACAGGATTGAAGAAGAAGCTGTAAAAACAGCCCGCCAGGCACGCAATAATGCCTGGAAAACTTTTATGTCCCCGATCCTGAAGATGCGCGATGAATTCATCAAAATGGTTGACGTTACCACATGTAATTGCGCCAAGACCTCTAAAATTGAAGCTATTAAACATGATCTGCTTCGTATTCCCGAACCCATACGTAAAGACATTTATGCTTCGGCAAGACGCATTTTAAGACTTATCTGTGATTCATGCTCCAACCCCGAAAACTCATTAAAGATCAATGTTACCAAATGGTTGGACGATGCTATGGCAGATAGTTATCAGCGTTATAACTCACACTTGTACAGCGAATCGAAATATTCTGCTCTTAAAGTTCAGGAAATAAAACCAATATTTTCTGAATCTTCCAAAACTGTACCGGGTCGTGAAATTCTTCGCGATAATTTTGACAGGATAATGGATAAATATAAAGAAGTGGTTATTTTTGGTGAAGATGTAGGTAAAATTGGCGGAGTTAATCAGACTTACGAAGGTTTGCAGGAAAAATACGGCGAAAATCGGATTTTTGATACCGGTATTCGTGAAGCAACAATAGTAGGGCAGGGGATAGGGCTGGCAATGCGGGGTTTCAGACCTATTGCCGAAATTCAGTATTTTGATTATCTGCTTTACGGTTTGCAGGTTCTCAGCGATGACCTGGCCACCCTGCAATACCGCTCAGTAGGAAGGCAGAAAGCTCCTATGATCATCACCACACGAGGACATCGTCTTGAAGGTATCTGGCATGCCGGCTCCCCATTAAGCATGGTAATTAATTCAGTACAAGGTGTTTGCGTTCTGGTTCCAAGAAATATGACACAGGCAGCAGGTTTTTACAATACTATGCTTGCTTCCGACGAACCTGCATTGATAATTGAACCGCTCAACGCATACAGACTAAGAGAACTCAGACCGGACAATATAGGTGAGTTTCGTGTGCTGCCCGGAATACCGGAGATACTGCAGGAAGGTACAGATGTTACTGTGGTAACTTACGGCTCATGTGTAAGAATAGCTCAGGATGCAACTCAACAGCTTAAAGATTTCAATATCAGTGTTGAACTGATTGACGTTCAGAGCCTTCTTCCCTTTGACCTGAACCATGTGATCGTGGATTCTCTTAAGAAAACCAATAAAATAATTTTCTTCGACGAGGATGTTCCGGGAGGTGCAACTTCGTATATGATGCAACAGGTACTTGAAAACCAGGGTGGATATCGCTATCTTGATGCTCAGCCTACAACAGTTACTTCAAAACCTCACCGTGCAGCCTATAGCACTGATGGTGATTATTTTTCTAACCCCAATGCCGAAGATGTATTTGATGCGGTTTATAACCTGATGCATGAATACAATCCGGTAAAGTATCCCAAGATATTTTGATTTCTTTATTTTTGCCACTTAATTTTTTTAAGATGAATCTCAATCATATTATTTTATTAACTAAATCAAGAAAGATGAAAATCAAGTTAATTTCGGGCGTAACATTACTCTTTGTTTTTTCGCTGGCAACTATTTCACTAAATGCCCAAACTCTGGATGATGTTGTCAGTAAGTATAATGCAGCCGCTGAATTTGTAAATTCTGATGCAATAAAAGCAGCAGGACTTTTGGAGGAAGCTGTTGATCTGGCAAATAAGGTAGGTGCCGAAGCCGATGATTTGAGAATTATGGCTGAAAGCCAGCTCCCGGCAGTATATTTCAAAATAGCCGGTCAGCACCAGAAAGATGGGGATATAGATGCTGCAATTGAAGCTTTTCGTAAAAGTTTTGACCTTGGCCTTGAATACAATGACCCACATACAGTATCCAGGTCCCAGGCTAACCTCGGACGTTTGTATCTCATGCAGGGCAACAATGCCTATCGCGGCGGGGAAAATGAAAAAGCAATTGAATATCTGAAGAATTCAGTGAACTTCGATCCTGAAAATGCCAAAACATTTTTACTGATGGGTATGGCATACAGAAAGCTTGAAAACCTTGAGGAAATGACTACTGCAATGGATCAGTCAATAGTTCTGGCTCAAAATGCCGGTGATAATCAAACTAAGACTACTGCCGAGAAAAGTATGCGTGATTATCTTGCAGTAAGAGCAAATAAAAGTATTCAGGCTAACAAAGGTGCTGAAGCTGTTGAATTTATGCAACTGGCACTTAAATATGGCGAAGAGGCTCAGACTTATTTCCTGCTTACTCTGGCATATAACAACCTGAAACAGTGGGATAATGCCCTTGAAGCTGCCGGAAAAGCCCTGGCTCTTGAAAATGATACCCCAACTGATAAGGCAAAGATCTATTTTGAAATGGGAAATGCCTATCGTGAAACGGGTAACACTGCCGAAGCTTGCAAGGCATTTAAAAATGCTGCTCACGGTAATTATGCCGAATCTGCAAATTATCAGATACAGCATGTGCTGAAATGTCAGTAATATTAAATTAAATACACATCTGAAAAAACCTGACAGTTTATCAACAAGCTGTCAGGTTTTCATTTTATAAAGGTTTTATAACGTATTTTTGCGATTGTAAGTCAATTAACCACTGATGAAACTTTCAATTGTTATCGTTAATTACAATGTCAGGTTTTTTCTTGAGCAATGTTTGCTTTCGGTTCGGAGAGCTGTTAAAGATATTGATGCTGAAATATTTGTAGTTGACAATAATTCAGTTGACGGATCGGTGAATATGCTGGAAGAGAAATTTCCGGAGGTTAAAGTTATTGCCAATAAAGATAATAAAGGTTTTTCAAAAGCTAACAATCAGGCAATCAGGATATCGGAAGGGGAGTATGTGCTACTACTGAATCCTGATACTATCGTTGAGGATGACACCCTTTCAAAAGTAGTTTCCTTTATGGATAATCATCCTGATGCCGGTGGTCTGGGTGTGAAAATGATTGATGGTAAAGGCCGCTTCCTGCCGGAATCAAAACGTAGTTTGCCAACTCCGGCAGTTTCGTTTTATAAGATATTCGGGCTAGCAAAATTATTTCCAAAGTCCAGGGTTTTCGGTCAGTACCACCTGACTTATCTTGATAAAGACCAGACTCATCAGGTGGATGTGCTTAGCGGCGCATTTATGCTTTTGCGCAGGGAAGCACTTGATAAGGCAGGATTGCTTGATGAAACATTCTTTATGTATGGCGAAGATATTGATATGTCATACCGCCTTATTCTGGCCGGTTACAAAAATTACTACTATCCTGAGGCAAGAATAATACATTACAAGGGCGAAAGCACAAAGAAAACCAGTGTCAATTATGTTCTGACGTTTTATAACGCCATGAATATTTTTGCCACCAAACATTTCTCAAAACAAAATGCAAGGTTGTTTTCATTTCTAATCAATCTTGCAATCTGGTTCAGAGCAGCAATTTCAATTTTCTGGCGCTTTATCCGAAGTGCTTTTATGCCTTTGCTCGATGCAACACTCATATATACAGGTGTTTATGTATTAAAGAACTATTGGGAAGATAAATTTATATACCTCGAAGGGGGGAATTACCCTCCGGAATTCATGCAGATACTGGTGCCTGTATATATTTTAATATGGTTGCTTTCAACGTATTACAGCGGTGGGTACGATAAACCTGTAAAACTCATAAAAATACTTCAGGGATTATTTTTCGGAACCATAACCATACTGGTGATTTATGCCCTTTTACCGGAAGCTTTTCGTTTTTCGAGGGCACTCATTATTCTTGGCGCTTTCTGGGGGCTTATATCAATGATAGGCATCAGGCTGTTGTTGCATCTTACCAATATCAGGTTTTTCAGGCTTGGATCGGCTGAAAATAAAAGATATCTGATAGCCGGGGAATTAGAAGAGGCTGAACGGGTAGCAGAACTATTGAGGAAGACTGAACTTAATCCAAGCTTCATTGGATTGGTAAGTGTAAGTAATTCCGGATCAAAGGGTAATGGTTTCATAGGAAGTTTAAGTCAAATAAAGGACATTATTACAATTTATAAGATTGATGAAGTGGTTTTCTGTGCAAAAGACATACCTGCCAGCAATATGATTGACCTCATGTCAGAACTGGGACAGGAACAGGTAGAATATAAAATAGCACCGCCTGAAAGCCTCTTCATTATTGGCAGTAACTCAATTAATGCAACCGGCGATTTGTATATGATTGAAATTAACTCCGTTGCGAGTTCCGGCAACCAGAGGACCAAACGCTTGTTTGATGTGATCGCATCGCTTGTAATGCTCGCAATGCTGCCTGTTCTTGTATTTATTGTTAAAAAACCTCTGGGATTCATTCGAAATATATTTTATGTACTCATTGGCAAGCGTTCATGGGTAGGTTACGAAACCACACAGTCCATACCCGAAATGCGTCTTCCTGAAATTCGCAAAGGCGTTTTGCATCCCAATGATGTTTTGAAAAAACAGGTTCTCAGTCCTGATGATATTAGCAGGCTGAACATATTATATGCTCGTAATTACAAGGTGATCAATGATTTCAGGATATTACTGAAGGGCTTCAGAGAACTTGGCAGATGATGCGCTGGTTTGTTAGGCAGAATTCTTAAATCAGTCAAGATAACAATAGAAAACTGATTTTTGTTATTAATGTGTACTGCTGACTTCCAAACAAATAAACTTTATCTTTGTTACCTATTATGAACTATGATAAAATCTCGGAAATCATTAAAACATATTTAGTTATAAAACATATAAAATCATCTTTAAACAAGACCAATAATGACAAATTTTGAAATTATAATGCCCAAGATGGGCGAGAGTGTTATAGAAGCCACAATTATTCGCTGGTTGAAAAAAGAGGGTGAAATTATTAAAGAAGACGATCCCATCTGTGAAATTGCCACTGATAAGGTTGATTCTGAAATTCCCAGCCCTGTTGAGGGGGTTCTGAAAAAAATCCTGTTTGCCGAAAATGATGTGGTGCCTGTTGGTGCTGTTATTGCCATTATTGATATGGGTGATGAAGATGCAGGGGAACCTGGAGCTGACAAGCCAGAAAAACCTGCGGAAAAGAAAGAAGTTGTTACTGAAACAACTGCTCAGCCTGTTGAAACACAGGCACTTCCTGTTGATGAGCAGGTTACATCTACCAGATTTTACTCTCCTCTGGTAAAAAGTATTGCCAAAGAAGAGAATATCAGCGTTGCCGAGCTTGAAACTATCCCCGGTTCGGGCAAAAACGGACGTCTAACCAAAGATGATCTTTTGCAGTATATTAAAAACCGTCAGCAGCCTGTAGTTCAGCCACCAGCGGTTTCAAAACCGGAAGTGCCAAAAGCTGTTACTTCTCCGGCAACATTACCACCCGTTACAGTTTCAGGTGATGATGAAGTCTTTGAGATGGATCGTATGAGGCGTCTGATTGCCGATCACATGGTTCAGTCAGTTCATACCTCTCCTCATGTAACTTCCTTTATTGAGGTGGATGTTACTAACGTTGTGAAATGGCGCGAAAGCATCAAGGATAGTTTCCTGAAGCGTGAAGGTGAGAAAATAACCTATATGCCTATTTTCATTGAAGCTACGGCAAAGGCACTGAAAGAATTTCCCAATGTGAATGCTTCGGTTGATGGTTATAAAGTAATACGGCGAAAAAAGATCAATATAGGAATGGCAACCGCTCTTCCAAATGGTAATCTGATTGTTCCTGTCATAAAAAATGCTGATCAGAAAAACCTTGTTGGCCTTGCAAAAGATGTTAACAGCCTTGCAAATAAAGCCAGAAATAGTAAACTTGATCCGGATGATATTCAGGGTGGCACTTTTACAATTACCAATTTTGGCACTTTCGACAGTATTACCGGAACACCAATCATCAATCAGCCTCAGGTAGCAATATTGGGTATCGGCGCAATAAAGAAAAAACCTGTTGTGCTCGAAACCAAAGACGGCGATGTAATTGCTGTAAGGCATATGATGATACTTAGCCTCTCGTACGATCACCGGATTGTTGATGGAGCTTTGGGTGGTATGTTTATAAGAAGGATTGCGCAACTGCTTGAAAATTTTAATATTGAAATGGCTATATAACTATTTAGTTGTCCATAGTATCACAACCTTTTTTAATCTTTTTGCCTGAACCTGAAACCTCATTATTTAGGATTGTTTTGGCAGTATATTTATTTGATTATGAATCTAAACCTGACCCGTCCGCTTGCCGTTATTGACCTGGAGACAACCGGTACCAATATTGGCACAGATCGTATTGTTGAAATCTGTATTTTGAAAGTTTACCCTGATGGTAAGAAAGAAGTGAAAACTCACAGGGTAAACCCTGAAATTCCAATACCAGCCGAGATTACAGCCATTCATGGTATTAGTGATGAGGATATAAAAGATGAGCCTGTTTTTGCTGAGTTAGCTTCCCAGTTATCTCAAATGCTTATCGGTTGCGATCTGTGCGGTTATAATGCATTGAAGTTTGATATTCCTTTGCTCGCAGAAGAGTTTTTACGTGCAGGCACCGATTTTGATCTGAAAGGAAGACGTATAGTGGATGTGCAGAATATTTTTCATAAAATGGAACCCCGTAATCTTAGGGCTGCCTATCAGTTCTATTGTAGTAAAGACCTTGAAAATGCCCATAGTGCCGAGGCTGATACAATTGCAACATTCGAGGTTCTGGATGCACAGGTCGAAAAATATGAAAATGCTGTGTATAATGATAGTGTATCCAAAACTTCATATCCTATAGAAAATGATATAGGCTTTTTACATACGTTTTCAATTTATCATAAATTTTGCGATCTTGCCGGACATCTTATTTTTGACGATCAGGGAAGGGAGACTTTCAATTTTGGAAAATACAAAGGAAAACCTGTTGAAGAGGTGTTCAAAAAAGAACCTTCATATTACGACTGGATGATGAATGCGCAATTTCCTAATTATACCAAGAAAGTTATTACAGCTATAAAGCTTAGAGGTTTTAACAAAGGCTCAGCTCAAATGAAGTAAGATATTAAGATTGTAAAAAACTATATATAAGTGAATTAAGCCAGGTCAGTAAAAGTAATAATTTAATATTACCCCGTCATGAAAATTGTTTGTATAGGACGTAATTATACAGAACATGCCAAAGAATTGAAAAACCCTATTCCCCAAAAACCTATCTTTTTTCTTAAACCTGATACCGCATTACTTATTCGTAACCGACCATTTTTTTTTCCGGATTTTTCAAATGATATTCATTACGAACTTGAGCTGGTTTTCAAAGTTTCGAAAAATGGAAAGAATATTTCAGAGAAATTTGCTACGGATTATTATAATGAAATAGGACTTGGAATTGATTTTACAGCCCGCGATCTACAGCAGGAATGCAAGGAAAAAGGTTTGCCCTGGGAAATTGCCAAAGGATTTGATCAGTCGGCAGCAATAAGTGAGTTCATACCCATTGAATCATTACAAGATCCGGGAAATATTTCATTTTATCTTGAAATGAACGGGCAAACAGTACAACAGGGTAAAAGTACCGATATGATTTTCGGGATAAATAAACTTATTTCCTATGTTTCATCTTTTATGACTTTGCGTGCCGGTGACCTTATTTATACAGGAACTCCATCAGGAGTTGGTCCGGTGAAAATAGGAGACAAACTTCAGGGCTACCTCGAAGGTAAACCAATGATACATTGCGAAATAAAATAATCAGACTGAGTTTCTTTGAGCCGTTTATTTCAGAGAAGCTAATTACAGATTAACGACCCCAAAACAAGAATACCGATTTTGCTATTTCTGTATTCTGTACAAAGGGACCACGAACTGGGTCGAACTCATCAGCCAGAAGTTTGAAAATCTCACTTCCTTTACCACGTACATATAGTGGTACCAAGGAATTAGTATGATCTTTGCTGTACCAGTTCATTTCGGGTAAATTGCCTTTTCCGTTCGACTTGATCTGAGTAACAACCTGATCTCCTTCCACAGGTCCGCAAAGCATGCCGGTTTCATGATCAGCAGTTACAATTACCAGTGTTTCATCCCAACTGCTGTGTTTTTCAATCCAATCAACCACAGCAGCAATTGCTTTGTTAAAATCATGAGTTTCTTCAATTACCCTTCCTGATTGATTTGCATGTGCAGCCCAGTCAATTGCGCCTCCTTCAATCATAACGAAAAATCCTTTGGGATTTTGATTTAAAACATTCAGAGCTGCCAGTGACATTTGTGCCAGATCAGGCAAACCAGTAATCATAGGCTGTTTCCATGGAATTTCCACAGCATCATTTTTTCTGCTTTGCTGAAGTGTTGAATGTACTTTGGGTATACCTAACAGCCGGCGGGGTAATTTCTCTCCTCTGGCAAGTGCTGCAAAATCAGTACTGTCAGTAATTAAAGTCCACGCATCTGGTTTTGAATCACCATTAATGTCGCTTACTGTATATTCAACGCTGTCAATTACAAATTTTGTTACTGGCTTGTCTGCGGTAAGCTGTTCCCATAATTGTGAACCTCCCACATATCTGTAATTAGCTTCATCAGGTTCACCGTCATTGTTGTATTCAGGATGTCCGCAACCCATCAGAACATCAAGTTTTTTATTAAGAATTTGCTGTTTTGCTATTTGCTCATATCTGTTACGGTGCACACTGTTAGCTGAAAATCCTGCAGGGGTGGCATGTGATAACATAACACTTGTAACCACTCCGGCTGATTTCCCAATTTCTTTTGCAAGCTCTGAAGCATGCTTTAGTGTATCGCCATGAATATCAAGCCCAATAGCTGAATTATAAGTTTTATAACCAGTTGATAAAGCAGTTCCTGCCGCTCCTGAATCAGTAAAATTTGATTTAAGATAGGCGGTGTCATTCCTGGCATAACGCGGACTATAACCTGTGGTATATCCATCATCTGAATCTTTATTAGTAATGGCAGAATAAGTAGCCTGAGCTAGTTTGCGCCATTCATTACCTTCAAAAACAAGTTTGCCTGCTTCGCCATACATAAACATGCTTGTTGCATCCACATGGTTAAAACCCATGCCATCACCAATGAAAACGATAATATTTTTAGGGACATCGTCCGTTTTTTTTGGCTTTGAACACATTAGGTTCAATGTAATTAATGCAGTTAATGACAGGATAAGAAGAGACTTAAATTTCATAATGCTAAAATTTTTTATTAGAAAATACAAAAGTACTTAAACATAAGCTATAAACGAATTACAAGGTAAGGATTAAATTCCTTCATGCTCAGTTCTCTCAATAATTTCATTCTGGAGTGTTTCGCCGAGGTCATTGAAATAATCAGAATAACCGGCTACACGAACAATCAAATCCCGGTATTTCTCCGGATGTTTTTGAGCATCTCTCAAAGTGTCAGCATTTACAACATTAAATTGTATGTGGTGTCCGTCAAGTTTAAAATAGGTTCGAACCAAAGCTGCCAATTTAGTAATTGCTTCTTCAGAATTGAAAAACGAAGGCGAAAATTTTTGATTTAGCAGAGTACCTCCGGTTTTAATATGATCAATTTTTGCCGCTGATTGAAGTACTGAAACCGGACCATTATGGTCAGCTCCCTGAACCGGACTAATACCTTCACTCAAAGGTTCGCCTGCAAGCCTCCCATCAGGCATTGCGCCAATAACACTTCCGAAATAAACATGGCTGGTAGTAGGCAGCATGTTGATCCTGAATACTCCGCCTCTGTAAGTTTTCCGACCGGTCACAGCTTTATGGAAACTATTGAAAACCCTTACAGCATGCTGGTCTGCCTCGTCATCATTATTGCCCCATTTTGGAGTTTCATAAACAAATTTATAACGCCACTGATCAGAATTATCAAAATTTGCCTCTAACATATCTGTTAACTCTTTCATTGACAGCATTTTGTTATCAAAAACCCATTTTTTGAGAACACTAAGATTATCTGTTATACTGCCTAATCCTACTCCCTGAACATAACTTGTATTGTAGCGTGCGCCACCGGCATTGTAATCTGTGCCGTTTGATATGCAGTCATCAATTAAGAGAGACAGGAAAGGAGCGGGCATATGATCAGCATAAAGTTTTTCAATACGATTATTGCCTTCTATTTTGATGTCAATAAAATAATTCAGTTGCTTCTCAAATGCCTGAAAAAATTCCTCAAAACTTTGAAAACTGCTTGCTTCACCGGTTTTAATACCGATTTGTCTTTTTGTTCCTGGGTCAAACCCATTAAAAAGCGTAATTTCCAGTACTTTGTTCAGGTTAAAATATCCTGAGAGAGTATAGGCTTCAGTTCCAAAAGCACCGGTTTCAACACAACCGCTTGCGCCGCCGTTACGGGCATCAACCAATGATTTACCCTGACTGAGCAATTGCTGGATTATAGCATCAGTATTAAAAACTGAAGGCTGCCCGAAACCGGTTTTTATTATTTTAAAAGCACGTTTCAAAAATTTATCAGGGTTCTTTTTACTTATCTGAACCATACTGCTTGGTTGCAGTATGCGCATTTCTTCAATGACGTCAAGAATAAGATATGAAAGTTCATTTACTGCATCCGAACCATCTTCCTTCACTCCGCCCACATTAATAAGTGAAAAGTCGGTGTAGGTATTGCTTTCAAGAGCTGTAACTCCCATTTTCGGAGGAGACGGATGATTGTTGAATTTCACCCAGAAAGCCATTAGCAATTCCTTTGCCTTTTCTGTAGTTAAGGAACCTTCCTTAAGTTCTCTTCTGTAGAATGGCAGCAAATGCTGATCAAGTCTGCCAGGATTGAATGAATCCCAGGGGTTAAGTTCTGTAATTACACCCAGATGAATAAACCAGTAATGTTGTAATGCTTCATGAAAAGTTTGGGGTGCATTCAAAGGTACCCTCCGGCATATCCTTATCATCTCCAGCAGTTCATTCTGACGGGTCTCACTCTTTTCAGCAAGTAGTATCTTTTCAAGCTCATCGGCGTGACGATTTGCAAACTCGACAATAGCGTCAGCAACTATTTCCATTGCCTCAAGTTCGTGTTTTTTGTCTTTTGCTCTGGGATCATTGGAAAAATCCAGTTTTTTCAATGCACTTCCTATCTCATTTTTGAGATCTGCCATTCCTTTCTGAAACAGGGATTTACCGGCTACAGTATGCCCGGGGGCTCGTTGTTCCTGAAATTCAGTAAAAACTCCTGCCTGATATGCATTTTTCCATTCCTCAGTCATTTTTTCAAACACCTTGTCGCGCTGGGTTTTACCTTTCCAGAAAGGAATTATCTCATCCTGATATGCTTTACGGGTATTATCATCCACTTTGAATGAAACTTTTGGGCGCTTATGTATAATTTCAAGATCTTCCAAAGAATGAAGACAAATTTCAGGATAGGTAGAGGCAGCTTTGGGTATATTTCCGCGTTCGCCAACAATTAATTCATCGGGAAGGATACATATTTTTTTATTCCTCATTATATGTCTGAAACATTTAGCCCTTAAAACCGGAACAGGCATTTCCTGTATTTCAGCAGACTTGTAAAACTCAGTGACTAAAAGTGCTCTTTCTGCTGAAAGTGTATTGATAGCATCAATACTGTTATTTCTTAATTTTTGTATTCTCTGGTTCATTTATTATTCTGTATTATCCTCCAATACTTATAAATGGAGCTGAATTATTAAAAAAATCTTTTATTTCTGCAGCTTTCTGTGAATCATAATTTTCCGAAACCGAATAAACCGGTAACCTGCCTATTCGTTCATATTTATTATATGCTGAAGAATGATAAGGCAAAAGATCAATACGGATTATTCCGGGTGTTGACTCAATAATTTTTCTGAGTGCTTCAAGATTGGCTATATTATCAGTAATATCAGGAATTAACGGGATTCTGATTATAATTGGTTTGTTGTTTTTGCTGATGATCTTTAAGTTGCTTAAAATAAACTGATTACCCACTCCTGTATATTGTTTGTGTTTTTGTTCATCAGCTATTTTAAGGTCATACAAAAACAAATCAGTAAATGGCAGAATGCTTTCAAGAACCTGAAGTTCAGCATATCCGCAGGTATCAATAGCTGTATGAATATTTTCATTTTTACAGGCATTTAGCAAAGAGCCGGCAAATTCTCCCTGCATCATCGGCTCACCACCCGATAAAGTCACACCACCGCCTGATTCTTCATAAAAAGGAATATCCTTCTTAACAATCTTTATAACCTCATCAACGTCCATCCATTTTCCAACTTTTTCAACTGAAGGGAATACCTTATTACCGATTTTTTTATTCTTTCTGATAGTTTCAGTTTCATTTTCCTGACTCTCCGGATTATGACACCATGCACAACGCAACGGGCAACCTTTCAGAAAGACAGTCTGCCTGATACCTGGTCCGTCATGAACTGAAAAACTTCGTATGTCGAAAATAAGCCCCTGCATTAATGCATTTATAAAGCTTCCTGTAAGCAGTTGAATTAGAATTTATTAATTGAATATTGAAGAAGCTGAAAACAAAAAATGCTTAATCAGCAAATCCAGCAGGCAAACAAGCCTTTGCCGTTATTGTGGTATAGGGTATGAATAATAAATTGATTCATCTGAATCAGATTTTCTGCAAAAATAATAAAACACTTTTATTAAAAGCAGATTTGCTCAATTGTAAAAATCAAAATAAGGTTCTGAATTTTTGAGTCATTCTAATGAAAAAATCATTTTCAAAACACAGAATTTGGTTCTTTACAAAAATCCAATGTGTTATTTTTAAGATATCTTATAATTTCCTTACAAAAAGCTGAGCAGTTTCATAATTTACGACTACTATTTCTTCACCTTTCTCAATAAAATCACTATCGGATGAAGCATCATAAATTTCATTATCAATAATGATCTTTCCTGAAGGACGAAGCACAGTATAGGCGTGCCCTGTTTTACCAATTAAGCTGCTGTAACTGATATCAGCAGATGTGAATCCTTCTTTGGCATCCTGAACAGCATCAAGTGCCAGACGTCCGAAAATTGTAGTTGTAAACATTTTTCGGGTTAGGTAAAAAGAGCCGATCAATGAAAAAAATGCTGCTATTGATACTATGAAAAACGATTTTATAATCTCCTGAAAATATTGCGGACCGAAATTAAAATCCATATTGTCAGTCATAGCAAGCATAAGTCCGGCAAAAGCCAGTATAATCCCTGTTATGCCAACAACCCCGAATCCTGGTATGGCGAATATCTCAATGGCTATAAGTACCAATCCTATAACAAAAATAATTATCTCCCAATTGGCAGCTATGCCTTCAAGATATAATGGTGCAAAATATAGTAATGCAGCAGTAATGGCAGCAATAAGCGGAAATCCAACTCCGGGGGTCTGAAGCTCAAAATATATACCTCCAATTATTACCATGATGAGCAAACCACTTATAATAGGGCTGATTAGAAACCCAATTATTTTATCAAGTGTGGTTAATTGCTGTTCAGTAATTTCATGATTATCAATACCTGCTTCTTCCAGTAAATCCACAACACTCTCAGCTTTTCCTTCACAAAATCCGTGTAGAATGGCTTCTGAAGTTGTAAATGTAACAACCTGTCCTGTATCAGTAACATTTTCAATAGCAATACGCGGATCAACCATAGCCTGTGCTATATCAGGATTACGTCCTTTCAACTCAGCAGTCGAACGCATCATCGAACGCATATAAGACTGATATTTGTCGGGTAGGGGAGCACCCGTCTGATCCACAACAGTTGCTGCACCAATATTAGCCCCCGGGCGCATGTAAATACTGTCGCAGGCTATTGCTATCAGAGCACCTGCTGATGCTGCATTATTGTCAATGAAAACAAAAACAGGTATTTTCGATTGCAAAATAATGGTTCTGATACTATCAGCAGCTTCAAGAGTGCCTCCATAAGTGTTCATATGTATCATTATCAGATCCATCTCTTTTTCATTAGCTTCCTTCATTGCTTTCTGGGTCGAACGCCAGATAGGCGGAGCAATGGGTTCTTTGATATCAAATTTATAAACCCTTATCAGCTTCTTACTGTCAATTTTGGTTCTGAGGCTTTCGTCAGCGTTAACTCTGCCTGAAAATATAAGCAATATACTTGCAAATAGTAATAAAAACTTGTATTTCATGTCTTTATAATATTTCTTTAATTAAAAAATCTCTTCATAACCAACATAAATTCATCAAATAATGCCAGATTGGTAGCTACTATTTCCTTACCGTAGATATAATTATCCTGCCTTTTAAAATCACAAACCCTGCCACCAGCCTGTTGTACAATAAATGCCCCTGCAGCCACATCCCATGGATGTAAACCATATTCGTAAAAACTTTCAAAACGCCCACATGCAACATAAGCGAGATCAAGGGCTGCAGACCCCAGCCTTCTTATACCCATTGCATTTTGCATGAGATACGAAAACAAGTCAATGTAGGGTTGTAAACGACTGAAATCGTAATAAGGAAATCCTGTTGCAATTAAAGCCTGATGCATTTCTGAAATCCTTGAAACCTGTATTTCTCCGGAATTCAGATAGGCTTTGCTTTCTTTCCATGCGTAAAAACACTCTCCGGAATTTATTTCATTAACCACTCCCATCAGAGTTTCATTGCCTCTTAACAAAGCTATACTGATACAAAAAATTGGAATTGAGTGGATGAAATTAGTAGTTCCGTCAAGTGGGTCAATTATCCACATGTATTCTTTCAAATCAGTGTTTGCAACATTTTCTTCAGCCAGTATTCCTGATCCGGGAAGAATCTTCATTAAGCCTTCTACAAGTTTTAATTCAGACTGTTTGTCAACAAAAGTTACAAAATTATTAGGACCTTTCTCTATGATATCTGTCTCGCTAACGGCTGATGCCTGCTCTCTGATGAAAGCTCCTGTTTTCTTAGCTAATTCAATAGTTTGATGGCAAATATCTTCTAATTGTCTATAAGTCATTTTTTCTTTGTTTTTTTTCTGTGATCCAGTATCAGATAAACGGAACCGGCAATTCCTATAATTATCAGGACAAAAGAGATTATTTCAGCTTGTGTGATTTCCAGACTTCCAATATGATAAGGCGGATTTACCCTGATCTTTTCAATCAGAAAGCGCGATATACCATTGATAACCAAATATATAGAGAACAACAAGCCATTTATCATGATTTTCTTCCTGATGAGCCAAACAAATATAAAGAAAATCAGTGCCATTACACTCTCATACAAAGATGTTGGATATACAGGCTGTTCAAGAACCCTGCAGAACTGCCCCGAACAATTTTCTATTAATTCACCTTCACGAATGACATTGTGCGGAAAATCAAATGCCCAAGCCCAATCGGGTAAAAAGCTCAGCCATTCAGGTTTGGGATTCACATTCACAATACCCCAGCAACCATCGCCAGAAAACTGACAACCTAGTCGCCCTACGCAATAGGCAAGCAGTAGGGCAGGGGCAGCAGAATCTACAAAAATGAGCCAGTGTATTTTATTCTTACGGGCATACCAGATAAGGGTTATAGCCGCTACGATCAAACCACCATAAAATGTAAGACCCTGAAAAGCAAATAATGTCTTTATGGGATTAGCCAGAAATGATGAGAAATTTTCAAGAATATCAAAAATCTTTGCACCAATAATACCTGTAACAGCAGCCAACAATATGAAATTAGCGGTAAGCTCGTAAGGATGCACTTCTACATTTTCAACCACAGGTTTTGGAAGCTTCTTTTTATTATAACTTCTCCAGGTAGAAAACACTGAAGCCGCAGCAAGCAGTAGCCCCCCAATAATACTTCCTTCGCCTGAAAGCAAGAACTCCTGAGGATTTTCGACAAAAAATGAATAGTTAGTGATCATTGCCAGCCCTTTAAAACCTATTAAAAAACCAAGCAATCCACTTCCGGCTAATTCTTTTATACCTGCAGGTTTACCTTTTGTTATACTTTTATTGACAGGGCTCAATATTCCTTGTTTTTCCTTGCGTTTTAATTCTAAATAAAGAATGAATGCACCGACAACAAAAGCCAGGGCTACAAAGAAACCATAGGTCTGTATGGGTAATCTGATGGAAGTTCCTAACAGATCATTTATCATATCACTAAGTCGGGGATACATACTGACTATTTTTTATATTGATTTTTTCTAAAATATTAAAGAGTAGAATAACAATAAACATTTTCCTTATCCAAAGTATCCAGTCTGATCTCAATAATTTTATTTACCAGGTCCTTTCTGAAAGGAGTCCTGACACGAATGTAATTACTTGTAAATCCGCTCATAAAACCATTATTATCTTCTGATTCAAACAATACTTTGTCTATCCGCCCAAAATTCTCTTTTAAGAATGTTCTTTTTTTTATTTCACCCAGCTCAAGCAGTTTGTCAACTCTTGCACGGATTATTCCGGGATTGATTTTATCAGGAAAGCCGCTTGCAAGGGTTCCGGGCCTTTCGGAAAACGGAAATACATGCAGATAAGAGATCGGAAGCTGAGTGATAAGCGAAAAAGTTTCCTCATGTTCTTCTTCGTTTTCGCCGGGGAATCCCGTAATAACATCGGCTGCTATGCATGCATGAGGCAGTTTGTTTTTTATGAAATTTACACGGTTTATAAAAAGTTCAGAATCATAATGTCGTTTCATAAGTTTCAGAACCCCGTCAGAGCCCGATTGAAGAGGAATATGAAAATGTGGCATAAATGTTTTCGAACCGGCAACAAGATCAATTATTGGATCAGTTAGTAAATCAGGTTCAATTGATGATAATCTGAAACGTATATTAAAATCACTTTTTTCTATTTCCTGGAGTAAAGCAAAAAGGGTTTCATTATTGCCTTTGCCAAAATCACCAATATTCACTCCTGTCAGAACCACTTCTTTCGGATCATTTTCCATTGCTGCCCTTATTTGAGCCATAGTTTCCGAAATGGTATTACTGCGGCTTCTGCCACGCGCAAATGGAATTGTGCAATAAGAGCAGAAATAATCGCAACCATCCTGGATTTTAACAAATGTACGGGTTCTGTCTGAACCAGAAAAAGAAGGATAAAACTCTCTGCTTTTCAGGATATTGGATACATTTATATAATCATTTTGTTTAACTGAATTATTTTGAAGGTATTCCTTTAAACTGAATTTTTCAGAATTGCCCAAAACCAGCTTCACACCTTCAATTTTTGATAATTGTTCTGACCTAAGCTGAGCCATGCAACCAATGACTATTATATTTGCCTCGGTATTCCGCTGATGAGCCTGCCTGATATACGATCGGCATTTTTTTTCTGCCATGGCTGTAACAGAGCAGCTATGAACTACATAATAATCAGCACTATCTGTGAAATCAACTATCTGATAATCGGTTTCAAGATCGCGCGATAAGCCTGATGTTTCAGCAAAATTCAGCTTACAGCCAAGGGTATGGAATGCAATGCGCTTTTTATTCATTATTGTGCAAATTTAATGGTTTTGTCAATGTGTTGCATCGTCAGGAGAAACTAGCGGTTTTTATAATGCTGTTTTACCGCTTCATTATTTTATGAAATACAGAATGGGCACCAATTTAATGATTGCAACAAACCATAAAACTGTTGATTAACGGTATATTCCTAAATTTAATGATATTTACAAAGCTTATTGAAGTAAATAAAAGAGAAAACCAGTTTAGGAAAACAGTACCGGAGGATTGGTAAGCTTTAAAACCGGTAAATAATACCGGGGTCTTCAAATTAAAATGAGAATTATTCAGGGTTATCTCCTGTAAATGAATCATCTGCCGTGTTGGTATCAGAATCGTCAGTATCAGGCTCATCAGGAATTTTGTCAGCTTCGTTGCTAAAAAGATCTTCTTCGAGCTTTTCAATTTTATCGAGTTTCACTTTTACTTTTACCAGATAGCTGGTATCTACAGTATCTACTGTTATAGCATGAAAGAATTTGTTATTCGATAAATTTACCTTAACAACATGATTAGCATATCCTGACGGATATTTTTTCATAATCGCCTGAATAACTTCAGGTTCAAGGTCTTCATAATTGATGACAACTTTCTTTTTAGGATTCATTTTTCAATTGAAATTTCCGTGGCAATAATACATAAGAAATTGAAATATTTTAATGTTTCTTAACTTTTTTTGTGAAGTTTTTAAGGAAGCCATCTTTTTTATGAACTGTAAGAAATAGCCTTTTTAGAATCATCTAAAAATAAAGTCATATAATTAATATTATGTTAAGTATAATTTTTGAAATAAAAAAGAGAGGAAATATGTATTCCCCCTCTTTCTTCTTAATACTGATTATATTAAAATCTCAAGAATCAGTGTTTTGATTGATGCTTCTCAATTTTCTCATTAATTTCTTTAAGCTTATCATACTCATTCATTCTGGTATAAATCTCTTTTAATGAAACCATTGTACTGAAATCATCAGGCTGAAGTTCAATAGCTTTTTCGAGTGTGGGCATTGCCTGCTCAAGATACTTATTGGCATTTTCTATTAATTCATCATACTTTTCTTGCTCTGATAAAGGTAGCTTGTTAGCCTCTTCAATATGCATAGCAGCCGAGTTAACATAAAGTGCACCAAGGTTATAAACCGCATCAAAGTATTCAGGATTAAGAGCAATTGCTTTTTTATATGATTCTTCAGCTTTAGCGAAATATTCAGTGCCAGTGCCGGGATATTTACCCCTTAACTGATCATAAGCCACACCAACAGCAAAAAAGATAGTTGGATTGGTGTCGTCTTTTGTTACAGCTATTTCCAGATTTTCAAGAGCCTTTTCAACATCACCTGTCAATAAATATACATTTATCTCATTGATTAACAGGTTGAAATCATCAGGATGGATTTTTCTCCCCTCTTTAATGTAGTTCAAACCACCAACGGTGTCCCCCTTGGCCATATAAATCTTACTTAACGAAACGAAAACTTCTGGTGTGTTAAATCCCATCTTCATGAGGTCTTTGTAGCTTTGTTCAGCAATTTCATTTTCACTTGCCAGTTCAGCGGTAAGAGCAACATTATATAAAGCCATAGTATCAGCGCTTCCCATCATTTTACTTACAACAACCGAATGTTGAAAAGCATGCATAGCATCTTTAAATGATTTTGAATTGTACGCATCAACGCCAAGAATATAGTATTGCTCACTTATCACAAATAGATTTGTGAGAATATCAGTATAAAACTCTTTTGATTTGTCATATTCCTGAGCTTTCTGATAGGCTTCCAAAGCAGTTTCAAGAGCATTGTCATCCAGTGCTTTGTATTCCGGTTTATCGCTCATATGAATCGAAAGATAGATATTACCCCTGTAGAACCAGGCTTTGGCGTCTTCTTTGGTTGTTGGATGTTCAATGGTTTTGTCAATATATTCCATTGCTTTGTCCAATTTACCATTACGCAGGTAATTAAAGGCAGATGTACGGTTGTTTTTCTGACCGATAGCCATACCGGTAATGAAAACAAAAACTAAAAATAATCCTAATCTTTTCATTGTTCCGTAATTTAGAGAGGTTAAAGTTTGCTGCAAAACTACACTGTTTGCTTTTAATTCCAAAATTCTGATTAATTAGTTACTTAACTTTCGCAAGCTCTGTTTACCCTGCCTGCAATAGGGCTTTGTAATTTGACAATTTTATAAAACCTTGATTATCAGAGAATAGTTTTTCCATTAATGTTTCTATGTCAATTTCAATCAATTCTGCTAAATCTGCAAGTATATCAACGATTAATTGCCATAAGCGTTCTACGAGTGTAAGCTTTATTGTTTCAGCTTTTGTATTACGAAACATTTCTCCCAGCGATTCATAATCGGTAAACCGTTTTGCCACCGATAATAAGTTATACTGTATCATGCAAATTGTTGTACTTGCTATTTGGGCATCAAAATCCTGCGATTGACACTTGCCCATACCCAGATACTGAGGTGGTCTAATGCCTTTGGACAATATTTTATACAAATATAATTGATATTGTTAATACGAGGGGGGTCTGGGGGGAGACTAATAACTTTCCTAAATTGTTGATAACTCATGCTGCCCTCCTGTA
>Ga0302238_1000217_pt1 | contig 64236 bp, 53 predicted proteins | sample AAG_UR_Asn_MG_FD_193527 | JGI IMG/M metagenome (GOLD analysis project Ga0302238, IMG submission 193527) | Enriched activated sludge microbial communities from anaerobic digester in WTTP, New Holstein, Wisconsin, United States - AAG_UR_Asn | ecosystem: Engineered > Bioreactor > Anaerobic >... | reverse complement strand
CGAAGAGATCTACGGGCTGGGCTCCTGGCTGCGCTACAGGTGCTGCAGGCGCAGGAATGGGGGCGGACGTGGCCACGGCAGCCTCGTCGAGCCTGACCAGGCGGTAGCGGTAGAGCTTGCGCTTGGCGCTGCCGACCTGCCGAGAGCCCTCGGGGACGGCCGGCAGCATGGCGTAGCCGTGCTCGCCGCACACTTTGCGGATGTCGCCCAGGCTGCTGGAGATGTTGAAGTCCGGCCGCCCCCTGTCGGCCAGGATCTCCGACAGCTCGAGCGTCGTCGCCCCCGCTGCGCCGCGATCGCGGAGCAGCTCGAATACCGGCCAGAGCCTGGATCCTGGCCGCAGGGCGACGTGGGCCTTGGGGTCTCTGCTCATCTGGCGGCCTCGACCAGGTCCTCGACAACCTCCGCCTGGCGCCAGTCGATGCGCACGCCAGGCGCACGGTCGTGGCTGACGTACTCGCCAATCAGCCAGGTCTCATCCAGGAGCCGACGGCACCAGCGCGTGCCGACCTCGATGGGCGTGGGGATGGACGTGGGCAGATGAGGCAGCGCCTCGAACGCCGCGCGGCCGATCCGCTCGGACCTCATCCCAGCAGGTCCTTGAGCTTCGCATCGAGCAGGCGGTCGACCGCCGCCTCGACCATCTCCGGGGCGATCTCCTCGCAGACCCTGCGGATGCGCAGGTCCAGCAGCTTCCCAAATTGCCCCCCCCCCGTCACTTAGGGCGGAGGCCGCCCGGGCTGGCCTGCGGCCGCGCGGCTTGGCGCCCTTGGCCTCGCGGCGTAGCTCCTGGTTCTTGAGCTTGGCGGCCTTCTTGCACGGCTCGCAGCGCTTGGGGACGATCCCCACCGGCGAACACTCGCACTCGGTCTTGCAGTCCAGGCAGACGAACGTTCTCTTGGCCATGGGCTTCTCCTCGTTCTCGGCAGGCTCCTGGCGCGGATACCTGCGCCACACGTTGTCAGCTTTGGCCCGCGCGACCGCAGGCCCGGTGACCGGAGCATCGTCCCTGAGCCCGGCGCCATGCCATGCGCCCGTCCGGTCGCACCGCCGGCAGATCCGGACCTTTCGCCCGTCCCGCCATTTGATCATCCACTTGCCCAGCTCGACGTGGATGGGGGCGGAGCAGATCGCGCACGGCTCGACTCCTGTAGCGTCCGGGCTCATGGCTTCGGGCACCGCGAGCAGCGTGGCGGCTCGCCGGCGTCGACGTCGTGGACCCAACTGCAGCCTCCCTCGCAGGCGGCGTACTCCGAGCAGCCGCAGACCACGCAGGCCTGGCCCACGTCGATCTCCGCGGCCTCGGAGCACTCCTCGCAGTAGACCGTGCCGGCGACGTCCACCCGGACGCACTGCGGGCAGAGCGCCTTGTCGCAGGCCTCGCAGCGGTTGCCGCCCAGGACCTTCAGGGCCGGCCAGTCGGCAGCCCTGGGGATCTCCTCGCCGCAGTCGCCGCAGAGCTTGGGCTTGGTGGCCATCAGCCGGCCTCCGCCTCGGCTTGGGCCATGTGAAGCTTGACTTCCTCCGGAGTGGCTGGCTCGAAGTGAGGATGGCGGCGCCCATCATCGCTGACAACCTCGAGCTCATGGAGCTGGAGTAGCCCTCCCAGCGTCCAATCGCAGCCGCGGCCGGCAGCCTCGCCCTTCTTGTGCGGCCCGGCTGCCTTCCAGCGGCCGATGCAGGAGAAGCCCAGATACCGCTCCACCTGGTCAGCTGGCACGCCGGCATCAAGGAAGTTCTGGATGGACTGCAGCGTGCCGCAGATCGGGCACTTGAAGAGCAGTCGCTCGCGAGGCAGGTCCTGGGCGCGGAGCGCCGCGTGGAACTCCGCGATGGTCATCGTCTTCATGGCCATCAGCCCTTGTCCTTCTTGGCAGCCTTTGCCGGCTTCGCGGACACCTTCGGCTTGGAGTGCTTCACGCCGAAGGCCTTGGCCAGCTCGGGCGTCAGAGTGCCGGCGGGGAGCTTGGCGCCCATCGCCGCCTTGACGATCTCCTCCTTGGTGGCCGAGAGCTCGACCGCCACTCCCAGGCCCTTGACGATTCGGTAGAGATCGGCCCGCAGGTGGCCATCCAGGAAGCTCTGGGGGATCGCGAAGCTCTTGGCGGCCTTCTCGCGGATCGCGTCCGGGATCTTCGGTCCGGACTCGTGCTCGTCCGCCGTCAGCTTGAAATCGAAGTAGCCCAGCGCAATGATGCGCTCCCCGATGGCCTCGGGGCTGAACTGTTTCCAGAGCTCGAAGGCGTCGAGGCTATCGTGCCCGTACTTTGACTCCTTGGCGATGCCCAGCCGGCAGGCGAGGATCTCGCGAGCGTAGTAGGAGCCGTGGCCCTGGGCGCTGCGATGACACTGCATCACCGCCAGGGAGCATGCGGTGAGCTCATGGAAGAGCGGCTCGAGCGCCGCCGGCCGCTTCGCGCGACAGACGTCCGCGGCGAGCACCAGGGCCAGGTGACCGGTGGCAAAGGACACGGCCAACTCCTCGCGCATTGCATCGTCGCCGGTCTCGGCCTTCGACTCTCCGCCCGACTCGGTCTTCCGCGGCTCGGAGCTGCGCTCCTCGGCCCGCGTCTTGCCCCAGAAGCTGTTGCCGTTGGCATCGAGGCAGCAGACCGCGCCCTTGGCGCCGGGCTTCGCCTTCTCGATCTTCCACTCCTCGACCATGCCCTTGCCGTGGCCGACCAGCAGCACCTTGCCGTGCTCGCGCTCGAGCTCGATCTTGCGGCGCATCCGCCAGGCTTCGGCCTTACGCTCCCAGCAGGCGGAATCGAGGCAGCGGTCCTTCTTGCGGATGACCTCGGCCGTCGCGTTCTCGGGGATGTCGAAAAGCCCGGGCGTCACGCCGCTGCGCTTCTGGCACTCGACGCACGCCAGGCAGCCGGTGACCACGCCCGGGTCCTCGATCGGCCATGGCGCCTGCACCAACTCGTGCGTGTAGCGGACGATCTCGGACTCCAGGTCCTTGACCGAGTCGATGTAGCTCGGGTCCAGGTCCGCTTCCTTGTGGACTTGCGTCTGGACGTCGATGGGCAGCGCCGCCAGGCGCTCCCAGTAGGCGGCCGGCCAGGAGCGGAACTCCTCGCCCGCGGCCTTCTGCCAGCACGGCGCCAGGCGCGTGAGCGAGGCTCGCCGGAAGACGAAACTCACGCTCTTGCCGAGTTTGGCGGCCACGTCCTCGGCCGAGAGCCCGGCGTCGAGCATCTGCCGCACGCCGCGCGACTCCTCCCACGGCGTCAGGTCCTGCCGCTCCATGTTCTCCGTGACCGTCACCACCTTGGCCGTCAGCTCGTCCATCTCCGACACGATCGCCGGGATGACGGCGAGGCCGGCCAGGCCCGCGGCCATGTGCCGGCGCGCGCCGGCGCGGAGGTCGTACTTGCCGGGCTTCGTCGGATGCGGCCGCGCCACCACCGGCTGCAGGACGCCGAGCGTCTTGATGCTCTCGGCCAGGTCCTTGACCTTGGCGTCGGTCGCCTTCACGATGCGGACGTTGTCCGGCGTGGGGATCAGGTTCGCGAGCGGGATGGACATCAGCTCGCCGGTCACCACAGGGGCCTTGGTTTTCGCATCAGCCATGCGCCACTTCCTCCTCCGCTCGTCAGCGGACTTGGGCCTACTCGTTCTCGTCGCCGGCGCCGTCGCCGTCGACCTCACCGTCCGTGAACATTCCCGGCTGCCAGTTGCCGGACTCCACCGCGTCGAGCTGGTCGATGGCCTTGGCCAGGCGGGCCTTGGCCTCCTTCAGCGGCTCGCCGGCGGCCTTCTTCGCCTCGGCGAAGCGGACCGTGTCGCGCTTGGCCTCGGCGATGATCTGCGAGAGCCGCAGGACCTCCTCGCGCTCCTCGGGCTTCAGGAGCGGCTTCTTGCCCTTGGTCTTCGAGTAGCCGAGGTCCTCGGGGCTGTTGGGCGCGGGCTCCGCGATCGGCTTTGGGCTTTCGGCTTTCGGCTTTCGGGGCATGGTCAGTTGCCTCCTCACAGCGGCCTCCACGTCGGGAGGCACGGTCCAGAGTCCGAGCATTCCCCGGCACGGCACCGGCGCGGGGAGCTTGATGACGTTGTGCAGCAGCCACCAGTGCGAGGCCCGCTCGGCCCAGCGCTGCTGGCCAGGCTCGCAGGTGCGGCCTTCCGTTCCGGGCGGCGGGGCCAGGCAGCCGACGATGGACGCCACGCCGACGATCGCGCCGGCGCTCGGGGCGTGCTCCGGAGCGGCCTGCTTCTCGGCGTCGGTGAGCAGATCCCAGAGCGCGCCCATGCCGCGGCTGTCGCCCTGGGCCGAGGCGTGCAGGAAGACCTCGCCGCGGTGGCGGGTGGACATCGAGCGGTTCTCGATGCGCTTGTCCAGGTCGGTGATCGCCCACGCCCAGGGCTGCTTGATGGATAGGGCTTTCACAGTAGCACTCCCTGGACCGCCAGCTGGTGGTCCGGCCTGCTCAGTGGCAAGCGTTCGGCCGCGCGCACGCCGGCGTCGAAGGCCGCGCCGTCGATCTCCGGAGCGCGCGGCACCGGCAGGTGCTTGATCGCGCCGAGGCGCCCCATGTATTGCTCGATGGCCCGGTCCTTGGCCAGGACGATCGCCGTGGTGCCGGCACCGGCCTCGGCCTCCTGGCAGAGAGATAGCTCGGCGCGGGCGCGCAGGCGCATGGCCACGCCCAGGCAGAAGGAGTTGCGGCCGACCGCTCCGGAGACGGCCGAGCCCGCCATGATCTTGATGGTGCCGTGCAGGTAGTTGAAGAGCGCCGCGGCCGCCGCCGCGTCGACGGATGTCCCGACGAAGATCATCCGCTGGCTCCAGGCCCGTCCACGGCGCCGGTATTGCTGCCGGAGGGCCTTGGTTGACGTCACCCTGGCCACAACGCCGGCCAGCATCCAGATCCAGACGTAGGCCCGGCCAAGATCCTCTGAGGCAGCCAGCTCGACGCCGGCTGGATCCCGCTCGATCTCCGCTTCGGAGAGCGTGAGGTCATGCTCTCGGAGCAGCCGCCGGACCTTGGTCATGGCCGCCTCGGCCTCGGCCTCGCAGGCGTTGCCCTCGGCCAGGCGCAGCAGCGCCCGGACCTTGCGCAGGACCTCGTCGCGGGACCAGGTCACTGCGGCACCCCATCATGCTGCGCCATCAGGGCGACGGACATGTCCTTCTGGCAGGCGCACGTCTCGCAGACCGCCAGCGTGACCGGCTCCATCACCGCCTTGGCCATCTCCTCGTCCGGGCCCATGACCCTGGCCAGGGCGGCGTGGCCATTCAGCATGGCCGCCAGTCCGTCCTGGCGCTGAACGGCGCCAAGGTCGACGCCGAAGCGCTCGATCCGCACTCGCCAGAAGAGCAACATGCCCGCCTCGCCGATCTTCTTGCCGCAGATCGAGCACTTGCAGTACTTCCGCAGTTCAGCCTCGCGCATGCCCTCGCTCATCGCTTGACTCCCATCATGGCCATGCCGGCAAGCATCGACGGCAGGAAGTGCGGTGACGTGTAGAGCCGCCTGGCGCCTGCCCGCGGGTGCTCCGGCGCAGCGCGCTTGACCTGGTGAGTAGTGCCGGCGGCCGAGGCAGCCAGAGCGTTCCGGAGCTCGCGCCGGCGCTGTGCGTTGCGGCCCATCAGGCGATCTCCAAGGACGCCAAATCGGCTGCCGCTTCGCGAAGCCGATCCAAGGTGCCAGCCTGGCGCGCGGCCGGATGCGGCGCGCAGATCAATCGCCCATGCCACAGTCCAGCAACGGCCGCCCCGGCAACCTGGCCAAACGCCAGAACCACGTCGGGGCGCTCGCGCTCCAGGACCGCCGCTATGTGCGCGTGATCGGGCTTGCAGACTTCGCGGGCGTTGCCAGCAATCTCCCGGCTGGCCTCTTCCCAAATGATCCGCTGGCAGGTGTCCCGCCCGAAGGCCATCCGAAGCCTCCGGCCAGTAAGGCAACCCGCGAAGAGCGCGTAGGCTATCAGCCGCCGCCGGTACGCTTCGCCGTGTCGCGTGATGCTCGCCTCGATCCGCTTGGGATCGATGACCCACATATTCTGAAGGAAGGCCAGCACCTTCACGCCCGGCCCCTCCCCGCCGCCTTCTTGTCCCGCACCGATCCGAGCAGGCCATAGCCGGCGATGTCCTGCCACGGGCTCTCGCCGAAGGCGTCCTTGCGCGAGGCGATGCGCTTGAGCTTGTCCCAGACCCGCACGATCAGGCCCAGGTCGCCGTACTGCTCGGGCCGGATCCCAGCGGGGAACAGCTCGCGCAGGGCTGCGCCGGTGGCATTGATGCTGTCGCCGTAGGCCTCGTTCTTCTTCTGGACAAGCTCCCCGAGGGCTGCGCCGGCCACCCAGTAGTCACCCAGCGCGGCGCGAATATCCATCGCGACCTTGTAGTCACGCTTGGAAAGTCCGAGGCCCTTCTTCCTGCTCTTCATTCCCGGCGCTCCTGGTGGATCCTGGTCAGCTGCCTTCCCCGGCCGCAGCTGCAGCCACGTCCCGGTAGTGCATGCGCTCCTGGCCCGCCGCGCGGTCGCGCGCCTCCGGCGGGCACTCGTGTACGGGGTAGCACTTCACGAGCCGGCGCTCGGCAGGCGATGGCTGCTCTGCCTCGGCCGGCGTGAGCACCTGCCCAGCCAGCCGGCAGCGGTACTCGTCGTAGTAGCGTCCGTAGGCGCCGTCCGGCTGGTTGAGGTCGATGAAGACGGGCTGCGAGGGGTCCAGGGGCTTCTTCGTGTCGCCCTCGCCAGGGCGGCAGAGCCCCCAGAAGATCACGGCGCCGCAGATCCTGCATCGCGGCGGCCCGGAGGGGGCGGCGACCTTGCGGCGGCGACTCACCGGCGCACCGCCTCGTAGTCGCCGATCGGCGGCGAGGCCGGCGAGAACGACAGCCCCTGGCTGGCCTCGCGGTTCTGCTGATTCCAGACGGCCTTGACCATCCGGAGCAGCGTGGAGCGGCTGTAACCCAGCTCCCGAAGCCAGCGGCAGGAGGCCACCAGGCCGCGGATGGCCGCGTCCTTCTTGGCGCCCGGGCTCATCCCGGAAGAGCGGGCCGCCGCCGGAGTCGGCACGGTGCCGTCTCCCAGGACTCCGGCGGGCGGCGCCGCTTGCGCACCAGGCAGGCCGGCGACTTGGCCGCCGGCGGGGCTCGGCGACAAGCGCTGCCCCACGGTCTGCCCGGGAATGGAGAGTGCCGGACGATGGCAAGAGAAGAGCCGGCTACTAGGCGACGGCTCCATCCCTTCGGCGTCCTTGCGGAGAGCCGCGTCCGGCTTGAAGTTCACTTGGCAAACTCCCTGGCCACAGCCGCCCGGCGGGCGGCGTACTCGGCCGGCGTCAGCCGGTCGCCCTGGCAGAAGACCAGCTCGGTCACCGCCCAGATGCCGAGCAGCAGCACGCCCAGCAGCAGCCAGGCGCCCATCGCCGCGCCGACCCGGCGCCAAAGCGCCTCGCGGTCCCATCCGTTCATGGTTCGCGCACCTGGAGCCAGCGGCCGTCGCGCAACTCGAACCACAGGCTGCCTACCAGCTGGCGGCTGGCCAGCCCGGCGTGGATCTGCCGGCCGGCCGCGTTGCGCCAGACCCACCAGGTGCCGGTGTCGGTCCGGACGGGCTCGACGGTCAGCCCGCAGATCTGCTGTCGGTCATTCACGAGGCCCTCGCCTTCCGCGCCGCGTTGAGGTATGCCCGGTACTCCTCCGGGCACTGCTTGCGCGAATCGAGCCAGTCGAGCACGTCGGCCAGGGCATAGCCGGCCCGGCACCGCGACTGGCGCTTGAGCTTGCCCTCGAACTGCGCCTTGCGGACCACGTGGATGGAGAGACCCGCCATCTCGGCCACCTGGCTGACGGTCATGAGCTTGGGCAGCGCGGCCGCGACGCGCGGCAGGCGCTGCTCTACGAGCGAGGTCAGCCGCACCAGTTCCCGGCGCACCTTGGCCAGTTCGGCAAGCACGGTTGGGGGGGCCTCCGCGAATCCGGCGCCGGTCATTTGCCACCGGCCTTCGCGGCGACCATCGCGCGGAGGTCCTCCAGCCGATCCTCGAGCACGTCGATCACCGTGCCGACGTTCCGGCCCTCCAGCCTGGTGAGCACGTCGTCGGCCAGGGCCTCGTTGAGGACCTTGAGCAGTTCGCCCTCGGCCGCCACCTGGGAGGCCTCCAGCCCGAGCACGTCGGCCGTGCCGACCTCCCCGGGCTTGCGCCGGTAGACGCCGTAGGCGTCGCCACAGACCTGGCCCAGCCACTTGCCGCCGGCGGGCCAGCCCAGGTAGCGGGCCACCTTGGCATGGTCGGCGAGCGGCCAGTTCTGTAGGCCGTTCAGGCGGTAGCTGATGACCTCGCGCGAGACGCCGAGGTCCTCGGCCAGCCCCTTGCGGCCGCGCGGCGAGGCGTCGACCAGGTCCTGCATGGCGTGGAGGATGTAGGCGGGCGTGTTGGTCGGCACGGTTATCTCTTCCTCTTCGCTGGTAACTGGCGGCCGGACAGCTTCCGGGCCAGACTGAAAGCGGAGGTTGCCATGCGCTGTACCGTCGATAGAATCCCAGACCGCGAGGAAGGCCGCCGGGCGCCTGTACGCCCGGCAGCCGGAGCGGTCGCGGGGGCGACGCGCTCCGCCGTATCGGCATCCTCACAGCGCACGGCAACCTTGCCGTGCAGATGGGCTTTCAGTTTGGCGAGCTTCGTGGCGTGTCCCATCTCAGCTCACCTTGTCCGGGCGCATCCGGACGAACACGGCGGGAGCAGCCCGGCCGCTGGTCGGGGCTGCCTCGGCCCTGAACTCGACCACCAGCCCGCGCGCGCGCTCGCCGAGATCCCAAAGCGACCGGCGGACCTCGTCGCTCAGGCCGCCGCCGATCCGGATCACGGCGCCGGCGACCTCGACCAGGACGGCTCCCGCCATCCCCGCCAGCCGGCCCGCGCCTTCCTCCACCGCGACGATCGGCGCGTCGACGGTCAGGTGCTCCTTGCACCGGAACCACCCCACCCCGTAGGGTGCGCCCAGCGGCTTGTAGACCGCGCCCTCATGGCCCGAGGCGCGGAAGACAATGAAGGCGCGGTCGGTGTCTTCGTGGCTCTCGCAACGCAGCCCGAAGCGGAAGTGCCCGGAGACGCGCTGGCCGTCGCGCGGCAGGAACCTCGCGGCGCGCTCCAGGAGCACGCTCTGGTGCGCGGGGCTGGTCTCGCCGGTCCATTCGGACGCGGTGAGGATCGCCCAGACGTGGAAGCGCAGGGCCTCGTCGTAGCCCGACTGGACTCCGGAGAGCGTCTTGGCGAAGTCCGCGCCGGCAATCTCACCATCGAGCACCAGGTCCCGCCGGCCGGCCAGCAACTGCTCGATCTCGGCGGCGATCCGCGGGCAGTCGTAGACGACGCCGGTGCGGCTGCGGATGGAAACCCGGCCCTCGCCGTCCATCACGGCCACGGCTCGGACTCCGTCGGCCTTCGGCTCGGCCCAGACCGGAAAGGTCAGGCAGCCAGGATAAAGGTCGGCGACGGGGGCGGGTTCGCGGTGCCAGGACATGGTCTATACTTCCTCGCAGGCCACTGGCATCTTCGGAACTCCTCCGAACGATCCGGACGGCAGGGCCGGGCTACTTATCCGGGCGGATGGAGCCGCGCATTGCGCGCGCGCACCCAGCCCCGCCGTTCGTCTCGCTCTCAAGAGGTCCATCGTTCTCTCCATCCGCCCGTCGCAGACACTTTACATCGGACAGTGCGCACTGTCAAGACAAAATGTCTGGTTTTGGGAGGGCTTATCTGATGTCTGCTGTTGATTGGAAGGCTATAGGCCCAGTATTCCGCAAGTTACGTCAATCCGTGCGACCTCGTCTTTCGCAGGCTCAACTGGCCAGACAGGTCGACGTCAGCGCCAAGACGATCGAACGCTTAGAGAACGGCGAGGGCGTGAAGGAGACAACCCTTCGCGCACTTTGTTCCGTTCTCGGCGTTTCCTTTGAGGATGCTGCACACAAGAAACTTACTGGCAAAGAGGCATCATATAAGGCTCCCCACGGCGAGGCGCGCGGCCGATATGCTTTAAAGGGGGAAGCCGGAGTGGTCGCATTCGCCGATGCCGGCAGTGCGCCGTGGTACTGCCCCGAATGCGGAAGACAGCAAGAGGCCACTTACAAGTTCTGCCCATTCGATGGCACGCGGAAGCCGCCGGAAGTAGAGCACCCGGAGCCTGCCAGGAAGGTCGAGCCGAACGTCCCGGAGCCAACTAAGCCCGCCGTCCAGGGTGGACGCCGGCGGGCGAAGTTGGAAGAGGGCTCGGATCGCCCCAAGACCGGCACGCCCCAGGAAGCTCAACAGTGAAGATCCTCTGCGCGCGCTGTGGCGGCGAGTTGGAGTCAGGAGAAGGTCGCCTGATGTTCTGTCCGAAGTGTTCGCGCCACGGCGAGGGGACTTCGAGGAGCGGCTTCGTCTGCGGCGTCGCCGAATTCCATGGGTTACGGCTTGTGGCCCCGGGGCCGCCTCCGGAGCCGGAGATCCACGGCGCACCGCCCGAGAAGTTCCGGGCCGAGGTCGCACCTGAAACGCGTCGCATCATTCGTCTGTCGTGCCCGCACTGCGGCGAACTCCAGGACCTACCCTGGCCGCACGCCTGCATGTCCTGCGGCGTGCAGCTCCGGGAATCCATGGACGTGACGATCGCCGGGCACGCCTTCGAGTTCACCGGCGGCCTGCGCTCCATGAAGCGGGCCGAGGCCGTGCGAGCGATCGAAGCCCGCGGCGGGCGGCTGGTCTCCGAGGATCGCGAGCCGCACTACCTGGTGATCGGCGACAACGGCAACCGAAACTGGTCGGAGGGCACCTTCGGCACGAAGATCTGGTGCGGGCTCTACGGCGCCGGCGCCCGGTGCGTCGTGGAGGTCGTCACCGAATCGGAGTTCCTGACGGCTCTTAAGCGCACTGCGCCGGTGTAAAGATAACCCATGGCCATCAAGCTAATCCGCACCGACTCCTCCGGCCGGAAGTATTGGCAGGTCGATTGGCGGCCGCAGGGCGCCAAGGGCCCGCACCGGTACCGGACGCTGGTAGGCACGCGACTGGACGCCCAGCGCTTCCTGGATGACCAGCAGGCCTATCGCACCAACATCAAGGCCGGCCTGGCCGCCCCTGCGCGGCGGCTGGCCGACGCCGTCAAGGACTACCTGTCCAGCGCCGAGGCCGACAAGGAAGAGGGCCACCTGAAGAACGTTCGCCGGACGCTGCGAGCGCTGGTGGCCGAGTTCCCGGCGGCGGCCACGGCCGAGGCGGTGACGGCCGGCTGGCTCCGCGAGTGGCGCACGCGCCGCGCAGGGCAATCCGCCCGGAAGGTTTTCCGGGCCGCCGCCGGCGGGCAGCCGCGCGAGCTCGAGCTCGGCCGCAAGGTCAGCGCCCGGACCGTGAACCGCGAGCTGGCCGAGATCCGGGCCTTCCTGGCCCACGAGCTCGAGGAGGACCGGCTCCGCGAAAACCCGGCCGAGCGCGTCAAGAAGCTCGAGGAAGAGGCTCCGCGGGAGCGTTGGCTCTGGCCCGCCGAATACGCGGCCATTTGGGAGAGGGCTTGTCCCGAGATCCGCGACGCGCTCGACGTCTACGTGACCACGGGCCTGCGCTGGCGGGAGCTGGTCGAGCTGCGCTCCGAGGACCTGCGGGAGCTGGACCTGGTCGTCCTCGGCAAGGCGGGCAACTGGCTGACGCTGCCGGTCGGCCCGGAGCTCCGGAGGATCCTCCGGAGGCGCGTGGCTGCCGGAAAGCGGTGGCGCTACCTTGCGAGCATCAGCCACAGGCTGTATGCTCTCTGCGACGCGGCGGAGGTGGAGCGGGTGAGCGTCAAGGCGCTGCGGACCACCTGCTGCTGCTGGCTTCTGGGGGCGGACATGAACCCATACTGGGTGAGCGCCAGGCTTGGCCACGCGAGCGTGCAGACCACCCAGGAGCACTATGCCCTGGTCCCCAGCGATTTCCGCCAGCGCTGGCCCCAGGAGGTCCGGAAGCTGCCCCCGAGGACCCGGAAGCTGCTCCACGAAGTGACAGACATCCGACAGACACTTCCGGTCAGAAAACGTAGCAAAAAGGGCGCGGGTCGTAGTCACCCCGCACCCCCTCAGAGGGAGAATGGTGGGGCCCGTAGCTCAATGGTTAGAGCAGCGGACTCATAATCCGTTGGTTGCTGGTTCGAGTCCAGCCGGGCCCACCACCACTGACCGCCGCCTGCGCGACTCCCGGTCGCCGGGCGGGAAAGGACCGCCCGCCATGGCCGAGATGACCAGCCGCGAACGCATGCTCCGGATGTACGAGCACCGCGAGGCCGACCGTGTGCCGGTGACCGACAGCATCTGGGGATCCACGGTCGAGCGCTGGCGCCGCGAGGGCCTGCCCGAAGGCGTGAGTCCCCACGACTACTTCGGCCTGGACCGCATCGTGGCCATCGGCGCCGACATCAGCCCGCGCTACCCGGAGAAGGTCCTGGAGGAGACTCCGGCCTACAAGGTGCACACCACCAAGTACGGCGTGACCATGAAGAACTGGACCCATGCCGGCGGCGTGCCCGAGTACCTGGATTTCACGGTGGTCGACGCCGACAGCTGGGCCCGGGCCAAGGCGCGGATGAAGCCGGACCGCGACCGGATCGACTGGGACCGCCTCAAGGAGAACTACCCCAAGTGGCGCGAGTCCGGCGCGTGGGTCAACGCCGGCTTCTGGTTCGGCTTCGACGTCACCCACTCCTTCATCGTCGGCACCGAGCGCACGCTCATCGCCATGGCCACCGACCCGGAGTGGGTGGTGGACATCTTCAACCACATGCTCGACATGGACATCGCCCTCTTCCAGATGGCCTGGGACGCCGGCTACCAGTTCGACGGCATCGGCTGGTACGAGGACATGGGCTACAAGCTCAACCAGTTCTTCTCGCTGGACATGTACCGGGAGCTGGTGAAGCCCGTCCAGAAGCGGGCCTGCGACTGGGCGCACGCCAAGGGCCTCAAGGTCTGGCTGCACTCCTGCGGGGACATCCGCCCGTTCGTGCCCGAGCTGATCGGCATCGGCGTGAACATGCTCAACCCCGTCGAGGTCAAGGCCGGGATGGACCCGCTGGCGCTCAAGAAGCAGTACGGCAGGGAACTCGCCTTCCACGGGGGCCTGAACGCCGCGCTCTTCGACCGCCCCGAACTGCTCTGGGAGCAGATGCGCGCGACCATACCGGCCATGAAGGCCGGCGGCGGCTACGTGGCCAGCTCCGACCACTCCGTCCCGGAACTGGTCAGCTTCGAGACCTTCCGGGAGTTCGTGCGCCTCGCCAAGGAGCTCGGCAGCTACCGCTGACCGACGGGGCGCTCCGGCCGGACGGCCCGGCGCTCAGAGGCTCTCCAGCGACTTGCGGAGCGCGTGGATGCGCCCGACGATCTCGTCCCGCTTGGTGCGGTACTCCTCGACGAGCTTGGGCGGGGCCTTGGCCAGGAACGACTGGTTGGCCAGCCGCGCCTCGGAGCGCGCCAGCAGGTCCTCCTCCTTGGCCAGCTCCGCCTCCAGCCGGGCCTTCTCGCCGGCGGCGTCGTGGCGCTCGCCCAGGCCCACGAAGACCTTGAGGCCGGTGAGCACGGCGCTCGCGTAGCCCTCGGGCTTGCCCTCGATCCCGGGGCGCACCTGGGGCATCTCGGAGCCGGACATCTCGGCGATGAGCTCGAGGTGGGCGGAAAGGTCCGGGACCTTGGCGCCCTTCTCGGGCGCCAGGATCATCTGGACCTTCTCCCTGGCCGGGACGCCGGTCTTCTGCCGGATGTTGCGCACCTCGCGGACGATCTCCTGGACCAGCTCGAACTCGGCCTCCAGCCGCTCGTCGCGCCGGGCCGGCTCCCGGCGCGGCCACGGGGCGGTCATCAGCCGCCCGGAGGCGGGGGCCGCGGCCAGCGAGAAGCACTCGCGGTCTGGGCAGGAGGCGTTGAGATGGGTCCAGAGCTCCTCGGTGATGAACGGCGTCACCGGGTGCAGCAGCCGCAGCGAACGGTCCAGCAGATAGGCCAGCAACCTCCGGACCAGGAGCGCGCCGGCCGCGTCACCGGCCTTCTCGGCGCGGCGCAGGCGGGCCTTGCTGAGCTCCACGTACCAGTCGCAGAAGTCGCGCCAGACGAAGTCGTAGGCCGCCTGGGCGGCGTCGTTGAAGCGGAAGGCGTCAATGGCCGCGCCGGTGCGCTCGACGGCCAGTTCCAGGCGCGAGAGGATCCAGCGGTCCTCGCGCGCGAGATCCTCGTCGGCGACCGAGCCATCGGGCTTGCCCAGGCCCTCCAGGTTCATGAGCACGAAACGGCTGGCGTTCCAGACCTTGTTGCAGAAGTTCCGGCCCATCTCGAACTTCGAGGGGCTGAGCTTGACGTCCTGCCCCTCGGTGGTCAGCACCATCAGCGAGAAGCGCACCGCGTCCGCGCCGTAGCCCGGGCTCTCGTAGGGCTTGCCCAGGTACTCCTGGGTGCCGCCCTCGATCATCACGATCGGGTCGATGCCGTTGCCCTTGGACTTGGACATCTTGGCGCCGGTCTCGTCGAGCACCGTGCCGTGGATGCACACGTCCCGGAAGGGCACGTTGCGCATCAGCTCCAGGCCCATCATGACCATGCGGGCCACCCAGAAGTAGATGATCCCGCGGTCGGTGACGAGCGCGCTGGTCGGGTAGTAGTAGGCGAGGTCCGCGGTCTCGGCCGGCCAGCCCAGCGTCGAGAAGGGCCAGAGCGACGAGCTGAACCAGGTGTCGAGCACGTCCTCGTCCTGGCGGAGCTCGGCGCCGCCGCAGCGCGGGCACTTCTCCGGCGCGGAGCGCGCGGCGATGACCTTCTCGCAGGAGCGGCAGTACCAGACCGGGATGCGGTGCCCCCACCAGATCTGCCGGCTGATGCACCAGTCGCGGACGTTCTCCAGCCACGAGAGGTAGACCTTCTCCCAGCGCGCCGGGTGGAACTTCACGCGCCCGGAGCGCGAGGCTTCGATGGCCGCCTCGGCCAGGGGCTTCATCTTCACGAACCACTGGTCGGAGAGCCTCGGCTCGATGGTCATGTGACAGCGGTCGTGGCGGCCGACGGAGTGGCGGTGCGGCTCGGTCTTCTCCAGACAGCGCTCCCGCTCAAGCTCGGCGACCACCCGCTCCCGGGCCTCGGCGCGGTCGAGGTTGGCGAAGGCGCCGGCCTCGGCCGTGGTCCGGCCGTCCTCGTCGAGGATCGAGATCCGCGGCAGATTGTGGCGGTTGCCCATCTCGAAGTCGGCCGGGTCGTGCGCCGGGGTGACCTTGACCGCACCGGTGCCGAAGCTCATGTCCACCGCCGGGTCGGCGATTATCGGGACCTCCCGGCCGACCAGCGGCAGCCGGAGCCTCTTCCCGACCAGCGCCTTGTAGCGCTCGTCCTCGGGGTTCACGGCCACGGCGGTGTCGCCCAGCATGGTCTCGGGCCGGGTGGTGGCCACCACCACCGAGAAGCGCCCGTCGACCGACGGGTAGCGGATGTGCCAGAGCCAGCCGTCGGACTCCTCGTGCTCGACCTCGTCGTCGGCCAGCGCCGTGCGGCAACTCGGACACCAGTTGACCAGGTAGTGCCCGCGGTAGATCAGCCCCTTCTCGAAGAGGCGGCAGAAGGCCTCGGTGACCGCCTTGGCCAGGCCCTCGTCCATGGTGAAGCGCTGCCGGGACCAGTCGCAGCTGGCGCCCAGGCGCTTGAGCTGGCCGATGATCCGCCCGCCGTACTCGCCCTTCCACTGCCAGACCCGCTCCAGGAACTTCTCGCGACCGAGCCCCTCGCGGGAAAACCCGTCCTTCTTGAGCATCTTGTCGACCACGGTCTGGGTGGCGATGCCGGCGTGGTCGGTGCCGGGCAGCCAGAGGGTGTTGCGGCCCTGCATGCGCCTGGCCCGCACCAGGATGTCCTGGACGGTGTTGTTCAGGGCGTGGCCCATGTGCAGCGCGCCGGTGACGTTGGGCGGCGGGATGGCCACCGTGTAGGGGACCCGATCCGCGTCCGGCTGGGAACCGAAGCAGCCCTCGGCCTCCCACGCCCTGTAGATCCGGTCCTCGACCTGCCGGGGATCGTAGCGGCTGTCCAGCGTGACGGGCATCTTGCGCGCTCCTGGCCTGACTTCCGTGGAATCCGTCCGGGTCTCCGGGCGGCGGGCTTTCAGTTTAACCCCGGCGGGGCGGGTATCAAGGGCGCGCTGGTTTTCCTGCGAATACCCGGCTATAATGCCGCGTCGGGAGGGCGTGAGGGGAAAGGAGGCCGCCATGTTTCGCCAGCTTCTGACCGCCGCCCTGCTGTCCGCAGCGCTGTCCGCTCCGGCCCTGGCCGCTTCGGCGGCCGTATCCGCCGCCGAGGCGGTAGGCGCCGCCAAGGAGCAGTTCCCGCCGTTCGTGCCCGTCGAGGCCAAGCTGACCGAGGGCGAGCGCCTGACCTACCAGATCAAGTGGGGCGCGGTGGACGCCGGCCAGGCGGTCCTGAGCGTCAAGCGCCGGGAGCGTTTCGGCCCGGACGGCGCCGAGGTCTGGAACGTGCAGTGCGAGACCCGGTCCAACGCCTTCGTCTCCATGTTCTACGAGGTCCGCGACGACATCAAGACGCTGATCGACGTCAAGGAGGGCTTCGCGCGGCACTTCGACATGAAGAAGAACGAGGGTTCCTTCCACGGCTCCGAGCAGATCCAGTTCGACTACGAGAAGAACCTGGCCGAGTACACCCGCACGGAGAAGGGCACCTTCGCCGACAAGGTCCGCAACCGCAAGGTATCCCTGCCCGGCAAGATCCACGACCCCATGAGCTGCCTGTACTACATCCGGGGGCTGGACCTCAAGCCCGGGTCCGAGCACAAGCTGGCCGTCAACACCGACCGCAAGAACTGGGTGCTGACCCTCAAGACCCTCCGGGTTGAGGAGATGTTCCAGAAGGACCTGGGCGCGCTCAAGGCCCTGGTGGTCGAGCCCGAGGCCCAGTTCCAGGGCATCTTCGTGCGCAAGGGCAAGATGACCGTGTGGCTGGAGGAGAGCACCAAGATCCCGCTGATGATGAAGGTCGACGTGCCCATCGGCTCGGTGACGGCCACGCTGGTCAAAGCCGAGGGCACGCCGCTGACCGCCAAGCCCGGGGAGAAGAAATGACCGACCGCCGCGCGACGGGGGAAAGCACCACGGGCAGGGCCGCGCTGGTCCTGCCCGCTCGTTTGGCGTCCACCCGGCTTCCCCGCAAGCTGCTCCTGGCCGAGACCGGCCGGCCGCTGCTGGCCCACTCCGTGGAGTGCGCCCTGGCCGCCGCGCAGGCCTCGGGGGGGGCCATCTCCAGGGTGCTGGTCGCCGCCGACTGCGAGGAGCTCGCCGCCGCCGCGCGCGCCGCCGGCGCCGAGGCGGTGCTCACCGACCCGAACCACAAGAGCGGCACCGACCGCATCGCCGAGGCCGCCGCCGCGCTGCCCGAGGACGTGATCGTCAACCTCCAGGCCGACGAGCCGGAGATGCCCGCCGAGGCGGTGCTGCGGGTCGCCCGGCTGCTCCTCGACGCCCCGGGCGAGGTCATGGCCACCCTGGCCGCGCCGATCGCCTCGGCCGGCGAGCTCACCAACCCCAACGTGGTCAAGGTGGTGGTCGACTCGGCCGGCCACGCGCTCTACTTCTCGCGGGCGCCCATCCCCTGGGCCCGCGAGGGCTGGAAGGACGGCCGCGATCCGACCCGGAGCGTCCTGCGCCACTTCGGCATGTACGCCTACCGGCGCGAATTCCTGCTCAGCTACTCCAAGCTCCCGCCCAGCCGCCTCGAGGAACTGGAGAAGCTCGAGCAGCTCCGCGCGCTCGAAGCCGGCCACCGCATCGCCTGCGCCGTCGTTGCCACCGTCCCCGAGGGCATCGACACGCCGGAGGGCTACGCGGCGTTCGTGGCGAGGAGGAAGCGCGGGACGCGGGCATCTCGCAGCTGATCTCGCCTCCACACCTCCACGTGAATCGCCGTCGATTCACTCCCCGAAGATCCGGTACTCCCTGAACACCCCCTCCGCCGCCGCGAGCCGCCCGCAGGACAGATGCATCTTGTTGCCGCCCGGGTCGAAGACCACCGAGACGATGTTGATCTTCTGGAGCACCCGCGGGTCGGCCAGGACCCGCTCGGCCGCGGCGGCGTCGAGGGGCTTCTTCATCTCGGCCGCCACGGCGCAGGCCGGCCAGCCGGCGTCCCCGTGCCGGAGCCCGGGCAGCCCCGCCTCGCGGGTGGCGTGGTTGGCGTTGCCGATCATGGAGGCGTCCGCCGCCGGCCGGCGCACGCCCACCTTCCCTCCGGAGAGCTCCACGACCAGGGCGGTCTTGCCGCCGGAGTCCGAGATGAGGATCGAGCCCGAACCCATGGGGTTGGCGTCGACCAGCAGCCGGGCGGCCTCCTCGGCGCTCGCGCAGCTGCGCAGGACCCTCTTCAGGGTGAAGAGCACCGGCTCGGCCAGGCGTTCGCCGCCGGGCGCGCTGGGCAGCTGATCGAAGGAGACGGTCAGCCCCTTCCGGTTCGTGCCGGTCAGCACCGCCTGGAGCCCCGGCCAGGACAGGAAGCAGTATTCGATGCCCCCGGCCGGACGGACATTCAGGATCAGGTTGTTCCGCTGAAGCGGTCCGCCCGGGTAGTCCGGCCAGTCCAGGTTGCGGGCGTGCAGCAGCCGGCCGCCGGCGGAGGACGCGCCCCATACGGCCAGGCCCCGGCAGGAGGCCGGCCCGTAGGACAGGTCGTAGAAGAGGTTGAGGTAGAGCGCGTCCTCGAAGGGGATGCCGGCCCCCTCGGCCAGCCCGGCGATCTCCGCGCGGTCCTCGGCCGAGAGGTGCCGGGCCATGGCCTCGGCGCGCTCGTAGAGGCGCTTCTTGCCCTGCAGCGCGGTGAGCTCGCCGACCCGCAGGAAGAGCGCGTGCATCCTTCTGATGTCCGGAGCCAGCTCGCGGCCCAGCGCCCGACCGATCTCCGCCGGCGTTCCGGCCGCGGAGAGCCGCCTGGGCTCGTGCTGGGCGGGCCGGGCCTGCGCCGGGTCGGCTCCGGCCCTCGCGGACGGCTCAGTCGACCGGCCCGGTCCGGAGCAGCCGCCCGGCCCGCACGGCGCGGCCAGGAGCAGCGCCGCTGCCAGCCAGAGCGCCGGACCGATCCGGCCGCATGGACGGCGCGGAACGTTCCGGGATGGCGTGATGGGCGCGGGCATGCCCCAGATTCTGGCCGGCCGCGGAAGGGTGTCAAGTCACCGCCCCGGGCCGGAAGTTGCAGCCCGTCCTCCGGCCGGGTATCATCGCCCCCGGTCGCGGTCAGTGCTGCCGCCCGCGGAGGAACGGATGGCCTTCATAGACGAGCTCAAGTTCGACAAGGACGGCCTCATCCCGGCCATTTCCCAGGACGCCGACACCGGCGAGGTCCTGATGGTCGCCTGGATGAACCGTGAGGCGGTGGAGAACACCTTCGCCAAGGGCCTGGCCCACTACTACAGCCGCTCGCGCAAGAAGCAGTGGCTCAAGGGCGAGGAGTCCGGCCACGTCCAGCGCGTGCTCGAGATCCGCACCGACTGCGACAGCGACGTGCTGCTCATGAAGATCCGCCAGGACGGCGGCGCCTGCCACACCGGCAACCGCTCGTGCTTCTACCGGGTGCGCACTCCGGACGGCGGCGTGAAGGAGGACGGGGTCAAGGTCTTCGACCCGTCCCAGGTGTACAAGAAGAAGTGAGGCCGCGGCGGATTTCGGCGAACCCCGGGGGCTCATCCTGAGGTGGAGCTGATCCACGAATTCTGGGGACGGCTGCTGGTCATGGCCGGCCTGCTGGCCGGCAGCTTCTTCTTCTCCTGCAGCGAATCGGCCCTCTTCGCCCTGCGCCGGCTGGACCGCGAAGAGCTCAAGAACCGCCCCGGACCGGGCTGCGCCGCGGCCCTGGCGCTGCTGTCCGATCCGCGCGGGCTGCTGGCCACGGTGCTCTTCGGCAACCTGGTCGTCAACCTGCTGATCTTCGCCATCAGCACGGTCATCGGCATCGACCTGGCCAGGTCCGCGCATCCCACCGCCGCGGCGGTCTTTGGTCTGATCGTGCTGGTGACCCTGATCCTGCTCGGCGAGATCACCCCCAAGCTGCTGGCCCTGTCCTTCCCGCTGAAACTCGCCCCCAAGCTGTCCCTGCCGCTGCAGTTCGTCTACGGGGTGATCACCCCGGTGCGGGTGCTGCTGGTCGCCACGATGCGCCGTTTCGAGGGCGACGGACCGGCCGCGCCGCCGCACCTGGCCGCCGAGGAGCTCTCCGACCTGGTCGAACTGGCCGGGCGCGAGGGGGTCATCGGCGAACATGAGCGGCGCCTGGTCCAGGAGGCCGTGGACCTGGCCGAGCTGCGGGTCAGCCACATCATGACCCCGCGGGTGGACATGGCCGCCTGCGAGGCCTCCTGGCCGGCCAGCCGTCTGGTGATCATGGCCGCGGAGAGCGGCCACGGGCGGTTTCCGGTCTACCGCGGCACGCTCGACGAGATCGTCGGCGTGGCCGACGTCTTCGACGCCCTGATGGCGCCGGGCCGGCCCCTCGGCGAACTGGCCCGCCCGGCCAAGTTCGTCCACGAACAGCAGGAGGCCACCCGGCTGCTCGCCGAGTTTCAAGCGGAGGGCAGCGACTTCGCGGTGGTCTCCGACGAGTTCGGCGGCACGGCGGGGCTGGTCACCCAGGAGGACATCGTCGAGGAGGTGGTCGGCGACATCCGCTCGCTGCAGGAGCGCCACCGCCCGCCGCCGGTCCGGCAGATCTCCGAGACCAGCTACCTGCTGGCCGGCGACGTCTCCGCCGACCCCTGGGCGGAGGCGGTGGGCATCGACCCGGACGACCTGGGCGTCGACCGGCTGGGCGGGCTGGTGGCGGCGCTGCTCGGGCGCATCCCCCGCGAGGGCGACACCGTCCGGCGCGGCGACCTGGCCTTCACCGTCCGCAAGATGCACCGGCGCCGGGTGACCGAGGTGCTCCTGGAACTGGCCAGCACGGAGGCGGCCGAGCGCATCGGCCAACTGGCCGCCGGGCGCCCGGAGAACGCGCCGTGATCGCCATGGGCATTCTCCTGGGGCTGCTGTGCCTGCTGCTCAGCGCCTTCTTCTCCGGATCGGAGACCGGCCTGTATACCGTGAACCGCTTCCGGCTGCACCGGCGCGCCGGCCGCGGGGAACGCTCGGCGCGGCTGCTTGAGCGGCTGCTCTCCGACCCGGTCGGACTGCTGGTGACCTTCCTGGTCGGCAACAACATCGTCAACTACTGCCTGGCGGCCCTCGTCACCAGAGGCTTCGAAGGGGCCGGGTTCGAGACCGCGCACGGCTGGTGGCGCAGCCCCGACGTGCTGGCCACGCTGACGCTGGTGCTGCCGCTCTTCCTGTTCGGGGAAATGCTCCCCAAGAACTACTTCCGCCGGCACACCGAGCGCCTGAGCTACTTCGCGGCCTGGGGCCTGGCCGCCGCCAAGGCACTGCTCTTCCCCATGGTCTGGCTGCTCAGGCTGCCTGCCAGGATGATCCCCTCGGAGCACGGCGCCGGCGCCAGCCTGGGCATGCCCCAGATCTCCAGGCACATGCTCGACCGCCTGCTCACCCACGGGCGCGAGACCGGCGAGCTCACCGCCGAGCAGGAGCGCCTGGCCCGCAACGTGCTCCGCGCCGGCGAACGCCGGGTCGTGCACCTGGCCAGGCCGGTGGGCGCCACTGCCGCGCTCCCGGCCGCCGGCTCCTCCCCGTCGTCCTCCGCCCCGGTCCTGACCGTTCCGGCCGACGAGCGCGCCGGCCGCGTGCTGCAGCGGCTGATCGACGCCCGCACGCGGCTGGCGGTGGTGATGACACCAGTTCCCAGTTCCCAGTTGCCAGTTGCCAGTGGTACGCAGAAGCCCGGCGGCGAGCCACTGACAACTGACAACCGGCAACTGACAACTCCGGTGGTCTGCCGCGACGTCCTCGGCTACGTGCGGCTCTTCGACCTGCTGGCGCCCGGCGCCCAGGGCCGCCCGGTCTCGGAACTGGTCCGGCCGGTGCCCCGGCTGACCGCCCACACCACCCTGCGCGGCGCGCTCAACGTCATGCAGCGGGAGTGCGCGGACCTGGCCATCGTGGAGAGCCCGCCGGCCCGGCCGGCCCGCGGCGCCAAGCGGGACGGAGCCGTCAAGACGGACACCGGCTTCTTCCGCCTGGGACCCGGCGACATCCTGCCCGAGCCCGGCACCGGCCACGGCGAGCCGGCCTGTCCGCTGCTGGGGGTGGTCCGTCTGCCGGAGCTGATCAGCGAGCTGCTCAGCAAGCCGCCCGACGGCCAGCCCGCGCCCGGCGGCGCCAGGGTGGGCTGAGCAACCCCGACGGGAAGACCCCGTCGGTCGGGCCGGTTGAGACTACTTGCCGGCCTCCTTGGCGACGGCCTCGATGATCTTCCGTATCTGGGCGGCGCGCCTGGACTCCGGGGCGGCCTTGAGCGCCTCCTCCATGACCTTGCCGCAACCGGCCTTGTCGCCCTTCTGGAAGAGGGCCACGCCCTTCAGGAACAGCAGCCCCTGGGCGGTCTCGCCGGAGTTGCCGGAGCTCTTCAGGGCTTCGTCGGCCAGCGCCATGGCCTCGTCGAACTTTCCACCCTGGAGCGTGGCCTCGACCTTCCTGAGGCTCTGCGCGCCCTCGTACTTGGCCTTGAGGCCGGCCTTGCCGTCGGCGTCCAGCTTGATGATCTCCGCCACCTGCTCGCCGTAGGAGGCCAGGGCCATCTCCACGCCCACGGCCGAGAGGGCTTCGTCGAGGCACTTGGCCCGTTCGGCCCCCTCGAGGCCGCCGGCCTTGGCCAGGGCCGCGTCGCGCTTGGCACGCATGCCCTGCAACTCGGCCAGGTGCTTGAGGTAACCCTCGGGCCCGCCTGGGCGGTAGCCGGTCTTGGCGTAGGGTCGGCCCTCGGCGTCGGCCAAAATGATCGTGGGATAGCCCGAGACCTGGAACCGGGCCTGCCACTCGGCGTTCTGCTTCTTGACCTCGTCGGGCAGCGCCTTCTTCCGGGGGAAGTCGAGCTTCAGGAAGACGAAGTTCTTGGCGGCCTCGGCCGAGAAGGCCTCCTGGCTGAAGACCTCCTTGTCGAGCTTGATGCACCAGCCGCACCAGTCCGAACCGGTGAAGTCGATGAGCAGGTCCTTCTTCTCCTTGGCGGCCTGGGCCATGGCCGCCTTGGCGTCCTCGGTCCAGAGCTCCGCGGGGAAAGCCGCGCCCGCCAATGACAGGAAGAGAATGACGGACACCAGGACCAGTCTTGCGGTGGCGAAAGGCTTCATGGCATGCTCCTTACGGCTATCAGGCCAGCGTTCCGGCCGGCCCACGACCGGAAGCTTAGCGGGGGAGCGCCGATAAGCAAATGCCCTGCGAAATCAGCCGTTCCCAGACCGCTCCGCGGCGGTTAGAACTCCCGTTGCTTCGGAGGGACCCGGGGCTAAACTACCCGGGAACCCGGAGCCAGCAGGGGGAGCCCTTGACGCAGGTCTTCCGACACATCCGCCACATGCGCCGGCCGGCCTGGGCCGCGCTGCTTGCGCTGGCCGCCCTGATCGCGCTGCCCTCCGGACCGGGGCGGGTCCCGGCCTCGGGGGCGGAGCGCCGGCCGGCCGCCGGCTCCTCCGAAGCCTCCGCCGCAGGGGTCCCCGACCCCTCGCCGCTGCTGACCTCCGCCGAGCGCCCCTGGGAGGCCGAGGTGCCCGGCGGCGCCACCGGCCGGAACATCCGCGAGGTCGCCGTCTCCGGCGACCTGCGCGGCGGCAAGCTCTCCGTCCGGCTCCGGCTGGCTTCGGCCGCGCCCCAGCCGGTCCGGGCCTCGGTCTACATCGTCAACCGCCAGGGCTGGTTCTACAAGAGCGCCCAGGACTACCTGGTGAGCCACCTGCGCAGCACTTCCATCACCCTGGACCTGGGTCCGGAATCGGCCGACCTCGTGCCGGCCAGCGCCCTGGCCCGTCCCTGGGCGGCCACCGGCGGGGCGGGCGCCGCCCGGATGGGCATAGGCCTGTACTCGTCGGCCCGCTGGTCCGGGCAGGTCGAGGTGCTGGAGGCGCGCATCGAGGCCCCCAGCCCGGCGGCCGCGCCGGCCGGAGCGCCCCGGGCCGATGGCCTGACCGTCGTTCCGGCGCGCCCGGCGGCCGGGGCTATGGCCGAGATCTCGTTCGTCTTCCCGGCGGAGTTCGCCAATCCCTTCGACCCCGCGGCGGCGGCGCTCGACGCCGAACTGGTACCGGTCGCGGGCCAATCACCCGCAACCGCCGTCGTACCCGCCTACTTCGATCAGGGCTATCTGCCGCTGACCGAGGGCTTCGGCGAGCGCATGGTGCCGGTGGGCCCGCCGCGCTGGAAGGTGCGGCTGCGCGCGCCGGCCCAGGGCGACTGGACGGTCCGCCTGCGCTGGCGCGGGGCGGTCCTGGCCGAGGTGCCCCTGGCCGTCGGGCCGGCGCGCAAGGCCGCGGCGGCGGCGGGCGCCTCTGTCCCGGCCGCCGAGCTCGACCGCCTGGCCGTCTCCGGAGGCGAGAGCTTCCTGCGCCGCCTGCCGGCCGACCCCGACCGCTCCTGGGCGGTGCTCCGCGCCGGCCGCTTCCAGCCGGTGGCTCCGCCGCCTGGGTCCTCCGGAGCGCTGGCCGGCTGGATCGCCCCGCTGGAGTGGACCCGAAGCTGGGGAGCCTGGCTGGGCGCCGGACGCTACAACCTGGAGGCCGCCGCCCGGCTCGACGCCGTCCTGGACCGGGCCGCCGAGCGCGGGGTCCGCCTGCCGCTCTTCGTCAATTTCGACGGCCCGTTCCTGGACAACGACCGCTACCGCTGGGAGTTCAACCCCCTGGCCGCGCCCCAGGGCGGACCGGTGAAGTTGCCCAGCCTCTACTACCGCGACGAGACCGCGGGGCCCGCCGCCGAGGCGCTCTTCCGCTACCTCGCCGCCCGCTACGGGGCCCACCCGGCGGTCGACGGGCTGATCCTGGCCGCGACGCTGGGGGCCGACGGCGCCGAGGACTGGCACGACCGCATGGCCCGCAGCCTGTCGGCCTCGTTCGGCGGCGAGGCCGGGGCGCTGCGCCTGGCCAGCCTCCACCCCATGGCCGTCCGCCGCCGCGCGGTCAAGTCCCTGGGCTCGTTCGAGGCCAAGCCCACCGGCATCGAAGGCGGGTGGCGCTTCGACACCGACGTCTGCCCGCCGACCCGGGCGGCCTACAGCGCCGAGGCGGCCAGCGAGGGCCGCCAGTCCCTGCGCGTCGAGGCGGAGATGCCCGGGGAACTGTGCCTGGTGCGGGTCTTCGATCAGGACACCATCAACGCCGGCGACTACGACCTGCTGTCCTTCGACCTGCGGCTGCCGGCCGAGGCCCCCCGCGGCCTGCGGGCCATGCTCTACCTGCGCGACCGGGAGCTCAACTGGTACGAGGAGCTGCTGCCCGGGGAACTCCGGCCCGGCGACTGGACGCGCTTCACCCTGGACCTGCGCGAGGGGCGCAACGGGCTCAAGGCCGCCGGCCACTCCCGACCCTGGGACGGCTACAGCCGCCAGCGCTTCCGCGCCGTCGGCGTGCGCATCTTCGGGGCCGGGGAGTACGTCGAGCGGCCGTACAAGGGGCCGGTCTACCTGGACAACGTCCGCCTGCTGGGCGACCCGGAAACCCCCGAGGAACGCCCGGCGCTGGCCATCACCGGCCTGCGCGAGCCGGAGGACCGCAACCCGGCGCTCTTCACCCGGGTGGAGTACACCTTCGGGATCAACCGGACCTTCGCCAACCCCTTCGACCCGGAGTGCGTGGAGGTCCGGGCCCGGGTGCTGGCCCCGTCGGGGCAGCTCCTGACCGTGCCGGGCTTCTTCTACCAGGGCTACCGGCGCACCGCCGACAAGGAGTACGCGGCCGTCATCGACGGCGCCCGGAAGCGCATCCCGGCGCCGGAGGGCGCGGAGCGCCTGGAGCCCGAGGGCCCCGGCCTCTGGAAGGTGCGCCTGTCGGCAGCCGAGGCCGGAACCCACCAGGTGACCATAGAGGTCCTGGTGCCCGACGCCCAGGGCCGGATGGCCGTGGCCGCGAGCCGCAAGGGCCTGTCCTTCGAGGCCGCCGCCGGGAACGTCCCCGGCTTCATCCGCCCGGCCGCCGACCGGCGGCACTTCGAGCATTCCTCCGGGGAGTTCTTCTATCCCATCGGCATGGCCATCCGCTCGCCCTCCGACGCCCGCGACCTGGGGCGCGACTCGAAGATCCGCCGGCACATCCAGGGCGACGAGCCGGTGGCGATCTGGCGCGAGGCCGGCCACACCGAGAATCTCGACCTGCTCGACCTGCGCGGCACCTACCAGTTCGACGACTACTTCAAGCGCTGCGGCGAGAACGGCGTCAACTGGGCACGGGTCTGGATGGCCCCCTGGTGGCTGGGGCTGGAGTGGGACCACCGCTACCCCGGCTACGAGGGCGCCGGCCGCTACAACCTGGCCAACGCCTGGCGCATGGACCACGTCCTGGAGGAGGCCGAGCGGAACGGCATCTACCTGCAGCTATGCCTGACCAACCACGGCCAGGTCACCACCCGCATCGACCGCCAGTGGGACTTCAACCCCTACAACGCGGTCATGCCCAAGTTCAAGCTCTGGAACCTCCCGGACCGGCCGGCCTACGAGATCCAGGGGCCGGAGTACTACGCTCCCCGGCCGGGCGGCTTCGCCGACAATCCCCAGGAGTGGTTCCAGAGCGAGCGCGCCCGCAAGCTCACCCGGCAGCGCCTGCGCTACATCGTGGCCCGCTGGGGCTACTCGCCGAAGGTCATGGCCTGGGGGCTGATGTCCGAGGTGGAGTTCACCGGCGGCACGGACTTCGGCCGGGAGGGCAACTGGGACCGCGGCTCGTTCCCGCTCCAGACCGAGTGGCACCGCGAGATGGGCCGCTACCTGCGGGCCGTCGACCCCCACCGCCACCTGGTGACCTCGCACTTCTCGCACCCCTGCAACGGCCTGGACCTCTGGGCGCTCCCGGAGATGGACTGCGTCCACTCCAACGCCTACAGCTCCTTCCCGTGGTTGGGCGGCGGCAACAACGAGAACGCCATCGTCGGCGCGCCGCGGGCCACCCAGGAGTACTACGCCCGCCACATGTCCCGCTACAACAAGCCGGTGCTGATCGGCGAGTGGGGCGGCTTCCACATGCGCAACTCGAAGGAGATACTCGACTCCGAGCTGCACAGCGGCCTGTGGGCCGAGGCCATGACCCCGCTGGGCGGGGCCACCGGCTGGTGGTGGTGGCTGCACGTCCACTACAACGACCGCTACGGCGAGTTCGCGGCGCTCGCGCGCTTCATGAAGGGCGAGGACCTGCGCGGGGTGGTCCAGCAGCTCAGCGCCGACGGGACGGTCGCCGCCCCGGGCGGCGGCGGGGAGCGCCGCGGGCTCGAAGTCCTGGCCATCGGCGACGGGGCGCGGCGGGCCTATGCCTGGGCCTACCACCCGCGCATCGCCTGGGGCGAGGCTGACAAGGCGGTCTTCGAGGGCGCCAAGGTTCGCATCGGCGGGTTGGCCCCCGGAACCTACGAAGTCGAGTTCTGGAACCCGGCCCGCGGCGAGCGCGTCTCCCGGGGCGAGTTCGCGGCCGGGGCGGACCGGTTGGTGATCAGCCTGCCGAAGTTCGAGCGCGACCTGGCCATGAAGATCCGCGCCAAGGGAGAGGCGGCCCGGTGATCGCCCGCCGCATCGCCCTGGTGGCCGCCGGCCTGCTCTGGGTCGGGATGCTCGGGGCCCTGGGCGTCATGGAGCACCGCCGCCGGGCCCAGTCCGAGGTCGCCGCCGGCCAGCTCGACTCGGTCTTCGGCCCGGATGCCCCGGCCTTCGTCAACAAGAGCATCCGCATGCAGGAGTTCGGCGGCGCCGAGCAAATCATCGGCTACGTCGAGACCCAGATCCAGCTGACCGGGCCGAACGAGGCGCTGATCAAGACCACCCTGTCGGTCGACGGGGCCAAGATCCCGCCCCTGACCGCCGCGGCGATCAGCCAGGTGCTCGGGAGTCAGCCCGAGAACCTCAGCGGCGAGCTCAACGTCTACACGGGCCGGGCCAAGGGCATCAGCCGCATCGACGGCAAGGGCAGCTACGGCGAGGAACGCCTGGAGTTCATGGCCACGCGCTTCCGCGACAAGGAGCTGAAGCTGATCACCCGCCGCGGCCGGGAGCGCAGCCCGCCGACCTTCATCCCCTACGACCGCGACCTGCCCTTCACCGGGGACCTCAGCCCGATCCGCGGCAGCCGCGGCCTCAAGACCGGCGACTCCTGGACGGTGACCCACTTCAACCCCATGACCCGCACCGCCGCCGAGACCATGATCCGGGTGGAGGGCGAGGCGGTCCTGCGCCACCGCAACGAGGACTTCCGCTGCTGGGTGCTCAAGTCCCACCCGGTATCCGCGAGCGGCGCCGGCGCCGGCGGCAGCTTCGGCGTCTCCACCGCCACCGCCTGGGTGGCCCGCAAGCCCGGCGACAAGCTTGACGGCCAGGTGATCCGCGAGGAGGCCCAGATGCTCTTCTTCCGCGTCGCCCTGGTCCTCGAGGACTTCGTGACCCGCGAGGAGGCCAGCCGGGATCGCCTGGATTCCGACAAGCGCGGCGGCGGCACCCCGGGCCGGGGTCCGGCCGTCCCCGACAGGACCGGGGGCCCCGCGCGGTGAGACGGGTCCTCTTCGTTTCCTACATATTCCCGCCCATGGTCGCCGGCGGCGCGCCGCGCGCCCACCAGTTCTGCAGATACCTGCCGGAGCACGGCTGGGCCCCCACGGTGCTGACCGGCCCGGCCGACGACTCCGCGGCGGTGGACGCCTTGGCTTTGGCCGAGCTTCCGCCCTGCGTCCGGGTGGTCCGGGCGGACTGCCCGCTCTCCGGGCGGGCCGCCCGCGGAGCGGCCAACCCGCGGGGCGGCCTGGCCGCGGCCATGCGCGGCGCGGCCCGGGCCGCGTCGCGGCTGGTCCTGCTCCCCGACCGCCAGGTGCTCTGGAAGGCTGCCGCGCTTCGCGCCGGGCGCGAGGCCCTGGCCGGCGAGCGGCACGACGCGGTCCTGGCCACCTTCGGGCCGGGCACCAACCTGCTGGTCGGCCGGGAGCTGGCCGCCGTGGGCGACCTGCCCCTGGTCGTCGACTTCCGCGACCTCTGGGCGGACCTGCCCCATCCGGTCTTCGCCACGCCGCTGCACCGCTGGCTGGCCGCCCGGATGGAGCGGCGCGCGGTCGCCGCCGCCAGCCGGATCACGGCGGTCTCCGCGCGGATGGCCGGGCACCTCGCCGCGCGCCACGGACGACGCCCGGAGGAGGCCGTCGCGATCACCAACGGCTTCGACCCCGCCGACCTGGCCAGGGTCCGCGACGAGCGCGGCCCGGCCGGCGGCCGGCCCTTCCGGCTGTGCTACACCGGCTCGGTCTACGGCCAGTACGACCTGGGGCCGTTCCTCGACGTCCTCGGCGGGCTGACCCGCGACGGGCTGGCCTCGCCGGAGACGCTGCGGGTCGAGTTCGTCGGCAACTTCCCGCCGGAGGAGGCCGCGCGGCGGGGGCTCTCCGGGCTGGTAGAGTGCCGCCCGCACGTGCCCCACGCCGGAGTCTTCGACGCCTTCGCCCGGGCCGACGCCCTGCTCATGATCGAGGCCCCCGGATACTGGGCGGAGTTCAGCTACGCCGCCAAGGTCTTCGACTATCTGCTGCCGGGCAAGCCGGTGCTGGCCCTGGTCGAGCCCGGCGGCAACAGCGCCCGGCTGCTCGAGGCCGCCGGGCTCGGCTGCACCGCCCATCCGGCGGACCGCGCGGCCATCCGCGCGGCGCTCCTGGAGGTCATGAGGCTCAAGGGCGCTCCGCCGAAGGCCATGAACATCTCCGCGCCGCCGCTGGCCGACTTCGACCGCCGACGGCTGGCCGCGCGCCTGGCCGCGGTGCTCGACGAGGCAGCCGGCTTGTAGCGAATTCCTCACGGATTATTGAGAGCCCCGCAGGCCTCCCGCGCCATCTTCCAGTGAAGAGGGTTGAGCACACCCCGGCAGCCCTTCGAACCGCGCGCCGCCGCCCGGAGCGGCGGCAGGACGGCCCCGGGCGTGCTCGCGAAAGGGGAGAAACCTGATGTCCCTGGAGAAACTCAAGATGCTCGCTGTCGTGGCGGCGGCCGCCGCCTTCCTGGCCTCAGTCTCGCCGCTGGCGTCATCCGCCGCCGCCGGCGAGCGCGGCGGGAAGAAGGCCTCCGCCAAGCCGCCCAAGAAGGCGCCGCCGAAGACCACGCCTGCCGGCTCGCCCCCGGCCGTCCCCTCGGCAACACCCGCTCCTGCTCCTGCTCCTTCCTCCACCCCCGCGCCGACTGGCGGGGTCATGATGCCCGTGCCAGAGGAAGACTACCCGGACCGGGAGCCGCAGCCCTACCCCTATCCGCCGACGGAGTAGCCACCCCGGAGCGCGACGCAGACAACGGGGCGGGAGCCTGTCCCAGCTCCCGCCCCGACATTTTCGCGCGCGGGCTGAACTTGCGCTGAAGGCTCAGCCCCCGTCGAAGCTCCAGTGCTCCTGGGCCATGAACCAGTTGCCGGAGTCCTCCAGGTACTCGATCGTGCCGCTGAGAATTTTCCAGTGGTCCTCTTCCTCGGCGGCCAGGCGCTCGCAGAGCTTGCGGGCCTCCTGGGAGACGGCCGACTTGGCCCACTTGCGATAGAAGGCCAGCGACTTGTCCTCCATCTCGACGCCCACCTTGAGGGCCTCGATGTCGTCCGGGGTGCTGGCCGCCCGGGCCTTGACGCTCTCCGGCATGTCCTCGAAGACGTTACGCAGAGCCTCGGCGAACTCGCCGCTGTAGGCGGTGATCCGCAGGCGGCCGGCGGCCAGGGCGTCGATGATCTCGATGTGCTTCTCCTCCGCCTCGGCCAGCGATTCGAACATCTTGGCGGCCAGGGGGTTGGAGGTCTTGGCGGCGGCCTCCTCATAGAACTTCTTGCCGTCCCGCTCGGTGTTGCGGGCGGTCTCCAGGATGGTCTTGATCTCCTGATCCGGTCCGGCGGGGTTCTTCTTCGGCTGTTTCGCGGCCATGACTGCACTCCTTCCGTCCTGTCGTCCCCGGCGCATCCGGAGCGCGCGGGACTGCCCGTATTCCTAGCGGAACGCGGGAAGATGTCAAGACCCATCTCGTCCTTGCAGCCCCGGGCCGGACGGGGTATATAGAGCATGCGGCCGGCGGGGGCCGTATGATCGGAGGGCCGGAAATGGCCAAGGACTACGGCGACCAGCGGACTTCCAGGCGCTACAACGTCCGGGACTTCGAGCTGTACTGGACTCCGGGCGGACTGCTCTCCTTCCTGAGCGCCGCCAAGCAGGCCAAGAACAAGCTGCCGGTGGTCAACTTCAGCATCGGCGGCGCGCAGTTCCTCTCGGCCAAGGACATGACCCAGGGCGAGCGGGTCCGCATCCACTTGGTCAACCCCGTCCTGGCCGAGCCGATGGTCCTGGAGGCCGAGATCTGCTGGTCGCGCCAGATACCGCGGCGCTCGGCCTATCGGGTTGGCGTGCGCTTCACCTCAGACTCCTCGCGCAACCGGGACAAGCTCCAGGAGCTGGAGGCCAAGCTCAGCGGCATGACCATCCGGCTGCGCTGCGCCGGCTGCGGCACGCCCTTCTCGGTCAAGAAGAGCTTCGAGGGCGAGGCCGGGCGCTGCCCCCGCTGCAAGGCCGTGGTGGAGGTCCGTGAGGAGGAAATCCTGCCCGAACTCCCCGAGGAGAAGCGGGCCGCCGAGGACAAGCCCGGTCCCGCCGCGGCCCGCCCGGTCTCCGGAGCCGGGATATCCAAGACGATCGATGGCTTCATCCGCACCTCCGTGCCCAGCCGGCTGCACCTGCAGCTCATCCAGCATTTCGCCAAGCGCCCGGCCGGGCAGGTGGCCGGCGTCAGCGAGCTGGCCATGCTGGTGACCACCCCGGAGCCGCGGGTCCACGCCGCGCTGCGCGAGATGGTCAGCCAGGGGATCCTCAAGGAACTGGGCGCCAAGACCTTCAACTACGACCCGTCGCCGGAAGCCAAACGCAAGATCGCCGAGCTGGCCACCCTGCTCAACAACCCCCAGCGCCGCAGCGAGGTGCTGGCGGTGGTGCTCGACGCCGAGAAGAACAAGAAGTAGCGGCCGGCTCGGACGCGGCCCGCCAGTTCGTCGGGCCTCCGGCAGGCCCCGCCGACCTCAGACGATCTCGCGCAGGTCCCTCCCCGGCAGCGCCGGGAACTTGGCGTGCGGCTCGGTCTGGTACCAGTAGACCACCGAGGCGATGTCGTCCTGCAGCGGCAGGTAGCGGCCCTCGCCCCTCCAGCCGATGGCCTGCATGGTCACGCGCAGGTCCTGCCGGAAGAAGACCGGGTCGGGCACGTGGAAGCGATACAGGGTCAGCCGCGTGCCGGGTTTGTTGCGCTCTCCGGAGACGCGCTGGAACCCGAAGAACGGCGCCGAAAAATTGCCCTCGTCGAAGCACCAGGCCCCGCCGAAGTAGTCCTCGGTGCCCGTGCCGCAGATGGTCGGGAACTTGCCGTCGCCGTCCAGGAACATCTTGATCTCGCCCTCGCCCCACCAACCGGCGTTGTTCTGCTGCCAGGACATGAAAGTGCCCACGTACTGGCCCTGGCCCCTGACCCCGTCAAGCATGGTGTAGTCCGTGCCGTACTCCAGCGGGTTGGTCCGGCGCCACTGGGCGTGGAGCGAGAGCGCATCCTCGGCCACCGGCTCGAGGGTGTAGTTGATGGTGTAGAAGAAGCCCTTGAGTTCCTCGACGCCCTCGTTGGTCACGCTGATCCGGGCGTGCTTCCGGAAGGGCATGGGGAAGAAGCAGTTCATCCCGCCCTTGGGGTTCACATTGATGGGCTGGGCCAGGATGTTCTGCCGCGCGTTCCACGAGCAGCAGAAGAAGTCGCCGGCCGGGACCTCCACCGAGGGCTCGAGCTCGCCGTCCCACCAGATGCGCAGGATCAGGTCGCGGTAGAACTTGACGTCGAAGGTGAACCAGATGTGCCGGATGACGCCCGGGCCGGCGTTGTCCATGAGCACCGCGGACTGGCCGGCGGGGATGTCCAGGAAGGGCGAGACCTTCCATCCCTGGCCCAGGTCCCTGGCGCTGTTCGCCGCCCGCGGGGCCAGGGTGTCGGCCGCGGTGGCCATGCCGCCCTTGCCCTTCTCCCCCCGGAAGTTCTCGGCGGAGAGCGAGCGGCTCTCGCAGTTGCGCTTCATGAAGATGTTGCCCAGGTCGATGTTCATGGCTCCTCCCTCTCGGTTTCCAGGCGGCGGGCTCCTCGGTCATGATACCCCGTCGGCGGCCGCCGGAACATGGACTGTGCCACGGAATACATGGACGGAATTGCGGCCGCGTCAGGGCCTACCGGATTTCGCAGGCCTCCTCGGCCTGCCAGGTAGGATCGACGCGCACGGCGCGCCGGTTGGCGCTGTCGGCCACGTAGATGTGCTTGAAGGACGCCTTGGCGGCGATCGGGTAGGCCAGCGGGATCTTCCCCGGCTTCCCGGCGGACTCCACGGCGCGGAGCCCATCGTCGAAGTTCCCGTAGGAACCGAACTTCACTATTTCGTTGCCCTCGTTGTCCACCACCTGCACCGAACAGGTCAGGGCGTTGGGTATGTAGAGCCGTCCGTAATCGTCGACCTCGAAGCGCGGGGTCTGGCAGGCGCAGTGGCCCTCGCCGCGCTCGAAGCCGCTCAGGACTGCCAGCCCCGGGTAGGCCTTGAGCGCGCCCTCGATGTACACCCCCTTCATCTTCTGGCCGGCACCCATGGCCAGGCCCGGCCCGAACTTGTCAGGGACGGTCAGCTCGGGATGACCCACCTGCGGAGATGCGTCGTTGTGCTGGGCGATCTGCGGCCGGTACTTGGTGCCCGGCGGGAGCTGGGGACACATCCCGCCGCCCTCAAGCCCGAACTTGACGATGCTGCCGGTCATCTGGGTGTAGCCCCGGGCCTTGGCGAAGTCGCCGGGCAGGACGTAGTCGGCCGGCAGCACGCGGATGCCGGCGTAGATGTGGCCGGCCTGGTCGACCTCCACGCCGCCGGACTGGTCCTGAAGCCAGCCGATGTAGGCGCCGGTGAAGCCGGCCGAGAGGTAACCGGGTTTCAGGGCCTTGGCGGCGACGAGGTCCTGCATGCGCGGGCAACGGCCCGGCTTGCCGTCCGGAGTCACCTCGAAGATGGCGTTTGAGCGCCAGCAGTACATGCCGTTGTAGTAGAGCGTCCCGTCGGGCTTGACGCAGGTGCCCTGGTTGCCGAAGTAGCCGCCGCCCATCTTGCCGTAACGGAAGGCGAACTCCTTGCGTCCGTCGGGCAGGGGCGCCGGCGTCAGGTCGCGGTTGAACCGCGAGTAGGGACCCTCCCAGCCGCCGCCCTGGCCCTCGTGGCCCGAGACGTAGACCATGCCGTCGCGGCGCACGCACATCTCCGAACCTATGATCGGCGCGGGCAGGCCTTCCTTGCCGAGCTTGCCGGCGTAGTCGCCGCTCAACCCATTGTACCGGCGGGTCTGGGCCCAGCCGTTGTGGATGTAGACCAGTTCCGCCTCCGGGTCGACGTCCATCCGGCAGGCGAAGCCCGCGGCGGCCTTGCCGCGGTCGGCCAGGTCCCCGACGATCTCCAGCTTGCCGCCGCGGTCCTCGATGCACAGCAGGCTCTCCGGACGGGCGCCACCGGAGAGCCAGAGGCGCGGGGCAGGTCCGGTCGGGTCAAGGGCAAGGTGCGGGTCGGCGCCCGTGGCCGGGGCGGGCAGCTTCAGCGTGGCGACGACCTTGGGCGCCGGCTTGGCGGCCGCCGCGGCGCCGGCCGGGTCCCAGCCGTCGATCCGGACGAGCGCGTCGGCGTAGACCCAGACGCGCTCCTTCCGGCGGGTCACCACGTAAAGCGCGCCGGCCTTCTCATCAACGGCCAGCGCGCAGGGGTTGGCCGGGGTCTCCACCGCGGCGAGTTCCTTGCCCTCGGGCGAGAAGACCCGGACCCGGGCGGAGGCTTCGTCGCAGACCAGGACGCGGCCCTTGCTGTCCACGACCAGGCCGTGCAGGTTCTGGCTGTCGAGGCTGGGGCTCCCCGGCCGTGCACCGGGGGCCTCGGCGGGCAGGGCCACGTCGGCGAAGGTCGAGGTCTTGCTGGCGCCGGCGGCCCTGTAAATGCGGCCCTCCGGCCAGTCGGGGTGCAGCTTGCTGCCCTTGGGCGCGAAGCCGCTGTAGCCGGCGAGGTAGAGCGCCTTGCCGTCAGGCGAGAAGGCTCCGGTCGGGGCGCAGTTGGCGGAGTAGCCGGCCAGCTTGGTCCCCGCGCTCCAGAGCGAATCCTCGAAGGGGTCCCCTGCGCCGCCGTCGCTCTTGCGGATGCGCCAGACCGCCCCGAAGAAGCCGTCGAGCAGCACCAGGGTGTCCTTCTCGGTCGGGTGCAGCCCCAGGAGCCGGACGTGCATGTCTCCGCGCAGGTCGTCGTGCATGGCGTGCCGGGAGATCATCGGGTAGAAGGTCGGCCAGGTGCTCATGCGGTTGAGGGGCGCGGGCACCTCCATCCCCGGGGCCGTCACCGAGCCGAAGGCCTGGCGGCTCTTGGCGTCGGTCGCCGCCGGATAGGGCATGAGCTCGCGAAGGTACTTGCCGTTCCGGTCGTAGACCCGCAGGAAGTAGACGGTGGAGTCGTTCTGCAGCCCCAGGAAGTAGAGGTCGCCGTTGGCCGGGTCCACGGCCATCCCGCGGCAGGAGGTCTTGTAGAAGTTGTACGGGCTGTCGGCGACCAGGCCGCCGAACCTGACGCCCATGCCGGCGCGGACGCGGACCTTGAAAGGGCCGTTCCCGACCGGCAGGTTCCAGTCGCCCTTGCCGTCCCAGACCAGTTCCTGGGCCAGGCCCGGCTTGAGCGGCGCCGGCGGCGGCTGTTTGGCGCCGAGGACGCCGGCGGCCAGGCTCCGGACCACCTTGCCGTCGGCGCTGACGATCGCCACTTCCACGTCGGTCGGCGCGGAGACGGTGAAGCTGATCTTCACCTTGTCCCCTTCCTTTGTCGCGGCAGGCTTGGCGGTGAAGGCGACCTCGCCGGCCGCCGCAGCGGCGCAGAGCGAGAGAACGAACAGTCCTACACCTGCCAGTGCGCGCATGGAACCCTCCATCGTCATCTTCCTCCAAGGCAAAGGACCGTCCCGTCCTCCAGACTGAGGTAGGCCCGCCCGCCGGCCACGGCCAGACCCTCGAGGACCGGCGCGGCCGGCAGCGGGACCGACGCAAGCTTCGCCCCGTCCTTGCTCGCCAGGAGCAGCAGTTCGCCGGCGCGCTTGCCGTCGGCCGGGGGCGAGGCCAGGGCAACGAGCACCTTGTCGCCGGCCAGCACCACCGCCTCGACAGTTGCGCCGGCCGGGAAGGGAACCTCCCAGAGTTTGTCGGCGGGCGGCTTGGCTCCGATGCTCCGGGCGGCGAAATTCGAGGCGCGGCCCTTCCAGACGTTGCCGTCGCGTGCCGCCGGCTCGGCGCGGAACTCGGGGCCGTAGCGCACCGAGTCGCTGAACGCCGACGGGCAGGGCGGGTACTCGCCCGGGCCGGCGCCGAAGACATTGCGGCTGAGGAAATTGAAGCTCACCGGAACGGGCGAGCCGAAGCTCCAGGGCGAGGCGTCCTTGCCGGTCCGGAGGTCGGCGGCGAAGACGTGGCGCATCGGGCCGTTGGGGTAGCCGGCGACGGCCACCGACTTGCCGTCGCTGGCCAGCAGGTCGGCCAGGAACTTGCCGCCCTGCGGGAGCCGCTTCTGGGCGCTCCAGGCCAGTTTGCCGGCGATCGGATCGACGGCGTGGACGGCGATGCCCTCGCCGCTCTCGGCCGAGCGGCCGGCGATGACGTAGGCCAGGTCGCCCTCCACCAGAACCCCGCCGACCACCGGCCAGACCGACTCGGTCTGACCGAAGGCCACGATCCGGCGCTCGGCCGGCGCGGCCCGGAACCGCCAGGCCAGCTTGCCGCTTGCGGCGTCGAGCGCATAGACCCAGCCGTCGTGGCTGCCGACCAGGCTGAGTCCGCGGAAGGCGCTGGGCGGAACGTCCAGACGTCCGCCGGTCGGGTAGGTCCAGAGCACCCGGCCGTCCTTATCGTCGAGGGCGGCGGCGACGCCCGCCTCGGTGAGCGAGACGAAGACCCGGCCGCCGGCCACCGTGGGGCCGGAGATTAGGTGACCGGAGGGCAGCCGCAGCGCCCAGTCGTTGCGGAGTGCGGTCTCGGGCCACTTGCCGGTTTCGAGCTTGCGGTTCCACAGTATTCCGAACGCTGCCGGCACTGTGTCGGAGGTGCGGTTCGAGCGCTTCCCGTCGCGGCGGAACATGGGCCAGGCGTCCTCGGCGCGGCCGTCCGGAGCGGCCGCCGCGGGCGTGGGCGAGCCGCGTTCCCAGCGGTCCTCCTCGCTCGCCGGGGCCGGCGGCGGTGCGTCGGCCGCCCAGCCGGTCACGCCCGGGAAGTAGGCGTGGCCGCCGCACCAGCATCCGAAGGGGATGTTGGTCTGGGAGAGATAGAGCTGCCCGTTGGCCAGCCCCACGCCGGTGCGGCAGGAGCCGCGTCCGCCGGGCACCTCAAAGCCCTTGCCGTCCTCCCAGGCCATGAAGTGGCTGGGGCGCTTGCCGACCAAGAAGCGCTCGGTGGCCGCCAGTGGGTGGCAGCCCAGCCCCAGGCCCTTGAACGGATGGGCGAGGGTCCGGTCCACGGCGCCGTCCTCGGGCTTGACGGCGCTCCAGAGCATCTCCTGCTTCTCGTTGGCGTCGGGGATCCAGACTCGCCCGGCGGCGAAGAGCGGCGGCTCGGTCCCCTTGGCGGTGACGGTCCAGAGCGCCGCGCCGTCCCGGGTCGAGAACGCGTGGAACTCCTGCACCCGGTAGGCCTTGGACGTGCGGCAGAGCAACCGCTCGCCTTGGACAAAACAGAGCTTGCCGTTCTTGCCGAGCTTCTCGGCAGCGTTGACCTTCCAGGCGGCGGTCCCCGTTTTGATATCCAGCGCGCAGAGTTCGCTGCCGCGCAGAATGAAGACACGGTCCCCGGAGGCCACCGGCGGGGCCAGTTCCCACCACTGCGCCTTGCGGGGAACGCTCCACCGCTGGGTGCGCGCCGGAAGTTCGAAGCAGGAGACCGCCTCCAGACCCACGGCGATCAGACAGTCGGGCAGAACCAGCAGGTGCCAGGCCTGGAACGGGATTGCGCCGAGCGGCTTGCCGGTGGCCGCCTCCAGGACGCTGATCTCCTTCTGGTTCGAGGCGTACACCCGGTCGCCGACGGCGACCAGTTGCTTGACCATGTCCTTCTGGTCGACGCGGCCGTCGCTGCCCAGGACCCGGATGACCTCGTCCTCCGGCCCGGGACCGATAGAGCGCTCCCAGAGCATGAGGCCGTTGAAGGCGTCCCGGGCCACGATCCGCCCGCTGGTGAGCAGGTAGAAGTTGCGTCCTCCGGCCGAGACCATCTGAAGCACGCCGCCGTATCCCGGCAGACTCGCCGGCCGCGGGCTGGCCTCGGCCGGGCCGGTGCACCAGCGGATGGCGGTGGGCGGGGCGACCAGCGCGTCGTGGGAGACCAGATTGCCGTCCGGGCCGTGCGCCAGGTGGGTCCATTCGTCCATGCCCGCCGGGCGCGGCTTCCTGAAGACGAGCCACGTCCGGGTCTTCCGGATCGTCTTGACGCCGGTCACACCCGCCTTGGCGAGCGCCTCCTCGAGGGCCTTGGCCCAGTCGGGCTCGACGCCCAGGCAGGCGGCGCCGCCGGGCGCCAGGACGCGGACGATCTCCGCGGCCGGCAGTCCGCTGCGGAGAAGTCCCTGGGCGTCCTCGACCACGAGGAGATTCACGGTTGAATCGGCGCAGGGGACCGCGCGCAGGTCGCTGTGCGCGGCGCTGGCCAGGCCGCTCATGCCCTCAGCGGCCAGTTCGGTCAGAGCGGCGGTGACAGCTTCCCGCCTTGGGGAGAGCCCGTGGACCAGGAACCGGCCGGACTGAGCCAGTCGCCTGAGCCGCGCCGGCGAGCTGAAACCGAGTTCCAGGCACAGGCCCCCGTCGATGCCGGAGACCTGGACGGCCTCGTCGGCGGGGCCCCCGGCCGTTGCGGCAGCGGGCTCGCCGGCCGGGACGCCGGTTGCCGATGCCCAGCCGAACAGACCGGCCAGCATGGCGGCGGCGACAATGTTCTTCACGCGCAAACTCCTACTTGGCCTTGCCCCTCGACGGGCTCAGGGTCCAACCGCACAGGTCTCCTCGGCGGCGTAGGCCAGTTTCACCTTGACCACCCGGCGGCTCAGGGTGTCGGCCACGTAGGCGTGGGTCTCGGAGAGGGCCACGGTCTGCGGCCAGGTCAACGGGATGGACCGGGCGGTGCCCTTCGAAGTCCCGTCGTCCTGGTTCCCGTACCTGCCGAACATGGTAACCGGGTTGCCGTTGGTGTCGATGACCTCCACGCGGAACTGCCCGAGGTTCGGATAGAACGACCGGCCGTAGGGGTCGACGTCGAAGCCGCCGCCCTCGCACATGCAGGTGAGCATGCAGGAGGAGAGCACGCTGGTGTAGGGCGCGAAGCCGAAGCGGTACCAGAGCGCGCCCTGCAGTTCGGCCTTACCCTGAGTCGAGTACCCGGCGTGGAACCGCACCGGCACCTTGGGTTTGGCCAGGAGTTCCGCGGGCGGCTTGCCCTCCACGCTCTCGGTCAGGTGATCCTTGCACCAGAGCGCCCCGCCGCTCGGCGGGAACTTGACGATGCTGCCGTACATGTAGCTGTAGTAGTAGCTGGAGGTCTGCTCGCTGGTCTGCTTCATGGGCTCCTTGATCTTGCCGTCGAAGAACTCCGGGAAGGAGCGGTCCGGGGGCTTGACCATCTCCGCCAGGTAGATGTTGCCCTTGGCGTCGAGCCGCGGGACCGCGCCCTTGGTGCACTGCCAGATGACCGTGCGCTTGACCTTGCCGTCGAGCCCGAAGGCGTTCAGGCAGGTGGCCGGCTCGTCGGCCTCGCTGCCGGTGCTCTCGCCCTTCCTCCAGCCGGCCGGCGGGATCATGAAGAGCTCGTCCGGGTTGGGAATGATCATGCCGCGCTGGGAGTAGTTCATCACCGCGGAGAGCGGAATGTGGTTGCTGGCCAGGCCCGGCCAGTTCAGCGGCTTGGCGTTGCGATCGTAGAGCCTGAGGCCATTGGCCGCGCTCCAGCTGTAGGAGACCAGGTTCCCGGCGGCGTCGGCCCGCACGGTGGTGCCGTTGTTGGGGTTGCCGAGCGGCGCGAGCCGGAAGTTGGTCTGGATCTTCCCGGTCTTCTCCTCAACCCGGTACCAGGACTGGACGTTGCTCTTGACGTAGAGCTCGCCGCGCAGGCGGTCGTAGGAAAGGTCCTGGGGCCCCTCCGCCCAGGGCGTCTTGGTGTCGCGGGGGTCGCCCTTCATTTCGAACTTGCCGCCGGCGTCCTCGATGACCAGGAGCTGCGGCGCGGTGCTGTAGGGGACCGTGGGCATGCAGATGCGCACCGGCTGGCTCGATGCGTCCACTACGATCCGGTGAGGCCGGTTGACGTCCTCGGCGTGCCGGCAGTTGGGCAGGGCCAGGCGGCAGACCTCCTTGCCGGCCTTGTCGAACTTGATCAGGTCGGGGGTCTTGACGTCGGCCATCGAGCAGACGTAGACCGCGCCGGTGGCCGGGTCCACGCCGATGGAGTCCGGGGCCTTGACCTTGATCTCGCTGACCAGGGTCCGGTCCTTCTCGCTGAAGATCGCCACCCGGTCGGCGTCGCCGTCGGCCACGTAGACGAGGCCTCCGGCCACGGCCAGTCCGCGCGGGCCTGTTAGCAGCTCTTTGTCCGTTCCCGGCGAGCCGGGCTTGCCCAGGAATGGCTCGGCCGCGTCCCGTTTCTCGAGCGGTATGCGGAAGACGCAGGGCACGCCCCTGAGCGCGCCCTTGGTCTTGGGATTGCCGGCGGTCAGGCCCGCGAGATACAGGAACTTCTCGTCGCTGCTCAGGGCCAGGCAGGGCCGGCTCTGATTTAGGAACCAGCCGTTGGCCATGGTCAGCTCCTTGATATCGGCGAGGAGCTTCGGGCCGGCCATGGCCTCGTAGGGGGCGCTGCCGTCGGGGTCGAGGCTCGCAACCGCCGGGCCCATCACCAGCCAGTGCACCCGCCCCTTGCTGTCCACGACCGGGCACTGCGCCGGGAAGCGCCAGGCCGGGTCGGGGTAGAAGGTCAGCCGCAGCAGGTGGTGGATGCGCGGGACCAGATCCCCCTCGGCGCTTTGGAATGCGCCGAAGGCCTTGGCCTTCTCCGGGGACAGGTTCCCGGGCATGGGCATGACTGCGCGCTCGTGCTTGCCCTCGCGGCTCAGGACTTTGAGCTTGGTGCTGCCCCAGTGGCCGACGGTGGTCGGATCGTGATGAAAGACGTAGAGCGAGCCCTTGGGGCCGACGGCCAGCGAGGAGATGCTCCCCGTGGATGCCGGGTTCTCGAGCAGGAATCCGTCGAACTCCGGCCTCAGGCCGGCGCGGACCCGGACCTTGAAGGGGCCGCCCGCGGCGGGCTTGCCGGCGTCATCCTTGCCGTCCCACTCGACGGTCTGGGCGAGGCCGGCCGTGAGCGGCTCTGGCGGAGCCTCTTTTCCGCCGAGCACCCCGGCCACCAAGTGGCGGACCACCCTGCCGCCGGAGTCGAGAACAGCCACCTCCACGTCGGTGGGGGCGGAGACCGTGAAGCTTGTCTTGACTCTGTCGCCGTCCTTTGCCGCCGTCGGCCTGGTGCTGAAGCTCACCTGCTGGGGCAGGCCGGCCTCGCCGGCGAACCCGGCGGCGGATGCGAGCAGAAACCCGAGAATCAAGGCGGCGGGCTTGCAGGTCTTCATGGACTTCTCCCCTTTCTGACCCCTGCCCTATCTACCCCTCATCCGAGCGCCTTGACATGGAACCCGCCGTGGAATATATGGACTATCTTATGGACACGATCAATCCCGCCAAGCTCTGTCTGAACCTCCACCCGCCACGGCGCTCGATGGCCTTCGTCATCAACGGCCTGGGCCTTCGCGAGGTGATGCCCGCCAAGATCGTCAACCGCCCCGGCGGGACCCGGGACTTCCTCTTCATGCAGTTCCACGACCCGGTTGAGGTCAGCGTCGAGGGCGCCATGCGGCGGTGCGCGCCGGAGACCCTCGTGCTCTGGGAACCCTCTGTGTCGCACCACTACGGGAGCACCGCCAGGTGCTGGTCGCACTCCTGGCTGCACTGCGACGGGGCCAATATCGAGGCCGCGGTCCGTGCCTCCGGGATGCCGCTCAACCGGCCGATCGCCATGGCCGACACCTCGCTCATCGATGCGGCCCTGCTGCCGCTGCACGCCGAGCTCACCGCCAACCGCCAGCCGGACAGGATCATCACCGAGAACCTGGTGCAGATATGGATCCGGCGGCTGCGCCGAGTGGCCGCCGCCGACTCCGCTCCGCCGGTGCCGGCCAGGATCCTGGCGGCGCAGGCCTTCATGGAGCGCGCCTTCTCGGAGGAGGTCACGCTCGAGCGGCTGGCCTCGTTCGCGGGGCTGTCCGTCTCGCACTTCTCGGCCGAGTTCCGCCGGCACCTGGGGACGGCACCGATGCGCTATCTGCTGGAACTGCGCCTCAAGCGCGCCGCCTACCTGCTGGCCGATGTCAACCTGTCGGTTTCGGAGGTCGCGCGGGAGGCCGGGTTCGGGGATCCCCTCTACTTCTCAAGGCAGTTCCGGCGGCGGTTCGGATCCAGCCCGCGGGAGCATCGGCGGCGCCAGCCGCCTTCGGGCTAGCCTGCCCGGCCCCCGCCCCGGAATCAGCGGGCCCCCCAGGCCGTTTGGACAGGGCTGCAACTGGAGCCGGCGTTGAGGAGGTCCCGTTGATGAATCACAAAGTGCTGATCACTGGAGCCAACCGGGGCATAGGTCTGGCGCTCGTCAGGGAGTTCCTGATTCGCGGCGACTTCGTGGCGGCGGCCTGCCGCCATCCGGACAAGGCCGAGGAGCTTTCGCAACTGCGCCCGGCCCACCCGGACCGCCTCACCATCGTCCGACTGGATGTGAACTCCGACCAGTCGGTCCTGTCTGTTGCCGGGGAGGTTGCCGAGCGCTACGACGGTCTGGATGTGCTGGTCAACAACGCCGGCGTCTTCGGCGGCAAGCCCGCCACCCTGGCGGATATCAGAGTCCTGGACTTTCGGGACACCTACGAAACCAATGTCATCGGGTCGTTTAGGATGACCCGGGCCTGCCTGCCGATCCTCAAGCGCGGCCGGAATGCCCGGGTGGTGAACGTCTCGTCGGAGGCGGGGATGATCTCCCGGCCGTTGGACGATCCCAAGTACTACGCATACGGGGCCTCCAAGGCGGCGCTGAACTATGTCACCCGCGCCCTGGCCAAGGATCTGCGCGCCGACGGTATCAGCGTGGTGGCGCTCAGCCCCGGATGGGTGCGCACCGACATGGGTGGGCCGGAGGCGCCTCTCTCATCAGAGGAGTCGGCGCGCGGCATCGTCAAGGTGGTCCACGGCCTGACCCTCCGCGACACCGGCCGGTGGTTCCACTACGACGGCTCCGAGAACGAGATGTGGTGAGTCAGGTCTGACCCAGCGCCCGCCGGGCCGCCGCGGCGATCTTGGCGGCGCTGGGCAGGACCGCGTCCTCGAGGGGGCGCGCGGCGGGGATGGGGGAGTCAAGCGCGCCGACGCGGACCACCGGCCCGTCGAGATAACCGATGGCCTTCTCGGCGACGAGCGCGGCCACTTCCGCGCCGATGCCGCCGGGAAGCGCACCCTCCTCGACGGTCACCAGGTGCTGGGTCCGGCCGACGCTCTCGAGGATGGCCTCCTCGTCGAGCGGCTTCAGGCTGCGGAGGTCGAGCACCTCGGCACTGACGCCTTCGGCGGCGAGCATCTCCGCGGCGCGGAGGGCCAGCGTCACCATGTGGCCGTGGGCGGTGATGGTCAGGTCGGAGCCAGCCCGCGCCGTCCGCGCCTGGCCGATGGGTGCGAGCTCCTCGGCCTCCGGGACCGCCTCGCGCATCCCGTAGAGCAGCTTGTGCTCGACGAAGAGCACCGGGTCGTCATCGCGGATGGCGGCCTTGAGGAGCGCCCGCGCCTGGCGTGGCCCGCTCGGCGCGACGATCTTCAGCCCGGGCACGCCCTGGAAATAGGCCTCGACGCACTGCGAGTGGGTCGGCCCATAGCCGCGATAGCCGCCGGCCGGCAGCCGCACGGTGAGCGGCACCCGGACCTGCCCGGCGTACATGTGGTGGAACTTGGCCGCGTGGTTGGCGATCTGGTCGAAGGCGAGCAAGACGAAGTCCATGAACATGATCTCGACCACCGGGCGCATCCCCAGCATGGCCGCGCCGACGGCGGCACCCACGGTCGAGTTCTCGGAAATGGGCGTATTCACCACCCGCCGCGGCCCGAATTCGTCCGCCATCTTCCGGGTTACCTTGAACGCCCCGCCGTACTCGGCGATGTCCTCGCCGAGCATGATGACCCGCTCGTCGCGCCCGAGCTCCTCGCGGAGGGCCAGCTGAATGGCCTCCCAGCCGTAGATCTCCCTGCTGCCCGACGCCGCCGGGGAGCCCGTCGGATCGGGGATGTCCCGGCGCACCGGCTCAGCGTAAAGGTGGACGGCGGCCTTGGCGGCCGGCAGGACCGGGCTCTTCCGCGCAAACTCCACGGCATCGTTCATGCACCGCTCAACCGCCGGTTCAAGGGCCTCGGTCTTCGATTCCGGGACTCCGAGCTCGACGAGCCGGGCGCGGGTCAGGCAGAGCGGGCAGCGGTCCCGGGCGGCTGACTCCTCCGCCTTCGGCCGGTATTCGCACTTGTCGCTCTTGGAGTGGCCGGAGAGCCGGTAGGTCCGACACTCGAGCAGGTACGGCCCCCTCCCGGAGCGAACGTGCTCGGCGCCGCGCAGCGCCGCCTCTCGGACGACCTCCACATCGTTGCCGTCGACACTGGCGTGGGCAATGCCGAAGGCCGCGGCGCGGTGGGCCAGCGACCTGCACTCGCCGGAGGTTCCGGCCGAACCGTCCTCGGTCCGCGTGGAGAAAGCCCAGCAGTTGTTCTCAAGGACGTAAAGAACGGGGAGTTTCCAGAGCGCGGCCATGTTGAGCGATTCGGCGAAGGTGCCCTGGTTGACGGCCCCGTCGCCGAAGAAGTCGCAGACGATGCGGTTGGAAGTTGCCAGTTGGCAGTTGGCAGTTGGCAGTCCAGTGCCGGCTTTGCTGGCAACTGACAACTGACAACTGGCAACTGCCTTGCCCCCCAGCCGCTCCAGCGCCAGTGCCGCGCCTGTCGCTATCGGGATGCCTCCGCCGGTGATCCCGTTGGAGCCAAGGAAACCCAGGTCCGGGGCGGCCATGTGCTGGCTGCCCCCGCGGCCCAGCGAGTAGCCGTCGGACTTGCCGAAAAGCTCGGCCATCAGCCGCCGGGGATCGCCGTTCTTGGCCAGGAAGTGCCCGTGGCCGCGGTGGTTAGAGACAACGAGGTCGTCGGAGCCGAGCGCGGCCATCACCCCCACGGCCACGGCCTCCTGGCCGATGCAGGAGTGGGTGGTACCGGACATCTCTCCGGCACCGAAAAGGGCCTCAAGCTTCCCCTCGAAGCGGCGGATGAGCAGCATCCGGCGGTAGTACTCGAAGAGGCGCTCGGCGCTCAGGCGGTCAGACAAGGGCGGGGCCTCCGAAAAGCGTCCGTGGGTTCAGTCGGATCCGACCGATCAGTCTGAACAGCCCTGGCCGCCCTTCGGCCACGGGCATAGCGAGAAAGGACATGATCGGCGGCAGGAGTTACCCGCCCTTCTCCCGATCGGCAGCCTCTTCCTCCTCTTCCTCGTCCTCGTCGTCCTCATCATCGTCTTCGCCGCCTCCGGCCTTCTTTCCGCCCTTGCCGGTGTCCGCGGACTTCCTCTTCCGACCGCGCAGCGCCCGCCAGGCCTCGCGGTACTCGGCGGTATCCAGCAGGCTGGCCACCAGCGTGTAGGCGAAGACGCCGGCCAGGACCGGGGCTATGCCCCGCTGCGCGACGATGATGAAGCCTTCGCCGGTGGGCGGCAGGCTCATGATCACCCAGTGGACGAATATTCCGGTGGGCACGCACATGGCCGCGGCCCGCAGGGCGGTGAAGGCCACGCCGCCGAGCTTGAGATCCGGGCGCTCGCGCCTGAGCGCCGAGAGCGTCAGGACCATCTGAAGCGTCGCCGAGAGGGTCGAGGCCAGGGCCAGTCCGGCGGCCCCCGAGAGCCACAGGCTGGCCTCGCGCGCCCCGCCGAGCCGGGCCGCCAGCCGGGTGCCCTCCAAGAGCGCGGCGCTGTGCCCGCCCCAGAGCACGAAGACCAGGCTCAGACCGACGTTCACCGCCACGGTGACCAGGGCGATCCGCGCCGGGACCTTAGGCAGCTTCATGGCGTAGAAGGCCCGGGCGGCCAGCATGGTCACCACCGTGGGCGGCAGGGCCAGGGCGCTCCAGAAAACCACCCTGACCATGTGCGGCGTCTCCTCCGGCCTCCAGCCGCCCCGGCCGTAGAGCAGGCTGACGATCGGCTCCGCCGACACGATGAGCACCGCGCTCACCGGAATGAGCATGAACAGGCTCATGCGCATCGCCCCGGAGAGGGCCGCCCCGAAGCCCTTCTTGTCGCCGCGGGCGTGGAGGCTGGACAGGGTCGGCAGCGCGGCCGTGGCCATGGCCACGGCGACGATGCCCATCGGGGCCATCACCAGGAGGTTGGCCAGCGCCAGGTAGGACTGCGCCGCGGGCTCGGGCGCCAGCGTCCAGGCGAAGATTCGGTTCAGGAAGGTGTTGAGCTGATAGACGCCGGTGCCTATCAGCACCGGAGCCATGGCCGCGGCCACGCTCCGGAAGGCCTCGTCCCGGAAACCCAGCGACGGCCGGATGCGCACGCCGGCGCCACGGGCCGAGGGCAGCTCGATAGCCAGCTGCAGCGCGCCCCCGAGCAGCACCGCGGCGGCAATGATGAAGGCCGCCTGGGACTGGAAGTCCTGGGAGCCAAGACCGTAGCGCCTCCAGGCCAGGAAGGCCCCGGCGAGAATGGCGACGTTGAGCAGCACCGGCGCGAACCCCGGGACGGCGAAGCGCCGGTGGCTGGTCAGAAGGGCCATGAAGAAGGCATACAGGCAGACCAGCGGCAGGAAGGGGGCCATGACCGCGAGCAGCTTGAGGGCCAGGACGCTCTTGGCCCCCATGCCCGGGAGGCAGCTGGCGCCCAGGCAGGCCAGCCCGCCGACCAGCGCGAGCAGCCCCAGGCCCAAGGCCAACGCGGTGAAGACCAGGCTGGCCAGGCGGTTGGCGCCCTCCCGGTCGGACTTCTCGATGCGCTCGACGTAGACCGGCACCAGGCTGTTGGTCAGCGCCCCCTCGCCGAAGAGGTTGCGGAACATGTTGGGGATGCTGAAGGCCAGCAGGAAGGCGTCGCGAGCGGTCTGGGAGAGCACCGCCGTCAGGGCCATGTCGCGCAAGAGGCCCAGCGCGCGGCTGGCTCCGGTCAGCGCCCCGAAGATCCCGGCGCCGCGCAGCAGCTTGCGCGACTCCTCGCGACCAGACTCGGGCTTGTCCGCCGTGGGGCTCAAGGAGCTTCTCCGGACCGTTTGACCGGCCTGGATTCTACGCGCGGAATCGTTGCGGTCAAACCGCAGACGGACGGGGCGATGCCGGGCGCTCGAGGCTTCCCGGGAATCCTCCGGGCCGAGCCGCACCCGCGCCGCAGGAGGGCCCGGCTCCCGGTCATGCCGGCGGGTCGCTCCCCCGGAGGGGACCGATGCGGTTGCCGGCCGCCGGCGGCCAGGCTAGAATCCGGCCATGCTCAAGAGGCGGCGCATCGGCGTCCTGGGAGGCAGCTTCGACCCCATCCATTCGGGGCACCTCTCCGTCGCCCAGCAGATTTCCGACCGGCTCAGGCTCGACGAGGTGATCCTGGTTCCGGCGGGGGACCCGCCGCACAAGAGCCGCGAACGCCTGGCCCCGGCCGCCGACCGGTTGGCCATGGCCAGGCTCGCGGCGCATGGGCTGGCCCGGCTCTCAGTATCGGACGTCGAGATGCGCCGACCGGGACCCAGCTACAGCCTGGACACGATGCGGGAGCTCAAGGCCGAACTCGGCCCGGAGCACGACTACTTCTTCATCATCGGCGCCGACACCGTCGGGGAACTACCCTCCTGGCACCGCGCCGCCGAGTTCACCGCCGAGACCGGCTTCGCCGTCGCCGTCCGCCCGCGCTTCGAGCCGGACTTCGGAAGGGTCGAGCGGGAACTGGGCCCGGCCGCCGCGGCCAAGCTCCGCGCCGGGCTTGTCGAGATCGAGCCCTGCGACATCTCCTCGACGCTGGTCCGCGCCCGCATCGCCGCCGGAGAGGACGTCACCGGGCTGGTCCGGCGGGACGTGGCCGAGTACATCGTCCGCAAGGGGCTGTATCGCTGACGCTCGTCCTTGAGCAGAGCCTCGTCCATGCTGGACGCGGCCTTGCCGACGACCGCGGAAGGCGCCGACGACGACCCGGTTACGCCTGCGCCGGCCCCTGCCGCGCGAGCCACTCGGCCCGGCTGGCCTGCTCGTCGTCGACCAGTTCGCGGAGCGTGACCGCCCCCAGCCGCTCGCGCAGCTCCCGGTCGGCGCCGCCGAGCAGCGCTTCGATCCGCCGGTGGGTCTGGTCGGCGGCGGACGCCGGCAGCCGGAAGGTTTCCCCCGAGACCGCGTCCAGGATGCTGGCCACTGAAATCTTGTCGAGCGGCCGGCCCGGGACGTAGGTGTCGAGCTCCCCGGCCACCGGCACGAGCAGGCTCTTGGCCACCAGGGACTCCAGCGACTCGCGCACCGCGTACTCGGGGATGTCCAGGCGCTCGGAGAGCTCGTCGACCACCACGGTCTTCTCGCCGCGGGAGAAGCGCGCGGCCACCGCGGCGGCGGTGCGGATCGCGAAGTACACCCGGAAGCGCGCGCCGCGCCGGCGACGCTCGTGCTTGCGGGTCAGGTCCTCGTAGTTCTGGACCGTGAAGGCCACCGAGGCCCCGAAGAGCACCACCAGCCAGGTGTAGTAGAACCACAGGAAGATCATGGGGATGAGCCCCAGCGCCCCGTAGACGTTCTTGGTCACCGCGTACTTGACGTAGAGGTTGAAGCCCAGGGTGGCCAGGGCCCAGAGCACCGCGGCCAGCGCGGCCCCGGCCAGCGCCGGCTTCACCCGCACCCGGGTATTGGGCAGGATGCAGTACAGAGCCGTGAAGGCGGCCGTGGAGATGAGCATGGGCATGAAGAAGGCGACCAGGGGCTTGAGCCAGGCGAGGTGCTGAAGAACCCGGCCGATGCTCCCGGTCCCGATTTGGCTCACGGCGCTCAGCGAGAGGCTGGCGGCCACCAGGATCGGCGCCCAGAAGAGCACCGCCGTGTAGCTGATCACCCGGCTGAGAAGCGCCCGGCCGCGGGGCACGCTCCAGATCCGGTTGAAGGTCTCCTCCACCGTGTACATCAACGAGAGGACGATGAGCAGCAGCACCACGAAGCTGGTCGCCCCCACCGCCCCCGCCCGTTTCGCCAGCTTGCCGATCTCGTCCTTGACCAGGTTCTTGATCTCGACGCGGCGCTCGACGGCGGTCTCTCCGCCGGCTTTGGGCGCGCCGGGAGCCGCCTGATCCGGATCGGCCCGGCCAGGGTCGGCCTGGTCGGGCTCGGACATGCGGACGCTCGCGCCGGCATCCACCGGAACGAAAAAGTCCAGCGCCTTGTCGATGACCTGCTCCCGTTGGGCCTCGAAGGCCGAAAGGGACAGCAGGGCCATGATCACCGCCATGATCGGCACGAGCGACACCAGTGACTTGTAGGCCAGCGCCGAGGCCCGCAGGGTGCAGTTCTTCTCCTGCACCTCGCGCCAGGTCTCGCGGACCAGCTTCAGGAAGTAGGCCAGGGCGCGCTTGCCGCGAGTCAGGCTGTCTTCCTCGGCTTCCAGCAGCTCCCGGACCTTGGCGTTGATCCTCTGGTGCGGCAGCCGGGTCTTGCTCTTCGGCTTCGATTCGGCCATGGGCGCCTCCTGGCGGGGCTGTCAGCTGCCGGTCACTCTCGACCGTTGACTGCAGACCGCTGACCTCCGCCGACCGACAACTACCGTCTCACTCCCACTCCAGCTCGCCGCGGAAGGAGACCTGCACCGGGCCCTCGAGCCTGACGCCGGTGAAGCGCCCGGCCTTCTCGGCGAAGTGGATGCGGAGATTCCCGCCGCGGGCCGCAACCGGCACCGGCGAGGAGAGTTTCCAGATGCGCGCGGCGGTCAGTGCGGCGGCCGAGGCTCCCGTGCCGCAGGCCAGGGTCTCGTCCTCAACGCCACGCTCGTAGGTGCGGATGGCCAGCCCCTGGCCCTGGCGGGTGATGAAGTTCACGTTGGTCCCGGCCGGCGCGAAGGCCGCGTGCCGGCGCAGGGCACGACCCAGGCCGACGATGTCGCAGTTCTCGAGGTCCCCGACGGGCACGACCGCGTGGGGCACGCCGGTCGAGAGGAACCAGAGTTCGACGGCCCGGCCGGCGAGGTCCACGTAGCGGGGCTCCGGCTCGGTGGGCTCGGGCATGTCGATGATCGCCCCGCCGGGAGTGACCTCCGCGCCGACCGGGCCGGCCCCGGTCAGGAAGCGCATCTTCGCCGGCGCGGCGCCTATGGCGTGCGCGTAGCTGGCGATGCAGCGCGCCCCGTTGCCGCACATGGAGGCCTCCGAGCCGTCGGCGTTGAGGTAGCGCATCCGGAAGTCGAGGCCGCCGGGCGCCGCCGGGGCCTTCTCGACCAGCAGCACGCCGTCGGCGCCAACGCCGGTGCGGCGGTGGCAGAACTTCTCGGCGAACCCGGCCAGGCGCTTCTCGGCAACCGCCCCGCCGCGGTTGTCGGCCACGACGAAGTCGTTCCCGGCGCCGTTCATCTTCCAGAAAGCGAGTTTCACGGACTCCTCCAGTCATGACGCGGGGGCGGGCATTCGCCCCGCCCCCGCTGATTATACCGGGCAGCTCTGCAACTGAAGGCTAATTTCCGCCCTCCGGGATCACGATCTTCTGGCCGATCTTGAGGACCGAATCCTTGGTCAGACCGGGGTTGACCGCCAGGATCTCGGTGTAGCGCGAGGACTTTCCCAGGTAGCGGTCTGCCAGGATGTAGAGGGTCTCGCCGGCCTGGACCCTGTGGACCCGCCCGGAGGGGACGGAGGCCCGGGCCGCGACCGGCACGCCGGCCGGGGCCGCGACATCGCCAGACGCCGGCGCGGCCGGCTTCTTGGTGGCGGACAGGGTCTGGACCCCGGTCTTCTTCTTGGGGGTCGAGGCCACGGCCGAGGCCGGCGCCTTTCCGCCCTGGTCCTCCGCTAGGCCCGCAGCCACCGGAGCCGCCGCGGTCTTGGTCGGAGCCTGGCCCGCCGCCGGCGCCTGCGCCACGGCCGGCACCTGCGGCACGGTCGGAGCGGAGGCCAGCCCGTCGGAGGCCCCGCCGGAGACCGGCCGGTCCATGGAACTGCCGTCCACCCCGAAGGTGCCCGGGGCCGAAGACTGCGATGAAGGGGACGATGGCGCCTGGCCCCAGTCCCTGGCGCCGTCCCGGGACGCATCGGGGCCGGTAACGGCCGCGGCGACCGCGCCGTCAGCCTGATGGTCCTTTTTGGAGACCGTCCTGCCCACCAGGATCACGCAGACCAGCACCGCACCGAGTACTATTCCGAGACCGACCTTGGCTTCGCTGCTCATCGGATCGCAACTCCCGCGCGCATGGCGCGCCCTGCCCCCCGATTCCTCCGCTCGTCACCACTGAAGACATCCCGTGCCCGGAGCGGTGCTCCTCCCTTCCCCTCCGATCCGCCCTTGGGGCGGCTGCAGTGCTCCTCTGGCTGTCTCTCAGGCGGTCTGGCTGCCGGGGACGGCGCGCATCCTCTGCTTGGCGAGTTCGCGCCGCGCCTCGCGCCAGTTCTCGAACTTCATGCCGACCCACGCGGCCACGATCGACGAGTAGGTGCCGACGATGATGCCGACCATGAAGACCAGTGCGAACGGCCGCAGCGTGCCGCCGCCCAGGATCAGCAGGCAGGCGGTCGAGATGAACACCGTGAAGCTGGTCAGCACCGTGCGCGAGAGGGTCTGGTTGATGGACAGGTCGATGATGTCGCTCAACTGGGCGCTGCGCATGGCCGCCCGGTTCTCGCGTATCCGGTCGAAGATCACGATGGTATCGTTGATCGAGAAACCGATGATGGTCAGCAGCGCCGCGACGATGACCAGGTCGATCTGCGCGCCGGCCAAGCCCATCCGGTTGGCCAGCATCAGCGCGCCGGCGGCCAGCATGGCGTCGTGGAACAGGGTCACGGCCGCGCCCAGACCGAAGCCGATCATGAAGTCGAAGCGCACCACGATGTAGAAGAACATGGCCAGCAGGCTGAAGCTGAAGGCCAGCACCGCCTTGCCGAGCAGCTCGCCGGCGGCCCGGCTGCCGATCCTGGACATCATTGGGAAGGGGTCGGTGGCGTCGAGCTTGATCCCGGCGGCGCCGAAGCCATCGCCGAAGAAGCCCTTGACCCCGGCCTTCCCGGCGGCCTTGTCCAGCGACTGCTGCTGCTCGGTGCTGAGCTGGCAGGAGACGCGGAACTGCCGGCTCTTGCCGGCCGCATCGGGCTCGTAGGCCTGCACGCCGAACTCGCCGATCCGGGCGTCGGCCCGGCCGATCTCCCGGTCGGCGCCCAGGTGCGCCTCCATGCGCTCCTTGACCGCGTCGGCCACCTTGCGGACCCGGGCGGTGTCGGCCGCCTCGGCCAGCTGGACCTGCACCTCCAGGCCGCCGGTGAAGTCCAGGCCGTACTTGTTGGGGGTCTGGACGAACAGGAAGATGGAGCCAGCCACCAGCAGGGCCGAGACCATCGCGGCCGCCGGGCTGAGCCGCATGAACGGGATCTTGGGCACGCCCACGACCTTCATCATCCTGAACTCGGTCACCCAGCCGCGGCCGTGCAGGTACTCCATGACCGCCTTGGTCACGTACAGCGCGGTGAACAGGTTGGTGAGCAGGCCCAGGGTCAGGGTCACGGCGAAGCCCTTGACCGTGCCGGTGCCGAACAGGTACAGGAAGAAGGCGATGATCATGGTGGTGAAGTTGGAGTCCAGGATGGTGATCAGCGCCCGGTCCTGGCCGGCCTTGAGGGCCAGCTTGAGCGGTTTGCCGCGGGCCTTCTCCTCGCGGACGCGCTCGAAGATCAGCACGTTGGCGTCCACGGCCATGCCCACCGCCAGGGCGATGCCGGCGATGCCCGGCAGGGTCATGGTGGCGCCCAGCAGGGACATGGCCCCCAGGATCAGCAGGATGTTGAGGCCCAGGGCCAGGTTGGCGGCCAGGCCGCCGGACAGGTAGTAGCAGGCCATGAAGGCCAGCACCAGGATGGCGCCGACCAGCGAGGCCCGCAGCCCGGCGGAGATGGAGTCCTCGCCCAGGCCGGGGCCGACCACCTGCATGCTCTCGCGGACCGGCTTGAAGGCCAGGCTGCCGCCGTTGAGCACCTGGGCCAGCTGATCGGCCTCGTCCTTGGTGAACCGGCCGGTGATCTCGAAGTTGCTGGAGAGACGGTCGTTGATGGTCGGCGCGCTCTTGACCACCCCGTCGAGCATGATGGCCATGCGGGTTTCCCCGTGCTTCATGCCCATGGGGTTGCCCTTGTCGGTGTGGTTCTCCATGGCCCGGCCGCCGGCGGCGTCGAGGTAGACCAGCACCTTGTGCCCGGTGCCCTCCCCGCCGATGACGATGGCCCGGGTCAGGTTGTCGCCGGTGGTCAGGGGTTTCTCGCGGAGCAGCAGCCGCTCGGAGGACACGTCCCGGTCGGAGGCGGCGTTGTCCCGGATCTCCTTGAGTTCCCGGATCATGAAGCCCGGGGCGGGATGCTTGGCCTCCAGGGCCGCAATCCTGGCGGACAGTTCGTCGTGCTTGGCCTTGTCGGCCGTGGGCACGGCCTCCAGCTGGCCGCGCAGTTCGCGGAGCTTGTTGTCCCACTCCAGCATGGCCTCCCAGCGCTGGGCCGAGCGCTGGTACTTGCCGCAGGCGTCGACATCCAGGAAGATCAGCCGGCCGGTCATCTCGATGACCCGCTGCAGTTCACTGACGTCCAGTTCCAGTTGTTCCCGGCGGAGCCGCCGCTCCTCCTGCCGGATGCTTTCGTCCTTCTCGGCTTGGCTCATCGGATCCCACTTCGCCGCGCCCATATGATTGCGGAGCCGGACGACGATCTCCGCCGGGGTGAGCAGGATGTTCTTGATGGGCACCTGGGCGATGATCCGGCCGTCGTGCGAGCCGGTCTGCACCGAGATTTCGCGGATGCCCGCGGCGTCGATGCGCCTGCGGATCACGCTGACCGCCCGGGTGACGTCCTGACCGCGCTGGGCCTTGAGAAGGTCCAGGCGTCTGGTCCGGCCCTCCGCGGTCAGCTTGTCCTTGAGCAGCGAAATCCGGTCGTCGTATTCCTTGACGGACACCTCGCCGGTGGCGGCCCGGCGGGCCTTCTCGGCCTCGTCGATCTTTTCCTGGATCCCCTTGGCGGCCGCCTCCGGGGTGCTCTTGAACGCGGCGTTGAGCTCCTCGATCTCGGCGATCTCCCGGTCGATGGCGCTGGTGTCGAGCTGGTAGCGCAGTTCAGCCCCGCCGCGAAGGTCGATGCCCATGGCCGGGCTGCGGAAGTGGAAGAACCCAGCCGCGGCCAGAGCCGTGGCGGCCGTCACCAGGAAGCGCCGCCCGTGTTCGTTGGCCGAATTCAGGGCCACGAAGAAGCCGGCCAGCACCAGGAAAGCCAAGCCCCAGCCGGCGATCTTGACATGGAGAGGCATGAGCTTCTTCAGCTCGACCTTGCGCTCGCCCAGTTCCTTCTCCAGGACGCGCACCTTCGTGGTGTCGTCCTTGATCGTCTGGATCTGCCCTTCGATCTGAGCAATGACCTTGGGGTCTTCCGTCCTGGCGCGATCGGCCTCCAGGCGCAGCACCGAGCCGGGGTCCTTGGCCGCCCTGATGCGCGTCTCCAGTTCGCCTATCTTGGTCGCGTGAGGCTGCTGGGCGACCCAGATGTCGCGTACCGTGAAGAGCTGCCAGCCCAGGCCAGCCACCGCCGCGAAGAAGAAGATCATTCCGAAGAGCTGTTTTCTGCCGCTGGTGATCATGAGTGCTCCCGAAAGCTCCAGAGCGCCCCTCCGGGGCGCCCGTTGCCGCCCCTACTGCTGCCGCTGCTGGTCCTTGAGGGCCTGGTCGCTGGCGGCCTGTCCCGCGGGACCGACTATCATCACGCTCTTGATGCGCATCCGCACGTCCTTGCGGGCATCGATGCGCAGGACCATCTCGTCGCCGCAGACCTCGGCGATCTCCGCGACGACTCCGCTGTTGGTGATCACCTGATCACCGACCTTCAGCGCCCTGATCATGGCCTGGCGCTGCTCCTCGCGCTTCTTGTTCGAACGGGACATCCACCAGAACATCAGGACCATCGCGCCAATGAGGATTATGAACGGGGCGTTATCCGCCAACGCGTTGCGCTGGGCCGGAGGAGTCTGCTGCTTGCCTTTGGGGTCCTCGCTTGTCCCGCTGCCGGTCACCGGGGTGCCCGGCGCAGCCGGAGACGCGCTGGGAACCGCCGGGGCCGCGGGAGCCGCCGGGGCGGCCGGAGCCGCGGGGGCGGCGGGAGCGGCGGCGGTCGTTGTGGGGTTCGCAGATTCAGCCATCGATTCCTCTTTCCTGACTTGTCCTTGCCTTCCGGCGCGCGCTCAGGCCGAGCCGTACGGCTCAAGCGCCGAGCGCTTCCACCCAGTGAAGCGGCCCTCCAGGACCGCCGAGCGCGCATCCCCCACGAGCCTCGTGAAGAAGCGCAGGTTGTGAGCCGAGCACAGCGTGCCGCCCAGAACCTCGCCGGCGGCCAGCAGATGCCTCACGTATCCCCGGCTGAAGCCGCCGGCGCAGGCCGGGCAGTCGCAGCCTTCCTCGATGACCGCGCGGTCGGTCCGGAACCTGGCGTTCTTCAGCCTGAGCTTGCCGCCGCGCGTGAAGACCTGCCCGCGCCGTCCATTCCGGGTCGGCAGCACGCAGTCGAACATGTCGGCGCCCAGCTCCACGGCGGTCAGAACATCCTCCGGCTCGCCCACGCCCATGACGTAGCGGGGCTTGTCCACCGGCAGGGCTGGCAGGGTGTATTCCAGCACTTCGCGGTAGACCTGCGGCCCCTCGCCCACCGAGAGCCCGCCCACCGCATAGCCCGGAAAGTCCATTTCCGCAAGCCGCTCGGCTGACCAGACCCTCAACTGGCGGTGTGACCCGCCCTGGACGATGCCGAAGAGCGCATTGCGGCCTTTCCAGGCGGCGCGACAGCGCTGGGCCCAGCGGACGGTGCGTTCGGCACTCTGCCTGGCCCGGTCGAACCCGGCCGGATACTCCAGGCATTCGTCAAGGCACATCATCATATCTGCGCCCAGGCGCTCTTCAAGCGAAATAACGCCCTCGGGGGTGAAGAGGTGTTCGCTGCCGTCGAGGTGACTGCGGAAGCGGGCCCCCTCCTCGGTTATCGCCGGAGCCAGGCTCACCGGCCGAGAGGCGAGCCGGCCGCCGTCCTCGCGCGCCCCATTCGCGGCGCCCCGGCCCAGGCTCCAGATCTGGAAACCGCCCGAGTCGGTGAGCATCGGGCCGCGCCAACGCGTCATCTCTTGAAGGCCGCCCAGCGCCGCGACAGCCTCGGCGCCCGGGCGCAGGGCCAGATGATAGGCGTTGGCCAGCAGCACCTGAACCCCGGAGGCCCGGAGCTGATCAGGCGAAAGGCTCTTGGCCACGGCCTGGGTGCCCACCGCCATGAAACAGGGAGTATCGAACGCCCCGTGCGCTGTGCTCGCACGCCCGGCACGGGCCGCATTGCCACTTCCGACAAGCAGCTTGAAGCTGAAGTCCGACGCAATGGCCTCAGACATGCGATCCAGTCCTTCGCAGAACACGTCCGCGCAAACGGCCCAAGAGAATAGCCTCCTCGTGGCCTCACCGCAAGCGATTATTCGTGGTCCAACGTACCCGCAGGAATATCACAGATTGCTGGCAACTAGTGGAGTCTATCGGTGTAAAAGAATCCACAGGTAGTCCACCCAGGGGGCCAAGGGAATGACACAGGATTCAGTAAGCACAGGACGAGGTGGTCGCCCATCCAACCAGCTCGCCGCAACGCTGCGCCAGGAGATCGCTACGGGGCGGTTGGCCGGGGGCGACTTCCTGCCCACTGAGCGCGAGCTGGCCATCAGGCACCAAGTGGCGCGCAAGACCGTCGGGCGGGCTCTGAACATGTTGGCGGCCGAGGGACTGATCCAGTCTTCGCCGCGCCATGGCCACAAGGTACTGGCGCGGGCCCACGACCCGGTGCGCGGAGCGCCCCTGGCCTACGTGCGCCACACCGTGCAGGAGCCGGAGCGTTGGGGCCCGCTTCACGGCCAACTGCTGACGGCGTTCGAGGCGATGGCCGGCTCACGAGGCTGGTCGCTGCTGGCCGTTACGTCGCGCGGCCGGGCCGTGGAGGAAGTCTTCGAACAGCTTCGCGCCGCGCGAGTCTGCGGGGCGATTCTCGACACCAACGACTCGGAACTGTTGCGCCTGGTGCGCGCCGCCGGAATGCCCGCGGTGATGGTCGATGCCTGGGTCGAGGGCTGCGGCTTCGACTCGGTGGTCCAGGACAGCTACCTGGGAGGGCTGCAGGCGGCCCGCTGGCTGCTCTCCAGAGGGCACCGGCGCATCGGCTGGTTCGGCGAGGTCGCCCGGAGCTTCCACAGCCGGGAGCGTTTCGGGGGCGCCGCCGCGATTCTGGGCGAAGAGGATCTGCACATCCCCGGCGAGTTCCGCGTCGACCCCTACGGCGAAGATGTCGACGGCGCGCTGCGCCGGTTGCTCGCGCGCCCGGACCGCCCCACCGGCGTGCTGGCCCTCTGGCGGGAGCAGACGCTCAAGCTGGTCGGAGCCGCGCGCGCCATGGGGCTGGAGCCCGGCCGGGACATCGACGTGGTCGGCTGGGCCACCGAGGAGCAGTACGAGGCCGAGTTCCGGGCCGCGCTCGCCGGCGGGCCGGTCCCGCCGGCCGCCGTCTGGAGCGTGCGCCAGATGGCCGAGGCGGCCATGCTCCGCCTGGTGGAACGCCGCGCCAATCCGGCCATGGCCCCCGTGCAGATCAGAATCCCGACACAGCTGCGCTTCGCGGACAACAAGGAGGTCTGAGATGAAAGCCCCCGTCCTCAGCATGTTCCTGGGCCTTGCCGCAGCAGCCTCCGCCGGCGAGGCCGCTTTCACCGCCAAGCCCTTGGCCGCCAAAGACGGTGACAGGGTGAAGATCAGCTTCACGCTGGCGGCGCCGACCGACGTGGAGATCGCGGTGCTCGGCGCCGACGGCAAAGTCGTCCGGCACCTCGCGGCCGGCGTCCTCGGCGCCAAGAACCCGCCGCCGGAGCCGCTCAAGGCTGGGCTCTCGCAGTCCATCGAGTGGGATGGGAAGGATGACTTCGGCAAGCCGGCGGCAGCCGCCAAGGTCCGAGTCCGCGCCGGCACCGGGGTCAAGTTCGGCCGGTTCGTCGGCTGCCAGCCGTATCTCGGCGGAGCCCAGTCCATCGCCTGCGACGAGGAGGGCAGCATCTACATCCAGTCCAACCCAGGCGGGGCGCACATCCGCGTCTTCGACTCCGAGGGGCGCTATCTGCGCGAGATCCTGCCGCTCCCGGCGGACCTTCCGCCGGAGGCCGCCAAGGGGCTGATGACCTGGGATGAGAACGCCAAGACCTTCCGCCCGCGCAACTCGAACGCACTCTGGCCCGGCTTCTACGGCGGAGCCAAGCTGATCCAGGCCTCGGCCAAGAACGGCGTGCTCTGTGCCGACTTCGCCCGCGTCTACCGCCTCGACCCGCGGGGCGGCGTTATCGGCGAGTCCATGGCCTCCCAAGACCTGTGGGGCGGGGCCAAGCGCGCCGGCTTCCCCGACAACAAGGAGGGCGGAGTCGGAGTGTGGATGGCCCTTAGCCCCGACGGCAAGCGCGCCTACCTCTCCGGCCCGTTCGGCGGCGCGGACGCCCCTCCCGGCCGGGTCTACCGCGTCGACCTCGACGGCAGGGACACCTGGAAGGAGTTCGTCACCATCAAGTGCGCCGGCAACTACCAGAAGCACATGGGCTACTGGGACACCTACTGGGGTCCGCGCAGCGCGGTGCAGGGCGTGGCCGTCGACGCCAAGGGCCGGGTCTACGTTTGCGACCGCGAGAACGGCCGCGTCGTGGCTTTCGATGAGGACGGCAAGGAGCTCGACTCCGTGACCGTGACCTTCCCCGAGCAGGTCGCCGTGCATCCGGCGACCGGAGCCATCTACGTCCTGCAGCGCGACCGGACTTCTTACGGCGACGCGCACGTCGTCCTCATGAAGTTCGACAAGCTCGGCAAGGACGCCAAGCCCTCGGCGACGCTCAAGCTCAGTCCCAAGACCCGCCGGCCCCAGATGGTGCTCTCCGCGGGCAAGAGCCGGTCGATCGTCTGGTTGACCGGCGTGCCCGAGGGCATGGTGGCCCTGGAGGACAAAGGGGCCTCCTTCGAGCCGGCCAAGACCGAGTACCAGCCACCGGCCGACCTGCCAGGCAACTGGGTGCGCTTCGCGGTGGACGCCACCCGCGATGAAGTCTACGTCCAGGACGGCGGCAACCGGATCTACCGCTTCGACGGCCGGACGGGGGAGGGGGGGCAACTCCGCAAGGACGGCAAGGTCTTCTACGCGACCGACGTCTCGGTCGGGTACGACGGGCTGATCTACTTCCAGATGGCGGCCGGCAAGAGCGAGGCCGCCCAGGACTACTCCGGCCCGCTGCACCGCTACACCCGCGACCTGCAGCCCGCGCCCTATCCGGGCGGCAGCCACGTGATCACTCCCTACATCTACAGCCGCTACGGCCACGGGCTCAACTGCGAGAAGGGCCTCGGCGTGGGCCCCAACGGCGAGGTCTACGTGAGCGTCATGTACAACTGGGCCAAGTACCTGGTCGGCGGCTTCGGGCCGGATGGCAAGCCGATGAAGGGCTCGTACCTGCGCTTCAGCGAGAGCAACTACAAGGCTGGTCAGGACAAGAACTGGGACTCGGGCGTCATCGGCCCGATCCCCGGCGCCAACGGCGGCGTGCGCGTCGACCTGGCCGGAAACATCTACGTCGGGATGCAGGCCGTCCCCGAGGGCTACGCGCCGCCGGCCGGCTTCGAGAAGGATCCGGCCTACGCCGGCGTCACCGGCAGCGTGGTCCGCTTCGGGCCCAAGGGAGGCGCGGTCCTGGGCGTTGCCGACGCCGTGAGCCAGCAGGCGGACGCGCCGAAGATCGCTCTCAATCGGAAGATGACCGCCGAGGGCGCCACCCGGGTCTACGAGGGCATCGCCCCCTTCAGCGGCAACTGGGCCAGCACCAGCGACTGCTGCGTATGCCGGGTGCCGCGCTTCGACCTGGACCGCTACGGGCGCCTGTACATGCCCAACGCCATCAGTAACTCGGTGCGCCTGGTGGACAACAGCAACAACCTGATCCTGGAGTTCGGCAAGTACGGCAACTTCGACTCGCAACTGGTGAACCCCAACACCGAGGCCGGCAAGGCGGGCAAGCCCACGGTGGCCACGCCCGAGGTCCCCCTGGCCTGGCCGACCGGCGTGGGCGCGAGCGACGCGCACGTCTACGTGAACGACAGCTACAACAACCGGGTGCTGCGCGCTGACCTGACCTGGAAGGCGGAGGAGAGTTGTGAGGTCAAGTGAGGCGGTGGAGGGTGGATGGAGGACGGAGGAAGGAACAGCTAACCGCAGAACCGAAGGACTTCGAATGCCGGATTCCGAATTGGCGTTGGGCTCCATTCTCCGGCGCCCGACATTCTGCGATCTGCCGCCCTCCGTTGTTCCATCCACCCTCCACCATTCAACTTCCACCAGACAGTTAGGAGCTTAGCCATGCGTCCCATCCTGATCTGCGCGACCATCCTGAACCTGGCGGTTGCCGCCTCCGCCGGCGAGTCCTCGTTCGCGACCAGACCCTCAACCGCCAAGGACGGCGACAAGGTGAAGATCACCTTCGCCCTGGCCGCGCCGACCGACGTGGAGGTCGCGGTGCTCGGCGCCGACGGCAAGGTGGTCCGCCACCTCGCCGCCGGCGTCCTGGGCGCCAAGAACCCGCCGCCGGCGCCGCTCAAGGATGGCCTGGCCCAGGAGCTCGCCTGGGACGGCCGCGACGACTTCGGCAAGCCCGCCGCCGGCGGCCCCTTCAAGGTCCGGGTGCGCGCCGGAACCCGGGCGGCCTTCGACGGCTTCGTCTGCGCCAGCCCCTACGCGCTGGCCAGGATCCGGGGGCTGGCCGTGGACAAGGCCGGCTGCCTCTACGTCCTGGAGCAGGCCTACGACAGCCACTTTCCGGGGCCCTACGACATCCGGGTCTTCGACCGCACCGGCCGGTACCTGCGCAACATCATGCCCTTCTCGGCGGAGATGAGGAAGGAGGACGCCGCCGCCTTCGCTGCCATCGAGGGCCCGGGCGGCGAGGTCCTGCCCCGCAACCAGTACAGCGTCTGGCCGTGCCTCGAGCCCATGGACCCGCTCCGGGGGCTGAAGATGAGCGCGACGCTCACCCCCGACGGGAACCTCATTCTGCACGACGAGCACTGTTCGCAGATCGGTCTCCTGCGCGCGGCTGACGGCACGGTCGCCGGCGGCAAGTTCCTGTCGAGCCCCTGGCCGACGGGAGTCAAGGTCCAGCGCAGCGGCGGCTCGCCGGTCCTGGCGCTGACGCCCGACGGCAAGACCCTCTACGCCACGGCCTTCGCGGCCGCGCCGCCCAAGGGGCAGAGGCTCCACCCCGACTGGCCGGAGGGCCGGGTCTACAAGTTCGAGATGGACAAGCTCGGCCAGAGCGGCGGAAAGTTCGCCGACGTCGAGCTGCCCGAGCAGCTTCCGGGGCTCGACGGCGGCTGGACGCCGGCGCAGGCCACCTCCGCGCTGCGCGGGCTGGCCGTGGACGCCAAGGGCAGCGTCTACGTCTGCGACGCGGCCGCCGGCAAGGTCCACAAGCTCGACGCCGCCGGCAAGGAGACCGGCGCGGTCGAGGCGCGCTTCGCCCATCACGCGGCGGTCAGCCCGAAGGACGGGGCGCTCTACGTCCTGACCTGCGCGTCGCCGGGGCGCAAGGGCGAGAAGAAGCTCATCAAGTTCTCCGGCGGCGAGTCCGGCGCCAAACGCCTGGCCGAGCTCGACCTGGGCGCGGCCGAGACCTCGCCCATCCTGGCCGGCGACTTCAGCGGTGAGAAGGCCGTCCTCTGGGTCGCGGGCGCCGGCCCGGGCGGCGGGCTGCTGCGCATCGAGGACGGCGGCGCGGAGCTCAAGGTCCTCGATGACCTGTGCGCGCGGGCCGACCCCCTGACCTCGCTGGGGGCGGTGGACAAGCTCACGGTGGACTACGCTACCGACGACCTGTACATCAACAGCGGCTGGAACCGCACCGCGCGTTTCAACGGGATCACCGGCAAGTACACCGGGCCGCTCAAGGACGGCAAGCCCGACCACCTGGTGGTCACCGACACGGCCACCAGCCCCGACGGCTACGTCTACGTGCAGCGCGGGCCGAGCTACTCCGGCCCGGTCGAGCGCCTGGACCGCGAGCTCAAGCCCGCGCCGCTGGCCGGCGGCAAGTCGGTGCTGGGCAGCGTCTACGCCCGCTACGGGGCCGGCTACTGCGAGAAGGGCATCTGCGTCGGCTGGGACGGCAAGCTCTACGTCACCGGCATGTACGACTGGGCGCGCTACGCGATCTTCGCCTTCGGGCCGGACGGCGCGCCGCTCGAGGGCCCCTGCCTGGTCGGCGGGGTCAAGTCCAAGGAGGCGGTGAGCTCCGGGTTCAAGAGCTGCATCGCCGGCCCGCTCTACGACCGCTGCGGCGGACTGCGCATCGACCAGGCGGGGGACCTCTACTTTGGCGCCCAGGTCCTGCCCGAGGGACACGCCCGGCCGGCCGGGTTCGAGAAGGACCAGGGCTACGCCGAGATGGTCGGCAGCGTCATCAAGATCAAGCCGGGAGCCGTCCTCCGGGACGAGAACCGGCGCACCAAGTCGCTGGCCAAGTTCGAGGGGGCACTGACGGTCTATCCGGAGCTCGCGCCCTTCAGCGGCTGGCGCCGTTCGGACTGCTGCGTCTGCCGAACGCCGCGCTTCGACCTGGACCCCTACGGCCGGCTGGTCCTGCCCAACGCGATCACCTGCCGGGTGCGGGTGGTGGACAACGCCGGCAACGAGATCCTGGCCTTCGGCGGCTACGGCAACTTCGACTCGCAATACGTTCCCGAAGGCGCCAAGGACGCGAAGCCGCTCGTCGCCAGGCCGGAGGTGCCGCTCGGCTGGGCGCTGGGCGCCGGGTTCTCGGAGAAGAAGATCTACGTGGCCGACCTCCAGAACCGCCGGGTGGTGCGCATGGACATCAAGCACGGTTCGGAGGAGACGTGCGAGGTGAAGTGACGGGAAGGCACCAAGGGACTGAGGCACCAAGGCACTGAGGCACTGACGGTTGCAGGAGACAAGAAGAATGATACTCCTACGGGCACGCCCTACTTGGACTAAGTGCCTCAGGGCCTTAGTCCCCCAGTGCCTCTGCGCGGCACTGGCCGCCTCGGCCGCCGAGCCCGCCCCCAAGCCGCCCGCCCCGCCCGCGGCCCTGGCCGCCCCGGCGCGGCTGGGCGCGCCCGAGCTTCAGGCCGAGACCTGCTTCCAGGTGCTCGACTGGAACGGCGACGGCGCCCGCGACATCCTGCAACGCTCGCGCGGCGGCGACCGCGGCTGGCTCTTCATCAACAAGGGCACGGACCGGGAGCCCTGGTTCGAGTTCCCCGAGCGGCTGCCCTGCAACTTCTCGGAGCTCGAGAAGAAGTACATCCACCAGATGAGCGACTACTGGGCCTCGGACTTCGACGGCGACGGCGACCTGGACATGGTCTTCACCGTGGCCGACGGCGGGACCGGCGGGCTGATGGTCGCGGTCAGCCTCGGCGAGCGGAAGTTCGCCTGGCTCCAGGACGGCGTGGTCCTGCCGGGCACCAAGGGCACCGGGACGATATGCGCGGCCGACGTCGACGGCGACGGCCGGCCGGACGTCTACCAGCAGCGCGACAAGGGCGGGCTGGTCCTGCACCGCAACCTCACCGAGAAGGAGAAGTTCGCGGTCGGTCCGGAGGAGTCGGTCCTGGACGCCGCCGGCAAGCCGGTCGAGGCGCCCAGCCCGTACCCCGCGGACTTCGACGGCGACGGGACTCTCGACCT
>Ga0302238_1000213_pt1 | contig 64787 bp, 72 predicted proteins | sample AAG_UR_Asn_MG_FD_193527 | JGI IMG/M metagenome (GOLD analysis project Ga0302238, IMG submission 193527) | Enriched activated sludge microbial communities from anaerobic digester in WTTP, New Holstein, Wisconsin, United States - AAG_UR_Asn | ecosystem: Engineered > Bioreactor > Anaerobic >... | reverse complement strand
ATGGTCCAGCCAATGGCCGCATGCCCATGTGGTGTGTCGAGCAGGTTGGCATCCTGCAATGCTCGACTCATAACCACCGTGCTGGCAACAGATATGGCCAGTCCGAGCACCAGCCCGGCGCTCCATCCCCAGTCAAAGAGCCTGCAGACAAACATCCCAGCCAGTGTGGTCACTGCGCTTTGGATTATGGCGCCCGGGATAGCTATGCGGCGGACTTGCCAAAGATCCTTGAGGCTGAAGTGCATGCCCACGCCGAACATCAGAAGAACTACGCCGATCTCGGCCAAGTCCGTGGCGAATTTCTGGTCAGCTACGAACCCCGGGGTGTGGGGCCCGACAAGAATGCCCGCCAGCAAGTAGCCGACGATGGGGCATATGCCCATGCGCTGCACCATAAAGCCCAGGGCGAAGGCTACCGCCAGAGCCGTAGCAAGGGTGATCAAGAAGACGGGTTGTTCGTTCACCGGAAGCTGTCCCCCGCTACGCCTGGACCGGCAATTCCCTCATGCCGATCCGCGTCGCATTGTAATGAAGCTTCCGCGAGCCGCAAGGCTTGCCGCGGCCTGAATCGTTAGGCGTGCGGGCGCGGGCCGCCTGTCCTTTCAGAGCCGCATCCCCTCTCGTGAAGTCGTCGACTGAGGGGTCTACACCAAAGGCCGCTCGGCCGCTTCGATCCCGCGCAGGATCTCATCCCGAGTCTTGGCTGCACGGGTTGCACGTATCAGCCGTTCATCCCGGAACAACCGGACCACTTGGGCCAGCGCCCGCAGATAATCCAGCGAAGATCTTCGGTTGCTGAGGACCATGAGCACGATGTGGACCGGCGCTTCATCCAGGGATTCGCATTCGATGCCTTGATTCGATCTGCCAAGCGCTACAAGGGTATGGGGCACCAGATCATGCCTGGCACAGGGGAAAGCCATGCCGCGGCCTATCCCCGTAGTCCCCAGTAGCTCGCGGGCCATGACCGCGTCAGCTATCGCCTGCAACCCATCCCGCGGCACACGGCCTGCGCCGACCAACGCGGCCAGCAGTTCGTTCAGTGCCGAGCCCTTCGTTCGAGAGGACAACTCGGGAACCAGCGTCCCTCGTCGGATCAGTTCTGAAACCGCCATCGCTCAGTGCCGCAACACTGTTCCATCGCCTTTGTTGTGACCCCGTCATTGCCTCTTCAGGATCGTGCGCCAGCCGGTGGTGGACCCGTGCGCCCGGGCAGCAGCGGTGCTGTGCACGTCCTCCACCGTGTAGTAGCAGTCCGGATCGAGCTTTCGGACTTCCTGAAGCAGCTTGGCAACGGCCATGCGCTCGGTCACCACCATGAGCATGGTAGTGGAACCGTCACGGCCGGCCCCCTCGAAAGTGGTGAGGGGTACGCCCTGGCCGCGAAGCGCTGCCGCCAAGGGCTTCCCCTGGCGGGAGAACACCTGCACAACTTGTTTGCCGAGCGCCAGTTTGTTGTCCAGGGTAACGCCCACGTAATTGCCGGCCGCAAAGCCCAGCGCGTAGCTCACGCCGTAGAACAGGTTCTCGCTGAGCCCCTGGATCACGCCTGCGACCACGAAGATCCAAATGATTATCTCGAAGAAGCCGAGCACGGAGGCCCAACTGCGGTATCCGCGCACCACCATGATCGTGCGGATCGTGCCGAGGGTGACGTCGGCAATCCTTCCGAGCACGATCAGCAGGCAAACGCCCAGCGTATGGAGGTCAAGCATTCGCATGTCCTCACATCAAGTGCCCACGAGTGCGCCACGGTTTCACGGGTAGAGTCCTCGGCGCATGATCTTCTCGCCGATCCGCGTCAGCGACACGATGTACGCCGCGGTTCGCCAATCGGTCTTGTGCTTCTTCGCCGTCTCGGAGATTGCCCGGTAGTTGCGCTCGTAACGCTCGGATAAGAAGCTGGCAACGTATTGGAGGTCGAAGGTGTGTGTCCCGTGGTTGACAAGCCACTCCAGGTAGCTGACGGCCACGCCGCCGGCGTTGGCGAAGATGTCCGGCAGGACGTCTATGCCGCGCTCGGCGAGGACCCGGTCGCCCTCCAGGGTGGTGGGGCAGTTGGCGCCTTCGGCCACCACACGGCACTTGAGCAAGCCGGCAGTGCGACGGGTGATGGAGTTCTCGAGTGCGGCCGGGATGAAGATCTCGGCATCCGCCGAGAAGAACTCGTCGTTGGCAAGCGGTGACGAGCCGGGGAAGCCAACCACCGATCCGGTCTTCTTGACGTATTCGGCAAGTTGACGCGCGTCCAGACCATTGGGGCTGGCAATGGCTCCGAAGACGTCGGCAGCCGCCACAAGTCGGCAACCGGCATTGTGCAGGAATGTAGCCGCGTAGGAGCCGACCTTGCCAAAGCCCTGGACTGCGCAGCGCATGTCGCTCAACGGCTTCTTATGGTCCTTGGCCCATTCACGGATGGCCATGTAGAGGCCCTGCCCCGTAGCTGGAGCCCGGCCATCCAGCCCGCCACACACTACGGACTTGCCGGTGACCACCGCGGCGTTGGCGATGGTGAACTTGTCGGAGGCGTGCATGCAGTAGGTATCGTAAATCCAGTCCATGATCTGCGCATTGGTGTTCACGTCCGGGGCCGGGATGTCCTGGTCCGGGCCGATATCCGCGAGCATTTCGTAGGTGAAGCGGCGGGTGAGCGCCTCGATATCAGTAGGACCGTATTGCGTTGGGTCGATGGCCACGCCGCCCTTGGCGCCTCCGAAAGGAATCTCCAGGAGCGGGCATTTCCAGGTCATGGCTGCGGCCAGGGCCTTGACCTCATCGAGCGACACCTGGGGATGGAACCGAATTCCGCCCTTGTACGGGCCGTAGGTGTTGCTGTACTGAACGCGGTAGGCCAGAAAGCTTCTGGCACGCCCGTTCTCGCCGGCGACCTTGCTCTGGCTTATCATCACGGGCACGTTGTAGATGATCTCGCGACGCGGCTCGTTCAATAGCGCGCGTGGGCGATCATCCAGACCCATTAGGTCGGCGGCTTTGTTGAATCGTGCCTTGTCGGCAGCGTAGAGGCTGCCTTCCTCGCAGCTCGCGGTCATGTCCGGATTGGGTGTGCAGTCCATGTCATTCGTACTCCTCACAGAACCAGATGCCGCCTGCGGTCTTGGCTGACCTGCAGGTGGATCTTGCCAGGCAGTCAACACAAAGCCCCATGATCATGGGGTCTTCCTCGGGAGTGACTGCGGGGCTCCCGGTTTTCTCCGGCGTTGGCGCAGCGCGAACAACGCCGGCATCAACAGCGTTCTCGAACTCTTCGCAGTGCAGAACCTCGGCCTTTTCGCGTCCAGGCAGGGAACAGCTGTCTGAGCAACGACACGTCTGGCACAGGCCCGGTTTCTTTGGGTTTGCTCCCACGCTCGTCATGGCTCCCCTCCACTTCGCGACCCTCGAAGTCGGACCGGCGCAGCGCCACTCACGCCAAAACGCAGATTGCCGTGTTCACGGATCATGTCCAACGGCATGTGGTTCGGGGATCGGGTTGGGCTGCCGTCGACGCTTGTGGAGCAGGAAGGTCTCGAACTGCCAAGCGTCCCCATGGGCAGAGCGCGGCAGGTCATCGGCGGCACGAGCATCCCGATGCTCGGTCGGTGACCATTTGACCTGTTGGGAGATGAACTTGCCCAGGTACGGCTTGGCATCGGTTAGGATCTCTTCGTGCGGCAAGTCGTCGGGGAAACATACGCCCCGATCCCGATTGCGCATGACCCAACGGCACGCGGCCATCAATGAAGACGCCACCTGCAGGGTGGTGGCATTCTGGTGAGGGGCGAGCTTTCGGGCTTCCTCAATGTCCAAGACCGAACCCGTCCACCAAGTGCGATAGTCGTGGCCCATGAGCAGCACGCCCAACTCGTCGCGCCCGGCTACGATCTCGTCAGTGATCACACGCGGCCGGAATCCAGTCCCATCGTCGCGTGTGCTCAACTCGAGGATGCTGGCCAACGCCGAATCGCAGGGCCTGTAGGCAAAGAGCACTGTCGGTCGGTACAACGTTCGGCTGCCCTCACGCACTGTCAGATAGTCCGATATGGTAAATGCCTCGCTGTGCGGGATCACGAAACCGACGATCTCGCCCGAGGGCACCCAGGTGCGCACACGAGTGGATATCCCCGCCGCGTCCAGATAGATCTGGTTGCGCGGCCCCCGACGATACTTGAAGGCGCCGGACGGCAGACGTCTCTCGTGCGTTCCCCACCCCATCTCCACCGGAGCGTGGCAGGTCTCGGCATAGAACGCTTCGGCCGACCAAGTGTTGTGGAGCTCCCAAGCCTCCTTGGGGGCATCAACCACTTGAGTGTCCCGCTCGCTGATGTGGATAACTCGCACCCCGAGCTGCATCGCCAAACGGTTCCAGGCGCGATGGTCGAGAGATTCCCTTATGCGTTCGCGGCGCTCTCCGCTTGGGTGCTCAGCCAGCCAGTGATTGGCGATGTCCTGAAGGGCGACCTTGGCGAAATGCGAGACAAGCCCAGGGTTGGCCCCGTGGTCAAGCACCGCAGTCGGCCCCAGGTGCGTTCCCCATCCAGCGATCATCTGCCGGAAGGCCATGTGCACCGCATAGAGAGTCCTCTGGGCGGGAGGCTTCCTGGGGGCGTCTGCTGATTCAGGCCATGTCTCCACGGATGTATTGGCATACAAGATGCCAGTATCGTGGCAGAACCGGGCCATGGCAGCGCTTCCGACGTTGACGGAAACGTCCACGACCAGGTCCCCCGGCTTGACATGATTCGCCAGCACCTGGGGCACATTCCCAGGCGTGATCTCTTCCCTTAGGAACGTCGCCCCCGATTCATGAACGCGGCGAGCAGCATCCGCTACGATATCGCTTTCAGCCCGGTCGACCACCGTGTAACGGCGGGGCGGCACTCCCAGGTGCCTGAAGAGCAGTGGCAAGGCACAGCGGGAAACCGCCCCCAGGCCGACCACCAGTATCTTGCCATCGAAGCTCATGATCACGCTCTCGCCATGAAGGTCGTGAACTGCCAAACATCGCCTGGCTGTGGTTTTGCTCTTCCTCCGGCCGCTTGGGACGGCTTCCAGTTGTCCAGCGGAGTCCAGTTGGCCGGTTCCGACACGAACCGCCCCAGATATGGTTCTGCAGCCAGAAGTATCTGGTCGTGTGGCAAGTCGTCCGGCAGGCACACGCCCATCTCGGGATTGCGAATCATCCATTGGCAAGCGGCTATCACCGAGCAGGCTACCTGGAGGGTGGTCGCGTTCTGATGCGGCGCCAGCTTGCGAGCATCGTCGATGTCCAGAATGGAACCGGTCCACCAGCTCCGATAGTCGTGGCCCATGAGCAACGCGCCCAGCTCGTCACGGCCTTCAGTGATGTCGTCGCCAAGAATGCGGAGCTTCTCCTGCATCTTGTAGTTGCGCATTCCCAGTTCGTGCAGGCTCGCCATGGCGGCATCGCACAGGCAGTAGACGTAGTGGACCGTGGGCCTGTAAATGGCCTGCTTCCCCTTCCAGACGGTAAGGTGGTCAGATATCGAGAAGGCTTCGCCGTGACGAATGACAAACCCTACGATTTCGCCGCAAGGCACCCACGAACGAAGGCGGGTCTTCAGCCCCCAAGTCTCCAGGCAGATCTGATTCCTGGGGCCGGTCTTGTGCTGCCAGGCACGGGGCGGCAACCTCTTCTCATGGGTGCCCCAGCCCATCTCGGCAGGCGAGGTGCCCTCCTCATAGAGCCCTTCGATGGACCAGGTGTTTACGAACTCGTTCTCTTTCTTGGGCGCGTTGGTGAGCTGCGTATCGCGCTCGCTGATGTGGATAGTCTTCACTCCGAGATGCCAGGCGAGCTCGTTCCAAGCCTTGCGGTCAAGTGCATCCACGAGCTTTTCGCGGCGCGCGCCCTTTGCCCGATGCTCGTCTAGGACCTTCCCAGCAATGTCTTCGAGGGCCTGCTTCGTGAAGTGCGAGACCAACCCGGGGTTGGCACCGTGATCCAAGACGGCGGTCGGCCCCTGTGGGTTTTTCCATCCGCCGATCATTTTGCGCAGCGCCATCTGCCGAACATAAAGAGTCCGTTCCGGAGGCGTCTTCTTGGCAGCGCCCTCGTAGGGGTCCCATGCTTCCACGGAGGTGTTGATATACAGGACGCCGTGATCGCGGCACCATTGGACTATGTCGTTACACCCGATGTTCCAACCCAAGTCCACGCAGAGGTCGCCTCGCCGCAGGTACTTGCCGAGTTGCTGCCCGAGGTTCGCCCTTGTTATCCGTGCTTTGACAAAGTGCGCTCCAGACTCGCGCAATTGGCGCGCCGCCTTGACGACCACTTCGTCGTCGCTGAAATCCATAATCGTGCACTTCCCATGTGGCAGTTCCAGGTGCCTGAAAAGGAGTGGGATGGCGCAGCGCGACACGCCCCCCAAACCGATGACCAGGACTCGCCCTTGGAAACGCATTCGACCTTCTCCCTTCGTCTGCCCGCTAGTGAAGACCATGGGGCAACTTGGTTGCCGTCCGTCATGCCCTCGTTCGCCTTCTGGGCTCAAAGGCGCTGGGCAGCCTAAGCACGTTCATGCCGGGTGCAGATGCCCTCTCGCATGCTTCCCGCGATTTCAGAAAACCCGGGACCACGCCCAGTCTGGAATATCTGCGTTGCAGAGCCTTGGGCAGCCGCGAGAAGTTCTCGACCCGTCTGCGACAACATCTCTCACCACATCTGCATGTCATCGTCCACCCCCAGTTCTGGCCGATGTAAGTGGAATAGTCGATGGTTATTTCATTCCCCGGCTCGATGTTTCTCAATGCGACCAGGTGCTCCACTGCACCCTTAACGCTTATGCCAGCGTTGGGCTGGCACGAGTGATTGAGATAGTCCCAGGTCGCCAATTTGGCCGGCGCGGTGAACGTATCCTCCCCGATCTGGATGGCCCATTTCCACATCCTGGGCGGCAGGGTCGACAGGGAGTATAGCAAATTCCTGATCGTGGCTATCTCAGATCCTGCCCTGAAGCGCCTCTGGGCAAACACGCCGCTCCCTGCAATCGGCGATCTCTTGACTACCACATCCGCGCGCGCACGATCCACGGCTCCGCTCCTTTCACGATGCTTGTGCCGCCAGCTCCGCCTCTTCGATGACATGCAGCATCCCTTCCGCCGAGGTCGCTTGCTGGACAGCGCGGATCAGCCTCTCGTCGCCAAAGAGGCGGGCGGCTGATGCCAGCGCCCGCAAATGCCCTTCGGATGACTGTCGATTGCTCAGGATCATGAGCAGGAGATGCACCGGCTCCCCGTCCAGGGATGCGAAGTCTATCCCGCAAGTGGATCTGCCGAGAACGGCCACGGTCCCGGGGATTGCGTTGTGCTTAGCATGCGGCACGGCGATGCCTCGGCCGATGCCGGTCGTCCCAAGCCTTTCCCGCGCAAGGAGGGCCGTCGCTGCTTCCGGCAGCTCTTCCTGAGCGATTCCCCCGACGTTCAGGAGAGCGGCCAGGAGTTCAGCCAAGGCTGGCACCTTGGTTCGCGCAGAGAGATCGGGGACAATGGCTCCCCGTCGCACCATTTCAGAAACGGTCATGGCGTAGCACTTTCTCTGGGCGGACCGGTCAGAGCCACAAGCCACTCGGGGAATGTCTTGTCCTGAATCATCGCCGCCCGCAGTTCGCCCGCGTCGAGATTGTGGGAGCGCGCCCTATAGGCCAAGTGGTCCGCGCAGAACTCCCGGATGCCATGAACCTGCCATAGGGCGCCCCCTACGATGCTCCCCGTCATCCCGACCAGGACCAGCACGAAGAACGCCATGCTGCCCCATTCCGAGCTATGGTAGCCCAACCCGTCCGATACCAAACTGAAGAGCCCCAGGATGCCAAGCCCGATCACGCCCCCCGCTCCAAGGCCGATCATGAGCCCGGCGTTCAGCAAGCCATGCCGCCGCTCCGCAGTGCGAAGCATTACCTTCAGCATGGCCGCAATGGCCTCTCTATGCTTGACTTGTCTACCCACCGTCCCGAGATGCGGCGCGGTGGCATCGACCAGCTTCTGGATATGCAGTCCGGGCATCCACAGGTGGTTGGTGACTACCGGACTGATTGCCGGAGTCTGACTTAGCCCGCAAAATTCGCACGTGATCGTCTCGGCCGTCTTCCGCTCGGATACGGCCACGCCGCAATAGAGAGCCTTCTCCACGTGCTCTTCGGCCAGAAAAGCCTCGACCGTGCCGCACAACGGGCACTGTGCTGCCGTCCAGCCGCGTCGGCGGGTCGAATAGTTCTTGAGCTGCAATGCTGGGTACATCTGACACCTCCTATTCGCCGAGAACGTAGGCGAATATGAGCGGCGCAACGATGGTCGCGTCCGAGTTGATCATGAACTGCGGAGTGTCCTCGCCGATCTTGTCCCAGGTGATCTTCTCGCTAGGCGCGGCCCCGCTGTAGGAACCGTAAGAAGTGGTGCTGTCTCCGATCTGCGCGAAGTACGCCCAGCGAGGGACTGCCATCCCCAGGTCCAGTTTGAGCATGGGCACCACGCAGATCGCGAAGTCGCCAGCAATGCCCCCGCCTATCTGGAAGAAGCCGATGGGGGTCCCATCCTTCGTGTTCTCCACGTACCAATTGGCCAATCGTTGAAGCAGGGCGGTGCCGGGATGCACGGCCTGATGGCTCTTGATCTTCCCGCTCATGACCCCGGCGGTGAACACGTTCCCAAGCGTGCTGTCCTCCCATCCGGGAGTGAATATCGGGATCTTCTTCTCGGCCGCCTTCAACACCCAGGAATCTTCGCCGGGGATCTGGTAATAGCGCTCCATGGACTTATCGGCCAGAAGGCGGAAGACGAATTCGTCCGGGAAACCGGGCTTGCCGGTCTCCGCGGCCTCGGCCCACATCCGGAGCAGCACGGCTTCGATACGGCGCATGACGGTTTCCGGAATGCAGGTGTCCGTGACGCGGTTGAAGCCGGAGTCGCGAAGGAATGCCTCGTCTTGGCGGGACAAGTGGCGGTAGTCGCGGACAGCTTTGTAGTCGTGGTGCGCAAACAGGTTGAACACGTCTTCTTCAAGGTTGGCCGCCGTACAGCAGATTGCATGCACCTTGTCCCAATGGATCATCTTCGAGAGAGAGCGCCCCAACTCCGCGGTGCTCATGGCGCCAGCCATCGACAAGAACATCTTGCCGTCACGGGCCAGCACGTCGCGCCAGCCTTCAGCCGCAGCGAGCGTCTCGCGCGCGTTGAAGTGCCGGAAATGCGTGTGCATAAAATCGCTGATGCGAGGCATGATGGGCGTCTCCCTTCGCGCCGCACGGCGGCATGACGACCTATTTCTTGAGTCTGATCGTTTCCTTGAGGCCGTCGCCTGACGTGATCACCTTGTCTTCGCGGGCCAGCCAGCCTATCGCGCGATCCATTGCCGCCTTTGGCGTACTGGTCGCGCGCTGCAAGTCGGCGGTCCGAACCTCGCCCTTGGTGGACAGGTGCCGCCACACGACACCTGCCGTCTCTCCGATCTGCTTTTCCATCCCGCAATCCTTCCCTTCTACCTTTGGACGCACATCGCTCGGAGTCACGCGCTCCCACGCGACGTTAAGCCCAATTATCAGTTCTCATTGCCGTCGAGGATGCTCAGCGCCGCCTTCGCGGAAGAGCAGGCGAGCAGGTCCTTTCTGACTCCCGGCAAGACCATCAGCCGTGCGATCTTCGCCATCACAGCGAGGAGATCGCCGTAGTAGTCGGATGAGGAGATGAGCAGGAAGACAAACCTTGTCGTTTCGCTGTCGCCATCCCTGATAGGACTGCCCCAATCCATCCCCTGTGGACAGATGCCCAGGCAACCAATCACGCCGGGGAATCCTTCCACGGCAATGTGCGGGAAAGCAGTATCGCATCCCACCGCGGTGGAGAGCTCCGCTTCCCGCTCCATGGCCACAGTCAAGAGAGCCCCTCTGGCAGATTCTGGAATCTGATTGTGTTGCACAAGCGTATCCAAGAGGCATGTGATGACATCGTTCTTGTTCGAGGAAGCCAGCCGCAGACGGACATTGTCTTCCCAGAACACGTCCCGGAGCTGCACGCGCGTGGGGCGCCTCGCCAGAAGCATGGCCAGGGGATTCGGGAAGCGTTGTGCTATCAAATAGGGGGTGGAGGATTCGAAATGTTCCGCGGCCCGCCAGTAATTGGGGGCGCCGATCACGAGCATGTCCTCGGCCGTCCTGCGAGCCGCAATGCCTGAGACTACATCATCTGCGGCGCTAAGGGCTACGGGGCCGTTCATCCCGATGATGCGCGATTCAAGGCGAGCCAGTTCGCCCGCCGCGTCAATGTAGCCAGGTTCAATATCGTTCCCGCCCTGATCAGCGGGGGTCACGATCCGAAGGGCAAGCGTCGATGCTCCCATACTGGAAGCCAGCTCCTTGGCAACCCAAAGCTGCTGCAGCGTATGTGGCCCCCCGTGCATCGGAATAAGCATTCTGCGCACATGGATCTGCGTGCCCGAACGCAGGAACACGGCAGACAGGCCCATGTCGACGGCCATCTTCAGGATAGGCTGAAATTCCTCGACCGGGTCAATCCAGTCGGTCACCAACGTGCCGAGCCGGGCGGTACGCGCCAGACCATTGGCAAACTGGACGACGTCTTTGCGCGGCGGATAGTGGAATATGTGCTCTCTTGCCGCATATCGGAGATAGGGCGCGTTCCGAGAGAAAGCACCGATGTTGTTGAAGCTGTGCCGTGCGGCGCTCCGCACAACATGTATGAAGCCATCCCGCTTCCCCAGGAGCAGTTCGGCGCACTGCACCAGCTGAGGACCATTCGCAGAGTCGGAAATAACGACAAGAATGCCTGGATCACGCACCTGGCTCATGGCAAGCCTCCTCTCCCAACCAGCCGCCGGAGACCTGGAGGCTGATCAGCAATGCTGAGTCGTGATGTTTCGCGCAGCGCCTCACACTCATGACCCGCTCCCAACGGCTGCCTTGTGGCTTGCCGTGACGATCTTCAGCCTGCGAACGCCTGCCGGCACCGGCCACTCAACGACCTGCCCGGCTCGGTAACCCAGCAAGGCCATGCCCAGCGGCGCAAGCACCGATATGCCTTGATGCTCAGCCGCGACCTCTCCCGGCCAAGTTATCTCGTAGGCCAGCTTCTCGCCGGAGTCCAAGTCGCGGACGACGACGCGCGAGTTCATGGCCACAGTGTCCGTCGGCAAGTCGCCGACGCTCACAATACGCGCCCGTTCGAGCTCTTTCTCCAGCAGTTCCAGACATCGCGACGATTCCACGGATGCGCCAGTTCGATCCAGCTGCAGGCGTAGAGTCTCGACCAATTCGCTCAGGCGCGCGTGATCGCGATCTGTAAGGATGATCTCGTTGCCGTTGGTTCCCATGGTGACCTCGTTCCTGTGCTGGCGCGGGTGGCCTTGTCTGGTTTGCTCAGCGATGGTAATCGCCGGCAGACTCAGGCTGGTAGAGGATCTCCAGGATCTTGTACGACCTGGTGCCGCTGGGACTGCGCGCCTCTACAGTGTCGCCCACGCGCCGTCCAAGCAGGGCCGTCCCCAGCGGGTCCAGGATCGAGATGTTCGCAGGGTCCTTGTCCGCGTCCACGGGGAACACCAGGCAGAGCACGCTGGCCTCGGCGCCGGCGCCACTCAAACGGAATCGGGAGTTCATGGTCAAAACGTCGTGCGGCACAAGCGTGGGGTCCACAATCTTGCCGCACGACAACCTGCCCCCGAGTTCATTGAGGTGGACGGCATTGTCCGCGCCCCCAAACCCTCGGGCCACAGTGATGAGCTCCTTCAGGCGCACAAGGTCGAAGCTCGTAATGTAGATGTCGCGCTGCTTGCTTGCCTTCGCTTCAGTCTCCGCGTCGTAGCCCGTTCGCCGCAGTTCGACCATCCGCATGACGGCGTCCTTTATGTATCGCGCTTGCGCCTTGACGGGCTGCTTCTGCGCTCCGGGGGCACTCCAGTAACCGACAAATGCGTTCAGTACCCCCTCGAAGCTGAGAGCCAAGTGAAGCGCACGCTTTGTCTTGGACGCATCCCCATGCGGGCTGCGCTCAAAGATGCTCGCGACACAGTCCAAGTAGCTGTAATACTGCGCCTTGATCTTCGCCGAGAGCGTTTCCGGATCCGGATAGGCGCCGGAAGACCGCTCACACGAAAACAGGACGAGGAACAATCTCTGCCGCTCAAAGTTCGCCAGCCGGAATGAGACAAGGCGCTCGATGGCAAGCGCCGAGTCTTCAATGGGCAGGAGGCTGTCTTTCACGTAGTCGAGCATCTGCTGAGCGATCCGGCTGACTATGCTGGCGTAGATCTTCTCCTTGCTCCCGAACAGGTTGTAGATCGTGCCCACGGACACGCCGGCGCTCGACGCGATCTTCTCCGCGGTGGCCGCCTGATATCCATCTGCCTGGAAGACCTTCTCGGCGGCGTCAAGAACGGCCGCATGCCGCGACTCGTCTTCCTGTTTCCTGCGGGCCTTGGTGGCTGGCTTGCTTATTCGTGGCATGGCGTCCTCGCGAATCCTTCCTCAGACAATGAATCTCTATTCAGTCTATCGCACAAGCATGTTTCGTCAAGCAAATTCCGATGCAAAACGATACTCCCGCTACCTGCAAGATACTTTGCCCGATCTGAGCGAGAACCATCCGATCATCCTACCTCTTTCCTCCTACATTTCGCCCTTCTGCCTGGTGAGTGGGCCTGCCCTAAGTGATGCTCTTCGGAGAAAGTGTCACTCCATCGGCATGGATGTAACTCAGGACAAGCTGTCAATATGGCTTCGACCGGGATGTCTGTCGGCTGCTACACCGGCAGCGCTTGGCCGGAAGGCCCCGGTTGTGCTTGCAGTGCAATCATGAAAGCAATATCCTGTTTGCGAAGACATTCATGTCAGGCAGCATGTGCCAAGTGGGACTAGGAGGAAACAGCCAATGATGCCCATCGGTCCGCTGATGATAGAGCACCGGCTCATTGAGCGCATGATCCGGCTACTTGATGCCCACGGCAAACGCATTTGCGCCGGTTCGCCGCCGGACCTGAGCTTCCTTTCCGATGCGGTCGATTTCATTCGAACGTATGCGGACCGCTGTCATCATGGCAAAGAGGAGGACATCCTCTTCCGTGACCTGGGGCGCAAGGCGCTGGTGCCAGCCGACGCCGCAGCTATGAGCGGGCTGACCAAGGATCACGTCTGGGCGCGCGACCGAGTTAAGGAACTGGTCGATGCCGCGGCTGCCTGGCGTTCGGGTGCCACAGATGCGGCCGGTCGCATCGGTAAGGCCCTGGAGGAATTGGCCAGTTTCTACCCCGAACACATCCGCAGGGAAGACAGGGAGTTCTTTCCAATATCCATGAAATACTTCTCCGGCGACGAGCAGAAGCGGATGCTCGCCGAAATGGCCGAGTTCGACCAAAAGCTGATTCACGAACATTACCGGGCGGTCGTCAGTCGCTTCGAGCCGGCGAAGGCAACGTAAGTTGCCGCACGGCTTGGCAGGCTCACCTTGATTTAGCATCGAGGTGCCGCTAGGCAGAATTCGGTGGTGGGTGAGGAGACACCAGGGTGCTGATGTTGGGCGACCGAAATGAGCTCCCCGGATGGGGATATAGCTTCTATATCCTCCTAGGTGGAATAGCGCTCTTCATGCTGGGGCTGCACTTTCTAACCGACGGGCTGCGGCGCGCCTTGGGTGGGCGACTGCGCTGGGCATTCACGATAGTATCCCGCAACCGCTTCGCTGCCGCAACCACGGGTTTCGCCATCACCGGGCCAATGCAGAGTTCAGGTTCCACCACAGTTCTACTCATGGGTCTGGCAGACGCGGAGATGATCTCGCCCACGCAGTGCCCACCCATCATCTTAGGAGCGATGGCTGGCAGCACGGTCATCCCGCAGTTGCTAGCATTCCCCATTGCCCAATACGGGCTGCTCGCGGTAATCACCGGCATCCCTTTCCTTTTCTTCGGACGCAGACAGGCGTGGAAGAGCACCGGATGGGCGTTGGCCGGCTTTGGCTTGATGTTCTATGGTATCAGCGTCATGACGGAGGGGGCGCGGCCCATTAAGGATAGCCAAACGGCCGCGCACGTCCTTGCCCATCTCACCGGACACCCGCTGATGGCCATGGCCAGCGGTCTGGTGCTAACCTCCATTATCCAGTCAGGTGGCGCTGCCGTGGCCCTCGTAATGAGCTTGGCAGCAGCGGGTGCGGTGGTACCCGAGGCCTGTCTGCCGCTCCTGATCGGCATCAATGTTGGGAGTTGCACGCCTGCGGTTCTTGCGGCGTTCGGTGCTGGATACGCAGGCCGGCGCGTTGTTGCAACGTACTTGGGGTTCAAGTCGCTCGGCGCCTTGCTGGCTCTGCCAGTCGCAGGCATCGCCGGGCCGCTCCTGGCGGAGATACTAGCCAATGCGGGTGCCGGACCAGCACGGGCGGTGGCCAGTCTATACATGGCATATAACCTGCTGCTTGCGGCTATCTTCCTCTTCCCTGCCGAGAAGTTGGCGGTCTTGTTCGGAAAGTGTGTCCCGAAGCGAGAGCGGCCAGTCGAGCGAATCTCACGGCAACTCAACAAGCTACTGGGAGAGGCTCCGTCATTGGCCCTAAAGGCGGCCGAACAGGAGCTGGTCGTTGCTGGCCGGAAGGCGTCGGCTCTGATTCGTGAAGGATTGACCGCCATGGCTGAGGGCGGCTCGGGACGAATTGAGAACCTCAAGCACCTCGATGACGAAATAGACGCCAGCTACGTTGCGCTGAACGACTATATTTCCCGTCTATCTGCACGAGGGCTGACGATCAAGGAGACGGAGCATGCGCAACGCATTCAGTATTGCGCCAAACTCCTTGAAGAGATAGGAGACTTGGTCAGCCGCGACTTAGCTCGGTTAGCTGCCAAGCGGTCGGACAAGGCTGCCGTGTTCACTATGGGGGGAGAGGCATCGCTCCGACAGGTAGGGGCTGCCGCGGCGGATGACTTGGAGCGACTATGTGACGCTATTGCTGGCGAGGACTTGCCGGCATTGAGAGACCTTGGCGCATCTAGCCAGGACATCGGTGAGGAGTTCAAACACCTGATCGCAGAGCATTTCCACCTTCTGGGCAAAGGACTGGCTGCAGCCAGGGAGACGCATGCCATATATCCTGATACACTGGCAGTCCTGCGCCATGTCCGATGCGCGAGCGCAGAGATAGCCCGCACCTTTTCATCTAGCGTATAGGAGACGAAGAGGTAGCTCGGAATTTCCTCCTCCCCTCCGACATTTCGCCCTTCCGCCGGGTAAGTAAGCATATGGAAGGTTGTTAACCCGCCAGACGGCGTGCCGGAGGCCAGGCCAAGGGCGTCGTGGGCTGCAAGGAGCCGCCCGTGGACGACTGCCCTCTATCACCGGAAGAACGCCTGACCGAGGTCGCCGCCATCCTGGCCGCCGGCCTTCTGCGCATGAAGACCGCCCCACCGGCCAATGCTCCCGCCCCGGGGCAATCTGCGGAATCCTCCGAAAAAGCCCTTGAGCTTTGCGCCCCGTCGAGGACTCATCCGCCTGCCGGTTAACGGGCCGGAGAAGGGAGAGCATGCGCATGAGTCTGAACATCTCCAGGGAAGTAGCCGCCATGCGGCGCATGACGGTGCCGGAACTCCGGGAGAAGTACGCCGACGCCTTCGGCGAGGCCACGACCTGCCGCCACAAGGCCTACCTCAGCAAACGGATCGCCTGGCGCCTCCAGGCCAGCGTCGAGGGCGGCCTGTCCGAGCGCGCCCGGCTGCGGGCCAAGGAACTGGCCGCGGGCGCCGACGTGCGCTTGACCGCGCCGGTGCGCCGGGACACCCCGCCGCCGGAGCGCACCAGGGTTTCGCGCCTGGCGCTGCCCCAGGATGGCCGCCTGCCCATGCCCGGGGCGGTCATCACCCGGGAATACAAGGGCGACACCATTGAGGTCCGCGTCCTGCCGCACGGCTTCGAGTACCTGGGCGAAGTCTACCGGACCTTGAGCGCCGTGGCCAGGGCGGTCACGGGCACCCACTGGAACGGCTACCACTTCTTCGGGCTGGGTCGAAAGGACGCCGATGGCCAGGACTGAGATCGCCGCGCGGGCCATCCGCTGCGCCATCTACACCCGGAAGAGCACTGACGAGGGGCTGGAGCAGGAGTTCAACTCCCTCGACGCCCAGCGCGAGTCGGCCGAGGCGTACATCGCGAGCCAGCGCGGCGAGGGCTGGGAATGCCTGCCCAGCCGCTACGACGACGGCGGCTACACCGGCGGGAACATGGAGCGTCCGGCCTTGCGGCGCCTCATGGCCGACGTGGAGGTTGGCAAGGTCGACTGCATCGTGGTCTACAAGGTGGACCGCCTGAGCCGGTCGCTCTTCGATTTCGCCCAGATCATGGGCAAGCTCGACAAGCACGGCGTCTCCTTCGTGTCGGTTACCCAGCAGTTCAACACGACCACCTCGATGGGCCGGCTGACCTTGAACGTGCTGCTCTCCTTCGCCCAATTCGAGCGCGAGATCATCTCGGAGCGCACCCGCGACAAGGTCGCCGCCGCCCGGCGCAAGGGCAAGTGGTCCGGCGGCTACCCGGTCCTCGGCTACGACGTCGTGCCGGACGGCGGGCGACTGGTGGTCAACGAGGACGAGGCCGCCCAGGTCCGGGCCATCTTCGAGCTCTACCTGGAGCACGAGTCCCTGATCGAGGCCATCAAGGCGCTGGACGCCCGCGGCTGGCGGAACAAGATCTGGACCACTCGGGAGGGCCGCGAGCGCGGCGGGAAGTCCTTCAACAAGGTCTCTCTCTTCCGCCTGCTCACCAATGTCCTCTACCTCGGCAAGATAACGCTCGGCAAGGAGTCCTTCACCGGCGAGCACCCGCCCATCGTGGATGCCGAGGTCTTCCGCCGGGTGCAGCTGCTCCTGCGCCGGAACGGCCAATCCGGCGGGAAGCACGTCCGGAACCGCTTCGGGGCCCTGCTCAAGGGCATCCTGCGCTGCGCACCGTGTGGCTCGGCGATGGTCCACTCCCACACGCTCAAGAACGGCAACAAGCGTTATCGGTACTACGTCTGCCTCAACGCCCAGAAGCGCGGCTGGCACGACTGCCCGTCGAAGTCCATCCCGGCCCCGGAGATCGAGAAGTTCGTGGTGGACCAGGTGCGGGCCATCGGCAAGGACAAGACGCTCGTGGCCGAGACGCTCCGGCAGGTGCGCCAGCAGGGCGGCAAGCGGCTGAGGGAGCTGGAGGCCGAGAAGATCGCCCTGGAGCGAAGCCTGGCCCGCCACAACGAGGATCTCCGGAAGCTCGTGAAGCACCTTGGCCGGGACGGCACTGCCCCCGACCGGATGGCCGACGTCCAGGAGCGCATCCGGGCGGCCGAGCAGCGGTCCACGGAGGTCCGTGAGGAACTCATCGCCATCGGCCGGGAGTTGCTCGACGAGAAGGAGGTCGCCAAGGCGCTGGCCCTCTTCGACCCGGCCTGGGACGCGCTCTCGCCGCGTGAGCAGGCGCGCATCATCCACCTGCTGGTCGAGCGCGTGGACTACGACGGCAAGAACGGCACGGTCTCGGTGACCTTCCACCCGGCCGGCATCGAGACGCTGGCCGACGAACTCGGGGAGAATGGCAAATGACCAAGGGCATGACCGTCACCAGGCAGGTCCACTTCAAGCACGGCAACGGCAGCCGGAAGGTGCTGAAGGAAGGCGAGGCGCCGAAGCCACAGCCGGTCCCCGGCAGCATCCCGCGCGTCTCGCGCCTGATGGCCCTGGCCATTTACATGCAGGCGCTCGTGGACAAGGGCGAGGCGGTCGACTACGCCGACCTCGCGCGCCTGGCCCACGTTACCCGGGCGCGCATCACGCAGATCATGAACCTGCTCCACCTGGCCCCGGACATCCAGGAAGACCTGCTGCACCTGCCGCCCGGCAACGGCGGGCGCGACGCCCTCCGAGAGCGCATGATGCGGCCCATCGCGGCCGTCCCCGACTGGCGGAAGCAGCGGCAGATGTGGCGGGAAGTTACGTTGCAGCCGGCGGCCATGCGCTGAGCCTGCCGATCCTCAAGCGTATTCGAAACCCAGCTTCACCAATAGGCCAAACAGGTGGAACCCGAACTCCGTCCGGCCCGTGGAGTAGTACGTCGCGTTGGCTGGACGGAAGCTGTCGAGATTCGGCGGGTAGGGGATGATCGCTACTGAATAGGCAGGGCTCGCCCCCTTGGCGGGTGGCGCGATATCCAGCATGACCGTGCCGGACCGGAACCAGAAATAGTTCTCATCATAGACCGGCACCTCGGCAGGCTGCCCTGCCGGATAGACGTGGTCCACTCCATTCAGGCGCACGGTAACCGAGAACTCACTCTGAGTCTTTGTCCAGCGCTTGTCGACCTCGATAGGCATCTTGGCGGCGACGATGTCTGGGACGTAGTTGGGCAGCGGCACCGTCGTTGTGAACTCGCCCGCATCGCCCCAATCGATGCCGTAGGACAGGCTGCCAGAGAGGCTGTAGCTCTGCAGCAGGAAGTGCGGCCCGCCGCATGCGTTTCCGGCCCGGGACGTGCGCGCGGCCCCGTTCCAACTGGACTTGGCATTGGCCCAGGCGGTGCTCCAGGAAGTACCGAAGCCGTAGCCGGAGCGCCCATAGAGCGTCCCCGAGAAGTTCATGCAGCTGCCGACAGGCCGCAGCCATAGCAGATTGCGCACGGCCTCGCGGACTTCGTTGACGTGAACGGCTTTGATCTTCGTGGCCGGGTTGTCGGGAAGAGACTCCTCTCGCTTGCCCACCAGCACCGGATCGGTCCAGTTGCTCTGGCCGACGAAGCGCGACAGGAAGCCCTCTTTGCCCAGGCTGATCTGCCACGCCGTTGCCGTGTCGGGGTCGTAGTAGTAGTTGAGCAGAGTTTCAACGGTTGAACGCAGAGCCCGCATGTTCTCGACGAAGATCTTGTCGTCCTTGGCCACAAGTGAGAGCGGCGAGATGGCCAGTCCATAGGTGATGTTGGCCGCGAGGACTCGCTCGTTCACCGCTTCAACAAGCTGGTTCCAGCCGCAAAGCCGCTCAGCGTCGGCGTAGATCACGGTCTCCTGAGCGACAGCGGGCCAGCCAGTGAAAGGCACGTTGCCGGCCTCCTCTATTGGTAGACGATCTCGGGCGTTTCCCCGCCGCCCCCACCGCCGGCAGGGAAGCGCACGAGGGCCCAACCCTCTCCAGGGCTGTTCTCGGCCCACAGTATGGCCGCGCTGCCGTCCTTGGAACTGCGCAGGCTCTCTGGGCCGTCGCCCACGTCGGCGAACTTGTCCACGTCCTCACCTTCCTCGGGCTCGGAAATGACCAGCCTGACCGGGGTGATGCCCACGGCCAGTGCCCGGGCAAGCTCTCCGGCCCTCACCGGTTCCATGAGAACCACGAAACGCCCCTTGTGGACGTCGGCTGCCGGCGTCACGCCGACCAGCGCCGGCCGGTTCTTAAACTCGTCGAGGTTGTCGGCTGGGCCGAAGATCGGGCCATCGACGCCTAGGATCTCAAATCGCTCCCGGTCTGCCCCGCTGTCGTTCCGGACCAGCACCACACCGCCAGGCAATGGCGCGGCCTTCGCGGCCGACGTCTGGTCTCTCTGCCGACGCTGGAAGTCCTGGGCGGCGTCAATGAAGGCATTGTAGGCCCCGGCCGGGATGCGGAGGCTCTCGCCCGGAGCTACCTTCCGCAGTGCGTCGCCGGCCACGGGTCAGGCCCCAATACCCAGCAGCGAGAAGTCTCCGTCCTCGTAGACCTTCTCGACGTAAATCGCCACGGGCTTCTTGATGAGGGTCTTGGCCGCCGCGTCCTCGGCGTCGGCGTAGCGCACCCACATATACTCCCAACCCTTCTTCGAGATCCCGCCGATGCCGCCGACGGTGATGCCGGCTCGGTTGGGGCTGGAGGCGAACTTGAAGCTGATCTCCCAATGCTCGGTGCCGCGCTTGCTCCCAGAGGCGCCCAGGAACAGGCACTCGCCGGGCTGGAAGCCGCGGAAAGCGGCCTGGTTCACCCGCCCCGTCAGCATGAAGAGCACACCCTTGTATGGGTTCGTGACCACGCTGTCGGCCAGGTAGTGGGTCTCCGAGAATGCGTAGACCGGGACGGTGATGTCCACGCCCTCGACGGCGTCGGCCGTGACCCCGATGGCACCCCTGAAGTCCGGGGCGTTGGCGCCGTACCGGCCGCTGGTCGAGATGCTCTGCGTGATGTGCTGGGTGCCGCCGCCGGTGTCGAAGCTGAAAACCGGCTCGTCGCCGGCGCTGCCCGGCTCCGGGGTCTCGTACCGGACAACGACCTTCCAGGTGCGCTCGTTGATCCGTTCGGCGACCTCGATGGACTTCCGGGGCAGCCCGGCATAGCTCGAGGGCGTGCCCACCGTGGCCACGGCCTTGACCTCGTCCTCGTCGGCAGCGTCCCGGACCACGAAGGAGATCTCGGCCGAGGACTTCTCGGCCATGGTCTCGGTGCGCCCCGAGAAGAGTTCCTCGATCACGGCCGGCATCAATCGAACTCCTGGCCGTTCTCAGCCATGCGGTCGACGATCTTCTTGGTGTTCTTGGCGGTCTCCTCAGCCGCCTTGGCGGTACGCTCCTCCACAAGCGTTGGCCCAATGGCCAGCCCCCTGGCCGCCTCGGCGCTGAACGTGCCCACGACCTCGATCTTGGAGATCCGTTCCACGGCCGGCAGGATCTCGTCCTGGAACTTCTCCCGGGGCGGGATGGTCGGCGCCTCGGGCGGCGGCTCCGGCTTCTTCTGCTCCGCGGCCAGGCGCTTGGCCCGGGCCTCGGCCACGGCCGCCGCCCACTCGTCCTTGGCCGCCTTGAGTGCGGCCTCGGAGTCGGCCAGGTCCTTGTCGTAGCTCTCCTTCCGGGCCTTGTCCTTGGCGTCGGCCTCGTCGAGGACCATGTTTATGACTTCTTTTCGCTCGACTTCGATGGCGGCTAGCTCCTTGTCGCGCTCCGCGCGGGTTGCTTCGCTCCGCACGTCGGCCGACTTGTTCATGGCTTCGGTCTGGCGGTCGATGTTGCGGCCGACGGCCTCGACGTCGATGCTGGAGTCCAAGGTGCCGAGCACCTTGGCCCACTGCTTGGCCATGAACCCCTGCACCCGGTTCCAGATCTTGAGCACGGCCGTGGAGAACCGGGTCCATAGGTTCAGCAGGAAGTTGATGGTGCCGGTCCAGATCTTCCGCAGGCCGTACCACGCCTCGGCTACCACGATGGTGAGGCCGTCGAAGGTGTCGCTCGAAGTCTGCAGGAACCAGTACTTGAAGGCGTACCAGTAGCCCTTGAGCCAGTTGATGCCCGCCTGCCAGACTACCTTCATGGATAGCCACATGATCCTGGCCGCCAGGGCGATATCGCCGGCGGCGAGCGCGTCCTTGATGCCCTGGAGCGAGTCCAGTGCGAAGGTCTTGAGATCGTCGAACCTCGCGCCCAACCACTCGAGCGCCTTCCCGCCCGCGCCGGTAGCCCACACGATATAGGCAGCCAGGCCGGCGAGCGCCGTCACCACCAGCCCCACCGGCGATAGAATGAAGCCCAGTGCGGTAGAGATCACCGAGGCCATCACGCCGAACGCCGTCCCCACCGCCGAGACCACGGGCCCCAGGGCGGTCAGCGCCGCACCCACGCCGATCAGCACCGCCCCGATCTTGAGGATCGAGACCACCAGGCCCTTGTTCTGCGACAGCCAGTCCCGGAAGGCGGTTATGAGCTGCATGACCTTACCGGCCATCTCCACCAGGAGCGGCGCCAGCGCCGAGCCCACGGTGACCACCAGGCTCTTGAGCACCGCCGTCACCCGGTTGAAGGCGTCGTTCAGCTCTGCCGCGGCCTTGGCATCCTGCGTTGACATGACGACGCCGAGGCGCCTTGCCTCGGCCCTGGCCTCCCCCAGGCCGTCGATCATGGGCAGGAGCATGGTGCCGGACTTGCCGAAGATCTCCATGGCGGCGGCCGCCTTGAGCGTGGGGTCGGTGATCTCGTTGAGCCGCTTGGCGATGGCCAGGAACTGGTCCTCGGGTTTCAAGAGCTGCAGCTGCTCGGCGTCGAACCCCAGCGTGGCCAGGGCCTCGGCTGCCGTCTTCGACCCGTCGGCGGCGTTGACGATCACACGCTGCATGCGCTTGGCTGCGGCCTCGACCTCGGTCAGGTCTGCGCCGGCCAAACCCGCCGCGTAGCCCAGCTCAGACAGCGTCTCCACGCTGAACCCGGTGCGCTTGGACATCTTGTCGAGCTGGTCGCCCATCTCGGAGTAGCCCTTGGCGCTGGCCAGCAAGGGCGCCACGATACCGGCCCCCAGGGCCATCATCTTGAGTCCGGAGGCTTGCAGGCCGGCGCCGAAGGCCTTCAGGCGCCTGGAGGCGCCCTGCAGGCCCTTCACCAGCTTCGCATCGTTGGCGTAAAGCTCGATGAAGGCCGCGCCGGCCCGGATGCCGCCCGCCAGAGCCATTGGCTACTTCCCAGGCCCCGGATCGGCTAGGGCCCACCACCCGGCTGGAAGATCGACCACGGCCGGGATCTCCTGGCCCTTGCCGTCAGCCACCCAGACCTTGACGCCCCTAACCGTCTCCCTGAGCCGCACCGGCTCCCCCGCCGGCACCACGATCACGTGACTCCCGCAGCCTGCGGAGAAGACGCTCGCGCAGATCGTCGCGGCGAGCACCATCTTCCACAGTGTCGGCCAGCCCCCTGCGAATCGCATCGGCCATCACCTCCACGAGCACCGGGGCGCACTCGGCGAGCATCGCGCCGAGGAAGCGCCCCAGTGCGACCGCCAAGCCGCTCACTTTGCGCCCACCGACTCCGAGGACTTGTCGTTGTCCCGCGCGGCGATCAGACCGATGCCGGCCGCCACGGCCGCCAGCGTCGCCGTCCAGTCCGGGTTCGTCGCCGGGTCGCCGTCGACCAGCAGCTTCACCGCCCCGGCCACGGCCGTCAGGATCGCGCACACGCCCATCACCGTGGTCTTCCAGCTCTTCACGTCAGCCCTCCTTTCTGCCTGCCTTGCCATCCACGAAGACCGCCTTCAGGATGGATAGGTCCTTGGTCTTGGGTGCCGGCTCCCGGCCACGGGTCCGGTACGGATGGAAGTCCTCCGCGCCGTAGGGACCGTGCTTCTTGGGATCTCGGTGGACGTTGGCGAGGATGGCCATCACCGCCGCCGTATGGTTCCAGGCCTCCCGGCTGCGGCCCTCGGCCATCCAGGCGAGTTCCCGGAGCGTCAGCGGGCCGGGGGCTACCCCGACGACGCCGGCGAGCCGCCAGATGAGCTGCCAAGTTCGGCCAGCGCTGCCTCGAACCGCCGGTCGAGTTCGGGGCTCGCCAGACGCTCCTCGGCCACGGCCAGAGCCTTGGCCTGGAAGACTCCCAGCTTGTCCATCGCTTTCCGGAGCACCTTCCGGCGGGGAGAGGGGAAAAAATCGACGAGTTCCTCCAAGAGCGCCGCCGTCGCGCCGTCGAGCGCATCGCCGCCCATCGCTCGGCCGAAGTCCTCGTCCGAAACCTTCTGCGCGTCGGCCTCGGGCTTGACCACCGCGTAGAGCACGTCGCAGAGGAATACCGGATCGCCCGAGAGCCGGTCGATCAGCTTCCCTTCCAGCACTTCGAGGAGGTCCACGTCCAGGAGCGAGCGCACCCGCTTGAGCGCATCGACGTTGATCTGCACCGACCAGGCGCGGCCGGCGTTATCCTTGAAGGTCCGCATCGCCATCCCCCTCTCAGGCCACCTTCATCCACTCGGGCGCGTGCTCGGCGTAGGTCGGCTTGATGGTCACCGACACCGACATGGCCTCCTCGAGCGGCTCCTTGCGGCTGAAGCTGATCACCGACATCGTGGCGCGCAGCCCCTGGCTGCCGCTCGTGGCGATGGGCCCGTCCATCACCGCCATCTCGACCGGCGTGTCGCCGAACCAGGCGTTCTGGAGGGCGGTGAAGCCGGCGTCCTCGGTATCCCAGACCATCTCGAACTCGATGGAGCCCTCCTTCAAGGTGCCCACCGTCGCCTTCCAGCCGGCGTTGCCGCGCGTGGTGACGTCGGCCTCGCCCTTTTCCAGGTTCAAGGTCACGTCCTTGGCGTTCTTCAGCTCCTTCCAGTCCGGCGTCGCGTAGTCGCCGGCGTTGTAGTAGAGCTTCCCTTCCATGCCGAGTCTGTTCATGCTCTCACCCTCCTAGCTCCGCACCGAGTTTTGCCAGATCCTGGCAAGTTGAGGCCGGCCGATCTCCAGGGCCGGCCCCATGAACGACCGCCGGGGATACCTCCGCGGCTTCGTGCTTTGCACCGGCCGCTGGGCGGCGGGGAGCTTCTTGGCCTCGGCCTCCGCCCGGGCGACCTGCTTCTGCGTCTTCAGCTTCACCACCACGGGCTTGCCGCCGTCCACCGCGATAGGCCCGTGGCCGCCGACCTCGAACTTCCAGTTGGCCTTCCGGCCCTTGCGCTTCTTCGGCGGCTCCGTGCCGCCGAACTCATGGGTGCGCCCGATCCGGCCAATTGCCGTCGCCGACGGCCCGATCACCACCCGCTCCTGGCCCTTCTCCACCGCGTAGAGGATCGCGTTCTTGAGGCGCCCCTTCCGGCTGTGCGGCTGATGCCCGGGCGCCGCGGGGTCGGCGGAGACCTTGATGCTCCGCCGGGCGATGCCGCGCAGATAGGCCCCGGCCTTGCCCAGGCTCCGCGTCGAGCCAGACCGGCTCGCGCGCACCACCCGCCGCGAGTCCATCCGCGTCCGGACTTTCATCCCGACCACGGTCAGAACCCCTGCGGCATCGCCCCGCGCGGGAAGCGCAGGTAATGGGCCTCTAACCAGGCGCTGCCGGCCGGCTGGCCGGAGCCGTTCTTCACGAAGGCCACGAGCCGCCCGCCGCCCGGGATGATCACCCGCTTGGTGACGTAGCAGTCCAAGAGGTCCAGGTCCGAGCCCGACCGCTCCTTGGTCATGGCCAGGTCCACCCAGGCCTTGTCGACGCCCACGATGGGCTCCATCTGGAGCACCGCGTAGCAGGGCGCGCTGTTGGGGACGTAGACGCTCACGGCGCTCAGCAACCAGTTCTCGTCTGCGGGCACCGTCGAGCCGTGGATGGTGACGCTGCCGCCCGCGGGCACCACGCCCTCCACTTCCTCCAGGAAGAGCGGCGGCATCCGGCCGATGTCCAGGTTCCACATGGCGCTACTCCGTGATCCGGAAGGTGAAGGTGAGGACGCTGGTGAACTGCCGCAGCTCGGCCAGGTGCTCCTGGCTGTAGATGGGCACGTTCTCGGTCTTCCGCCAGATGGCCTGATGGTAGGTGCCGAGGCGCTTGAGCTTGAAAAGCTCGGCGATCTCCTCGACCAGGCCCACGAGCGGGTCGATCTCCGCGGCGTCGGCCGCCTGCAGCTTCTTCTGGACCGCCACATCGACCTTGATCTCGCGCGGCGTGCCAGCTCGCGAGCCGAGTTCCTGCTCCAGCCCCTTGGGCACCACGGTCACGTGCAGGTCCTTCATCTCGGCCAGGTCGAAGACCGGCGCATAGGCCCGCGCCGCCGTGACCGGCATGGAGAGCGTCGCCGCGTTGATCTCGGCAACCACCGCATCGGCCACACGCAGGAGTGCCGCGGTCATGGCCGCCTCACCAAGCCAACTTCACGAGGATGGGCAGGAGCGTCAGCCCGAGGGCGACCGCCGCCACTACCACCGCCGCCCGACATGCTCCGCAAGGGTGCTCGCAACTCATCGGCTCTCCTTCCCGCGCGAGCCGGCCATCTGCTCCAGGGCCCGCGTGTTCTTCTCCAGGGCCTCGAGCAAGGTCTCCCGGACCCACTTGTGGTCCCGCTCGATGGCCTCGCTCATGCGCTTCTCGCGCAGCCAGTCCCGCCAGAGAACGTAGCAGACCACCAGGCCCGCCAGGCCCCACTGGCACCACATCGCGCTGTCCCCGCCCACCGGCAGCGAGACGGCGAGCAGCGTGCCCATTCCCGTCTTCAAAGCGATGTCGGTGATCACGGCGCGTCCTCCACGCCGACCTGCTTGGTGTGAATCCGGAGCGTGTGGCGGTAGAGGTCGGAGTACCGCCACTCCGGCTCCTTGCCCGGGGCCATGACCTCGTAGACGAAGACCTTTCCGCCTGAGGTCTCGCGCACCTGATCGCCGCGCTTAGGCGTTGCCTCGACCCCGCCAAGGACCAGGTCGCGGGCCAAGATCAGGAAGTCTCGCGTCTCGGTGTGCTCCGCGACCCCGTAGTCGTCGCGGACTTCGAAGACCGTCTTCCCGACCGTGGCCCGGACCTGGATGGCCTCCCCGGCGCGGACGTAGTGCACGAACCGCGTCGCGTGCTTCACGCGCTCGCGCTCCAGCCACTGCAGTCCGCGCTCGAGAAGGTCCATCGCCGCCCTACTGGCTCAGCCGGCCCCGGACGACCGCGTCAGCGTCTGCCGCGGCCTTCACCGCCTTGCCCAGGTACTTGTTGGCCCCGGCCTCCGAGTCGGTCTTGGCGACCGCCTCGGCGACGTCCCAGTAAAGCCTGATTCCCGCCGCGATGGCGCTGCCTACGCCCGTCGCCTTGGGGAACTCGTAGACGCCGGTCACCGCGAGCGCCCCGGGCTGCCCCGCCTTGATCTCCCGGCCGGCCACGCCGACCAGGTCCTCCTGGACCACCACCGACCCGGCGGCCACATCCGCCGCCGGGGTGTAGTCCACGCTGTCGCCCCTCTGGATCAGGATCACCATGGCCATCTCCTCCGCTTACGCCTCGCCCTTGTTCTTGAGCCCGCCGCGCGGGTCCTGCAGCGCCACGCCGAAGTCGTGGTAGCCGCGCATCCGGACGCCGAGGACGTTGAAGTCGGCCTCGGCCGTCTCGATCACCGGCGACTCCTGGCCGTTCAGGAAAGCGACCTCGATCACCGGCAGGTCGTTCGGGTCGGCCAGCAAGTACCAGGCCTTCTGCGAGAAGCCCGCGTACTTCGGGTTCGAGAGGTAGCGGCTGACCTCCGCGCGGAACTTCCCCTGGTGCGGGTTCGAGACCGGGTACTTCACCCCGGCCGTGGTGTCGCGCAGCTCCAGGCTCCGGTTGAGCTGCGTGGCGATGGCCGACAGCGCCGGAGGCACCAGCACGATGGCCGGCATCACCCCGATGGGCTTGCCGTCGGAGTCCACCTGCTCCATGAAGGTCGTCTCGGCCTTGGTCAGGCCGTCGATGCCGAGCAGAGTATCCGCGCCGACGAGCAGGTTCTTGTTGCCGATGGTGAAGAAGGCGGCGTTGGCCAGGAACGCCGTCCAGAAGACGTCGTTGATCTTGAGCCCCGAGCCGCGCCCCAGCTTCCGGGGCACCAGCGTGATCGCCCCCAGGTCGTCGTTGATGATGTCGCGCCGGTCGATGCTGAGCAGCAGGCCGTAGGTGTCGGCCTTGTTGGTGTAGCTCTCGTTCCCCAGCGTCCCGTGCTTCATCTCCCCGCCCGGGGCGACCTGCTCGTACTGGTCGCGCCCCACCAGGCGGTAGCTCGTCACCGTCTTGAAGTCCGGGACGTTCCGCACCGCGCAGATGTTCCGCCAGGCGCGCTCGACCGAGAAGAAGCCCTCCAGCAGGAACTTGTTGGCCACGTTCGAGAGGATGCCGCCCAGGTCCACCGCCGAGAAGCCGGCCCGCACGTCGCGCCCGAATGCGTAGCGCAGCGCCTCACGGCTGTCCCGGAAGGTCCGCTCCGAGTAGCCGTTGGCCCAGGCCGCCTCCAGGAACAGCTCCTGCAGCCCGATCCCGCCGCGGAACCGCCGGCCGGCCTCGTCCAGGACCGCCTCGTCGTAGTGCTTCTCGGGCGCGGAGAGCCCCGCGGCCAGCGAGCAGGCCGCCTCCAGCATCGCCGCGCTGCAGGACCGCGCCTGGCTGCGGCCCGCCGAGATGCGCACGTCGGCCTGCGGCCGGCCCTCGCGCATCGCCTTCAGCACCTTCTGGCTCGTCTCCTCGACGCCCCAGCCGGAGCGGATCGCCTCCCGCTCGATCTTGGGGAACTCCCCGGCGCAGACCTCCTGGATCGCGGCCACGCGCTCGCGCTCCGCGGCCACGGCCCCCTCGGCCGCCTCCCGGGCGGAAGGCGCAGCCGCGGTGACGGTGCGCGGCCCGGACGGCCCCTCGGCCGCGCCGTCGCCGGCAGCCGCAGCCTTTGCCGGCGCCTGGGGCGCCTTCGCCTCAGGCTTCCGGCCCTCGGCCGGGTCAGTCTTGCCCGCCGAGGTCTGGGCGGCAGCCGGAGGCTCCTCGCCCTTTTCGAAGGCGGCCTTCAGCACCGCCAGCCGCTCCTCGCCGAGGCCCTCGGCCTCGATCCCGTGCTCTTCCAGCCACTTCTCGAACTCCATCGCCTTCCCTCCGTACAGGTTGAACCTTGCCGCGAGCTTCAGCCGCGTTGAGGCGTCCGCGCCCACGGCGACGACCGACACCTCCCGCAGAATCGACTTCTTCACGTGGTAGAAGGGACCGTCCTGCACCTGGCCGTTGACCGACCGGCTCCCGCGGACCAGCTCCGAGTCCACGACCTCGGCGCCGATGGAGAGCTGCCAGTCCGCTCCGGCCCGGGCCTGCTCCACGATCCCCTGCGCCTGACCGCTCGAGGAGAGGATTTCCCCCTCGATCACCAGGGCGCTGTCCTCCACCCGGCCCCGGACCATGCCCACCCGGCTGCCGGTGCGGTTGTCGTGGTTGGTCAGAAGCGGCACGCTCTCCGGGATGGCGAGCCCCGAGAGGTCCACGACCACCGGGAAGCGCCAGCCGGGCAGCCGCATCTTGCCGCCCGAGTAGGCCACGCCCATGACGCGGAGCCGCCCGGCCTCGCCCGCGGCCTCGACCATCACGAACTCGTCGGCGGCACCCTGGGCCTTGTCGGCGGCGGGCTCGAAGAGGATGGGCTTGTGCCCGTGGTCCTTCAGCCAGGCCTTGGCCTCGTCCGCGGTGTACTTCGCCGCGTCGAACCGGATCGCCTGGATCTCCACCTTCCCGTCCCGGGTGATGCCCCAGACCACGTCGATCCCCGGGCCGAACTTGTCGTTCTCCCGCCGGAACTGGACGTACTTGGCCGGGTCGGCCAGCCGCGCGGCATGCTCACTCGGGTAGGGCATTGCTCCCTCCCCAAGCGGGCGCCGCGGCGGCCTCGCTCAAGCCAAGCTCCTTCATCAGCGCCTTCTCCCGCGAACGCTGCCGAAGCTCGGCCTCCCAGTCTTTCCCCTGCCGCGCGAACTCGTTCGCCAGGGTGGTCGTGTAGTTCCGCAGGCGCGTCTCCTGCGCCGTCGCCTCCTTCGCCGGGTCCACGTGCTCCTGGCCGTCCCAGAACCACTGGTGGTCCGGCAGAATGCGCTCCAGGCCCTGCGCGGGCACATAGTCCACCGCGCCCACGGCCAGCGCGTACTCCCAGAGCCAGGCGGCCAGCACACGGTCGAGCACCCGGCCGGCGGTGAACGCCTGGTCGACGCGGATCGACTTGAAGTAGGTCTGGTGGTCGAGACGGCCGGAGGCGTAGTTGTAGCCCGAGGAGTTCCCCGCGGCGACGTTGAACGGGATGTTCAGACACCGCGCGATCTCGTTCAGGATCTCGTGCTTGAACTCCGCATAGGTCGTCGCCGGCTGCATCGGCTCGACCTGAGCCATCTTCCAGCCGCCGGGCATGGTCAGCAGCATGTTGCGCTCGAGCTCGATGCTGTCCATCGGCTCGACCTGGTCGGCCTCCCCGTTGGCCGGCGCGTCGGTGTAGAGCACCCCCGCGAAGTCGGCCGCCGCCTCCGCCGCCGCGATCACCGCCAGCGTGAAACGCCGCAGTTGCGCGAAGAGCGGCAGCGCCGGCATGATCTCCGGCAGCCCCCGGTGCTGCCCGGGGCGGTCCTGACGGAAGACGTGGATCATGTGCGACGCCGGGATCGCGAAGTACTCCTCCCGGAGCCGCCGGTAGAGCGCGCCAGGATGCTCGGCCAGCACCCGGTAGCCGACAGGGTTGCCGAACTCGTCCAACTGGATGCCGTCGACCTCGGTTGCGTCCAAGAGGCCCCCGTAAGGGCTCGTCACCTGGTCGGCCTCCACCAACCGCAGATCGAGCTTCACCGGGTGATCCAGGACGGGGTTGTTGACCAGGATGGCGAACGCCTCGCCGTCCTGGCACCGCGCCATCCGCATCGTCCGGAGCTTCTCGGCCAGCCCCACCGCCCGCGCCCAGCGGTCGAACTCCCGCTCGACCTCGCTGTTGCCGGCATCGTTATCGGTGAGCATCTGCAGGCGCGGACCGGTGCCGACCGTGTCGTTGGCCAGCGTCAGCACGATCCCGCGGGCATAGCTGTTGTTGGCGATCTCGTAACGGCAGCGCATCCGCAGCGTCCGGCGCACCTCGGGGCTGGCCGCAGAGTCCGGAGAAAGCGCATCCGCGTTCGCCCAGTGGCGGCGGTTGTCGTCGGTCGTCGCGGCCGAGTCGAACCGGGCGCGCAAGCGCCGCACCGGCACCGCCCTCCGGTGCGAGAGCACCACCGACTTCCGGTCCGCGGCCGTGGCGACCATCAGCAAGCCCCCGGCGGGACCATCTTGGTACGCCGCACGCCCAGGCCATTGCGCGCCGCGTCCTTCGAGGCCAGATACCGGTCGGCCTCGATCTGCTCCTTCAGGGAGTGCTGCTCCATCTCCCCGGAGTCGCCCTTGGCCCGCTTGGGGCCCCTTGCGTTCCGGCGGATGGAGTTGGCGAGATCTCTGCCCATCGCACGGCTCTCCCTGGCGGGCCGTCCTGGTCCACGAGGAACAGGGCGTACCACCTGCCAGGGCGTTACTTACCCGGCGAAAGCGCGAAACGTCGGCGGGAGGGTCATTTTCTGGTCGATTGTTACACCGGTAGAACTTGGAACGCCTTGCGCACAAATTGAAGCCTATGTTGAGGCCCCGGACCGAGGCCCGTTGACGAAAGACGAAGCCCGGCCATAATCTGCATGCACGGTCGAACAGCGCGGTCGTCTGCAAGCCCTTTACATCTACGCGCTTGTTCCGAGCATCGTTGGCCAGCACGGAGGATGCGCCATGCCAGTCCCAAAAGGAGAGCTGCTTGGAGCGATGGGGTCCCCGTACACTAACGAAGTGGTCGCCCGCCTGCGCAGAATGGCTCATATTCCTCGTCTGCAGCTTGAGAACTTGGCGCGCGCGGCACTGTCTGAGAACTGGGGCAATGACCTCTATGTACTTGAGAAATACCTAGCTGTTCACGTGGCGTGGAGCATCGAACAAGACCGCTTCACTGCCAGCGAGAATCAACTCTTCGTTACAGCTGGGCACCTGCAAACGCGCTACGGAACGCCATTGTACCTGGTATTTGAGCGCAACACGAACGTGGGCCGGCAACCACTTTACTGCGTACACTGCGGTTCAGACGTCTCGGCACCTTCGCTTCCAACGCCACCGGACCTCCCGAATCCACCTGAGATCCCGCGAGGAGTCGAAATCGTGATGTTGCACGACCACATCCTTCGCGATAATGCAGGTCGCGTGCCGTTTCTCGGTGATACGCCCCCCGTATCGCAGATGTGCGCGGTTTCAGGTGCAATCCAGTGGTCACTGAATCGGGGTTTGCAGCTGCCTTATTGGTACTTCGGTGGCATGAACTACCTTGTGCCTCTGTACATGCAAAGCCGCGAGAACATCACGCTTGCACCGGACCTCATCGCCCCGATCCAGGTCACTCCGGAAGCGTTGATGGTTCGAACCGTGCTGCTTCCACACATGCCATATGCGAACGCCAGAGTCTCCGTAAGAAGACATGATCAGCTACCGCACTGGATGCTGGACGCCTGGAATGTCGCTGCGACCTCGGTAACTCCGACGCAAATCGATAACCCAGAGCCAGCGCCATTGCCAGATGCCAATCAACCGCCTGCTCCGGCGGCCCCTGCGGACAAGGCGGCGTCGAAGTAGATGGCGTAGTGGCCACGAGTTGTCGAAGGCAGCGTTGCATGCAATCTACTAGCCAGACCTCCGCCGTTGGAGTCTATAGCCCCTCGTGAGTCGTGATCCGTCGCCCGCAGTACCTGCACTCACGCCTGCGCCGAATCCTGCCGCCTGACGCGGGCCTCGTGTAGAGGACCTCGAAGTGCCTGCACCCGCACCGCGGGCACTCCAGCCCCCGCTTCTCCTCGGACTTCTTGGTCTCCACGGGCTCGCCCATCATCGCTTGCCCCGCTGAATGTCCGACAGCTTCACCCGCGCGCGCCGGACGGCCTCCCTGGCATCCGTCCCGGGCAGGACCGCGCCCTGGACCGACGCGGCCACGGCGCAGCCCACCAGGCAGTCGAGCCAGTGGTTCTCGACGGCCTCCGGCCGGAGCTTCCACTCGTCTACCACTCGCCCGCGGCCCTCGGTCTTGACCCGGTACTCCGCGGTCAGGTGTTCGGCCAAAAGCCGGTGCGCCTCCGGGTCGCGGCCGAAGAGCGACAGGCAGCCCTTGTCGCCCATCGGCACGGCCAGGCGCGCGTGGACGAAGCTCTTCCAGTAGTTCGAGTCGAAGACCACGTGCCGGACGGCGCGGCGGCCCTGCACGTTCGGGATGCGCCAGTTGTGGCCGACGCGGTCGCCGCGCTTACGCTTGTACTCGCTGAACGGGATCGACGAGGCCCCCACGAACCGCCCGTGGCTGGGCAGCAGCACCGCCGCGTGCCGGCTCTGACGACAGAACTGGTAGACCACGTCCGTCGAGGTGCCCCAGTTGGCGTCGATCAGACACCGGTCGATCCGGACCATCGCCCCGTCGTCCCGCCGCCACTCGCGCTCCAGGTACTGCCCGGTTAGCGCCTCCAGCCCCGCGTAGATCGCCCCCTCCAGACCGGCGCCCTTGGCCACGGTGCCGAGCGTCCGTTGCGCGTCCCGCAGCGTGAAGTAGGGTCTGCGCTGGTCCGGATAGGCGCCGTAGTCGATCACGTACCCGGTGAAGTCCTCCTCGAAGGCGGCGACCAGCCAGAAGAGCAGCTTGCCCTGCACGTCGATGAACATCGCCAGCTGCGTGGCGCCCACCGGCAGCTCGCCCCGCCGCATCCCGTTCGTCTTCCCGGCGATCTGGTCGGCCGAGAGCAGCCCCTCGTCCTCCACGCCCTTCTCCGGCAGCGGCTCGTTCTGGTATTCGGCGAAGAACGCCGCCTCGTCCTGCAACTTCAAGTTCATCGCATGCTGGACGGCCGAGGCCTCGTCGTGGTTGAACCGCTCCGGCCAGGCGATCTGTGCGCCCTCGTCGAGCGCCTCGCGGTTGGCCAGGTAGAAGGCCGTCGCCTCCCGCATGTCGCCATGCATGCGCAGGGATTCGGCGCGAACTTCCGCGTACTTCGCCCATAGCTTCTCGTCCGTGGGGAACCCGTAGACCATCCGGGTCCTCTCGCCATTCCATTCCGGGTGCTTCTCGCGGTCGAGGATGTTGTCGGCCATGTCGCCCGGGCGGATCACGGTGCAGGGCATGATCCCGGAGATCTTCTTCCCCGGCCCGGCCATGCCCAGCACCGCCCCGGCCAGAATCCGCTCCCGCGTGGCGCACTGGGACAGGCTCCGGGCCGACTCGTCAGTCTGCGGGTCGTCCAAGACCACGAGGGACGGCCGCACCGTCTTGCCGTCGGCCCGCTTGTACTTCATGCCTCGGATGCGGCCGGTGATCCCGGCGACCTTGATGATCGCCCCGCTGGCCAGGCTGTCCGGGATGGTCGGCAGGACCACCTCGTTCGCCGTCCAGCCGATGTGTGTCCGCTCGCCCTTGTAGAGTTGCCCGGAGCACCGGTTGGCGATCCCGTCCAGGCACCGAATGGGATGGGACACCTCCGGGAAGTCCGAGGCGAGCAGGTCGTTGCCGTCGAGCTCCATCTTGATGCTTTCGAGCATCTCGACCGCATGGACCTCGGACGCTCCGATGAGGCAGACGAAGTCCCGGTGCCCGCAGAGCACCGCCCAGAGGCAGGCGCACTCGGTGATGGACGTCTTCCCCGACCCGCGCGGGAGGGCCATCGCGAATAGCCCGCCGTGTAAGACGGCCGCCTCCACCTTGGCGATCACCTTCAGGTGGTCCGGCGACCAGGGCAGGTGGAACGTGAGCGGGAAGTAGGTCTCGCAGAAGAACCGGAACTCCCGCTCGGCCCGGGCCCGCCGTTCCGGGTCGCCAACCGCTGGCAGCTCGCCGATGTCCCGACCGGCCAGGGCCTTCACCCGGTTCCGCGCCGCCTGGGCCTCCTTCATAGCCTCGTACTCGGCCGCGGGATCTTTCACCGGCCTCGGCTTGTGCCGCTCGTCGGCCAGCCAGGCCACGTACTTGAAGAGGTCCACCCGCCGGCCGTCGCCGATCCGGAAGCCGGCGCGGGTCCGGTGTCGGTGGAGCTGCCGCTCCTCGATCACCGCCCCGAGCGGCGTGGAATTGAGGAGCCGCGCCAGGTCGCCGGGCTTAAGTTGCCGGGGGTCAATCGCCACGGCCGGCCTCCTTCGCAAGCCAGGCCGCGTAGTGCAGGAGGTTCACCGTGCCGTCGGGGTTGACCGGCGCGCCGGCCGCGATATCCCGCCGCAGCGCATCCTCGGAAACGTGCCGCGAACCGGCCTTCCGAAGCACCGCCAGAAGGTCGGAAATGGCCAAATGACTAGGCGTAAGCGCCGCATTATGGCCGGTTGCGGACATGCCGAATCCCCCCGATTACTGGCGAATTGACTTGATGTTTCGACCGAAACATGGCACTGTGTGTGTAGAAGGCAATACCAAGAGCGCATTGAGCGCCGGAAAGGAACGGAGGAGAAAGATGGACGCCAAGACCGCCAAGAGAAACGAACGCCGCGACCTGGAACGCCTGGCCCAGGCCATCGCCCGCTGGGAGCGCCAGGGCCAGGAATGGGCCGCCGAAGGCGACGCCGAGATGGCCCGGGTTCACGCCAAGGACGCCGCCGACCTGCGCAAGGTCGCCGAGGCGGTCAAGAACGGCGACTACGAGATTGCCCGGGACCGGGTCCAGCGCCTCGACACCATCGTGCGCGACCAGGTGCCCTGCCGCCTCTACAACCGGCTCTTCGACCTCGGCTGACGGAACGGAAAGGAACCGACCATGGCTACCAAGACCAAGAAGACCGCGGCGCAGACCTACGAAGACCGGGCGCAGGACATCGGCGCCCTGCTGGGCTGGCTCCAGGACGAGCTGGAGGTCCACGAGGAGAAGGCCAAGGCCGCCCCGGCGAGCTGGGCTCTGGTCGGGGACCTGACCGAGGTCAGGATGCGCCTGGTCGACGCCCTGACCTTCCTCTCCGGCAACAACGACATAGCCATCGCCGAAGCGCTGGCCGACCTCCGGAACTGAAAGGCACCACCCATGAAGACCACCACCAACCAGCAGGCCATTCCCCGCTTCATCCACCTGAAACGGGCCTGGTACGCCGACGCCAACCTTCCGCACCTCCGGAAGGAAGGCATCGTCGACCAGGTGACCTTCGGGCTCTACTTCGCCGACGGCGGTTGCTCCGGCGAGATGTGCATGAGCTGGCATTGGCTCATCGGCAACGAAGACGGCGTCGCGAGGCTGGAGGCCTTCTCCGACAGCTTCGCGGCCCTCGGCCGCCCGGAATTCAAGCGGCTGCTCAGCCGGCTGGCCCGGCTGCCCAAGGTCGCCGCGGACAAGATGGACCCGGCCGGCTTCTGCGCGCTCCTCGTGGAGTGCGGCTTTGAAGACACCACCCCGGCCAAGCCCTGAAGGAGACCAACCATGAAGAAGCGCAACGCCGAACACCAGACCGCGACGGAGGCCGCCGGCAAGGCGGCCTCCGCACCCGGCCGCGTGACCATCTTGCTGCAGGGCCGGCGCGTCGAGGTCGCCAAGACCGACGCCGACCGGATGGCCGAGGCCGGCATCCCGTTCGCCTACCTCTGCAAGAAGGGCGGCCTGACCATGACCGTCCCGGTGAACGATGACCACAGCGAGCTGGCCGAGGTCGCCGACGAACTGCTCCTGGCCGCCTACGGCGCGGCGAACCAGCTGGCCGACGGCGACCGCTACCGGGCCCGGTGCGTAGCCGCCTGCGAGAGGGTCAAGACGGCCCTCGGCCGCCGCGACGCCGCCGAGCGCGCCAAGGGCGAGCCGATGGCCGGCGTCGAGGCCCAGCCGCTCCACGAGCGCGGCACCTGCAGCCTCCACGCCGAGCATGCGAACGTGCACCTCTGGCGCGTCACCTGGGGCGACGGCGTGACGATGGACCTCTGCACCCGCTGCATGGCCTCGCTGGTCTTCGAGGAGTAATGGAACATGGAACTGCGCGAGTTCACCCGCCACGACTTCGACGCCTTCGGCGGCGCCGAGGCTTGGCGCGAGATGGGGGCCAACCCGCTCATCGCCGAGGGCGCCTTCGCAGACGGCATGGGCTGGGTCCTGGTCCTGGACCGCCAGGGCGCCTGCCTGGTTTGCGACGACACCCAGGCCGCGTTCGGGGGCTACTCCTTGAGCCGGCCGTTCCTCTCGCCCGCCGAGGCGCGCGCCTTCGCGGCTACCCTGGGCGAGCCCAAGACCCGCGGCGAGTTCTTCATCGCCGGGTTCACAGCGGTCTAGGGAATCACACGGATTGAACCACGGCCTGTCGCCGTGGATGGAACCGAAAGGAGAAGTACCATGTCGAGCAGCAAGAAGCACCCCAAGACCAAGGGCCACAGCAAGAAGGCCAAGCCCGAGAAGCCGGAGGCGGCGGCTGCGCCGGCCACGGCGAAGCCGGCCGGCGACGGTCGGATGTCCGGCCTCGATGCGGCGGCCAAGGTGCTGGCCGAGGCCAAGGAGCCCATGAACGCCAAGACCATCGTCGAGGCGATGCTGGCCAAGGGGCTCTGGCAGACCGAGGGCAAGACCCCGGCGGCGACCATCTACTCGGCCATGTTCCGGGAAATCAAGGCCAAGGGCGCCGAGGCCCGGTTCAAGGTCGTCGAGCGCGGGAAGTTCACGGTCACCAAGTAGCATCCAGCATCTCCTCAGACCGAACGCCCCGGCGAGCCCGCCGGGGTTCGGTCGTTCAGGCCACCTGCTCGTCCTCGTCCCATGGGTCCAGGCCGGCCATCATCGCGAACCCAACCGCCAACTGCTCCCCGTAGGGCTCCTCGTGAAGCGACAGCGGCTCGCGGTGGGCACGCTCGTCGGCCGCGTTGATGCCGGCGGCCTGGGCCGGCGTGATGTCGGGGATGTATGCCAGCCGGCAAGAGTGTGAGCAGAACCCGCCGCGGACCATCCTGACCCCCTCGGCCAGGCGCAAGCCGCAGTTCCGGCACATCAGGCGTCTATTGCGCATGGACCACCCCCGCGACCGAGACGCGCTCGGCCTTCTTCCCGGTGAACTCCTCCCACCTGCGGACGATCACGTCGCAGTAGAGCTCGTCGATCTCCATGAGGTAGGCGTGGCGCCCGGTCTTCTCGGCCGCGATGAGCGTGCTGCCCGAGCCGCCGAAGAGGTCGAGGACGTTCTCGCCCGGCTGCGAGGAGTACTGCAGGGCGCGGACCGCCAGCTCCACGGGCTTCTCGGTCAAGTGAACCATCGACTGCGGGTTGACCTTCTTCACTGACCACACGTCCGGGATGTTGTTCGGCCCGAAGAACTGGTGCCCGGCCCCCTCCCGCCAGCCGTAGAAGCACCACTCGTGGTTCCCCATGAAATCCTTGCGGGTCAGCACCGGGTGCTCCTTCACCCAGATCACCATCTGCGAGAAGTACAGCTCGCATGCCTTGAGCACCGGCGGGTAGTTCGAGATGTTCGAGTAGCCGCCCCAGATGTAGAAGCCCCGGCCCGGCTCCAGCACCCGCTGGACGTTCCCGAACCAGGCGTGGAGCAGCCGAGCGAACTCCTCGTCCGACACGAAGTCGTTCTCGAGCGGCCGGTCCTTGGCCCGCATCTTGGCATGCGTGGGGTTGGCCGCATTGGGGTTCCGGTGGACGTCCCGGCCGGGGTCGGTGTTGCCGTAGCCGGCGAAGGAACTCAGGCCAGCGGCGATGGCGTTGTTCGACCGCGGCTCGACCATCACGTTGTACGGCGGGTCGGTGTTCACCAGGTGGATGCGGGCCCCGCCCAGCAGCCGGTCCACGTCTTCGGCCTTGCTCGAGTCGCCGCAGAGCAGCCGGTGGTCGCCCAGCACCCACAGGTCGCCCGGCTGAGTCACCGCCGCGTCCGGCGGATCTGGCACCGCGTCCGGGTCGGTGAGCCCCTCGTTGCCGTGGATGCCGGCGCCCAGCAGCTTCTCCAGCTCATCCGGCGCGAACCCAAGCATGCCCAGGTCGATGTCCATGCCCCGCAGCTCCGAAAGCTCGATGGGCAGGAGTTCCATGTCCCACTCGGCCATCTCGGCCAGCTTGTTGTCGGCCAGGCGGTAGGCCTTGACCTTCTCCGGCGGCAGGTCGACTGCCACGTGGACCGGCACCGTCTCCAGCCCGAGCTTCTGCGCCGCCTTCCAGCGGGTGTGGCCGACGATGATGACGCCCTCGGCGTCCACCACGATGGGCTGGCGGAAGCCATACTCGCGGATGGAGTTGGCCACGGCGTCCACCGCGCCGTCGTTCACCCGCGGGTTCTTCTCGTAGGGCTTGATCTCGGACAGCCTGCGCATCTCGATCTTCACGGTTCGCCTCCTACCGCCGCGCCTTCGCGGCCTTGTCCTCGCGGGCTATGAGCAGCAGGACCAGGTAGCCGACCAGGTCCAGCACGGGGTCTTCGCCGAACGCGGAGGGGTTGTTGCGGATGCGGCTGAGCTTGTCGTCGAGCCGCACCCGGATGAGGTCTTCGGGATCTCCCTGGGCAAAGACCCGCACGGGCTCCAGCGCCGAGTTGCCGTAGGCCTTGTTTTTCGCGGCCAGCATCTCGGCGATCTCAGTGCACTTTGTGCGTATGCGGCTGGCAGTATCCCGTTTCATGGCGTCACCTCCGCGTTCTGGGTCAAGGGTTGGCCACGGGGCGCGCACGGGCGGCCCACGTGGCGAGATCCCGGTCGGATCGGCTCCCGGCACGCCCCGGCGGCCAGGGCGCGCCCTGTGCGCGGAAACCGGGCACCGGCAAACAAACTCTGTCCAGAAGCGCGACGGTTCCGCCGCGCGTGGTTTCGCCCGGGGGCCCGGGAGGAACCGTTGCTTTTTGACTTATTGACACCCCTGTCTCGCGCGCCCGCGTAAACATGGGTGCGCATGTGTGGGGGTAGGCAATAAGGTAAGAAGTAATTCTTCTCTCTCTTTCTCTCTCTATTCATAAGACTTACGCCTCCATTCCGGCCGAACTTCTTGACTCTTCGCCGTCGGCAATATGGGGGTCAATATGGTCAAGAAGACCCCCTCCAGGCACTTCTTGACCAGGGCAATAAGTCGGTTCTTCGCGCTGCGAAGGCACCAGGCGATAGGTCCGGGATGGCCGCCCGCCGGTGGAGATCTCGCTGTACTCAATGCGTCGCTGAGCCACCAGCGTCTCGCGCACATCCGTCAGATCCCGGGTGGACATCTTCATCCGCCTGGAGACCTTCCAGCCGTCCATCCACCGGTCGCCGTGTACGGCGCGCCAGTTCTGGAGGATGCGGAGCATCCGCTTGCAGCGGCCCTCGAACTCGTTCTCGACCACATGGCGGCCGGCCTGGAACAGCATCTGCCGGGTCTGGTGGTACACGATGGCCCATGCCCACTCGACGGCGGCCCGGGTGATCACCGGCGCCTGGTGGTTCTCGCTGCAGGCGTAGACCAGGGCCAGGCGGCGAACCTTCTCACCCGCACGGGCCCAGATGGCCATGGCAACCGGGTCGTCGGCCTTCTGGGCCTTGTCGTAGGCCGCCGCCTCCTGCTGGCGGATGGCCTCGAAGAGGTCTGAGACGCCCGGCTCGAACGGCACCTCGATGGGCGTGGGGTGCTCGTTGTCGAGGTTGCCCTGCCCTGGGCGCAGGGCGGCCCAATAGCGGGCCTTCTCGATGATGCTGGCCGGCACGGGCAGCTCCCTTGGCTCCTGCCCCGCACCGCGCAGGCCTGCCTCGAAGACCAGCATCCGGGCGAAGAAGCCGTTGGTCAGCATCTTGTCGCAGAGCGATTCGTAGTAGTGCTTCGGGATCGCCGTGCCGAACAGTTCCAGGCAGGGCTGGTCGATGGTCCCCGGCTCCTGGCCGGCTTTGACCCGCATGTGGTAGAGGCTGGCGGCGGCCGAGTAGAACTTGAGCAGGATCTCCATGATCCGCTCGGCCCGGCCATCCTTGCTCTTGGAGATGGAGAGCAGCACGGCGTCGATCTCGTCGGTCTGGAAGAGCACGGTCTTCGAGGCCGCGACGCGGTCCTCGATGCCTTCCCCCGAGGCGAAGCTGTCGGCCAACTGGCTGGAGAGCCCGGCCTCCAGCATGATCCGCTGGTTGATCTTGCGGGGGTGGTCTTTGCCGGTGCCGGAGTTCGCCAGGCCGAGCAGGTAGAGGTTGGTGCGGGCGCCGCCGGGATCTCGCACCTTCCGGCCACAAAGCGTCGCCTGCAGCGCCAGGGCGCCGCAGAAGGCCAGCACCCGGTCAGGGTACGGCGCGCTCAGGAGCGTCAGGTTCATGACCTCGTCGATGAGGCCGGGGACGTGTAGCAGGTGCTCGGGCAGCTGGCCGGGGTCTTCCCCACCCGGCTGCTCATCCGACTCCTCGGGCTCCCCGGCCTGGTCCTGTTCCCAATGCCCCTCGACGGCCGCGACCATCACCTGGTCGGGCTCGTACCTGGCGATGGACGCCGCGACCGCGCGCACCTCGCCCTCGCCCAGCGGCGGGTTGCAGCGCTCGCGGTTGGTCTCGAGGAGCGCCGCCAGGATCGCCGGCTCGCTCATTCCCGCCCGGCGCATGGTCCCGGCTAGGCGCGCCAGGGTGGAGTTGCGCTGCCCCTCCGGGATGGGGTTCTCGCCGCCGGGCTTGACCTCCGACTTGGCGGCCTCGGCCAGGTAGTTGGCCCACGCCTCCGGCAGCTCGGCGACATCGAGGGCATCAGGCGTCAGGTTCGTCCATCGGTAAGTGCCGCCCGAGATGTGGGCCGACGGCGGCATCACCGCCTGGCCGCCTTCGCCGCGGACGTCGACGCCGGTCTTCGGGATGCCCAGGATCTCCTGGCCGATGTTGGTCAGGTTCCCGATGGGCAGGCTGGTCCGGAAGACCCGGTGCTGGCCCCCGCCGCCGCTCGACCAACTGACCGAGTCAGGCAGCGGCCCGAGCTTGGCCTCCAGCCGGGTGAGGTTCTCGGCGCAGTCGACCTCCGACTCGATGTCGACCAGCCCCTTGCCCATGGCCATGCCGATGTTGGCGTCGGGCCAGCGGGCCCACCAGGCCCGGATGATGGCCTCGTCGGTGGTCGCCTGGTTCGTCCAGTCCTTGATCCGCGGGTGCTTGCCCGGCGCCTCGCAGCCCGGCCGCAGGCAGGTGCACTGCCCCTTGTCGTTGATATGGTGCAGCGGCACGATCCGCCAGCCGAGCTTGGCGTAGGCCAGGGCGTGGTCGAGGTGGGTGCTCATGGCCACCCCTAGAAGGGGATCTCCTCGTGGTCGGCAGAGGCGCCGACCGAGGACGGCACTGCTTCGCCCTCCTCATCCCACCCCGGCTCGCGGTAGTCGGGCTTCGGGCCGAGGTCATAGCCCACGATGCGGGCGTACTTCTCGCCGGTGACGCTCCGGACGGTGATGTGCCGCGTCTGGCACAGTGCCCCCTCCTGGGCTAGGGCGACGGCCTCCTCTGCCGTGGCCGGCGGGGGCAGGTTAGAGCGCTGTCTCCACCAGGACTCGGCCTTGCTGCGCGCCCAGCCGCCGTGCTCGAGGCAGATCCACTCGGACTGGTACTTCTGCCAGCCGATCTGGTAGTCGACGCGCATGGTTTTGGGATGCTCGGGCGGCGCGTCGCGCTTGGCGTGGAGGCTGTACCAGGTCTCCCGGACCTCGTGCTCCTCGACAGTCACCTGGCCGGAGAGAATCCCGGCGGTGCTCGCCGTGGCGTCGTGCTGCCGGCGCTCGGGCGGCGGGAACTCGTAGCCGCACTGCGGGCAGACGGTGTACCCTGCGGCGATGAGCGCGCTGCAGTTCGGGCACTTCTTGGCCGGCGCCTCGCCGTCGCCCTCGTAGTCCTTCGCCTGCACCAGGATGTCGTCCACCGGGCCGTGCCGGAGGACGTTGCCGCCGAAGTCCAGGACCAGGCAGTCGGCCTTGCCCTCGCAGAGCCGGAATCCCCTCCCGACCATCTGGTAGTAGAGCCCCGGCGACATCGTCGGCCGGAGCATGGCCACGCAGTCGACGTTCGGGGCGTCGAAGCCCGTGGTCAAGACATTCACGTTGACCAGGTACTTCACCTGCCCGCCGCGGAAGTCGGCGATGACCTTGGCCCGCTCCTTGTCGGACGTCTCGCCGAAGACCGTGGCGACCACGCCACCCTTCCGTCGCAGCGTCTCGGCCACGTGCTCGGCATGGTCGACGCCGCTGGCGAAGACCAGGCATGCCTTGCGGTCGCCGGTGTAGTCGATGATCTCGGTGCAGGCGGCCTCGACCCGCGAGTCCTGGTTCATCAGGGCCTCGACCTCGTCGGCCACGAACTCGCCGCCGCGGACGTGGAGGCCCCCGGTGTCCACGTCCTCCCGCCCGCCCTTGGTGACCAGCTTGCAGAGGTAGCCCTGGACGATGAGTTCCCGGACGCCGATCTCGTAGCAGACCGAGTTGAGCAGGTTCTCCGGCGCGCAGATGGAGCCGGTGGTCATGCGGAACGGCGTGGCCGTGAAGCCGATCACCCGGATGCGGGGATTGACCTTGGCCGCCTCCTCCAGAAAGGTCCGGTACATCCCGTCGCCGTCCGGCGGGATCATGTGAGCCTCATCCACAAGGACCAGATCGAAGCCGTCGAGCTTGCAGGCGCGCTTGTAGACCGACTGGATGCCCGCCACGATGATGGGGTGCGCGGTGTCCCGCCGCTTCAGTCCCGCCGAGTAGATGCCCACCTTGTCCCAGTCGAGCAGCCGGTTGAGATGGGCGACCGACTGCTCCAGCAGCTCCTTGACGTGGGCCAGGATCAGCACGCGGCCCTGCCAGAGGTCGACGGCGTCCCGGCAGATGGCCGCCAGGCACGGCGTCTTGCCCCCGGCCGTCGGGATCACCACGCAGGGGTTGTCGTCCCGAGAGCGGAGATGGCCGTAGACGGCCTCCACCGCGTCACGCTGGTACGGTCGCAGTTCCATCCGCCAGGAATCCTCGCTCGAATAGCCGGAAGTCGTCCCCCGAGTAGTCCCGCCGGCGGGCGTCGCTCCCCGCCCACTCGGCCAGGCGCTCGGGCCGGAGGATCGGCCTGGCCGACGCCTCCAGCGCCTTCACGAAGCGCAGCAGCAGGTCGCGCTCGCTGCGGAAGCTCCGGCTGTAGTAGATGTGAAAGGCCCAGACCCGGAACTGGTCCTCAAGCCCCAGCCCACGCCGCCCCGCACACCGGGCACCGGGCGATGGGGAACTGGTCGAGCCTGACAATGACGGCCCCGCCGCGGTCGGGCTCTCGCCTGGCGATGGCCAGAAGGTCGATCTGCGAATCATCTTGGTATGCCCCTCCGTGCTGAAGAGCGTCTGCCAGTGCCTTGATGAGGTTGTCGACGTCCCGCCGGCGGCGGTCGGGTGGATAGGCTTCCACGGCCATGGCCAGCCGGCCGGCCAAGAGCGGCCGCCCCAGGGCCGCGAGGACCGAGCAAACCTTGTCGCGGTAAGCCCGGCCCTCGCGGCTGATCAGCGTCCGCGGGCCGACCCGCCGGTAGTAGTGGTTCACCGACGGCGGGAACGGCAACTCGACTTCGGTCACCTGCGGGCCCAGGGAGGGGTGCTCGCGGCCTGCTGCTGCGGCTGACCGGTCGCCGCCTCCTTCTTGCCGTAGGCCTTGATCTCGTTGGTGATCTCGCCGTTGTCCTGGCGCTTCTTGCACTTCACCGTCACCTGCAGCGGGAGGTTGTGCAGCTCGACCGAGTCCTTGGGCTGCAGGACGCCGACGGCCCTGCAGATGGCCGACAGCTCCGCCCGGGCGATCTGGACCGTCAGCGGGTTGGTGTTGTCGAGGTTCAGGCGCGCCCAGAGCAGCCGGCCCTTGAACTCGCCGTCGATCACCTGGAAGCTCAGCTCCAGGAAGCTGCCCTTCCCCGACTTGGTCGGCTTCATCTCGGAGGCGGTGATCACCGCCAGGTACTTCCCGGCCGGGATGGGTTCGAAGTCGACCGCCGGGTCGACCTCGCCGGCGTTGAAACCATGCAGGTTAGCCATTGCTCTGTCCTCCGTTCTGATTGACCAGGTACTGCGCGTAAGCGCTCCAGACGAGCGGGAGCTCGTCCGGCAGGTTCAGGCGGTTCTTGGCCATGTGCGCGGGGCGCTCGGTGGTGCGGATGATCCGCTCGCCCGAGCCCATCCCCTTGGCCTTCTTGCGGCCCATGCCCTCGTCGTTGACCTTGGCATAGACCTTGTAGGTCGCGAAGAGCACCTCGTCGCACCACTCCTGCACGACCTGCGAGGCCAGCTTGTGCAGCCGCGGCACATACCGGTCGTAGCTCTCCGTCTCGGGGTTCTCGAACCTCTCGATGCGGGCGTGGGCGATCAGCAGGATCATCATGCCGCGGTCGTTCCGCAGGGCGCTGAGGCCCTCCAGGAACTCCCGCCAGTGGGTCAGCGCGAAGACGTAGCCCTTGCCGTACCCGATGTCCTCGATGCTCTCGATCATCCGCTTGCGGCAGACCTCGGCCCAGATCAGGCGCTCCAGCCAGTCGAGCGAGTCAACCACGACCGTCTGGTAGGGGTGCTTCTCGGAGTACAGCTCCGACAGGGCTGCCATGACCTGGTCGAAGGTCTGGGCCAGCGGGAACTTGGCGCAGTCGATCTCGCCGACGCCGTCCTCGGTCGGAACGAAAATCGGGCTGGGCGCCATCGACCCGAAGGTCGACTTGCCGATGCCGGCGGTGCCGAAAAGCATCAGCCGGCGCGGCGCGGGCTTCCGCCCGCTCTCCACCTGCTCAAGCAACTTCATGGTGCGTCCTCCTCTTCCTCTCTTGCCAATGGCGAGCGCGGGCACAGGGAGTCCGGGCGGATGGCCGGTCCGTCACGCCATCCCGCGGCTCGCCGACGATCAAATCCAATCGAAGGTGCGCACTTCCTCGTAGCCAGTAGGCCAGGCGTCGGCCTCGCGGCAGGTGAGCAGCCGCGCGATGGCCTGCTCGTTCTCCTTCTGCGCGACGCCGAGCACGTCGTCGCCCATGCGCCAGACGCCGGTCCTGAACGGTTCCTTCTTCTCGACCGCGACCAGCCATACCGGCACCCGGGCGCCGGCGACCACGGCGACCAGGGCGCGGTAGAACGCCAGCTGGTGCGCGTAGCCGTAGGTCTTGGCGTCCATCTGGAGCCAGTCGAGGTTGTCGCAGGTCTTGAAGTCCACGATCCCGTGGGCGGGGTTGAGCCAGTCCATGCGCCCCTGGCAGGCCACGCCGGCGTAGTTGCCGCGCACCACGCCCTCGGGGATGCCCTCGGCGAGGATCTCCCGCGCGTGCCGGTGCGCCCGGACGCTGGCCTCCAGGCTCTCGATCAGCTTGAGCTGCTCGTCGGTGATGACCGGCTTGCCCTGGGCCTCGGCCCACTCCTGGAACGCCTTGGTGCGGCTGCCGTAGACCTCGCCAGTGCGGGCGTTCACCGGCCCGCCGGTCGCGTACTCGGCCTGGAAGGCACCGCGGCCCTCCAGGACGAGCTTGTGTGCAGCCCGGCCGATCACAAACGCCGGCCGGTCCTCGTCCTCGGTCACAAGCCCCAGCTCCTTCTTGCGAAAGAGCAGCGGGTTGCGCCGGAACTCGGCCAGCCGGTGGCTGGTCAGCCAGAACTTCGACTTGCCGTGGTACTCGGCCTCGCTCTCCTTGGTGATGAAGCTGGTGTCGATGGGTTTCATGGACAGGTCCTTCCTTCGCTGATGGTCACGCCGGCGCCCCCGCGACCTTGGGCTCGGGCACACGGTCCATGCGGCGCACCGTGAAGGCGCGCTCGCCGAACTCCCGCGTGGCGAAGCCGGTGAAGAAGCGCACGACGTAGTTGCCGATGGCGGTGCCCGAGTCGATCACGCAGACGCGCTTTTCAGCGTCCAGGCAGTACGAGGCCTCCAGCCGGACCTTGGCCTCGCCGTGCAGGCACTCGGCGGCGAGCAGGGCCAGATGCAAGGTCTCGTCAATGTCCCGTGCGGGAATCTCGGGCGTGAACTGGTAGCGGTAGATGTTGCCGATCATGTTCCCCGTCCTTTCGCAGCACTCGCCTCCGACAATGCGTTACTTACCCGGTGGAAATTCGAGTTGGCCGAAGAACTCACAAATAATGGCGCAACCCGGCGTCTTCGAAGATGGCCCGGAGGCGGTCTCGCGCGCCGTAGAGCGTGGCCCGCGGCATGCCCAGGGCCTTGACCGCCCGGGCGAAGCTCCCGGCCATGAGCTGCTCGGCTACCCTGCGGAGGTCGTCCGGCAGGCCGGCGATCACCGCGGCCACGTCGGGCGGGAGCCAGGTGTCGTCCTCCCGGCTGCGCACCCGGTGGTCCATGCGGATGTCCACGGCGTCCTGGCTGATCGTGACGGCGCGCTCGGTGATCTCGCCTTCGCTGTCCTCGAGGTTCTCGCTCAGGGAGCACTCCATGCGGCGGTAGTCTCGGCACTCCTGTGTGCGGTAGCGGATGAGGTTGGCGATCTTCCGTTCGATCAGGCGGGCGACGAAGGTGGTGTGCTTCGCCCTGTTCGGGTTGAACTTGGGCAGACGCTCCAGCAGGTCCACCGCCAGGTCCTGCTCGATGTCCTCGATGTCGTCCTTGGTGAACCCCGCCGTGCCGGCGAGCTGGCGGGCCTTGTGGCGGATCGTCTCGGCTGCGTAGTCGCTGATCGGGTTCGGGGTCTGCTTGGTCTCCACTGCGGGCTCCTTTGGCCGGCGGAGACCGCGTGGGATTCACCGAGAAGCAGCTGGCCACGAAGGCAGAGGTCATGTGGACGCCGTACTCGGCGAACCCACATCGACCTCCACCTCGTGGCCGGTTAGATGTCTGGTCCGAAAACGTTGGGGATGTTCGGGAGCCGACCCCGTGTTAGGCGAGGCCCTCCTCGACCGTCACCTTGAAGGGCAGGCCGTGCAGGACCTCGATGGAGAGAATGGTGACGTTCTGGACGCGGGAGAAATAGTCGAACAGGTCGGCCAGCTCTTTCCGGAGCGCGAAGTCGGAGAGCTGCGCCTCAGACCGCTTGGTGTTGCTGCCCGGCTTGAACTCGCGGATCACCCGCGGCGGCGGGTCGAAGACCGGCTCACCGGCGCGGACGGCGAGCCCTTCGAGGCGGCCGAAGGTGATGCGCTGCATCGACTCGAGGAGCCGCTGCCTCGCCTCCGACAACTGGGACTTGCTGGGATCGTGTCTGGCTTCCTGCATCGTACTTCCTCCGCAAGGGTGTCTGGCTGAGCAGCGCCCCGTGCGCCGCTCGACACCCTGGGGAAGAATTGCAGGAACCGAGGCCGAAAAATACGAAGCCCTCTGCAACCGGGCTCAATTAGGATAGATACAGAGCCTCCGGCCAGAATTGCAGTTGCAGCAAACGGCTACAACTGCAATCGGCTGCGTCACCGGGAGTACTTGCGGATCATCTCCTCGCTGTTCGCGGTCTTCAGTAGGATGTCCAACATCGGATCGTTCCCATCGCCGAGGGCCCGGGACACAGACGACTTTGTCGCCCCAATAGCGATGGCCAAATCCTTCTGCGCAAGCGCTGGGAGTTCAAAGGGCGAGCCAGCCTCATCCGCCTGACTGAGTCTGCTCTTCATCCCGAGAATGTAGTTGTGAAGTTCTAGTTTCAGCGCATCGATGGTTGCGGCACGCGACGCACGCTTCGGCACCTTCTTCGGAGCCGGCTTCTTCTGATCAGACAGGCCTAACACCGCGGCGCAGGCGTCCCGGAGTAGCCCATCCGCCCCATCCAACGCTGCCAGTTCCTTGGTGCCGCCGCCCACCAACTCATCGAGGCTCCCGAAAGCCACCTTGCCCTTCAACGCGGCGTCTTCCGGGGTGCCTCCAAAGAGCGCACGGGTTGGAGCGAGGAGGACCAGCGGCCCCTCGAACGATGCCCGCAGCCATGTGGCCGCTCGGGCCAGCCGGTCCGGATCGAGCTGGATCGTCAGGTAGACCGGCAGGCGAGTCTTGCCGACAGCAACGAATGTCCCCACTCGGTACGTCTGGAATTCACGAGTCGCTACCGGATCGGCCGTCAGGCTCAGGGTGCTGGCCACGGACCTCAGCAGTTGGTCGACGTTCACCCGCCAGACGACGCGGTCTGCCTTGGTGAGCTTCCGAGTGGTCCCGCAGTCCTCGCAGACCGCGACGACATCACTGGGCCCGTGTACTACGACCCGACAAGACCCGCCACACCCGCCCGGCCCGGCGCAGGGATAGGCCAACGCCAGTTGGTCGGTGGGCTTCAGGAAGACCTTGGCTAGATCGTACTCGGGGCCCAGCCGGTCACACCACTCAGCCGTGACCGCCGCAAGCCCCGGCAGCGACTCAAGCGTTGGCCACAGCCGCGACAGCTTCTTTGCGCTCACCACCGGCTTGCTCCTCGCTCCCGATGAACCCACGGGCTGCCAACCACGCCTCGACTAGGTCGGAATCGCTATCGCGCCCGTAGAGGGCCACGTTTGGCGGCTTGACCGTGACCGTTCGGGGCGTGTTGGAGGACGTGAACTTGACCCGGAACTTGGCCTTGGTCAACCTGGCCTTCGGATGAATCTTCCATTTGCGTTCTTCGAAGACAGCGAAGATGTCCGTTGCCTTGCGGATCTCCACCTCCTGGTGTGCTCCACCCCAGGCTGTCTGCAGCTCGACCAGCCAGACCGCATCGATTCCCTCGATGTCGCAGGCCAGGGAGTCCTTCCCGAGTTCGATCAGCGGCTTGAGGGTGTACTTGGCCTGCCCCGGGAAGAAGTCCTCGCGCCCGAAGAGGTGCAGGCCAAACTTGGCCCGGTACAGAGCCTTCTCGCCCTTGGTGTCGGCGTGGATGCGCAGTTCCCCGAGTTGCTGATTGTAGATTAGGACGTCGTACTTCTCGGGCCGGTAGACGAAGGTGCTCGATTCTCCGTGCTCGTACTTGCCCTCGCGCTTAAGGAGATCGCCGTGCCGGACCAGGAACCACACCTCATCGCCCTTGGGGAAGGCGAGTACCTTGGCCCCGCGCCCGCGCTTCTTCTCCTCGAACCAAGCATCCAGCCCCTTCTCCAACTCCCGCAGGACGGCGGCCGTCGGGCGCTTGATCCGCGGTGGAGTCGCGACGTTCGACTGGAAGTATTCGAATGACCGGGTGTGCTCCACGGATTGCTCCGCGTGCTTGCGCTCCAGGTACTGCGGCGCCGACAGCCACACCTGCACCGCGACGTCCGCAGCGGTAAGCTCGGACGAGTCGTCGATCTTGACGTCGCCGCTCTTGACGCCATCCAAGATCGAGTCCATGCCCTCCTGTGTGGACATCTCGTGGATCAAGTAGAGCGCTTCGGCCAGCCCCGGCGGGGTGTCGTCCTCGGGGGACATCAGGATGGCGACCAGGCGCTCGTAGTCCAAGGTCTCGGCCGCCGCGGGGGCCGGCAGAGCGAGGCCGCGCTGTACAAAGAAAGCCTGGTGCCGAGCCAAAAACTCGAGCAGATGGACAGGCGCGATGGCCCGAAGCGCCTCCGAGGATGAGAACCGCCGCAGATTGAACGTCGCCATGACCGTAGCCTCCTTCCCTCACGCCAAAAAAGAAAGGCCCGCCGTCCCGCAGCATCAGCTCGGACGCGGACCCTAGTTCCCTCTATGGAGGGGTGAAGGTATCTCTTCCCTTCAGGGCGGAATGTCTTAGCTATCGATCTGCCTTAGCCACCCTCCTTTAGCTCTCCTAAGCGTCCGATAATAGTGCCCCAAAACATTGATGTCAAGAAAAATCGGGGCGCCTGTTCGGCGGAATGCCCGACACTTTCGGCATGCGCCGGGTACGTAACCTGATGGGCGTCAGAGCCGCCGTGGCCGCATTTACGGACGACGAGACCGGGCTCATTTCCGAGCTGCACCTGCCCTGGGATAACGTGACCCCGGTTAGCTCACCGGACCTGTTGCGCGCGATGCGGCCGCTACGTGAACCTGCTTGCGCGATCTTCTTTGACATCGCCGTCTGATTTCATATACTATCATCTACTCTCTTCTGTTTAGGCCTGATTTGTGAAGTCTTGCTCCTGGGAGGAAGAACCTGGGTGAATGCTGAAGAACGGTGGGTCAGTGTCGAGGATGTCGCGGCGCATCTCGGCGTTAACAAGGATTCCGTCTACAGATGGATCGAACGGAAGGCGCTCCCGGCACACCGGGTGGGGCGGCTTTTCCGTTTCAAGCTGTCCGAGGTCGATGAGTGGGTGCGCGGCGGCGGCAAGGAAGAGGAACAGCCGAAGGATGGCGACCGAAACTGAAGAGTCGGCCCTCGACGTAGGGAAGGCAAGGAAACGATGGGGCATCTTCATCAACTGATAGCACAGAAGACGGCTGAATGGCGGCGGACCGGATACGAGTGCACCGATTACCCCACCATTGCCGAGGTGCTTCGTTTTCAACTTGATGAGGTAACGGGAACGCGCCGCTTCCTGCGCCATGCGCAGCTTCAGGCGCTGGAAACGTACTGGTACTTGAGGCTCATCGAAAGGACGCCACACATCTTCGAGCTCTACAACCGGCTGTATTCCAGCAACTCTCAACGGTTGGAGGCCCTCGGTCTCACCCACGGAGATATCAAGCAGTACGTCATGGACCAGGGCATCGACGCGCTGTGGGGCAGGATACGCGAAGACGACCGATTCGTGAAGGACATCAAGCTGGACGCGTTGCGCGAGACTCTGACGCTCGACTACCCAAGTTATATCTTTGCATTGGCCATGGGGGCGGGCAAGACGATCCTGATCGGCGCGATCATCGCCACGGAATTTGCTATGGCGATGGAGTATGCCGAGGGGCTCTTCCAGCAACGGCCCACGCCGTTCGTCCAGAACGCGCTCGTCTTCGCGCCCGGCACAACGATTATCGAATCTCTCCGCGAACTCGCCGAGGTGCCCTACGAGAAGATCCTTCCGCCCCGGCTCTGCAAGCTGTTTCTCGCTAACCTGAAGCTTACCTTCACCCGCGACGGCGACCCGGACGTTCCGGTCATCCGCGGGTCGCTCTTCAATTTGGTTGTTACCAACACCGAGAAGATTCGGATTCAGAAGTCGGCGATCCGCAAGAGTGACATCGGGTCTCTGCTTCCCGAGTCCGGGCTGGAGGCGGCGAAGGAGGCGGTGGCGAACCGTCGGTTGCAGGCCATCGCCAGTCTGCCGCATCTGGCCGTGTTCTCCGACGAGGCGCACCATACCTACGGCAGCGAGATGGGCCAGGACCTGAAGCGCGTCCGACAGACGGTCGACTATCTGCATCACAAGAGCCCGAACCTCGTCTGCGTCGTCAACACGACCGGGACCCCTTACTTCCAGCGTCAACCTCTGCGCGACGTAGTCATCTGGTACGGCCTGTCGCAAGGAATCCAGGATGGCATTCTGAAGGAGCTGACCAGCAACATCTACGCATACGATTTCGACAACGAGAATGCCGACGAGTTCGTCCGGGAGATCGTGCGCGACTTCTTCTCGGAGTACGCCGACGTCGAGCTTCACGGCGGACAGAAGGCGAAGTTGGCGATCTACTTCCCGCAGAATGACGATCTGGACGAGCTGCGTCCGCATGTAGAGCGAACGCTGCTCGAACTCGGCCAGGACCCCGGCATCATCCTCCGCAACACGTCGGAGTCGAAACAGGAGGAGGTCGACGCCTTTAACCGACTCAATTTCCCCGACAGCCCACATCGCGTAATACTGCTGGTGAACAAGGGCACCGAAGGCTGGAACTGCCCCAGCCTTTTCGCCTGTGCGCTTGCCCGCAAGCTGCGCAGCTCCAACAACTTCGTACTCCAGGCCGCGTCGCGTTGCCTGCGCCAGGTGCCGGGCAACAATCGCCCCGCGCGGGTCTACCTCTCCCAGGATAACCGGTCGATCCTCGACAAGCAGCTCCAGGAGACCTACGGCGAATCGCTCAGCGATCTGGACCACGCCGGTAGGGAGACGCGGACCGCCGTGCTGCGCCTGCGGAAGGTGAACATCCCGCCGCTGGTGGTGACTCAGATCATGCGGCGCGTCGTCCTGAAGGATGACGCTGGCGAAAGCACAGTCACCCTTTCCAAACCCGACGTGAAGCCGGGCGAGGCGATGACCCGCACCATATTGACGCTGGTCGAACGACAGGCCGCCGAACGTGTGCTCCAGGAAGTAGACGAGGTGCGGCTCGAGGGGGCGTTCGAGTCGCTCGATGTCTACACCGCCGCCGTACGTCTTTCAGACGCCTACCGCGTGGAGTTCTGGCGCGTCTACGACGAGATGAACCGCCTCTACGTCGAAGACGGCGAGGTACCCTTGGGGCATGTCGAACCGCTCGGAGCGCAGATCGAGGCGCAGATGTGCCGGTACGAGGTGAAAGAGGAGAAGGTGGACGTGGCGCTCGCCCTGGTGAAACCGGAAGGCTTCACCAGGGAAATCGACGATGCTGGCGCGGAGGTCTACACCGCCGAGATCGTCTATCTGAAAGAACGCGAGTCCCTGCTTATGCGCATGGAGGACCTGCAGTTGGTCAACACGGCCGACTTCGGGTTCCACTATACGCCGTATAACTTCGATTCGAATCCGGAGAAGTCGTTCTGCGAGAAACTGGTGCTGCTGGCCAACGCGGACCCGGAGCAGGTGGAGGACGTCTACTTCACCGGCGCTCTGACGACTCCGGACAAGACCGACTTCTACGTGGAATACCGCGACGAGCACGGTGACTGGCGGCGGTACACGCCCGATTTCGTGATCCGACTCAAGAATGGGAAGTGCCTCATCATCGAGATCAAAGACCAGCGGATGAAGGACGACCCGGTGCAGGGGACCGAAGGACGAAAGGCGATGGCGATCCGTAGGTGGGAGGGGCTCAACCCGGATCGTCTCAGGTATGAGATGATTTTCGTCGGCCATGAGGTCGCGCAGAACCAGATGAAGACGACCAGGGAGTTCGTGAAGACGGGCGCGTTCCCGCCGACGAACACGGAGTGAAGATGCCATGAGTAAGAAACCGAAGAAGGAAGACGCCCCGGCTCAGGTGGAAGTGTCGGCCGCCAAGGGCCGCCCGATGCTTTCCTGGGTCGGCAAGAAGCCGCTGCGCTACGTCCCGGCTCTACCGGCGCAGCACGTGGAGACCTACGACCCGTCGGGCGACCTGGCTAAGATCAAGCCCAGGACCACCTGGCTGGACTGGCCGGGGGCCTATCCGAAAACCGGCCTGCTGTTCCATGGCGACAACAAAGAAGTGCTGGCGCACTTGCTGGCCAACGGATTTCGGGGCCGGGTAAATCTCATCTACATCGACCCGCCATTCGATTCTGGTGCTGACTATGTTCGCAAGGTGGAACTGCGCGGGGTGAAGGGGCAAGCCAGGATCGAAGGCGAAGAGTATACGCTCGGAGAGCAGATCCAGTACACGGACATTTGGGCTAATGACAACTATCTCCAGTTTATGTACGAGCGTCTCCTGTTGAGCAAAGAGCTGCTTGCAGAGTCAGGGATCTTCGTGCTCCACTGCGACTGGCGAAAAGAGCACCATCTTCGAGTTGTCCTGGATGAAGTGTTTGGGGCTAATAGCTTCCGTAATGAAATCTACTGGTACTTCTACAATAAGATGCATGACGTTCGAAAGGGGATTCTTCCTCGGGCCACCAACACACTTCTGGTCTACGCTAAGGGAGATGAAGCCACCTTTCACCGCCTCGCAGCACCAAGGGAGAGCGTCATCAAGCAGCTAAAGCGCGTAAAGGTCGACGGCATCCTGGTGAACCTCAAGGATGAGGACGGGAATCTCGTTTACCAGGAGTCTGACGCTAAGACGCTGGACAACATCTGGGGTATTCCTCTGATCCCTCCCGCCGACAAGAATCAGAAGACGGATTATCCAACGCAGAAACCCGAAGCGCTTCTGGAATTGCTGCTCCTAGTGTATACAAACCCGGGCGACATCATTACAGACTATTGTGTGGGGTCTGGTACGACAGCAGCCGTGGCCCAGAGACTCGGTCGGCGCTGGATCGGCTGCGATATCAACAAGGGGGCGATCCACACGACAGCGAAGCGGCTTCAGAATGCCATCAGCGAGCAGATCGCCGAATGCGGCGGCGCGAAACAAGGGAGTCTGATGGACGACACGGAGGAGAAGCCGCCCGAACCCACGCAGTCGTCCTTCTGCGTGTTCCGTGTAAACGACTACGACCTCCAGGTCCAGCACAACGAAGCGATAAAGCTCGCTTGCGAGTACATCGGCGTAGAGACGTCCCGTTCGGACGCCTATTTCGAGGGTGTGCTGGGCAAGTCACTGGTCAAGATCATACCCTTCAACCACCCGCTCTCGCCGATGGATCTGGAGGACTTGAAGCGTGAGCTCGAAGCGCGGAAGGACGAGGATCGGGAAGTCGTGCTCGTCTGCCTGGGGATGGAACTGACTGCGCATTCGTGGGTGGAGGAGTGGAACCGGGTGCGCAAGAAGGGGCACAATGTCCCGAACCGTCTGCGTGTGATTGAACTCCGCACGGACCCGAAATACGCAGGATTCATCAAGCATGACCCGGCGTCGGCCCGCGTGAAGATCACAAGGTCCAAGGGCCGGATCACCGTCCGGATCGAGGACTTCGTGTCGCCCACGATCATCAAGCGACTGGACATGGAACGCGACCTCTTCCAGAAAAAGATCAAGGATTGGCGTTGCATGGTGGACTGCGTGATGATCGACCCGGCATACGACGGAAAGGTCTTCAACGTCGCCCTGTCTGATATACCGTCCCGGAAGAACGATCTCGTTTCCGGCGAATACGACATCCCCGCGCCGGACGGCGGAGGCAAGAGCACCGTCGCCGTCAAGATCATCGACATGCTCGGCGAAGAGGTGCTGGTGACTAAGGAGGCGTGAAAAGGCAGCATGGCGAAGCGAAAGCCTAGAGCAATAGACCTGTTCTCGGGTTGCGGCGGGACCAGCCTGGGCATCAAGAATGCCGGCTTCCGCGTCATTGCTGCTGTTGAGAACGACCCGCTCGCCGTGGCAACTTATCGCAAGAATCTCCGCGACGTGCAAGTGTGGGCTAGGGACATCCGCCGGTTAGCAGTAAAGGAGGTCATGGCATATCACAAGCTGGGTCGGGGTGGGCTCGATCTTCTTGCGGGTTGTCCCCCATGCCAAGCGTTCTCCGCGTTGCCTCGTCTAAACGGCCGCCGGCGCGTGCGAGACAAGAAGAGCAAGGACTTGGTGTTTCAGTATCTTCGCTTCGTCAGAAAGCTCCTGCCCAAAGTTGTCTTGATCGAGAATGTACCGCGCCTGATCAAGGATTACCGTTTCAATCAGGTTCGGAAGGCGCTTCGACATCTCGGCTATGTCGGGAAACCCATAGTTCTAGACGCTGCCCACTTTGGTGTGCCCCAGCGCCGGCGACGAATGGTCTTTATTGCCAGCCGTGTCGGTCCTATTCAATATGCCGCTCCGGCGGCCAAGAGTAAAAGCCTCACTGTCAAAGATACAATCGGGAGATTACCCCGCCCAGCCAAGTCTCGCGATGCCCTCCATAAACTACCGGAGGATCGGTGTGATAGAGTGAAGGCACTTATTGCCGCGATCCCAAAGAATGGCGGCAGCCGAACTGCCTTGGGCGTGAAGCAGCAATTGAGATGTCACGAGGAATGTGATGGATTCAACGATGTGTACGGGAGGATGGCTTGGGGGAAGGTCGCCCCAACAATCACTGGTGGCTGCGTAAATCCGTCAAAAGGACGCTTCCTTCACCCTACGCAGAACCGCGCCATGACACTGCGAGAAGCGGCGCTTCTCCAGACCTTCCCCCTCCGTTATTGGTTCTCACTAGAACGGGGGAAGTTCGCGGCAGCGCAGATGATCGGCAACGCCTTCCCCCCGATCCTCGCTCGCAAACACGCATTCTGCATCATCAAGAGGCTGCGAGCACACGCTAATGAGAAGGGAACACGGTAGTGAATATTCACAGGAGGGCTGCATGACAAACATACGGGAGATACTTGACGCAGAGCTGACCCCGAGGCAACGAGATGCCGCGCTCGATCCTGCACGTGAAGTGCTGACGATAGCGTGCGCTGGTTCGGGCAAATCACGAACGCTGGCATATCGAATCGCCAGGCTTCTGGGTGAAGGACATCCTCCCGATTCGATTGTGGCATTCACCTTCACAGACAAGGCGGCAGAAGCAATCAAGCGGAGAGTCAGCTCGGCCCTAGCGCGAGTCGGCATCGATCCTGCGGTCATGGGGCGGATGTATATCGGCACGATCCATTCCTATTGCCATCAGGTTCTCATGAAGATGAACGCTATATATCGGCAGTATGATGTCCTGGATGAAAACCGACTCGTCCTCTATCTGATTTCGCGCTATTGGCAGCTCGGGCTTAGGGTCATCCAAGGTAGAGTCTCGTCACAGCACAAGTACTTCCGCACCGTCAGGGAGATCTCTGAGGCGTGGAAGACGATGAATGATGAGTTGGTGCGGCTCGTAGACGTCGAGGCGGCCGACCGCGACCTCGGCGCCGTCTTGCGAGGTCTTAACGACGGCCTTAACAGGGATCAATTCCTCGATTTCTCATTGATGATCCGCAAGGTTGTAGACTCACTTGTTCAGAATGACGCTGCGGCCAATGAGGCAATCCAACCACTCCGGCATCTCATGGTGGATGAGTACCAGGATGTCAACCCTTGCCAGGAGGAACTCATCCGTCAGTTGCATCGCCGCTCAGATACGCTCTTCGTGGTGGGAGATGATGATCAGTCAATCTACGCCTGGCGGGGAGCGGATGTAAGCAACATTCTTGAGTTCGGAAGGCGGTATCCAGATTCTGCGAGTCATACCCTGGCCACGAACTTTCGAAGCACAACGCCGATTGTCGAGGCTTCCGATGCATTTGCTGCAGCCGAACTCGGCCCGAGCCGCATGGCGAAGAATCCCGCAGCTAGGGAGAACAAGGCCCCTCGGGACTTCCGAGCCCTCTGGTTCAGCGACCGACCGACAGAAGTCTCGTGGGTCGCAGATAAGATTCGAGCACTACTGGGCACCGCTTATCAAGATAGCGACGGCACCATGCGCGGGCTTACACCAGCTGACTTCGCAATCCTCATGAGGTCTACGCGGCAACCCGAGCAGGACGGTTGTGCCAGGCACTCGGCCTTCACTAGGGCACTGACCGAACGAGACATCCCTTTCACTCTCGAAGCAGGTGGTGGCCCGTTCGAGAGGCCACAAGTCGCGGTTCTCCGAAGCACGTTCGAGCTTCTTCGCAATTCCTCGCCACCCCGGGAAAGAGTCCAAGCCCATTTCGATGCTGCAATACGGCCAGCCTACCCGCATGCTGACTTCGGTGCACTAATTAGAGTGCTTACCGAGTGGGGGCGGCTCATTCACACGCCATCGGGTGGTGCTCGGCGGCGTGTATATCCACAGCAGCTCGTCTATGATTTGCTAGAGGCCTTCGGAACAGCCCGACACGATTTTGATGATTCCACCATGCGGGACATCGGATTATTCAGCCGAATGATTCAAGACGTTGAAGCGGTCTACATGAGCGTTGATTCATCGAGTCGCTTCCATGAGATTTTGAATTTCCTCGGCAATGCAGCAGAGACAGGATACGACGTCTCGACGGAAGAAGTGATTCAGCGTCCCGATGCAGTAACCGTTTCCACCGTCCACAAGATGAAGGGACTGGAGTTTCCCTGCGTTTTCATCTGCGATGTCGAGGAACAGCGCTTCCCGGCGCGTCGCCGGCATTACGATGGATGGCTACCCTTGGCAGTAATCCAGAACGCCATCACTCGTGGTGCCTATCAGAGTACGCCCGAAGAGGAGACGCGGCTGTTCTATACGGCGCTCACCCGCGCAGAGCGCTATCTATACGTGACCGGTGCAGAACACCTGCCCGCGGCGGCAAGACCCAGAAACCGCTCTCGATTCGCAAATAGGCTTCGGCATGCAGAGATGTTAGATGATGCGGCTGTGCCGACGCCCGGTCTTGTCCCTCATGTCCCGAAGCGTAGAGCCGAAGAGTCCGACTTGCCTACGAGCTTCTCGGCATTGCGGTACTACTTGCGTTGTCCGCGCGACTATCGCTTTCGGCAGAGTTTCGGGTTCAGCCCTTTCATCCCTGATATGTTCGGCTTCGGAAAGACCGTGCATACAGCAGTAGAGAAGCTTCATGAAGAATATCAGAATGCATCACCGACCCCGACAGAGGCTGGCGAAGTCGGAGCCTCTGTCTTCCACCTCAAACATGTGCCCCAAAGCAGAGACCCGGAGAACTCGCCGGGCCCCTATGAGAGGGCTCGCAATAAGGCCATCGAGATCATGCGAGAGTATGCTGCGTCGTTCGGAGCGGACTTCCTAAGACAACGGCAGGTTGAGGCAACCTTTGAGGTGCCCTTCAGCAGCTGTGTGATATCCGGTTCCATTGATCTCCTATTGAAACAGGACCCCGCGGGGAAGATATTGGAGGCGGAGATCATCGATTTCAAAGCGGTGGAAGGTGGAGATGAGCCTGCCGAGAATGTAAACCTTGAATGGACGGAGCTGTCGCTCCAAGTCCAACTCTATGCGCGTGCGGCGCAACATGTCCTCGGCGAGAATACCAAGACCGGGCATGTCCACCTGCTAAAGGACAATCGTCGCGTCGAGGTGCCTGTGACGGACGAGGCCATTGACAGTGCGCTTCGAAACATCGAGTTTGCCGTTGAGGGCATTCTGCAGTCAGATTACCCCATGCGTCCTCATCGCGACAAGTGTTCCGGCTGCGATTTCCGCATGCTATGCCGGAGGGAACCTCAGGAGTTTCGGGCGGGTGCAGGAACACCGCCGCCAATCTCAATCCCTGGCGGGACAGAGATGGTGGCAGCGTTCGGCCAGTTTGAACCGTAACCGGGGACGATGGCAGACAATTTAACGAAAGCTCAGCGCAGCCACTGCATGTCCCGTATCAGAGGGAAGGACACAGCTATTGAGTGCGTGGTGACGTCCGCGCTTCGCAAGAAAGGATTGCGGTTCAGGAAGCATGTCACCAGCCTTCCAGGGAAACCGGATGTGGTGTTCCCAGCTCATAGGGTGGCCATCTTTGTTGATGGTGATTTCTGGCATGGTTGGCGGTTTCCTCGATGGAGGGGTTGTCTTTCGCCCTCTTGGAGAACCAAGATCGAGGCGAACAGGAGACGCGACCAGCGCACCTTCAGACGACTGCGGCGGGGCGGTTGGACAGTAATCCGTATTTGGGGACACACCGTCGAACGTGATCCTGAAGGGGCGATCAGCCGAGTTCTTAGAGCCATCGCGCGATCACCGCGCAAATCGTTCAGACCAGCATGATCTGCTTGGCCTGATCCAGCGCGTATGAATCTGTCATGCCGGCAACATAGTCCGCGACAATTCGTTCGCCAGTAGCACCCTCCTCTTTGTAGAAGGCGGCAAGGGTCTCCAGCGAATGACCAAATGCATTGTTGATCGCAAGAGATCGGCTAGCGTAGTCCTCAAAGTTGAAGCCATGGGTTCTAAAGAGACTGAGAAAGTAGTCAAAGAGTGAGCCAACAACATACTTCACGTATTCCTTGCTCCTCGCCAGCCTCTCGTGGTTGTAGATGTTCTTGATGTTGAAGTCATACAAGTTCTTCACGGCCGCAAACTTCTCCTCAGACAATTGTACTGCATCCGTGTCTTGCGAAGCTTCAACAACATCACGCACCAGGACATCTATGATTTGGGAGTTGGAGTTGCCTAAGACCGCTGCAACAGGAATCGGGACGTCACTGGCGCTGATAAGCTTCAGGGTAATCGCATCTTCGACGTCCCTGCCCAGATAGGCGATCTTGTCCGAGAAGCGCACGATGCAACCCTCATATGTCGCTGGGACTGCGGACCGTCCCTGAAGCGTATCCAGATTGTTGAGCGTGGCGGATGGCTTGAGGCTGCGCTCATAGCGTTCTCCGTTGTGACATCTAATGCCGTCCCTTACTGCATAGGTTAAGTTAAGAGATCCTCCACCCTTCTGGCCGAGACGTTCAACTACACGATAGCCGTGCTCTTCATGAATGAACCCAGGACAGTACTTAGCGATCACCTCCTCTCCAGCGTGTCCGAAGGGCGCGTGGCCGAGGTCATGACCTAGGCCGATGGCATATGCAATGTCCGGGTTCAGATCCCATCGACCTGTTTCGTTCAGCCCCTTGCATATGGTTGCAGCTATCGTTGCCACATGCAGAACATGCTCGACTCTGGTGCAGACGTGGTCGTTTCTGGTGGCAAATATGACCTGAGCCTTGTGCTTAAGGCGCCGGAATGCATACGAGTGGATGATGGCGGTTTGATCGCGGAAGTATGGCCCTCGCGGATCGCCGGAACGTGGCTTGCGTCGTTCCTCGTAGGCCGTGTTGGCCAAGGGGTTTCTGGTCACCGCCCCCTCCTGCAGGATTACCTGCCGAACGTGATCTTCATTGCTCAGGATGCAGGAGATTATCTCGATCAAGCCGGTGTTAACAAGTAGAGCCCAACAATGAAGCGCACAAGCACCCTTTGGACAAAATCTCCTGCCATAACACGGCCAGGATGTGTGTTCTAAGAGGGTTGCGTTCGGGGAGCCAACTTAAAAACAACCGACCAGACAGGTCGAATCCGTTAACGCAAGGCCCCGCGGCGAGAGTCCGGGGCCTTTTCGTATCCCTCTCTACGGAGGGCGCTACCGACATCGCCCGGAAGGCCGAATTCTCTGGTTCGAAAGAGAGCGCCCGGGGTGCGGGTGAAACCATCATGGTTTCACCCGATGCCCAAGAAAACGCTCTCGAACTCTCCAAATCTCTGTTCAACACACCCCTCCTTTTTAACGACCGCGTTACGCCCGCGGGCCGAGTGTAACCGGCTCGAACTGGCACGGGAGCTTGCGCGGCCGGAGGAGGTGAGGAGAATGACAGAGGGGCCGAATCGCCAATGGGTGAAGTTTGGCCGGATTTCCGGAACCTTCATGCGCTCATCTGGCTTAACTCTGTGAGGTCCCTGGCGAACCCTGGCGTGAGGGCACTGGAAGGAGAATCCCGGATATGAAGCCGCTCATGCGCGGGATGGTGACGGCGCTCTTGGCCGTGTCGTTCGTCGGCGTTACCGGCTGCCCCATCATGTGGACACAGAAGGATGTCATAGAAGCCAGGATCATCGATGCTCGGTCGGGCAGACCGGTGGCTGGTGCTTTGATTCAGGGTAAAGGACTGATTGAGGCTAACGGTGGCCAGCCGGTAAAGACCGACCAGCAAGGCCGCTTCTCTCTGACAAGCACACGCCACGAGTACCAGCCCGGGGGCTTCTTCATGGAAGACCCACGCCCTTACAAGCTACCATGTCGTCTGAACGTTCGCGCTCCCGGCTACGATACAAAAGTGGTGGACGTTGGGGCTTTCGAGCACGAGCGCAATTCCAGCCAGCGGGGTGGACAGGGGACGCATCTGCATCGGGCACGAGGAGTTATCAGGCTCGACTCGGCCGCCGAGCCCGGCGAGGGCCGCGCGTTGCAGGCCTATAGCGAGGATGAGTTGATCCGGGCGATACGGAATATCTGCTGGTCATTTCCTGATGGCGAGGGATTCTACCCGCACGGTTACCTCGACAGCAAGACAGAAGCCGTCAGCTTGATCCGGGCCTTCCCCGACGACAACGAGACCGCCCGATTGGCGGAGTTCTTTGTGCATCCGGTTTTCTGGAGCCGTGATCGTAAGGCCACGGAGTATGCGGCACAGATACAGGGGCTGATCCTGGCGATGGAGGCACGGCCGGGGGGGTCTGCTAACGTGTGGAACGAATTCCGGCGCAAGGTCGCCGCGCGGTGGAGCGGGCCAGGAGATCCTGAGCAGCCAAAGGTTGTGCAGGAAGTGGTCAGGTTCTATGGTTCTCTCTCAGGTGCGCTTAGGCCCAGGAAGGGGGCTGAAGAATGACCATTCTCCGTAGTGCTGGCTTGGTCATCCTGGGGCTGCTACTGTCTGGTGCCTCGGGTTGTCCTGGAGCCTACGTGCCGCCCACGCCGGAGCAGGAGGCGGTCCGGCGACTCGATGCGGTGAAGAACTTATCGAAAGTCTACGGGCAGGGCGGCAGTCAGGCGCTTGTGCGATACCGGCAGGATGCCAGAAACAGCTGGGCCTATAGCGAGGCATTCTACACCCCTGGGCTCCGCGAGTTCTTCGTGCATCCTTGTTTGTGGTTGGATAAGTCTCAATGCAGGCATGTGGTTCTGAGCGAAGCAGAGGCGCAGACGATATCCGACATCCAATCCCTGATGATGATCATGGAGGCCCATCCAGGGCAATCGGCTGATGCCTGGGAGCAGTTCCGGAAGAAGGTGGAAGCTCGCTGGTCCGGGCTGGGCGATGGCCGGCTGCCAGCAGAGACCGAGGCGGTTCTCCGCCTTTACGCGCGGGTTTCCGGGGCGGTTGCCACGGACCAGAGCAGGGTTCTCGGCTCTGAGGCTCCGAGGAAGGGCGAGGTTCTCCCACCTAAGACGGAGTAGTCTGTGAGCCAGCGCTCCTCGCTTGCGCCGGGCGCGGGGGCGGGGAGAATGACGGGCAGGGGGGCGTAAAATGGGCGCCGCGTTGCGGACATCTGTATGCTTGGCCATCGGTCTTGTAGTGGGATGTGCGCCGAAACCGGTCCAGCAGCGCAGCCTTGTCCTCAAAGCAGGCATGAACCTGCAGGACGCTGACAAGGCCCTGGGGCTCTATAGGGCAATGGACTGGACGGTGGCTTGCAGCTACTTGGCCCTGAAACCGAACGTGGAGTGGCGTCACTACGATCTGCCCAACGGGATGATGGTGAGCCTATGGTCCGAGGCATCCGAGGCCGACGCGGCATTGGTGCATTTCGGCCAACGCGGGGGTGCGAGCTTCAGGCTATTCACGGTGATCGACATTACCGTCGCCAATTCTCGTATGCTCAGGGCCGACAAGGCCGAGACCAGCTACTCGGTGGCATCCCTCGAACAGCAAGAAGGGCTGCGGACAAGACTTTCAGGCATCAAGCCGATGCAAGGGAGCGGAGCCTTCGTGTACAAGGGCATGCCGGGGCGGGATGCCCTGGCAACGATTGCCGGCGCTGGAAAGAAGCCTGCGCCGCTGGAGGCCAGCGAGGTGAAACGGATGCGCGCCGTCCTCGACCAACTGCAGCGCTGGCCGCAGCCCCCTGGCCCTGACAAGTTCGACGGAGATGGCCGGTGGCACAAGTTTCTTCTCTCTAGCGATCTGGAACTCTTTGTCCAGTTGAAGTCACCGGCTGACTCCAGACAGGATTTGGTCGCGCTGATATTCTGCCGCTATACTCCTGCGGGAGAGAAGGAGACCTTGATAGAATATGAGTTGCTGGACGTTCTCGACCCCATCCTGGATGGCAGGAAGAGGCGAGGTTGAACCGCGCCGCCGCCGCCGAGGCGCTTAAGAAGATCAGGGGCGAGGAGCCACCGAAGTGAACGAACTGGTCAGCCAGCCAGCCAAGCACGGGCGGAGCCTGGTGGGCTTCTACATCGCGCTGAGCGTGGTGGCGGTGCTGGTGGGGGTAGGGGTGTACCTGTACCAGCCGCTGAGGCTGAGATATGCGATTCACAAGGTGCGGTCAACGTCTTACCCTATGTTTCCCTCGTGGCACCAGCGGATTGTTGCTGACCAATGGCTGATGATTTGTGTGGAAGGTGCTCGCGAAGGCGACCAGCAGGCGATGGAGACGGTCATTGACCATGTTGGCATACGCGAACCACCTTCGCTGGGGAGTGCGGCCCTTGGTATACGGGCCGGCCCTGATATTACTTATCTTGCTGCTGTTTCCCAACCGAAACGCTTTTTCGATGCCCTAAGTGAACGAGACAATGAGCAGGTTCTGCGCGTACTAGGATCTCTGGCCAATTCAACGCAGACTAGCTTTTGGGTTGTGGATTGCTTAAGCGGCGAGAAGCCTACATCCGTTGGACGTCTCGTTCAGACACTGGGTAAGTGCGCGGGTGGGGGCAAACCGGAGGATCGGCATGTGACCCAGACTGCTCTGGACTTCGCCCGCCGCCGCTTTGTCAAGGAACTCGCCGAGGCAGGAGATGCCAAGGCAGAAGTCCCCAAGCCATGACCGCCGCGTACATTTCCCCGCCCCTCCGCACCTGGCGGCCGATGGTCGTCTGGACTTGCCTCTTGGTGGCGGGCCTCGCGCTCGGGGCGATGGTTGTCTTTCTCTGCACCACGGTCCTGTCGGTCAATCGCTCGCTGGAGGGGAACGTGGATCTTGGCGACGGCAACTGGAGCCAGGGCGAGGAGGTGGTCAAGGAACTGGGGGGCCAGGGCCGCGCGGCCAGGAAACTGGGGCTTTACCTGGCCATGCCCGAGAAGGTGGCTCCACGCAAGGCGGAGGCCGCCCTGGCTCTGGGCTGCTGCGGCCGTCACGGCGTGCCGGCACTTTGCCGCGCGCTTGGCAGTGCCAACGAGGATACTCGTGGCTTCGCAGCGGGATCGCTCACGCACCTCGGTCCGGAGGCCACGGATGCTGTCCCCGCGTTGATCCAGGCCCTGCGCAACCACAAGGACGAATGGGCGGTCGAAGCCCTGGGGGCCATAGGGCCGGCCGCAAGCTCCGCGACCGACGTGCTGTTGGAAACCTGCCGGGAGGCCGATCCCGGCGTGCGCTCAGCCGCGGTCGCGGCGCTCGGCAGCATAGGGGCCGATGCGGACA